>Ga0315906_10009109_pt1 | contig 11836 bp, 7 predicted proteins | sample LakEriMetagenome_4_FD_203526 | JGI IMG/M metagenome (GOLD analysis project Ga0315906, IMG submission 203526) | Freshwater fungal communities from buoy surface, Lake Erie, Ohio, United States - Buoy 2 MA122 | ecosystem: Environmental > Aquatic > Freshwater > Lake > Lake biofilm | place: USA: Lake... | reverse complement strand
TTCAACAATAAGATCAAATATCACGTTAACCCTACCGGTAAATTCGTCATCGGCGGTCCGCACGGCGATACCGGACTGACCGGCCGCAAAATCATCGTGGATACCTACGGTGGTAAAGGTGCTCACGGAGGTGGTGCTTTCTCCGGTAAAGATCCTTCTAAAGTGGATCGTTCTGCAGCTTACGCAACACGCCACATCGCCAAGAACATGGTAGCTGCCGGCCTTTGCGACGAAGCGCTGGTACAAGTAGCCTACGCCATTGGCGTTGCTGAACCGGTTGGACTTTACGTGAACACCTATGGAACCGCCAAAGTGGACATGAGTGACGGAGAGATAGCACGCGAAATCGGAAAGATATTCGATATGCGTCCGTACGCTATCGAGAAACGTTTCAAACTTCGTACGCCGATTTACCTGGAGACAGCAGCCTATGGACATATGGGCCGTAAGCCGGTGATCACAACCAAGACCTTTAACAAAGGGTTGCCGAATGAGAAGAAGGTAAAAGTGGAGTTGTTCCCTTGGGAAAAACTTGACTACGTCAGCAAGATTAAGCGTGCCTTTGGCGTTCGTTGATAAACGAATGACTCATTATGAAAAAGCCCCGCCTAATTAGCGGGGCTTTTCTTTTCATGAAAATATGACGTGTAGAAACTCCAACTTACGCCGAATGTTCTTTGACAATCCGGGTCAACCATTTTAGCATGAGCAGAATACCAAATGCTGCACATAAGGTAAGTGCAAAATTAAACCAGAAGAAATCCGCTTTATCATCGTAGCTGTCCCACATCGAAGCCAGTACGCCGGACAATTTATTTCCTATGGAAGTAGCCAATGCCCAGCCGCCCATCATTAAAGCAGTGATACGCGGCGGACTTAATTTAGAGACAAGCGATAATCCCATCGGACTCAAACATAATTCACCGAACGTAATCACACCGTAGGTGCCGATCAGCCACCACGCCGAACTCTTTTCAATACCGTTATTACATCCAGCCACTGCACCCACCATGACGAGTGTTGACAGCGCAGTGATCAACAGGCCGATAAAAATCTTGCCCGGTGTGGACGGTTCTTTTTTTCGACGGCGTAAAAACGTGAAGGCTGCCACAACAACCGGCGTTAAAATCACCACAAAGAATGGATTGATGGATTGAAAGAGCTCGGTAGATAACAGATGTAATTCTCCGCCTTCAGCAGGACGTTTATCTTCCGGAATATTTTTGAAATAAGGATTTATGGTGACGTCCTTAATGATTTTTCCGTTAGCATCTTTCGAAGTACGGAATTGCTCGTCGACCACCGGGAAAGAATCCTGTTTGTAAACCACATCCTGCACCATTCCCAACGAACGGGCGGTTGGGACAACCTGCGCAGGAAGTTCGCGATCGGTATAACTTTCAGCCCAGGTAGTGAGTGCCGTGCCGTTCTGTTTGAATACCGCCCAGAAAATAATCACGACGCCATAAATGGCCAGTAAGGCAGCCACCGGCCGACGATCCTCTTTATCCAGGCGAAACAACAACGACACATAGAACAGTGCCACCGGCAACGCGCCAAATAAAAAAGCATCGGTTGAATCGGAGCCGAAAACGTTACCTGGAATCATCCATCCTAAAAATCCGGCGATGGCCGCGGGCAGTAAGACCATTCCAAAAACTCCCGACAAACTCATATCACCGGGCTTTGTTTCGCGACGGACATCCACATGTTTATAGTGCTTATTACCGATCCAAAAAACGATCACACCAATGAACATACCGATACCGGCAGCGAAGAACGCCTGGCCCCAGCCGAAGGTGTTTCGGAGGTAAGCCGCAAAGAAATTACATATGAAGGCCCCGACATTGATTCCCATATAGAAGATACTGAAACCGGAATCTTTGCGCTCCTTATACTGCGGATCATTGTACAGCGAACCCAATAACGTGGTAATGTTCGGCTTAAAAAAACCGTTACCGACAATCATCAGAATCAGTGATGTAATAAAAGCCGTTTTACCCGGAATCGCGAGCCCCATGTAACCCAGTCCCATCAATATACCACCAATAGTTATGGAAGCCCGGTAACCGAGCAGTCGATCGGCCAGCAACCCGCCAATGAACGGTGTCAGGTAGACGAGCGCAATGAAAGTGCCGAAAATATCGGAAGCTTCTTTTTTCTCCAACGCCATTCCACCCTTTACTGAATCGGTCATGTAAAGAAAGAATATACCTATCATGAGGTAATAGCCAAATCGCTCCCACATTTCTGTGAAGAAGAGATACGGCAAGCCGGCAGGATGTTTCGAAGTACGTTGTGCCATAAATCAGTTTTGGACAAAAATAACGGAAATGTGTGATCGTCAAAGTTTACCCGACATTCGTTTCACTTGAATTTTACACTAATTTCGGGCAATACAAGTAACAATCGCTGTATGGATATCGCCGCACATCGCATTAAACTGATAGCCGGACCGTTGATTGCCGCCATAGCGTATGCTATGATGCGACATAGTGGGCTGGAGCACGGAATGACAGCTACGGCAGCGTTATCGGTTTGGATGGCCATCTGGTGGATGACCGAAGTCGTTGATTTAGGCGTCACCTCCCTACTACCGTTTGTCGTACTGCCGGCACTTGGCGTGATGGATGCCAATGCTGTAGCGCAACAATATATGGAGCAGACGATCTTCCTCTTTATGGGAGGATTTTTTCTGGCCTTCGCTATGGAGAAATGGAACCTCCACGAGCGCTTTGCTTACACCATTATACAGCGGACAGGATTTACACCCACCCGCGTCTTAGTGGGGATTATGGTTACCACCTTTTTTATTTCCATGTGGATTTCCAATACAGCGACTACGCTAATGATGATTACTGCTGTACTCGCCATCATCCGGCACGAACACCTGTTTGATCCGAAAGCGCGCCAGGCAATTGCAACCGGATTTTTACTGGCGCTGACTTACACCGCCAGCATTGGCGGACTGGCAACGATTGTTGGCACGCCAACCAACATGATACTCATCGGTTTCGCCGATAAAGCTTTTGGCAATACTCATGACCTTAATTTCTTGTCGTGGTTTCGTTTCGGATTTCCATTTGCACTGTTGATGGGACTTTCATTGTTTATCATCATTCGTTATCGCTATTTTAAATCGTCGCACAATCAGCCGTTCGATTCAGCCTTTATTCGCGAACAACAGGATAAACTTGGCTTCATGCGCTACGAAGAAAAAGCGGTCCTGACCATATTCGTTATAACAGTCCTACTATGGTTCACCCGTTCATCCATTGATTTCGGATCGTTCACGCTCAACGGCTGGTCCACCTATTTTGCATTCGGAAAAATGATCAAAGACAGCACCATCGCTATTGGTGCTGCCGTCTTATTATTCTTATGGCCGGCCCGCGATGCTAAAAGCGGATCATTACTGAACTGGAGCGATGTTACCAAGCTGCCGTTCCGGGTGATTTTATTATTCGGCAGTGGTTTTGCTATCGCTGCCGCTTATCAGGAAAGCGGGCTTGCAACATTCCTCGCAAAAAAACTGGAGCACTTCGCCGGTATGCCGGTATGGGTGTTTACGCTGGGAATCGCTTTGCTCGTAACCGTATTGAGTGAATTCGCCTCCAACGTTGCCAGTATTCAATTGATGTTGCCGATACTGGCACCACTCGCTGTTTCACTGCATGTGCCGCCTATGACACTGATGATTCCGGCCACCATCGCAGCTTCGTTTGGATTCATGATGCCAGTAGCCACAGCACCAAATACGATTGTGTACGGAACCGGCATGGTACCGGTAAAAGAAATGATGCGGACAGGATTACTGCTGAATATCATCGGCATCCTACTGCTTACGCTGTATACCTACCTGTTCGAAAAACTGGCATGACGGTATTATTCTCCGGCCAGTCGAAGTAACCGCTGCAATAATTCCGGATCATTCGGGCGCGGCGCATTGACATCTTCAATATCTCCTTTTCGGTTGATGATCATGTAGCGGGGAATACTGTTGATCAGATAATACCGACACGCCGGCGAATTCCAGTTGCCCGGCGAAATCACGTTGACCCCCTGAATACCCATATCCTGCATCGCCTTTATCCAAGCATCACGGTTACCATCAATGGAAATGTAGAGAAAGACAATTTGCTTCTTCTGCTTATCGGTTAGGTTTTCGTGCAACTTTTTCGATTCCGGCATCATGGCACGACAAGGCCCGCACCAGGAAGCCCAGAAGTCGACATAAACGACTTTACCTTTGAAGTCGGACATCTTCACCACTTTTCCGTTAACGTCGGTGAGCTCCGGCTCTTCGTTGGCAGCTGGCGCCGGCGCAGCACTCTGAACAGGCGCAGCGGCGCGACGTTCATCGCACAGGTTGTTTACGATGGCAAAATATCCTTGCTGATCAACCGCCAATAAGTCCGACTTGAGTTTCTTGATGGTGAACGGAGGAAGGTACTGACATTCATCGCGCAGGAAGCGCGCGATATAATATGCATAAACAGGGTCGCCGAATTTTTCGCGGGCCACTGCATTTTTACGGTCAGCCGATGTAGCATAATCGGTAAACTTATTGAATCCGTTCTTCTTTGATCCGTTGTAGGTAATAAAGTATTTGATGAACTCCCGGTAAGACTGATTACATAGCGCATCCGGATTATCGTGCTTGACAGCGCTCAACTGTTCCAGCATCACCTCCGGCAATGGAGCAACAATACGTATGGCGTTATCGCTGTTAGCACGAATGATAGGATACGCCAGCAACAACGACCAATACCGGTAATTCACTTCATCTTGCATGTATCTTTTAAAAGTTTCCGTTGCCGCAGACCAGTCGGCGTGGCCTTTTAGAAATTCCAGTTGCTTCTTGCGCTGGGAGAAGATGCCCATTTCATACGCATCCGCAGTTTGGGACTTCATGGACGCATATTGCAGGGAGTCGGTAAACTCTTTGGAAAAATTCTGATAAAACTGCTGTACGATGCCGTTGGCTCCAGCTGATCGTCCGCTCAGCGAAACTTGTGCTGGTGTAACGGAAGCATCCACCGTGAACGTCAAATCACCGGCGGGTTCCACATAAATCATCATGAAGAAATCGCCGTACTTCAGCTCGGCAATGCGCGGCTTGGCTACCCGCGCATTAAGAACAGCTGTTCCTTGCTGGAAATTAACATCAGTAGATTCCAGCGTGGCGCTTAGGTAGGAACGATCAATAAACAGTTGCGCCGCTTCCGGCGCCTTGCTTTTAAAGTTGATGGTAACGGAAAAATCCGCCTGCGCACGAACGTTCAGGGCAGTTATCCATACTACAAGTAACGACAGGAAGAATCGGAACAGCATAATATCAGTTGTTTACACAAATATAGTGTACACATCCTGACAAAAAATATGCCAATTGATCAATCTTCCTGTTTCCCTTTGGAACGGAAGTAAATTTCGATGGGAACGCCGGAAAAATCGAACTTTTCACGCATTTTATTTTCCAAAAATCGGCGGTACGACTCGTTGAGGTATTGCGGCAGATTACAGAAAAAGGCGAACTGCGGTGTGCGTGTCGGCAACTGGGTGACGTACTTGATCTTGATGTACTTACCTTTAATAGTCGGCGGCGGATAATTTTCAATCAACGGCAACAAGAAATCGTTGAGTGCAGAAGTTTTGATTTTACGGCTGCGATTTTCGTACACGCGTACGGCCTCTTCGAGGGCTTTGAATACGCGCTGCTTTTCGTGTACAGAGGTAAATACGATCGGCACATCGTTGAAGGGCGCGATTTTGGTCTCGATGTAGTCCGTGAATTTCTTAACGGAAGAATTATCCTTTTCCATCAAATCCCACTTGTTCACTACAATAACAACTCCTTTACGGTTTTTTTCGATCAGGTGAAAAATCGCAAGATCCTGTGCGTGGACTCCTTTTTCCGCATCGATCATGAAGATACAGACATCCGAATCTTCAATGGCGCGAATAGAACGGAGTACCGAATAGAATTCAAGATCTTCCTTTACACGAGCCTTACGGCGCACACCGGCGGTATCCACCAAATAAAAATCGTGTCCGAATTTATTGTATCGCTGGTGAATGGTATCGCGAGTGGTACCCGCCACAGGCGTGACAATACTTCGCTCTTCACCGGTCAACATATTCAGCAACGAAGACTTCCCGACGTTGGGCTGACCAATGATAGCGAACTTGGGGATATCTTCTTCGAAATCGTCTTTCTCATTAGGTAATGCCAGCACGATATCATCGAGCAGCTCACCTGTTCCGGAGCCGTTGATTGCGGAAATGCAATAGGGATCACCTAAACCGAAACTGTAGAAGACTGCCGAATCGTTGGCACGCTGTGAATGATCAACCTTATTGGCGACGAGGAAAACCTTCTTTCCCGATTTACGCAACAACGCAGCTACAGCATCGTCGAGATCAGTAACACCGGCTTCCACATCGACCACAAAAATGACGAGATCGGAATCCTGGACAGCAATTTCCACTTGCTTGCGAATCTCCCCTTCAAATTCATCGTCAGAACCACGGACATATCCGCCGGTATCGATGACACTGAAACGACGTCCGTTCCATTCCGAGTGGCCGTAGTGACGATCGCGGGTAACACCGCTCTGCTCGTCGACGATCGCTTTCCGCGATTCGGTTAGCCGATTGAATAAGGTCGATTTACCGACATTAGGACGACCGACGATAGCAATGATGTTCGACACGATGAGTAGGTATTAGTGGATTTGAACAAAAAGAGCCGAATTTCTTCGGCTCTTTTCTTCGGTAGCGGGAACAGGACTCGAACCTGTGACCTTTGGGTTATGAGCCCAACGAGCTACCAACTGCTCCATCCCGCACTGTTTTGGACTGCAAAGATATAATTACTTTCTTTACCAAGTAGGATTTTTCCAAAAAATAGTTCAAAATGGGGCATAAGGCTGGATTTGTGAGTATTATCGGACGACCGAACGTAGGAAAATCCACGTTGATGAACCGATTCATCGGCGAGCATCTCTCGATCGTTACGCCCAAGGCCCAGACCACCCGGCACCGTATCAAAGGCATCTTGAATGCCGATGACTACCAAATTGTTTTTTCGGATACGCCTGGCATTCTGGAGCCGCATTATCTACTCCACCAAAAAATGATGGAATTTGTAGCCGCTTCACTCGAAGATGCGGACGCGGTACTTTTCATCACCGACCTGAGCGAAGGCTACACCGATCCCGAATTGGTGAAACGTATTCAAGCTATCGGAGTACCGGTCATCATCGTCATCAACAAAGTCGACAACTCGACGCAGAACGAGATCAACAAACTGGTACACGGCTGGAAAAAAGCTGTTAATCCGCACGCCATCATTCCTTGTTCTGCGCTCACTGATTTCAATGTAGACCTCGTCAAGGACACGCTGCTGAAATTATTACCGGAAGGACCGGCCTTTTTCCCCAAAGGAGAATTGAGCGATGCCTCCATGCGCTTCTTCACAGCCGAATTCATTCGTGAAAAAATCTTCATGCATTTTCAGGAAGAGATTCCGTACGCCTGTACCGTGGAAGTGGAATCCTATAAAGAAGAACCCAACATTTTACGAATTGGAGCGGTGATTTACGTGGAGCGCGATTCTCAAAAAGGCATCCTGATCGGACGCAAAGGGGTATCCATCAAACGTATCGGAACGGAAGCGCGAAAAGACCTGGAAGACTTCACCGGACGAAAAGTATTTCTTGAGCTTTTTGTTAAAGTCGAAAAAGACTGGCGCAAAAAAGAATCCAAGCTGAAACGCTTCGGCTATACATTATAACCAACCACTACCGTCAAGTGATGAAAGCAAACAAACTCTTCCTGCTAGCCATTGCCATGATTGCCATTTTTGCTTGTAAAAAGGATGGTGGCGATTCAACACCAGCGGTTAAGCGTACGGTCAGTTACCAAATCCGTTGCACGGATTGTTTCGTTTCCTGCACAGGCCCGAATGGAGTGATGCAAAACTTCTTCCACCAAAACGATTCATTCGCCTATTCGTTCGAAGCCAAAGCCGGCGATACGTTGTTACTGGTCGCACAAAACACATCATCCGTTTCACAAACGGTATCCGGTTATATTTTGCTGAACGGTGGCGTTCGTGCTTTACAAAGCTCGACTTGTCCAATTAACGGAACAGTAATTGTCTCCGACACGCTGGAATAATCATACTACTCTCGCATGCGTATTTTTAAAAAGGTTGTACTTGGTCTGTTCATTGTCATCGCAATGGCGATCATTGGATTGGTGATCTGGCTGCAAACGACCAAACCGGTCTATTCCGGTGAACTGAAACTAAACGGCTTGTCGGCTCCGGTGACGATCTATCACGACGATAATGGTGTCCCGCATATTTACGGCGCTAACGAAATAGACACCTACCGTGCTTTTGGATATCTCGTGGCCCAAGAACGACTGTTTCAAATGGAGATGGTCCGTCGTGTGAGCAGCGGACGACTTTCGGAAATACTGGGAAGTTCGATGATCGACGTAGATCGTTTTTTTCGCATGCTTGGCATCACCCAACATGCCGATGCTTCCGCCAAAGATTTTTTTTCGACCAACAACGAAGCCTGGCAGCAAGCCGCATTGGCGTACCTCGACGGCATCAACCAATTCATTGAAAACGGAAAGACGCCCTTAGAATTCCGGTTGGTTGGTATCGAGAAAGAAAAATATACGATCCGCGATTTGTTTTTGATTGTTGATTACATGTCATTCAATTTTCAAATGGGTTTTCGTACAGATCCCCTTTTATCGCGAATAGATAAACGGTTAGGTCCCGGCTATGTCGATCAGCTTACACTGGGCTATACACCTGATCAATTGCGCAATCCGGTGAACAGTAATGATTCAGGAAATAGTGTACTTCCTGCTTTCACCGCGATTATCGAAAAACTTCCCGTAAAAATCTGGACCGGCAGTAACGCCTTTGCGGTGGCCCCTTCACGATCGAAGTCCGGCAAAGCAGTGCTAGAAAACGATACGCATATCGGACAACAACAACCCGGCGTTTGGTTTGATGCGCATCTGAATTATCCGGGCACCAGCTTTTATGGCAGCTATCTCGCGGGATTTCCATTTGCACCGCTTGGTCATACGCCTACGTTTGGCTGGGGCGTGACGATGCTGGAAAATGACGACATTGATTTCTTTCGTGAGTCCGTTTCAACAATAGACAGTAATACGATTCTGATCAACGGTCGTCCGGAAAAAATGCAACTGCGCGACGAAGTCATTCGCGTGAAAGACAGCGCCGATGTGCGCATCCTTTGTAGAACTACCTCACACGGTCCGATCTGTAGCGATGTGATGAGTGATTTCAAGTCATACACCTCATCGCCTATTTCTGCCAGCTGGACACTGTTGAAATTCCCGTGCAATCTGTTTGAAGTAACGTACAATCTTGATCACGCGAAGAACATGGCTGCGTTCCGCGAGCAAGCGGGCAAGATCGCTTCACCGGGACTCAATATCATTTATGCGGATACTACCGGCAACATCGCCTGGTACGCTGTCGGCAAACTGGTCAAGCGCGCTCCCGGCACCCCTTGTTCGCTGGTGCTCGACGGCAGCGACAGTGCCAATTACTGGCAAGGCTTCTATGATTTTTCAGACAATCCTAAATCCGAAAATCCGCCACAGGGTTATGTGTTTTCCTGCAACCATCAGCCCGATACCTTTCATGGAAATTTTCATGCCGGCTATTACCTGACCGATGAGCGAGCAAGGCGTTTGGATGCACTGCTAAACAGTCAGCCGACTTTCAATCGAGAAGACCTTGAGCGAATTGCACTCGACGTGACCAATCCGCACACGGTAGTCATTGCACAACAGCTGCTTTCGCTGATTCCGGCCAATGCCATCAACCGCACAAATAACACTACGGCTGTTGCCGGTTTGTTACGCAATTGGCAAGGCACGCATTCAATGGACGATCGCGCACCGGCCATCTATTACATGTTCCTGTATAAATCTATGTGGAAAATGATGGGCGACGAAATGGGCGCTAAAGATTTTGACGGATTTTTGAAAACGCATACGATCAAGTATTCTGTATTGCCGTTACTGAAAAACGACACTACGAAATGGTGGGATGACATTACAACACCTTCGAAAGAAACCCGTGAGCAGATCATCGCAGCCGCCTTTGAAGAAACGGTTAATGATCTGACAACACAATTCAGCAGTGATCCGGCTAACTGGTCGTGGGGAAAATTCCACGTGTTGGAGTTTGGACATCCGATCGGAAAAATGAAACCAATGAATTATTTCTTTAATGTCGGTCCAATTCCAACGGCAGGCGGAATGGAAACGATCAACAATCAGGCTTTCTTGCTAACGGATAAATTTCCGGTCACAGTATTGTATGGTCCTGCGCTGCGCCGCACCATTGATTTTTCCCGACCGTTAAATGGCTATAGTATTCTTCCCTCCGGACAATCCGGCAACCCGATGAGTCGTCATTACGACGATCAAGCCTTACGTTATGCCGACGGGAAATCGAGAAGAGAGTATATGGACGAACAGGAGATTCGCTCCGTATGTAAGGATGTGCTGATTTTCCGGTAAGCGAATAACTACCGACTCACGATCACTTTTTTCAGGGCTACCCTTCCGTCTACTGTAACAAAACGGAAGAAGTAAATTCCGTTTTGTATTGCATCGAGCGGTACGTTGGTGAGGGTTCCGTCCAATGGCAATTGGTACACCATTCGTCCGGAAGCATCCATTACTTGAAGCCTGCACGCCGGCGATGTAATAGATACAGTATACGCAGCTACGGAAGGAAACACTGCAATTTCATCAGCTAACGTCGGAGTGATAATAGATGTTGACGAACACATCACGGCATTCAGTTTTTGCCAGATGGTATCGTTGAAAAGAAATGGCACCAGATTACCATTGGGCTCCTCGCCCATGCGTAGCCAAACCAAATTCATCGACGGTACGATATTCAGCATTTGTCCGTTCTTTCCCATAGCAGCAAACATATCAGGCGGTGCAGCAGGACTCCAAGAGCCGGGAAACTGCAGTTGAAATCCCGGTGCCATGAACGATGTTTTTCCGTTCAGCCACCAGAGGTAACCGTACGAAGGATTAAGCGATTGCGAAGAATTTACCATCGCATTGAAATAGAGCGAATCATTCATCACCGCTGTCCCGTTCCAGTGACCGCGATTTAGCATGAGCAATCCGAAACGCGCCATGCTGCGGGGTTTGCTGACAAAGACATTGTTGTAGCCTGATTGAAAATAAAATCCGGTCATGCCGGTAGTCGATGTCAGGCGCTGATTAAAAAATTGTGTGAGTGTACGACCGGTAGCGCTCTCAATGACCGGATCGAGTAAGGTATAGGGCGCATTATGATAGGCCCAACGTGTTCCTGCATCAGCGAGGTATTGCAAGCATGTATTATCGGTACAATCTTTATCCGGCACACCATCGTTTAGTCCGGTAGTCATGGTCAATTGGTTTCGGATGGTGATTCGTTCTTCCTGTTGGGCGGTACAAGACGTCCATCCTTGTCCGAGATAACTTGACGTCGTGTCGCTGATATCGAGATAACCACTTTCCTGTGCGAGTCCGGTAAGAAATCCAGTCAGTGATTTACCGGCTGATGCCCAATACCAAAGACTGTCGATGGTGAAGGTACCGTAGTAACGTTCCGCGACGATTTTACCATCCTTGATCAATAGAAATGCTTTGGAGTTACGTTGTCCGACGTAATCGAGCAGCGAATCAAGCTGATCTGGACACCAACCGAGCGAAGTGGCAGATACCGTATCCCAGGCAGTTCCGATAAGCGGCGGGAAATATG
>Ga0315906_10009105_pt1 | contig 11843 bp, 7 predicted proteins | sample LakEriMetagenome_4_FD_203526 | JGI IMG/M metagenome (GOLD analysis project Ga0315906, IMG submission 203526) | Freshwater fungal communities from buoy surface, Lake Erie, Ohio, United States - Buoy 2 MA122 | ecosystem: Environmental > Aquatic > Freshwater > Lake > Lake biofilm | place: USA: Lake... | reverse complement strand
GCAATTACCTTAAATGGCGATGGATTGAATGATGCATTAGCTGCAGGAGGAATCGGTCTAAAAAGCTATCGTTTCATGGTGTTTAACCGATGGGGGGAGATGGTGTTTTCAGGAAAGGAAAATGAGGAATGGCGGCCTAGTAGTACTGTTTTACCGGATATGTACGTGTATCGCTGTATTTATTCAAATTGGAAGGGCACCAAATTTGAGCAGAACGGCACGGTAATGCTGCTGAGGTAGCAGATTTTGCGCAGGTATACTCAACTACTGCCTATTTTTGCGCCGCATGTCTGAACGCAAAATTGACCTCACCGCGGCCTGGAGTATTGTGGTGGCCAACATGATCGGCACGGGGGTATTCACTTCCCTAGGCTTTCAATTGTTTGATACCAAACCGGGTTTCCCCATTCTCCTTATCTGGATTTTGGGCGGGGTGCTCGCTTTTCTTGGTGCTTTGTGCTATGCTGAACTCGCAACCCGACTGCCCAAAGATGGCGGAGAATATTATTTCTTAAGTAAAATATACCACCCTATCCTGGGTTTTATGGCAGGCTTTGTAAGTTCTACCGTGGGTTTTGCAGCACCTATTGCGGCAGCTGCACTCGCATTAGGCGGCTATTTAAATGGTGTTTTTCCGGGCATACACCAAACCCTTACCGCTGCGCTAATTATTATTGGAATAGCCAGCATTCACCTCTTGAATATGCGCGCTGGAGTGTCGTTTCAGAAGATATTTACTTTTATTAAAGTAGGAATAATTATTCTCTTTATTGGGGTAGGATTTGTAAAAGGAAATATACAATCGGTAGTTTTTTCGCCTGCGGCTTTTTCTTGGAATGATCTGTTGAACCATGGATTGGCAGTAAGTCTGGTGTGGGTTTCTTTTGCCTACAGTGGCTGGAATGCCAGTGCTTATATTGCTGGAGAAATAATAAATCCGAATAGAAATTTATCCCGTTCTATACTGTACGGAACCGGAATCGTAACAGTGTTATACGTGCTACTAAACATGGTGTTTATGATGGCTGCGCCCGCTACAGCACTGGTGGGGGTGAAAGAAGTGGGGCTGGTAGCTTCAAATTATATATTCGGTGAATATGGTGGCCGTTTTATGGGAGGCATCATTAGTATTTTGCTTATTTCAACCATTAGCTCCATGGTATTGGCAGGTCCTAGGGTGCTGCAATCCATGTTTGAAAAAATACCTGTGGCAGCCGCAATTGGAAAGCGAGATGCCTCTGGAAACCCTGTAGGCGCTATTGTTTTTCAAACAGCACTGAGCCTGATTTTGATGGTTACACTTGATTTTGATAGTTTAATTTATTATATTGCATTTACGCTGAGTTTGTTTACAACCCTTACCGTTGCCGGGATTATGGTGCTTCGTAGCCGACAAGGAAAGCCAGAAGGGTATAGGGCGTGGGGCTATCCTGTAACACCTATTTTATTTATCATTACTACCTTGCTTATTGCGGTGTATTTTGGGTTTACCCATCCAAAAGAAAGCCTCAGTGGATTGGCAACCGCCTTGTTAGGAGTCCTACTGTATTTTATTTCGGATACGAAATCTAAAGAGGTTGAAGCGTAATTTCTTAAAGAAATAGACGACCTTTGCGGCATGGAACTCTCGGCCTTAATAGCCCTTGTAGAAGGTGCACTTGTAAAAATGGGAATTACCCCATCTGAAGCTCGCAATGAAGGGGAAGGACAGTGGTTTTTACTCAATGAAGAATTGCCTATCTATTTGGATGCGTGGGAAGAAACTGAGTCTACACCATGGAATTATTTCAAGTTCAAGGAAGACCGCAGTATTTTTCAAATTGCCATTCCTTTCTGTCATGCGCCTACGCTAAAGCGTCAAGAGTTTTTTGAAGAATTACTCACGGTAAATATCAATTTGCATTACGGCAAATTCAGTTTCAATGCCCCAGAAAATGTGGTGGTACTGGTATACAGAAAACCGGGTTCTTCCTTATTGGCATCAGAAATTCCTGATGTAATTGATGCCTTGGGGTATTATGCAGAAATGACCTACCACGTCTTGAAGGATGAATTCAACCTTAAGCGCGTGGCGATCGAAGAAGGCAAATAAGTTTTTTAGCGATAGCGCTGCGGGTTTTTCAACTGCTGCAATGCATCCTGTGCGCCAATATATCCTGGTGCAATTTTTACTACCTCTTCCAAGGTTTTAATCGCTTTTGCAGGATTGTTTTGTTGCAATTGAATTACCGCGCGGAAATAGAGGAAGCCTGCTTTAGCGGGAACCGTTTCAATAATATGGTCTTCAATGCGTTCGATGCGTACAGTTTTTACTCCGGCATCTGATCGGGCGATAACTTCAGAAATCAGTTTTTCAGTTTCCTTGATTTTGCCATACACATATAAGTCTATGTAGGTCATTTCCCACAAATAGGTGTAGTCGGGCACACGGTTCCATAGTTCGTTAAACATGCGACGCGCCCCGGTATCATTGCCTTTTTCTATAAGTAATTTGCCTTTCAACTCCAGCAAATAGGGATTCAATGGGTTGAGTTCTAGCCCTTTTTGGGTGTAGTACATGGCAGCAGGCGTGCGTTGGGTGGTAGCTGCATTTACCAAATACATGTAGTGGTACAAGGCCAAGCTGTCGTATCCCCAATCCATATTGGCACTATCCAGCACGATTAAGTCTTGCAGACGGGCAGCAGCACCGATGTAATCTTTATTCGAAACAGCAGTCTTGTACAGGGTATAGGTTTGGTTGATATGCTGTGTTGTTTTTGCTTGTTCTGCTTTTTGAACTGAATCTTTGTACTGGGCAAAATCCAGGGCTAATTTTTCCTGATTTTTGGTAGTTTGTTCCAGTTTGTTTTGGGTGCTCTGTAAGGTCTGTGCCTGGGCATCATATTTTTTTACAGATACACAAGACAAGAGGCTAACTGCGGCTGCAGTGGCATAAAAGAGGTTTTTCATCTGAACTATTTCGTTATTGAGGTCGGGCAGGTCCGCCTTGGGTCATATCATAAATACTGCGTTTTGCAGCATAAAAATCCGGTGATTCTTTAAGTGCCTCATTCAGCAACTGTGCAGATCCGGTAAGGTCTTTATTCACCATAAGCAAGGTCGCTTTGAGGTATAAGAAGGCTGCTTTAGCAGAAACGGTTTCGCGGATGCGTTCTTGGATATGTTCCATGCGCACAGTTTTGCCTTTGGCTGCAGGTTCGGTGATTGCCATGGTAATCATAGAATCGGCTTTTTTAAGGTTGCCTTTTGCATGGGCCTCGATAAAGGACAAAATCCACCAGTAAGTGTAATCATTGGTTTTGCGCCAAAGGTTTTGAAAGGTGGCTTCTGCGCTTCCTACCTTTTGTTCTTCCAGCTCAAGCTTTGCCTTGATTTCTTGTAAAAAATCATTGGCAGGGTTGAGGTCTAGACCTTTTTGTGCGTAGTATTTACCGGTATGTGTGTTGCGAACCGTTCCTGGGGTGAAAAGGTAGAAGTAATGGTAAAATGCCAAGCTGTCGTAAGCCCACTTGTTGGCGGCGCTGTCTTCGGCTGCGAGCTGCACGAGGAAAGCGCAAGCGGTTTGGTAATCTTGTGCTTTTTGAGCAGTTTCATAGGAGGCCATAATGGCGGCGCTGCGCTTTTGCCCCCCTTTTTGTGTGCATGACACAGGCAACATTGCGATAGCAACAAGTGTCAAAGCGGCAATACAGAAGTGTTTAAAACTCATTTCTCGTGCAAAATAAGTATATTTGAACCATAGAATTCAATTTTCAGATATGAGGGCCCGATTTCTGAGCCTTTTTTTTGCGTTAAGCATAAGCGTGGCAGCGTTTGCACAATCCGGAGTAAAGATTAATGTTCTTACACCCGATGTGTGTATACCCGGGAAGGTATCACTCAGCATTTCCAATTGCGGGAATTGCGTATCCTATGAATGGCAAATTGACAGTGGATCTGGGTACAAACAAGCAGGAAGCAATTATTCAACCATCATCACCGACACGGGTTGGTATGATGTGGCCGTGAGAATAAGGACCATAGCTGGGAGCTATTTCCCTGTGATCAAACAGCGCGCATTTTATGGCCGACAATCGCCAGTGGCAAGGTTTTCGCTGAGTGATTCAGTATTTTGTGGAAAGGATGATACCGTAGTAATCAAAGACATTACAAAGGGCAAGATTGTAAGTAGAACTTGGATTTTTGATGGTCAGGTGTATCAAGGCAATACCCCTACAGTGAAGTTGAAATTCGGGAAACCCTATGGGTATAAAAGCGTATTTCTCTACGTCAGAGATACTTTCAATTGCCAAGGTCAACACCTGATAGACAGTGCTATTGGGATATTTGATTCGATTCGATTCGATCCTTTACCAGATAAAATCAAGGGTTGTGCACCTGCATTGGTGAACTTTAATGCTTCGTTAGATACGGGTTTGCAACATATTCAAAAGATACAATGGAGCTTCCCTAAGGCTACACCTGCGTTATCATATGCGCGCTACCCCGCGGGAATTCGCTATGCAAAGGGGGATACATTTGATGTGTTTGTAACGATAAACACGAAAGAAGGCTGCAACTATCGCTATAAATACAACAATCTGCTGTCTTTTGGAGATACTGCTTTACTGAAAATAACAGCTTCTTCCACTTCGGTATGCATTCGAGAGAGATTGGATTTAAAAGTTTCGGGAAGTAAGAATCTGAAACCAGATTGGATTATTGGCCCTAAGCCATATATCGTTTTATACAGTGGAGATACATTTAGGAATATTCGTTTTACCGATACAGGATTATCAAGTATTCGGGTAGTAGAAGATAACAACGGATGTATTTCTGAGGCCTTGTTTGGCAGCAATATCACAGCTAAAGGTCCGATTGCTCGCTTTGAGAGTGATGATGCATATTTCTGTAACCTCCCAGTGAGTTTGGATTTTAAAAATCGTTCTGTAGAAGCCGGCAGTATGAGCTACAATTGGTCCATTCGCGAGAACGGGGGGGCCGTTGTAAAAACAGGCGGTACAAAAGATATTAGCTATTCTACGAATCTAGGGATTAGTTATGATGCAGAACTCATAGCCAGCAGCAGCAATGGTTGCGCGGATACCTTATCAAGGCAAAAAGCGGCTGTGTATGGAAAAATAGAATCTGGTTTTTTAATAAGTCCTAGACCTGCATGTCCTGGCACTAAAGTCAAGCTCATGCCAGATGCGGGTTCGGGCACGCTTGCGAATCCAAATATTTTCAAATGGAGTTTCTATGATGATAAAGGGAATGTAGTTAAAACTTCCGGAGATGTGGCACCTTACAACATTTACAACAACCAGGGCATATACAGTGCTAAACTGATTATTTCTAATGCGAATGGTTGTAAAGACTCTCTCATGCAGCAAGATTCCATTTGGGTGAGGTCTCCAAAATTCAGCCTGAATATTCCTGATACTTTTGTGTGTTTGAACGAGTTGTTAAATACCCAAGTTATGGGCAGACCTCGGGGTAAAAGCTTTTTGCAGCTGTGGGCAATTACAAATATTGATTCGGTAGCAGATGTGGTATATGGCACCTCAGATACCTTTGCCTTTAGCCTGCGTAAAACGGGTCGTTGGAGGGTGAAATATACCCTGAAAGACACTACAGGAGCAGGTTGTGTTACAGAAGCTACCTATCCCAAATTGATAAAAGTCAGTGGGATTAGCGTGCGTATTGATGTGAATCCAAAATTTGGCTGTGCACCCTTAACCACAACTTTCTCTTCGAGCATCAAGGAAAATGTAAACTATGAAATAAAGCGGAGTTTGGGACTGCTCTGGGATAAGCCCCAATCCAGTGCCTACTTTTTTGGCGACAGTACAAGAGCCAATCCAACAGTCAAACTTCTTAAAGGACAGCACAGTGCCCGACTCATATTCACCAATGAAAGTGGATGTAATGACAGCACCGGCTACATAGGGGTGCGCAGCGGTGTAGTGGCTGGCTTTAATATACCAGAACAAGCGCGATGTGTAGGCAAGGAACTCAATGTGTATAGCAATAGTTCTGACTTTGCCGATGGATTTGAATACTTCACAGCCGATCCAGACATAGAATTCGTAACCTCTCGATTTATTGCAAATCCAGTTATTAAATTTAAGAGTGCAGGGAATCACTATTTAAGCCTTATTGCGAGTCATAAAAATCAGTGTAGGGATACTTTCACTGTATTGCTCACTGCATATCAGGTATTTGCGGATTTCTACACTCCAGACAGTATTGCTTATTGTGCTCCAAGGGTAATTAACTTCTTAAATACTTCAACCGAAGCCGTAACCAATTATTGGAGCTTTGGCGACGGGCAAACCAGTGTGACATATTTCAATAATGTGGCTGGCAATTTGTATTTTAAAAACCGCAAATCACCGGGCTATGATGTGCAACTTATTTGTGAAAATGTAGTGGGCTGCAGAGATACCCTTCAGCGCAAAGGATATATCCGAATTGTAGGTCCTATTCCTGATTTTACCATCTCAGGTAATTTTGGCTGTGAACCTTTGCAGGTAACATTTACCAATAAGAGCACAGACTTTAACAGGGTTTTGTTAGATTATGATGATGGAGAAGTACTGGATTCGAATTTGGTATTGTCCCATAAATATAAAGTATCTGATAAATCCGTATCTCTACAATATTACAAACCACGATTGCTGTTATACGATTCACTCGGCTGCTCAGCACTTGCGATTTCTTCAGATACGGTTAAAGTAAAGAAAAATGCAGAGGCAGAACATATATTCGCCTCGGCTAATTTCTTAAGAAATAATGAAGGATGTGCCAATGATTTATTGGTGAAATTCTCCAATCGCAGTAGTTTCTATAGCAAGATATTCTGGGATTTAAATAACGACTGGAATCTAGATTTTATCAATCAGAGCAGTATTACCTATGCATACACTACCCCAGGTATTTACCAACCTGTAATCATTGCCGAACATGTGAATGGATGTCGGGATACTTTCCGGAGGGACACAATAACGGTTTGGGATTATCCTGTTGCCAATTGGAAAAACCGATCCGATACCACCTGTGCCACGGACCCGCTGCCATTTATCAACACAACAGCTTCAAAGTATGCCGTGAAGGAGTATAATTGGAACTTTGGAGAAATATCCTTGTATGATGATACCTCGCATACCGCCAATCCAACGTATAAATATACCACGCCATTCAATCATTTGGTGCGCCTAGAAGTGACAGATATTCATGGTTGTAAGGATGAGGAATTGCGCAATATTTATGTGAATGACACCGCAGGACCATTAAAACCTGCTCTGGCCTTTGTCACGGTGCGAGACAATCAATATTTGGATTTTTATTGGCAACGGTCAAAATTGGGCAATTACCTGATTTACCATGTAGCCTTAGATAGCCTTGGATTGCATCGCAGATACAGTTCAGGCAATAGAAATGACACTTCGTTTTCCAAGTTTTATGGTACCGAATTGGCCAACCGTCGTTTTTGCTACACTATGAATATTGAAGACACCTGCAATCAAGACGGCAGGTATGCAGTGAGCCATTGTTCTATAGTATTGCGTGACACGGCCGAGAAGCCATTCAATATCAATTTAAATTGGTTGTCTTATGATGGTTGGGTAAATAATCTGAGCCATTATGAGATTTTTCGTTCTAGTGGGGGTGGAGCATACAAGAGGATAGCTATTGTTGGCAATACCAGGCAGAGTTATACGGATAGTTTCTTGTGTGATAGCATTTTTTGTTATTATGTAGAGTCGGTGCATCGAAATTTAATTTGGCGTTCACGCAGCAATACGGTGTGCCGCAAACCTATTTATGTTGCTCCGGATAGTTCGGTAATTACAACCTTAGCCACTGTTAAGAATGGCACGCATACAGAAGTTTTCTGGCAGCCTTATTATAAGTATTACAGGAATTGGAGCTTTGAATTGCAGCGATCTTCTAATGGTATGCCCGGCACCTATTCTAAGTTGGGTGCTATAAAATCGCTTTCCTATGAGGATTTTAATGCCAATGTTACCGACAGGGTGAACTACTACAGGGTGCTTTTCAAAGACCACTGCGGTGTGCTGGGTAAGCCTGGGGTTGCGAGCAATACAATTCTTCTGGAGTCTGTTGGACAGAGCAGAAGCAGTACATCTTTAAAATGGAATGCTTACGGGTATTGGCATGCTGGAGTGCGTGAATACGGATTGCAGCTCAAGAATACAGCGGGCGTTTTTCAAACCTATAAATTACTGGGTCCGAACACCCGCAAACTGGATAGCATAGACTTAGAATCATTGGAATTAGACTCTATTTGTTTCAGGGTTTTTGCGGTGAAAGACAGCATCACAGCGGATACCAGTTGGTCTAATGAGGTGTGCATGGTACCAGGCAGTTATGTGCATGTACCCAATGCCTTCACACCCAATGGCAATAACCTCAATGAAGTATTTAAACCCATGGTAGCTTATGTGCATCGCAATTCTAAGGACCCGAGTCAGCGTTTCGAGTTTCGTATTTTGAACCGCTGGGGTCAGGTAGTATATGAGTCTGACGATGCGAATCAAGGTTGGGACGGGAAATTCATGAATGCGCCTGCTGCGCAAGGGCTGTATATATGGACCCTACAGGCTGTTGGATTTGATGGTGTCGCATACCGCTTAAATGGAACTGTACTTTTAATGCAATGATTGGCTTTAGGGCCTTAACTTTGCAGTAAATTTTCCATGTTTGACAATTTACAGAACCGAATAGAAAAGGCCTTTAAGAGCTTAAAAGGTCAGGGAACCATTACGGACTTAAACGTTGCGGAAACGGTTAAAGAGATACGTCGTGCGCTGATCTCGGCCGACGTAAATTTTAAAGTTGCCAAGGAATTTACGGATTCTATTTTAGCACAGGCCAAGGGGCAGAACGTAATAAAATCGGTTTCCCCTGGACAGTTACTCACCAAAATTGTGCATGATGAGTTGGTGGGCTTATTGGGTGGACAAAAGGCAGATTTGTTCATCAGCGGAAGTCCTACAATCATATTAATCGCTGGATTACAGGGTAGTGGTAAAACTACGTTTACCGGCAAATTAGGAAATTATTTAAAGTCTAAAGGACGCAGTCCTTTGCTCGTTGCGGGTGACGTTTACCGCCCAGCAGCAAGGGAGCAATTGAAGGTGTTAGGACAAAGTACGGATGTGGCAGTTTACTCGGAGGATGGCAATAACAATCCCCTGGAAATTGCGCAACATGCGGTAAAATATGCGATTGCAAACAACCACAATGTGGTGATTATAGATACTGCAGGCCGATTGAGTATCGACCAAACCATGATGGAGGAAATTGCAGGACTGAAGCGCAATATCAAGCCGCATGAGATTTTGTTCGTGGTGGATTCTATGACAGGTCAAGATGCGGTAACCACAGCCAGCAAATTCAACGATGTATTGGATTTTACAGGCGTAGTGCTTACCAAACTTGACGGTGATACCCGGGGTGGTGCGGCGCTTTCAATTAAGAAAGTGGTAAATAAGCCCATTAAGTTTATTTCTACGGGTGAGAAAATGGAAGCCTTGGATGTGTTCCACCCGGATCGTATGGCGGGTAGGATTTTGGGCATGGGTGACGTGGTGTCCTTGGTAGAAAAGGCACAAATGGCGATTGATGCGGATGAGGCGGAACGCTTGTCGCGCAAGATTGGCAAGAGTGGTTTTGATTTTGAAGATTTTTTAAGTCAGTTGCAACAGATAAAGAAGATGGGCAACTTGAAGGATTTGATGGGTATGCTGCCAGGTGTTGGGAGCAAAATCAAAGATTTGGATATTGATGATAAGAGTTTCAAAGGAATCGAGGCCTTGATACAATCTATGACACCAGAGGAAAGGCGTAAACCCGAATTGCTAAATGCCTCGCGCAAACAACGCATCGTAGCGGGAAGTGGCAGTACTGTGCAGGAGTTGAACAAGTTGCTCACCCAGTTCAATCAGATGCGTCAGATGATGAAGATGATGAAGAACAAGCGCATGCCATCTTTTGGCAAAATGGGAAGATAGAACGATTGTTCGGTTTTAATGATTTTATAGAAACCTTTCTGGATCAATGTTTTCGACATATTGACCTGAATTGATTGTTCGTTTTGTGACAATTCTGTGACTTAGCAGGGTATTTATTTCCTCTAGCCTAGGTATTATGGCTTAACTTCGTCCGCTGAACGTAAAAAATTACTATGAGAAAAATTACTATAATGTCTCTTGTGATGTTAATGTGTTTTACGGCTTTCAAAGCTGAGGCACAAGACATTGTTTACAGAGACACATTTAGAAATGGTGTGCCAGCAACAACTGCGCAAATTACGCGTTGGAATAACTTCCGTGCGAAGTTATTGGCAAACCTTGCGTACACCAGTGTAACCATTAGAGGGGAGTATGATGTTACAGGTTATACTTGTAATGACGCTGCAATCACAAAGGCGTTTGCTGCTGCGGTTCGCACGAACACTGCTTATGCTAGCGCAACTACCAACGGTCACGTTTGGTCGATTTGTAACCGTTATGATGGTGAGATTTGGATTGACCCACCATCAACCTGCAGTGGTTCGAATTGTCCAAGCCCTGGCTACATTATCCGTCCGGGTATTGGAACGGGAAATTCAAACTGGGGTGGTATAAATACTGCAACATGTGGTGGTTCCAACCAATGGATGGAATTGCGCTTCAAGGTAGTTCCTCCATACAACTGGAATGCTGCAACCGTGGCCTTTACCAAACTGGATCCATGTATTACAAAACAAGACATGGTGGCTACCATTGAAAATGCGGGTAAAAAAGATATTGATTCTTTTCAGGTATATGTGAAGGTAAATTCTACTACCTATGGTCCAACATGGAATAAAACTAAAATCGCAACTGGAAAACAGGCCACTGTTACAGTGTATTCAGGTTTTACTTTTACCCCCAACACTGCCTATACGGTAACTGTATGGACGGATAAGCCAAATAATAATCTTGATAGTTTCAGAGGGAATGATACAATGATTTACAAATTTGGATTCTTTGGCTTTAAAGGTACACCCAATGCTATTGATACGAACGTATGCGGAAGTCAAAGTCTAGTAGCGCGTTGTATCCCAGCACAAGCGGGAGACAGTGTTGCATGGTTTAGTGACCGCGCATTGGCTGGCATGATTGGCACAGGTCCAAAATACACTACCAAGTATTTGTCTTCAGGAGCTACCTATAAGTTCTATGCCGCTTCATACAACGGATTTTCTAAAGGCGCTTTAAATACGGGCTATACCTTCACCAACTCATGGCAGGGTACCATGTTTAACCTTACCGCCACTGACGGTGATTTGTTAATCGACTCACTCGGAATCAACCTTTATAGCGTTGGAGCCCCTCCAGGCAATAATACTCCATTGGAAATTTGGGTGCGTCAAGGTGGATTTAGTGGTTTTGAAACCGATCCAACGAAATGGACCAAAGTTTGGACGGGTCAAATCTTGTCAAAAGGTTCACAACAAAGAACCATGTGCCCATGGAATTATACGCTTTCAAACGGAGTAGTCTATGGTGTATATCTTAACTTTACTAACGGTGCGCGTCAAGTGCCCTTGTTGAAACCGTCAGGTCAGACCTTTACAAATGCAGATTTGACTTTGCAAGGTGGAACCATGAATGGATTGGATTTTGGTGCAGTTATTCAGACGGGTACATTCGATGGTGAGGTATTCTACCGCAAGCTTCTTTGTAAGAGCAAGCCTGATAGTGCTACTATCATAGTCAACCCTGCGCCATTTGGTGCGAAGTTGGAAGCGGGCTTCCCATTCCAAACTGCACCTAAGAACAGCGGTAGCGGCGTTGTGTCTAAACCAC
>Ga0315906_10009100_pt1 | contig 11844 bp, 9 predicted proteins | sample LakEriMetagenome_4_FD_203526 | JGI IMG/M metagenome (GOLD analysis project Ga0315906, IMG submission 203526) | Freshwater fungal communities from buoy surface, Lake Erie, Ohio, United States - Buoy 2 MA122 | ecosystem: Environmental > Aquatic > Freshwater > Lake > Lake biofilm | place: USA: Lake... | reverse complement strand
AACTCACTCAGGTGCTCCAGAACATTGGAGGTAGCGATGCTCGAGGTGTCATCATTGCCGCCAATGGGCCGGTGTTTTCTGCTGGGCACCATTTTGCCGATATGGCTGGGCAGACTCACGAGGATGTTTAAGCTTGGCGCAAGGTGTCTGATGGCGAGCAGCTGAAACGGGCTTTGTAATAAGCTGCAAAACGCCCCATGTGTATAAAACCGTTTTGCAAAGCGATCTGCGTCACTGAGGCGTTTTCCCGCGAGCTCGCATAAGTTTTCAGCTTCTGGTGTACTTGGTCAAGTCGAACACAGCGCTCGTAGGTCAGCGGCGACATACCGAAGCGGTTGTGAAAAATACTTTCAAGCGTACGCGGGCTTACCCGGGCAGCTTCAGCGACTTCTTGCAAACGCAGACTGCGTTGTCCGTTGGCGTGAATGAAATCCAGCGCTCTTTGCAAAGCAAGATTTGTCTTGGATGTGCCAGGCACTTTCTTGTTCCCGTCACAGGAATGCAACATGGAAACACCGCTGAGTAAAAACGCTTCCATCGCCGCTTGAGCCGCCGGCAATTTCAGCCATTGCTCGCCGTGTTGGTCCAGGATGCGCGTCATGTCGACCAGCGCCGCCCACCAAGCGGACACGGCCGGGTTGTCCAAAGATTGCGTCAGACTGAACGGCAGGCAGGCCTGGTTTGGTGCGGCCGGCAGGCGCTGGTGCAGCAGTTTGCTAGGCACATGCACCATCAACATGGTGCAATCGCAACTCCAGTTCATGCTTGTTTTGGCGTGCGGCAAAAGCACACCCATGGTACGAGTATCCACTTGCGCTTGTCGGCCATTGGAGTTGAGCAAGGCCGTGCCGCGCAAAGGCAACTGGAACAAATAAAAATCACCGCGCTCGCCGGGGTCTATGGTGACGTCGGCACCATAGCTCAGCACATTCAGCGACACGTTGTTAAGACGCACCTGGTTATGGCGGGCTTCAAACCGCTCGGCGTTACCAGTGATCTCTAGACGGTGCGGCGACAAGACCAAGCCTATCAATTCCCGAGCCTCTTCGATTTTGCGGCTGCGGATCAAAGGGTAGTTGTCCAGCAGGTGTACGTCTGACTGAGACCGGCGAAAAGTCTGGAAGGTCATGGTAGGCCCATCCGTTGTAGATAAAACAGTATATGCAAGCTCCATAACGCAAAATTTTTGGGGCCTGGGCAGGGAAGTTGCTAGGTTCTTATTGCGTTTTCTGGATAAGATTTAACGAAAGTCGGATTGCCAAAGCCACCAGCCCTGAACATAATGTTCTTTGCCTTTGCATACAGGAGTTTCCCATGAGCAATTCTCTGGCTTCCTTCGCTGCCGACATCGCCAGCGGCAAGATCCGCATCATCGATTTGACGCACCCGCTGTCTTCCGACTTTCCCCCTCTGCAACTGCCGCCGCAATTCGGTCAGGTGGCCGCGTTCAAGATGGAACAAATCTCCCGCTACGACGACGCAGGCCCGGGCTGGTATTGGAACAACTTCAGCTGCGGCGAACACACCGGCACCCACTTTGACGCGCCAGTGCATTGGGTCACTGGCAAAGACCACCCGAACAACACCGTGGACACCATCACACCAGAGAACTTCATCGCGCCTGTGGTGGTGGTGGATGCCAGTGCCGAAGTCAATGCCAATCCGGATTGGTTGTTGACTGTCGAGTTTTTGCAAGCCTGGGAAGCCAAACACAGCAAGATTCCTGCCGGTGCCTGGCTGGGGTTTCGCACCGACTGGTCCAAGCGCATTTCCGACCCGGTGGCATATGTGAACATGCGCGAAGACGGTGCCCACACCCCGGGCCCGACACAAGCCACGGTCGAGTGGTTGATCAATGAGCGCCATGTGCACGGTTTTGCGGTGGAGACCATCAACACCGATGCCGGTCAGTCCTATGCCTGGCCCATGCCTTACCCCTGCCACACCTTGATGCACGGTGCCAACCGTTTCGGTTTGCAATGCCTGACCAATCTGGACCAGTTGCCCGCTACCGGTGCCATGATTGTGTCGGCCCCGCTGAAAATCAAAGGCGGTTCCGGCAGCCCCTTGCGCGTGCTCGCGCTTTTGCCTTCCTGATTTCTCACAGTCTGCGATTTATTTTTTCCTCACCTCAAGGATATCACCATGAACTTCATCGACACCCCCGAATTTGCCGAACAGCGCCGCGCCTTTTTGCGTCACACAGGTTTGAGCCTGGCCGCCCTGGGTGCCAGCGGCCCCTTGCAAGTGCTGGCCCAAAACAACAGCACTTTGACCATTGCCTATAACGTCAGCCTGCCTTCCTGGGACCCGACCGTCGGTCCTTCCGCTGTGAATCCCACCATCCAATCTTTGTACAAAGCTGTCTTGTCGCAGTACATCGACCAGAACGCCGACTTGAGCCTCAAGCCCGACTTGTTGACCAAATGGGGCTGGAGCGCTGACCGCAGCAAGATCAGCATGACGGTGCGCAAAAACGCCAAATGGCACGACGGCACGCCAGTCACCGCCGAAGACGTGGCTTGGTCGCTGATCCGCGCCGGTGACCCAAAAACAGGTAACCCGATTCAGTTCGTTTGGGGCAAGGTCACCAATGTCAAAGCCGAAGGCGACACCGTCACTGCTGACGTTAAAGAGTTTGAGCCCGCGTTTTTCAAATGGATGGCATTCCTCACAGGTTACGTGTTGCCCAAGGCGTATTTTGAGAAAGTCGGCAAAGAAGGTTTCGAGAAAAAACCGATTGGCAGCGGCCCCTACATGGTCGAAGAATTTGTCGCCGGTTCGCACATGAAACTCAAGGCGTTCAAAGACTACTTCGGTGGCAAGCCTGCGTTTGACACGGTGATTGTGAAATTCGTCACCGACCCGTCGGCCCGCATTGCCGAAATCGAATCCGGCCGCTCGGACATGACGATGGAAATTCCGTTCGAGGAATACGACCGTCTTAAAGCCAAAGGCTTCGGCGGCACCAACGCGCCAGTCACCGACATTGGTATGATTTTCCTCACCAGTTTGGATCCTATGCTCGACGTCAGAGTTCGCAAAGCGCTGGCCATGTCGATCAACAAAAAAGCCCTCACCGAAAAATTGCTCAAAGGCGCGGCTCAACCTATCGATACGCTGCAAGCACCTTCTTACGCGGCTTATGACGCAAGCACCAAAGTGCCTTACGACGTGGCCAAAGCCACCGAGTTGATGAAGCAAGCCGGCTTCACCAAAGAAAACCCTTTGCGCTTCAAAGTGCAAACCACACGCGGCTTCAAACCCAAGGATTTCGAAGTCATGCAAGCCGTGGTGGGCATGTGGAAAACCATTGGCGTGGAAGCTGAACTCGAAGTCTACGAAATCGCCAAGCATTACGAACTGCGCGCCCAGCACAAACTGGCACCTGCGGCTTTCTACAACTGGGGCAATGCGATTGGCGACCCGTCTACTTCCACTGGCTTTGCCATGTTCACGTATTCACCGCATTCGGCCTGGAAAACCAAAGACGTGGACGACCTGATCGGCCCGCTGTGGGGCGAGAAGGACGAAGCCAAGCGCATCGCCGGTTACAAAAAGGTGGACAAATACATCGCTGAAAACGCATGCGTCATCCCGCTGTTCCAGTACAACCAAACCGTGGTGTACCGCAAAGGCTTGAGCGCCGCTCCGCATGGCGCCGGTTTTGTATTACCGCAAACCGTTAAGAAGGCTTAATGCCTGATTGCCCCCCGGTTCAATCGCACACGACTGCGGCTGGACCGGTTTTTTACTGGTTCGCAGGACCATGAATCCGCTGGTTTATTTCAAACGCGTGTTGATCGCCATACCTACGCTGCTAGGCGTAGGCGTGGTGGTGTTCGTGTTGATGCGCGTGGTGCCCGGCGACCCTATCGCCATGATGATTGCGCCCGGTGCCAGCCCGCAGGACATACAAAACATGCGGGCCATGTACGGCTTGGACAAATCGATTGCGCAACAGTTTGTCATCTGGCTGGGCGAAGTCCTGCAAGGCCGCTTTGGTACCTCCATCACCTTTAGGCAGGACGTGTTGACGCTGATCGGTGAACGCTTGCCGGCCACGTTGGAGTTGGGCGGAGTTGCCATGTTGCTGGCCGTGTTGTTGGGTGGTGCCGCCGGTTTGTGGTCGGCGGCGCGCGATGGCGGTTGGGTGAGCAACGTGATTGATACGCTGGTCGCTGTCGTTCAATCCATTCCAGATTTTTTATGGGGTCTGATGCTGATTTTGCTGTTTGGTGTTTTGCTGCCTTGGCTGCCTATATCCGGTCGCATAGACCCGGCTTTGAGCCAAGCGGCAGGCACAGGTTTTTTGCTGATCGATAGCCTGTTGCATGGGCGCATGGAACTGGTGCAGTCCTTGTTGCTTTATATGCTGGCCCCAGCCTTGTCGCTGGCCTTGCCAGTGGCGGCCATGTTGGCAAGGGTGCTTAAAGCTTCTATGCAAGAGGCAATGTCCAGCGACTATGTCATGTTGGCGCGATTGAAAGGAATGTCGCCTTGGCATGTGTTGGTGGTCGAGGCCTTGCCCAACGCGGTCACGCCCACGCTGTCTTTGTCCGCTGTGCAATTCGCCTTCATTCTGGGCGGCACGGTTTTGATCGAACGTTTGTTCAGCTACCCCGGCATTGGCAGTCTGGCGATTGACGCGGTCATCGGCCGCGACCTGCCCTTGATACAAGCCATCGTGCTGACCTTTGCGCTGCTGTTCATCGCCATCAATATCGCGGTCGACCTGCTGGTGGTGTTCCTCAATCCGCGTTTGCGCGACTCGCACAACGCATGATGATGTTCACCGCCATGGTTTTGTTAACAGGTGCAGCCAATGGCTGACGCACAACCGCTGTCTGTGTGGTTTAGGCTCAAGCGCAACCCGCGTGTGCTGTTCGGTGGCGCTGTCTGTTTGCTGTTGTTATTGGCCGCAGTGTTCGCGCCTTGGTTGGCTCCGCAAGACCCGGGGCAGCAAGAGTTGATGGCCTCGTTTGAAAAACCTTTGCTGTTTGGTTATGCCGCCTCTGACGCCAGCTTGCCGAATTATTGGCTGGGCAGCGACAACTTGGGACGCGACGTGTTGTCGCGTTTGATTCACGGCGCACGCATCGCCATGCTGGTGGCTGTGATCTCCGCCACGCTGGCGGCGCTGCTGGGCACGCTGCTGGGTGCGCTGGCGGGTTTTTACGGCGGGCGTATCGACAGTCTTATTTCCCGCATGGTCGATGTGTGGATGTCCTTCCCGCCGGTGCTTTTGTCGATTGTGTTGGTGTCGGTGTTGGGTACGGGTTTGTGGTCGGTGATAGCTGCCATCGTCATCGTCGACTGGACCCGTTTTTGTCGCGTAGTTCGGGCTGAAACACAGGCCCAGGCCGCGCTGGACTACGTGGTGTCTGCCCGCATGCTGGGCATGCGTTCATGGCAGATTTTGTGGCACGAGGTACGTCCGAATGTGATGCCACTGCTGATCACCTTGTTTACGCTGGAAATGGGCGTGGCGATTGTGGTGGAAGCCATTTTGAGTTTTGTCGGCTTGTCTTTATCTTCGGGTGCGGCCACCTGGGGCGGCATGCTTGGCGAAGGCCGTTTGTATGTCAACCAGGCTCCGTGGTTGATGGTGTTCCCCATGCTCTTAATGATGCTGGCTGTGCTGGGCTTGAACGCCTTGGGCGACGGCTTGCGGCGTGAATTTGACCCGGTGATGACGCGATGAACAGCAGTCACGCCACGCCCGCTTTGCAGATCCGCGATTTGCATGTGGACATCCGACGCGGCCAGCACTGGCAAGCGATATTGCGCGGCGTGAACCTGAGCGTGGCACCGGGTTGCATACATGCCTTGGTGGGCGAATCCGGCGGCGGTAAATCCATGGTCGCCAAAGCGGCGACTGGTTTGTTGCCGCAGGCCGCACGCATCAGTGGCGGCAGCATCTGCATTGACGGACAAGATGTCACGCATTGGGCGGAAAACCAATGGCGCACGCTGCGCGGCGGCGCGGTCAGCATGGTGTTGCAAGACCCGATGACCGCGCTCAATCCGGTGCGCCGCATCGGAGCGCAAATGGCCGATGTGTTGCGCGCGCATACCGACGGCAAAGACATCGAAGCCACGCTGGTGCGTTTGCTGGACCAAGTGCAATTGCGTGATCCGCAGGCCGTGCTCAAAGCGTTCCCGCACCAGTTGTCCGGCGGCATGCGTCAGCGTGTGGTGATTGCCATGGCCTGGGCTTGCAAACCGCGATTGATCATTTGCGATGAGCCCACCACGGCCTTGGATGTAACCGTGCAAAAACAGTTGCTGCGTTTGATTCACCGTCTGGCGGGCGAAGGCCAAGGCGTGTTGCTGGTGACGCACGACCTGGGCGTGGTGGCCAAGCTGTGCAGCAGTTTGTCGGTGATACACGCCGGACGCATTTTGGAAGAAGGCAGCGTCGAAGCCGTGTTTGCACATCCTCAGCATGCGTACACACAAGCCCTGCTGGCAGCCACGCCGCGCTTTGACCGGCCCAAGCACAAGCTGGTGCCGGTGGACGATGCATTGATTGACAGCTTGAATGCGCAAGCATTGGCGTATGACAAAGCATATGGGGTGAGCGCATGAGCACGCCCTTGTTGCAAGTCAAAGGTCTGGGCTTGCGCCTGCCTGACATGGCGCACAAACGCCTGTTTACACCAGCGCCTATGAAGCGCATCTTCAGCAACATCAGTTTTGAATTGCAAGCGGGTGGGTCGCTGGGCGTGATCGGCGAATCCGGCAGCGGCAAATCCACCTTGGCGCGTGCACTCACGCTGATCATGCCGCCGCAAGAAGGCGAGTTGCTGTTTCGCGGTGAGTCTGTGCTGGGTTTCAATGAGCAGCAACGCATCCACTACCGCAGTCAGTTGCAAATGATTTTTCAAGACCCGATGTCTTCGCTCAACCCGCGTCGGCGTATTGGCGACACCATTGCCCAGCCCTTGCAAGTGCAGGGGCACGACATGAACGCTGCAGACCGACTAGACATAGTCATGCAGTTATTGCGCCGCGTCGGTCTGGACAGTTCGTTGGCATCGCGTTACCCGCACCAGTTGTCCGGCGGCCAACGCCAGCGCGTAGGCATTGCACGCGCACTCGCGCTGCAACCGGTGGCTTTGATCGCCGACGAAGTCACCTCGGGTCTAGACGTGTCGGCGCAGGCGCGCATTGTGGCGCTGCTGCAAGCCTTGCGCCGCGAAGAAGGCCTGGCGTTGATTTTTATCAGCCACGATTTGTCGCTGGTGCGCAGCCTGTGCGATGACGTATTGATACTTCGCGAGGGTGAAGTGATGGAGCAGGGCGCAGCAGCACAGATTTTTTCGCAACCCCGGCATGCATACACCCGGGATTTGATGGACGCGATCGCCTTACCAGAACCCGATGCGGGGTGGTTGGAACGCGGCCAGACCACGGCAGGCGCTTAGGCGCGACAGACTGGAGCGAACATGGCGGAACGGTCATTCACCAAAGAAGTACAACAACTTCTGGCCGAGCCCGGCACGGTGTTTCATGGCGAAGGCATTTTGGCGGTCACCAAGGCCTTGCTGGAATGCGGTGTCGGTTATGTGGCCGGTTACCAAGGCTCGCCCATTTCGCATTTGATGGATGTGCTGGCCGATGCCCAACCCATCTTGCAGCAACTCGGCGTGCATTTCGAATCCAGCGCGAGTGAGGCCACCGCAGCGGCGACGCTCTCAGCATCGGTGATGTACCCGATACGCGGCGCGGTCACCTGGAAGTCCACGGTAGGCACCAATGTCGCCTCTGATGCGCTGGCCAATCTGGCCTCGGGCGGCGTCACCGGCGGTGCACTCATCATCATTGGCGAAGACTACGGCGAGGGCTCGTCCATCATGCAAGAGCGCAGCCATGCGTTCGCCATGAAATCGCAAATCTGGTTGCTGGACCCGCGCCCGAATTTGCCAGCCATCGTCAAGGCGGTGCACGAAGGCTTCGAGTTGTCCGAAGCCAGCCATACACCTGTGATGCTGGAGTTGCGCGTGCGTTCCTGCCATTTGCACGGCAGCTTTGTGACGCAGGCCAACCGTCCTCCTGCATTCACCTTGAAGCAGGCGCTTGAAACACCAGTGCGCGACACCAGTCGCATCGTGTTGCCACCGGCCAGTTATTTGCATGAGCATGAAAAAATTCTGGACCGTTGGCCTGCTGCTGTTCGATTCATTAAAGAACGCGGTCTGAACGAATTTTTTGATGGCGATTTAAGCGACATAGGCATCGTCATGCTAGGCGGCATGTACAACAACGTCATGCGTGCATTGATGGCCTATGACATGGCTGACATTTTCGGCAAGACGCGCATTCCGCTGTACGTGATGAATGTGGCCTATCCGGTGATTGACGAAGAAATTCAAGGCTTTTGCCAAGGCAAGAAAGCCATTCTCGTGATTGAAGAAGGTCAGCCCGAGTACCACGAACAGGCGATACACACGGTCTTGGGTCGGGCACAAATTCGCACCACGGTGCACGGCAAAGACATGTTGCCGCAAGCCGGTGAATACACGGTGCAAACCTTGAAACGCGGCTTGCATGCGTTTCTCTCTCAGTACCACCCGGCGGGCTTGGCCAAGCCGGTGTCATTGGGCATGCCAGTCAAACCATCGCAAGCAGTGCAACAAGCCGATGCGTTGATCAGCCAAGCGAAAACGCAAGTCAGCGGTGCGGCACAAGCGCAGGCAGCAGTGGCCGCCATGACCCGTGTGGCCGCACCAGAGTTGGCCAGTGTGGTTCCGGCGCGTCCGCCCGGGTTTTGTGTCGGTTGTCCTGAACGACCGATTTTTTCTGCCATGACCTTGGTGCAGCAAGACCTGGGCATGCACCACATTTCGGCCGACATCGGTTGCCATTTGTTTGCCGCCATGCCTCCGTTTCATTTGGGTGCGACCACCATGGGCTATGGCTTGGGTGCGTCCAGTGCAGCGGCCATGAATGTGCAAGCGGGCAAGCGTTCTATTTCCGTCATGGGCGACGGCGGCTTCTGGCACAACGGACTGGCCAGCGGCATTGGCAATGCGGTGTTCAACAAAGCCGATGGTGTCATCGTCATCGTGGACAACAACTACTCGGCGGCCACCGGTGGTCAAGACTTGTTGTCTTCGCGCTCTGAAAAAGACAACCGCAGCATGCAACACCCCATCGAAGCTGCCGTGCGCGGGGTTGGCGTGGAATGGGTGAAGACCGTGGACTACACCTACGACGTCAACCACATGCGCGACGTGTTGAACGATGCGCTGACCACCGATTACCAAGGACCTAAGGTGGTGATCGCGCAAAGCGAATGCATGCTGAACAAGCAGCGGCGGGTCAAACCGCAAATCGCAGCGGCGGTGAAAAGCGGCGAGCGCGTGGTGAAAGAAAAATTTGGTGTGGATGCTTCGGTGTGCAGCGGCGACCATGCGTGCATGCGACTCTCCGGTTGCCCGTCTTTGACTTTGAAAAACAGTGGTGACGCTCTCAAGCCCGACCCGGTCGCGCATGTAGACGACGGTTGCGTGGCCTGCGGGCACTGCGGCGAAGTGGCCGACGCTGCGGTGTTGTGTCCGTCGTTTTATCGCATCGAGTGGGTGCGTAACGCAGGCACGGTTGAAAAATGGCTGCACCGTTTGCAGCAGGTCGCGATCGGCTGGATGCAGCGCCGTCAGCAACGCAGTTTGCACGCGCGTTCGCTGTACGAGGACTTCTCCGCATGAGCGCGGTGCGCACATTAGGTGCCGATCCCAAGCGGCCCATCACCATCGCCATTCTTGCGATGGGCGGGCAGGGCGGCGGTGTATTGGTCGACTGGATCGTGGACTTGGCCACGCACAACGGCTATCTGGCGCAGGCCACCTCGGTGGCCGGTGTGGCGCAACGCACCGGAGCCACGATTTACTACATTGAGTTGTATGCACAGGCGCACATCGCGGCCAGCGGCAAGACACCGGTGCTGGCACAAATGCCGGTGCCCGGCGAGGTCGATATCGTCATTGCCTCCGAGTTGATGGAGGCCGGTCGCGCCATGCAGCGTGGCTTGGTTACTTCAGACCGAACCACGTTGATCACTTCTTCACACCGTGATTACGCCACGCTGGAGAAAGTCAATCCGGGCAACGGCATTGCCGATACGAATGCGGTGCTGTCCGCTGGTGTCCTGCATGCCAAGCGTTTTTTGCATGAGGACATGCAAGCGATTGCGACACAGCATCGAAGCGCCTTATCTGCCGCGCTCTTCGGTGCGCTGGCCGGTGCGGCTGAGTTGCCGTTTGACGATGCCGCGTATGAAGACACGATTAGCCGCGCCGGGATTGGTGTGGAAGCCAGCTTGCGCTGTTTTCAAGCGGGCTTGCAAGCGACCCGCCAACCCGTCACACACGACATCGTGCAAGACCCTATGGCCACCGCGCCGCGCCCTTTGCCAGCGCGTGCCGCGCGTGCTTCGGTTGAACCTTTGCGCGCGCGGATTGAAAAAGAATTTCCCGTTGAATGTCACGCCATGTTGGGCGAGGGCTTGCAACGCGTGATGGAGTTTCAAGACATTGCCTATGGCAACGACTACCTGAACCGCATGGACAGCTTGCACCGACACAGTTTGTCGCATGGCGGTGCAGAACATGCGCATTTGGCGACGGTGGAAGCAGCGCGTTGGTTGGCCGTGGCCATGGCCTATGACGATGTGATCCGCGTCGCCGATCTCAAAACACGTTGGCAGCGCACACAGCGCTTGCGGGAAGAAGTGGGCGCAGCTGCGGATGAGGTGGTGGGCAGCGTGGAGTTTTTTCACCCGCGTCTGGAAGAAATTGAAGGCTTGATGCCTGCTTCTTGGAACCGTGTGATCAACAGATTGCCTGTCGTCAAACAGGGGCTCAAGGCATTGATAGGCGACGGCAAACGCTTGCGCTCGCACACGGTGTTTGGACATGTGGTTTTGCATGCATTGGCGGGTTTGCGCCGCTTTCGTCGCCACAGCCAACGCCATGCGGTAGAAACCGCGCACCTGACGCACTGGCTGGACACCGCCAAAACGCTGATAGAGGGCGACTATGCGCTGGCCGTGGAAGTCATTCGTTGTCGTCGTCTGGTCAAAGGTTATAGCGACACGCATGCGCGCGGCAGCAGCAAATTCGATCGATTGATGCAAGCGGCCAAGGGCTTAGCAGGAAATGAAAACGCTGCCGCTCAATTGGTGGCCTTGCGAAAAAAAATAGAATACGAAGCGGCAGTGGCCAAAGTGCCATGATGTGAACGCAAGCCTTTACTCAATACACAATGTGATCAAATCCAAGTCAATATTTTTTTAGGAGACCAGCAAATGACAACACGCATGATGGATATTCAAGCCAGCGACAAGAGCGGCACATTTCAAGGCTATGTGTCAATGCCGGCCAGCGGTCACGGACCGGGCTTGGTGATTGCACAGGAAATTTTCGGCGTCAACATTTCCATGCGTGAAGTGGCTGACTATTACGCGCAAGAAGGCTATGTGGTGCTGGTGCCCGATTTGTTTTGGCGCCAAGAGCCCGGCGTGCAACTGGGCTACACACCTGAAGACTGGCAACGTGCTTTTGGTTTTTACCAGGGCTTTGACGAAGCCAAAGGCGTGGAGGACATTCAGGCCAGCTTGAATGCATTGCGCGGCCTCAAAGAAGTGCAAGGCCAGCCCGGCGTATTGGGGTTTTGTTTGGGCGGCAAACTGGCTTACTTGGCCGCGTGCCGCACCGACGCGTCTGTCAGCGTGTCCTACTACGGCGTGGGTATAGACAAAGCCTTGAATGAAGCCGGTCAGATCAAAAACAAACTGGTGTTGCATATCGCAGAGAAAGACCAGTTTTGTCCGCCCGAAGC
>Ga0315906_10009098_pt1 | contig 11846 bp, 14 predicted proteins | sample LakEriMetagenome_4_FD_203526 | JGI IMG/M metagenome (GOLD analysis project Ga0315906, IMG submission 203526) | Freshwater fungal communities from buoy surface, Lake Erie, Ohio, United States - Buoy 2 MA122 | ecosystem: Environmental > Aquatic > Freshwater > Lake > Lake biofilm | place: USA... | reverse complement strand
GATTTCGCATTCGAGCTGATCGCGCCAGACGAAGTCGCCCCCGATACGGAGCTGTGGGAGTTCCCTCCCGGTTCTCATGTCCGATGTGAAATGCGCGAGCTGGATGGCCGCGACGTGGTGGTCGCCGTGGCGCTGGCCTGACCGCTCATCCCATTGGCTTTGGCTCCCACAACTCAATCCGCGTGCCTTCGGGGTCGCTGACGTGGGCGAACCTGCCGTTCGGTTCCGGCGGCAGGACCTTCGCTTCGACCCCGTGTTTTGCACAGTTGGCGAGGATGCCATCGAGGTCATCGACCGCGAGGTTGATCATGAAGTCCTTTGTCGAGGGCTCGAAGTAGGTCGTGTCCTGCTTGAAGGGGGCGAAGACCGTGCCGGCGCCTGGGTGTGCCGCCATGGCGTCGGGCGTCATGAACACGCCGCCCCAGTCATGGACCTGAAGACCGAGAACGTCCCGGTACCAGGTGAGGAGGGCGGCCGGGTCCCTCGACTTGAAGAAGATGCCGCCAACTCCGATGACCTTGGCCATATCCGGTTTCTCCAGCGCGATGCCGTCGCCCCATGAAGCGGGCTCAGGCGTGTCCGCGCAATCGCCCGAAAGGGTGATTTTCAAGAATTGCAGGGAGATTCGTCGGACATCGGCGCGAAACGCCGCTTACGTGCTGCGTTGCAATGTGTCCGCGGGAGCGACTATATCCGAAGTCTGGATACGAGAGATTTTCCTCCCATGGCCGTGACTGACGCTTCCGACGCCCTCATCCCGCTCGCGCCCACGAAAGAGCTGGACGCGAAGAAGACTTTTGGAATCGATCTCGACTGGAAGGTTCCGGCCTTCGCGGAGAAGTCTGCCTATGTGCCGGACTTCGACCCGGCCTATCAGTTCGACGGGCAGACCACGCGGGCGATCCTCGCCGGCTTCAAGTACAATCGCCGGGTGATGATCCAGGGCTATCACGGCACGGGCAAGTCGACCCATATCGAGCAGGTGGCGGCCCGGCTGAACTGGCCGCTGATCCGGATCAACCTCGACAGCCACGTGTCGCGCATCGATCTCGTCGGCAAGGACGCGATCGTCCTGAAGGACGGCAAGCAGATCACCGAATTCCGGGAAGGCATCCTTCCTTGGGCGCTGCAGCGGCCGATCGCACTCGTGTTCGACGAATACGACGCAGGCCGTCCGGACGTGATGTTCGTCATCCAGCGTATTCTCGAAGCATCGGGCCAGCTGACGCTGCTCGACCAGAACCGCGTGATGAAGCCACACCCGTGGTTCCGCCTGTTCGCGACGACGAACACGGTCGGCCTTGGCGACACGACGGGCCTCTATCACGGCACGCAGCAGCTCAACCAGGGTCAGCTCGACCGCTGGTCGGTGGTGACGACGCTGAACTATCTCGAGCACGATGCGGAAGTGGAGATCGTCTCCGCCAAGGTGCCGGATCTCGACAAGGCGACCGTCTCCAAGATGGTGCGCGTGGCGGACATGACGCGGAACGCCTTCATCGCTGGCGACATCTCGACCGTGATGAGCCCGCGGACCGTGATCACCTGGGGCGAGAACACGCTGATCTTCGGCGACATCGGCCTCGCCTTCCGCATGACCTTTGTGAACAAGTGCGACGAGCTCGAGCGCCCTGCGATTGCGGAGTTCTACCAGCGCGCGTTCGCCAAGGAGCTGCCCGAGAGCGCGGCGATGGTGAAGGTGGCGTGAGCGAGTTCTCGATCACCCGCGCGACGGAAGCCGACGCCCCTGACCTCGGCATCATCGGGCCTGCCGCTTATGCGGCCGCCTACCATGACGATTGGGATGACGCCGTCGGCTTCTTCCACCAGCTGAAGACGTTTGGCGAGCATGCGATGGTGGCGACCCTGGCGCGGCCTGAGGCGCGGGTGTGGATTGCGCGCCAGGAAAGCGCGGGCATCGGCTTCCTCACGATGTTCGTGGGCTCGCGCGAGCCGATCAACAGCCGTGACGGCGGGGCTGAGATACCGCGCATCTACCTGCTGCCTGGCGCGCGGCGCGGTGGTGTCGGCAAGAAGCTGCTTGAAGCTGCAGAGACGCAGGCGAGGGCCGAAGGCTGCAGCTATGTCTGGCTCGACGTGATGGAACACGCCGATTGGGCCATCGCCGCCTATCAGCGCTGGGGCTTTACGGACATTGGCGGCAAGATGTTCTCGGGCGCTCTGCGTCCTGGGCGCAGCCGCGCCATGCGGGTCATGGCCAAGGAGCTTGGCTAGTCCTGCCCGCGGCGCCGGACCAGAACCCCGGGAAGGGACGCGATGGACTGGAAGCTGCTCCTTATCAGCGCGGCGATGCTGGTTGCAGGTGGCCTCCTCGCCTGGCGGTATCGTGGGTCGAAGTTCGGCACGGAGCCGGGGCCAGGCTGCGCCATGGCTGTCGCGCTGCTCATGCTGCTGACGGGCGTGCTGACGCTGTTCGTTACATTGCTGTTCCGGGTCACGGTCTGACGCGACAATTTCCTGCGCTTGCTTTCTCGCCTATGCTTCACGGCAAGCAACCGGGAGACCGCTATGGCTGGCGCCATGATCCGTGTGACGAGCCGTGACGGGTTCGAACTCGACGCCTGGCATGTGAAGGCGGAGGGGCCGCGCAAGGGCGGCGTCATCGTGATCCAGGAAATCTTTGGCCTGTCGGATCACATCAAAGAGATGGCGGGGCGGTTCGCCGCAGCGGGATACGAGGCGATTGCGCCATCGATGTATGATCGCGCTGAACGCGGCTTCATCGTGCAGCCACAGGATGTGGCTGCGGGCATGGCGCGCGGGATAGTCCTCGCGGCTGGCAATGGTCCGGACAATGCGCTCAACGACACGGGCGGCGTGTTCGACATGCTCAAGGGCGCAGGCAAGGTGTGCATCACCGGCTATTGCTATGGCGGCACCATGAGCTGGCTGGCCGCGGCGCGGCTGGACGGGCTGTTGGCTGCGTCCTGCTACTACGGCGGCAACATCGCGCAGATGGTCGGCCTCAAGCCGCAATGCCAGACGATCTGCCATTTCGGCGCAAAGGACGCGCATATCCCGCTGGTCGGCGCGGTCGACAGGATCGAAGCGGCGCATCCGGATGTCCCGGTCTACATCTACGATGCTGGCCACGGCTTTGCGCGGAAGAATTCGGCGGACTACGACGCGGCTTCGGACCGGCTTGCGTTCGAACGGACCATCGCGCTGTTCGACAAGTCGTGAAGCTCATCTTCATCTGGGGGTCCGCAGCGTCGGGCAAGCTGACGGTGGGGCAGGCGCTGGCGGCGCAGACGGGGATCCGGCTGTTCCACAATCATCTGGTGGTCGACGCGCTGCTCGAGAAGCTCGCCTTTGGCGAGCCCGAGTTCATCCGGCTGCGCCAGGCCATGTGGATGACGGTGTTCGATAGGGCTGCGAGCGCGGGACAGTCGCTGATCTTCACCTTCCAGCCGGAGCCGACGGTGGAGGCGGGCTTTGCGGAGCGGGTGAAAGCGGTTGTCGAGGGACATGGCGGGGCGGTGAGATTTGTGCGGCTGCTGGTGTCGCGCGAGACGCAGGATGCCCGCATCGCCAACGACAGCCGCATGGCATTCAGGAAACTGGTGTCGCCAGAGATGTTGCGGGAGCGGCGCCCGGGATTCGAGGCGGCGGAGGTGGCGATGCCGGCGGCGGACATGGTGATCGATACCGAATTGGACGAAGCCATCGAGGCCGCACGGAACATTGCCGAAGCCTTCGGCCTGCCGTGGGTTGCCGGGCCCCGTTGAGCTTTCCGGCGAGGCTGATAGATTCCTGCGCGTATCTGTCGGGGAGGCAGTCTCACATGAAATTTCTGGTGTTGGCCGCGGCGGCGGCGTTGCTGTCGGCGTGTTCGAGCTTCGAGGTCGCGCAGATCGACCCGAAGACTGGCCTGATAGAGACCTCGACCAAGGCGACGACAATCATCAACAAGAAGGTCGACCTTGATTCGCGCAAGGCGCTGTTGCTGGTTCAGAACGACCCATTCGTGATCGGCCAGGCAAAGGCGCTGAACTACTTCACCGAAATCATCAGCATCGAGCAGCTGGAGACGGCGATCATCCAGGCGAACCTTACGGACAAGGTGCCCACGGTGCGCGAACGGATCGGCATCAACAATGCGGCGAAGAACTACAAGCCGTTCCTCTGGCTGCGTTTCGACATCGACGACACGAAACGTGAATACGTCCAGATGTACCTGACCGACCCGCTGAACATGGAGGATCTCTTTGCCGCCGAGGTCTATATGGACACGGTGTGGGTGGGCGTGAACGACCAGAATGCCTGGTATCCGCTGTTCAACGAGCTGATCACCTATATCAAGGCAAACTCGGCCACTCACGGAAAATAGCCAATAACGCGGCGGACAGCAGGCTCCGCCGCGTCGTATGGACTATCAGCGAACGGCCTTCGCCCAAGCGTCAGCTAATGACTACTCGGGATCGGCAACCGTGCCGGCGATCGCGCCGGCCGCCGCGCCGATGGCCGCGCCGCGTTCAGCGTCGCCGTCTCCGGTGTTATTGCCGATGGCGGCGCCAGCAGCGCCGCCGACGGCCGCGCCGGTGAGGGTGGAGCACGCGCTCATCGAAGCGGCGGCGATCGCGACGGCGAAAAGTGTTTTCAAGCCAGACATCTCATTCTCCATGTAGCTGGAGTTCCAAACGCGTGTCCGATTGTCGCGTTCCTGATTTAGGTTAGTCAGCAGCCCAAACGATCCGTAATCTGTGCGGGATGAAGCAGGGGACGCGGTGAACGTTCGGTCAATCGCGATTGCGGGCGGCGGGATAGCGGGCCTTGCGTGTGCGGCGTTGCTGGCGCGCGAGGGCGCCAGGGTCGTCGTTCATGATCGCATGGATGCGCCGGCGCCGGTCGGCTCGGGACTCATTCTGCAGCCCGTTGGCCTCGCAGTGCTCGACGAGATCGGCGTGGGGGGGAGGCTGCGTGGGCTCGGCGCGCCGATCAAGCGGCTGTTCGGGCGCGTGCAACCCTCGGGTCGTGTGGTGCTCGATGTGCGCTATCGCGCGCTGGGCGGCGGCGCAGGCGAGGGGCTGGCGGTGCATCGCGGCGCGCTGTTCGAGGCGTTGCTGGATGCCGCCCGGCAGTCAGGGGTCATCATTGAGGGCGGATGCGAGGTTGCGGGCGCAGGCGACGGCAGGCTCGTTCTGCGAGGCGGCGCGACGACGGCGAAGTTCGATCTGGTCGTCGATGCGCTGGGCGTGAGGTCGCCGGTGTCGCGCGCGCAGGCGCTACCGCCGCTTCCGTTCGGGGCGCTGTGGGGCAATCTCGAGTGGCCGACCGGGAGCGCGTTCGACGCGATGGCGCTTGAGCAGCGCTACGAGGCGGCGCGCCGGATGGTGGGCGTGCTTCCGATCGGCAGCGTGAGGCCGGGCGCACCGCGACAGGCGGCGTTCTTCTGGAGCCTGCGGCATGCCGATCTCGCTGCATGGCAGGCGGGCGGGCTGGACGCGTGGAAGGCGGACGTCATGCGCCTGTGGCCGCAGACTGCGCCATTCCTGGAGCAGGTCACACAGCGCGAGCAACTGATCTTCGCGAGCTATTGCCATCGCACGCTGCGCTCGCCGCTGAAGGACGGGGTCGTGCATATCGGCGACAGCTGGCATTCGGCCAGCCCGCAGCTGGGTCAGGGCGCGAACATGGCGTTGCTGGACACGCTGGCGCTTTCGCGCGCCATCGCGACCCATGCCGACACCGGTGTGGCGATCGAGGCCTACGCCCGCGCGCGGCTGGCCCATATCCGCATCTACCAGCTTGCCTCGTGGATGTTCACGCCCGCCTACCAGAGCGATGGCTCAGCCGTGGCGTGGATGCGCGATTGGTTGCTGGCGCCCGTCTCGAAGTTCTGGCCGGCGCCGAAAATCCTTGCCGCGCTTGTGGCCGGCGCTGTCGGCTCGCCGCTGGCCGCAATCGAGGCTGTGAGGGATGGCTGACGGGCCTTCCCAGCGGGGCGGGCGGGCCCTAAAGGTCGGTCCATGAGCAAGGCCATCGACCGCGCGGATGTCTTCAAGTCGGCCCTGAGCGCCGCAACTCGCGCTATCGCGGCGCAGGACGAGCTTGGCGTGGATTTCTCCGTCGACGGCGGGCGGATCACCGAGGGCCAGATCACGCTCACAACGCCGCCCAAGGATCTGACGATGGCGGCGGCCGCGCGGGCGCGCGGGCAGGCCGATGCACTTGCGCTGCGCGTGGCGCATCACGACGCACGCGCCCATGCTCGTGGCATGCCCCAGCGCGAGGATGCGCGGCGGCTGTTCGAGGCGGCGGAACGCGCGCGCATCGAGTCAATCGGCGCGTCGGCACTGGATGGCGTCGCGGAGAATCTCGACTCGGTACTGCAGCAACGCTGCGAGCGAGCGGGATATTCGCGCGTGACGGACAAGAGCCGTGCGCCGATGGATGATGCGCTGGAGTTCGTGCTGCGCGAGGTTCTGACCGGCCGCAAGCTGCCCGCGGCGGCGGAGACGGTTGCGGCTGTCTGGCGCGAGGAGCTCGGCGAGAAGGCTGCCGGTCCGCTGGCGCAGGCGCGGGCGAGCATGCACGACCAGGCAGCGTTCTCGGCGGTGATGCGCAACCTGCTGCGCGATCTTGGACTTGGCGATGAGACCTCGCGCCAGACCGACGACGAAGACGAGAAGGGCGAGGACGACGAGGAAGGCGAAGCCAAGGCCGAGGCGCCCGACGAGAGCGAAGGCGATGGCGAAGGTGAAGGCGAATCGCAGGAGCAGGATTCCAGCGACGCTGGCGAAGGCGAGCCCGGCGACCAGATCGAGGCGACGGCGGCCGACGACGCCGACAGCGACATGGAGGCGACCGAGGCCGACGACGAGCAGGATGCTACGCCACTGCGCCCCAACTGGCGCGACAGCGATGCGTTCAAGTCAGAGTACAAGGCCTTCACGACCGTCCATGACGAGGTGAAGACCGCGGACGAACTTTGCGATCCCGAAGAGTTGGCGCGCCTGCGCGCCTATCTGGATGCGCAGCTGCAGGGCCTGCAGGGGGCAGTGTCGCGGTTGGCCAACCGGCTGCAGCGGCGGCTGATGGCGCAGCAGAATCGCTCGTGGATGTTCGATCTCGAGGAAGGCGTGCTCGATACGTCGCGCCTGACGCGCGTGATTGTCGATCCGACTGCGCCGCTGTCATTCAAGATGGAGGACGAGAGCAAGTTCCGCGACACGGTGGTGACGCTGCTGCTCGACAACTCTGGCTCCATGCGCGGTCGGCCGATCATGGTGGCGGCGCTGTGCGCTGACATCCTTGCTCGCACCCTGGAGCGTTGCGGCGTGAAGGTCGAAATTCTCGGCTTCACGACCCAGGCATGGAAAGGCGGACTGTCGCGCGAGGACTGGATCAAGGCGGGCAAGCCGCCGTCCCCAGGCCGCCTGAACGACCTGCGCCACATCATCTACAAGAGCGCGGATGCGCCGTGGCGGCGCGTGCGACGCAATCTCGGCCTGATGATGCGCGAGGGGCTGCTGAAGGAGAACATCGACGGCGAGGCGCTGCTTTGGGCGCATGACCGGCTGATGGGCCGCGCCGAGCAGCGCAAGATCCTGATGGTGATCTCCGACGGCGCGCCGGTGGACGATTCAACATTGTCGGTGAACGTCGGCAATCCGCTGGAGAAACACCTGCGCGAGGTGATTGCGCATATCGAGGGCGCGTCTCCAATCGAGCTGATCGCCATCGGCATCGGCCATGACGTGACCCGCTGGTATCGCCGCGCCGTCACCATCGTCGAGGCTGAGCAGCTGGGCGGCGTGATGACCGACAAGCTGGCCGAGCTGTTCGGCGAGGAAGAGGCGAAGAAGGCGAGGACTTCGAGCCAGGGATCCGACCAGCGCGACCGGCGCGGCGCGGTGACAACCGGGCGCGCGGTGAAGCGGACGACCTTCGGCGAAGTCGCCAAGGGGCGGAGCTCGGCGCGGTGAGAGCCTGGCTGCTTTCCCTTGTTGCTGTCGTGCTCTCAGGGTGCGCGAGTGTTGCCGGGAGCAGGGATTTGAACATCGACACATTGGCGCAGGACTATGTGCGGCTTGCGCTGGAGATCGACGCGCACGAGAGCGGCTATGTCGATGCATACTATGGTCCGGACGAATGGCGAGAGGCGGCGCGGCGCAATCCGCGTGAACGCGGCGCGCTGAAAGCGGCTGCGGACCGGATCGTGGCGGACCTTGCGTCGCTTGCCTCGGCGGGCGGTGAACAGGGCCAGCGTGCGCGCGTGATGATGGCCAACGCATCCAGCGCGCGCTTCAGGCTCGACATGATCGATGGCAAACGCGTGCCGTTTGTGGAGGAGGCGGAGGCGCTGTTTGCGTTGCGCCCGAAATTGCGGCCGCTGTCGGATTTCGAAGGCGCGCTGGCGCGTATCGAGGCGCTGCTGCCGGGGCCTGGCCCGCTGTCCGAGCGCGTCGGCGCCTTCAGGGCGCAGTATTCGGTGCCGGACGAGCGCCTTGCCGACGTGATGCAGGCGGCGATTGCCGAGTGTCGAAAGCGCACCGCTGCGTTCATCCCGTTGCCGACCGGCGAGAGTTTCTCGATGACGCTGGTTAACGACAAGAGTTGGGGGGCGTACAATTACTACAAGGGCGGGAACCAGAGCCTCATCGAGATCAATACGGACCTGCCTGTGTCGATCGGCCATGTGCTCGTGCTCGGATGCCACGAGGGATATCCGGGTCACCACGTGCAGGGCATTTTCAACGAGCGGAACTATCGGGAGCGCGGCTGGGCGGAGTATTCCGTCATGCCGCTCTACGCGCCTGCAGCGCCCCTGAACGAGGGCGGCGCGGATTTCGGGGTCGATCTCGCGTTTCCGGGCGATGAGCGGCTGAAGTTCGAGATCGAGGTGCTCTATCCGCTCGCTGGACTGGACCCGAAAATGGCCCCGGCGTTCGAGACGCTGAGACGCGCTACGAGTGAACTGGACGGCGCGCTGTTGCGGATTTCACAGATGCAGCTCGATGGTGAGATCGATCGGGAGCAGGCGATCACGCTGGCGCAGAAATACCGCCTCGCATCGCGGGATGTTGCGGAGCAGTCGCTAAGGTTCGACGCGGCTTACCGGTCCTACGTGATCAATTACTCGGTGGGCGAGGATCTGGTTCGGGCCTATGTCGACCGTCACGGCGGCGACCAGAAAGCGCGGTGGGCCGCCTATGTGCGGATCATGTCGACACCGACGCTGCCGGCTGACCTGACGCAGTAAATGCGCCGTGCGTTCTCGAGACGCTCACCGGCGTCGATATTGGCGCAAAATGAAGTCTCCGAAGGCCCGACGCCTCGGCTGAGCCTTCGGAAAGCGGCGGCGGCTGAACGCCGCCGCCTCAACCCACAACCCTAGCTCGCCGGTTTGACCGAGCTGACCGTCTCGGTGCTGCGATCGACGGTGCACAGCAGCTTGGCGGACGAGTCGTCGGCATTCTTGACCTTGAACAGGTAGACGAAGGCCGCGCCCGTGGCCTTGGTCGAATCCTTGTCGGCTTTCACCGATTTCAATGCCGTGTCCTTGGAGATTTCCGACTTGCAGAGGTTTTCGCCGGACTGGACCGAGATCTTCGCAAGTGCGGGGGCGGCGAGGAGGATTGAGGCGGCAGACAGAAGAATGAGGGAGGAAACGCGGGTCATTTTGATCTCCGTATTGGCCGTCAGGGAGCGCGGCCTTGCGCGCATCCAGACAGTGTCAGGTAGACGCCGTCAAGTGACGCAAGGGTAAAATAGGGCTGGCCAGCGCTAACACCTTCGTCAACTGGAGCTAATCAGCCCTCTGGCAGATGGCCGGATACCCTTGTGGCGTCTAGCGTCGCTGTCTGGCCGAAAAGCGCCACGGAGGACAAAATGGCGGATACGGAAACGGGCAGGGAGCCGGGCGCAACCATCGCGCCGAGCCAGGAGATGTTCGATCTCTATGACCAGTATTGCCACAACGATATCGACCGCCGCACATTCATGGACAGGCTGGGCAAGTTTGCGGTGGGCGGGGTGACGGTGGCGATGCTGGCCGAGGCGTTGCTGCCCCGTTACGCCAGCGCGCTGCAGATGGCCGAGTATGACAGCCGGATCAGGGGCGAGCGGATCACCTATGACTCGCCCAATGGCGCGGGGAAGCAGGGCAAGCAGATGGGCGGCTATCTGGTGCGCCCGGCGAATGCCTCTGCGCGAAAACTGCCCGCCATCGTGGTCGTGCATGAGAACCGCGGGCTCAACCCGCACATTGCAGATGTGGCGCGGCGGACGGCGGCTGCGGGCTTCATCGCGTTTGCGCCTGATGCGCTCTTCCCGCTCGGCGGCTATCCGGGCACGGACGACGAGGGACGCACCATGCAGGCGACCCGCAACGGCGCCGAAATGCTGGAAGACTTCATCGCGGCCGTACAGCTGATGCAGGCGCATCCCGAATGCACGGGCAAGGTCGGCATTGTCGGCTTCTGTTTTGGCGGCGGCGTCTGCAACAACGTAGCGGTGCGCGTGCCGACGCTGGGAGCGTCCGCGCCCTACTATGGCGGCGCGGCGGCGCTGGCCGATATTCCGAAAATCCAGGCGCCGCTCTTGATTACGCTGGCCGGCATCGACGAGCGGATCAACGCCGCCTATCCCGCCTATGAGGCTGAGCTGAAGAAGGCCGGCAAGACAGTGACCGTCCATACCTATGAGGGTTGCCAGCACGGCTTTCACAACGACACCACGCCGCGCTTCGATCCCGAGAATGCGCGCGTGGCGTGGATCCGCACGCTCGACTTCTTCCGTCAGCACCTGACCTGAGGCTGTTCATGACGTATTGTGTAACCGCCGCCCTCGCGGCCGTTCTGCTCCTTTCTGCTTGCGGAGGAAGCGCGCCTGCGCCGGCTGCCGAGACGCCCGCCACAGTGGCGCCAGTCGCAGACGTAGCGACTGTTCCCCCCGCGGTGGATGGCTGGCGCGAGTATCCATTGCCCGAACGTGTCGTCTCCATCAGGCCGGGCAAATGGCGCACGGATGTGATCGACGTGCCTGTGCCCATGGGGAAAGGGCTCGAATACAAGCTCACGATGAGGAAGGGCGACGGGCTGGTCTACACCGTCACCTATGGCGAGCTCGAACATGCGGGCCTGATGGTGGTGGAGTTCCATGGCCATACCGAGCAGGTCGATGGCGTGGGCGACCTGATGTACTATTCGAAGGGCGGCGGCTCCGAGCAGAGCGGCGTCTTTACCGCGCCCTGGGACGGCATTCATGGCTGGTATCTCAAGAATGACGGCGACAAGGATGTCGTGGTCAAGCTTGAGCTGGCCGGCTTCTACGAACCACAGGCGAAGTAGACCCGGTCAGGTCGTGTGCTGTTCCTGCAGCCAGCGCGTCATCACGCCGCCGCGCACGCATTGCGCCCACGCCTGTTCCGGCGTCTCGGCATAGGTGAACAGCGTCTCGTCCACTTTCGAGATGACGCCGTGCTTCACGAGAGCGTGGAAGTTGACGACTTCCTCCCAGAACTTCTGATCGTAGAGCACGATCGGGATAGGCGGCGACTTGCCAGTCTGGCGCAGCGCCAGGATTTCGAACAGCTCGTCAAGCGTGCCGACGCCGCCGGGGAAGACGACGAGCGCATTGGCGCGCATGGCGAAGTGCATCTTGCGCATCGCGAAATAGTGGAAGCGGAAGGTGAGGTCCGGCGTCGAGAACGCGTTGGGTTCCTGCTCCATCGGCAGGGTGATGTTGTAGCCGATGGACGGCGCGTCGACATCATGTGCGCCGCGATTGGCCGCTTCCATGATGCCCGGGCCGCCGCCTGTGGCGATGACGTTGTCGCGCGGGCCGCCATTCTGGAGTTTGGCCCCGCCTTTCTCAGAGAC
>Ga0315906_10009096_pt1 | contig 11847 bp, 8 predicted proteins | sample LakEriMetagenome_4_FD_203526 | JGI IMG/M metagenome (GOLD analysis project Ga0315906, IMG submission 203526) | Freshwater fungal communities from buoy surface, Lake Erie, Ohio, United States - Buoy 2 MA122 | ecosystem: Environmental > Aquatic > Freshwater > Lake > Lake biofilm | place: USA: Lake... | reverse complement strand
GTTCATTATTGCTAGCGAGCCGTTGGGAGTAGGAATGCGAACTGCATTAGCTGTAAGTTTATCTTTAAGTGAAGGAATAACCTTAGCAACTGCACTTCCTGCGCCTGTTTCAGTAATTACCATATTTACTGCGGCAGAACGACCGCGACGACTCTTTTTATGGTAATTATCCAGAAGATTTTGATCATTGGTATAGGCATGTATGGTTTCAATATGGCCTTTTTCAATTCCCAGACTATCTTCAATTACCTGAAGTACCGTGCAAATGGCATTGGTTGTGCAGGAAGCTGCAGAAAACAAATGCTGATTTGAAATATCCAAATCCCGGTGGTTAATGCCATAGACAACATTAGGGACACCCTTACCCGGTGCCGTGAGCAAAACTTTCGATACCCCTTTGGACTTCAAGTGGCGACCAAGTCCTTCTGAATCCCTAAAAACACCGGTATTGTCAATTACCAATGCCTTATTTATGCCATACGCCTCATAATCAATTTCATCTGGATTGTTGCTATTAATTACGTGTACACGCTGTCCATTTACAATGAGGTCCTGATTGGCATAGTCGACTTCGATAGTTCCAGGAAAGCGGCCATGAACAGAGTCGTTTTCCAAGAGGGCAGCTCTCTTTTTCAGACTTCTCTCATCCACTCCCCTTATAACAATAGCGCGCAATCGCAATTGCTGTCCTTTCCCAGCCTGTGTTATAAGTTCTCTGGCTGCCAATCTACCGATCCTGCCAAAACCATAAAGAACCACATCCCGAGGCTCGAAACCAGGATTCCCGGAAAGGGTGAAGTTGGTAAGCTTAACTTCCAAAAAGTTACGGATAGTCTTATACCGAGATTTTTCATTGAACCACTCGTAGGCAAGTTTCCCGATATCTATCTTCGCCGGTGCAAGTTCCATCTCGAATATTTCACGAGCCAGAGAGGCTGTATCAGCTATTTCAATGGGCTTACCTACAACTTCAGCCGCATATTTATGTAAGCGAATAATTTCGGTGATACGGGTGTCTACCAAGTGATTGCGAAAGAGCACCAACTCCACAGATTTCTCGAAAAGAAGCCGACCGATAGAATGGATGAGATCTACTGCCGCTTTTTCCTGCAGAACGTACTCCTGCAATTCCCTATTGTATTCTTCTGTCGAATGAATTCCGCTCATAAACTGCCTTATTTTGGCTGCGAAATTAACTAATTGACTTTAACGGACAGGGATTTACGCAAGGAGAGTTCTGCAAGTAACGGTCTTAGGCACGCAAAGGTAGGCACATATTTAAGCTTCTATCACGATTTCGAGTTGGTCGCTCAGAGCTGCTAGTACCGCTCAATCTATTCTTTGCCACGATTGGGTTCGGAAAAAGAAGAGGATGTATCCACGTACATGGAGGATATCAGGATTCTTCTCATCGAGCCAAAATTCACAATCATATACTTTTCCATTTTTCGGATCACAAATAGTACCTCCTTCGTAATCCGAACCATCTTTCATCATATCCCGAATAATTTCCATTCCGATAACCCTTTTATTTCTGCGGTCATCTGCACATTCCTTACAAAACGGATCCTGTTCCTCATGGGGTTCCCGGAAAAGCTTCTCAACCCTTCCGTATAATTTGCCATTACGCTCAAATATTTCGACCACAGATCTTGGCTTACCCGTCTCGTCATCAATGGTTTTCCATTTACCTTTTACGGATTGACCAGAAACTGAAAAGAACAAACCAACAAAAAACAAGGCAAAAAACACCTTGACAAACAATGAGTTAGACATTTTCTTCAATGACATTTATCTTTTTGACAGCTTTATTAATACTGGTATTCAGTTCGAATCCCATTAAAATGATAAACGAGTTAAAATTTATCCAGACAAGTAAAACAAGCAATGTACCGAGGGATCCATATAACTTGTTGTAGGAAGAAAAATTCTGTACAAACCAGGCAAATCCCAGCGATCCAGCGATGAAAAAGGTGGTTGCCAGCGAAGCTCCTGCGGTTAAATACTGCCACTTTTTGCGATTCAGATCGCCTGCATTATACAATACGGTAATACTCGTGTAGAGCAACAAGGTAATAATAAGCCACTGAGCTATTTTTAGAAGAAGAAGAATAAAAGCATCATTTACAATTTGAAATTCCTGGAGATAATGGAATATGATTTCGCTGAAGGTAATGAGCCCTACCGCCAAAACAATTAAAATAGTTAGGACTACAAGAAGAACGAGGCTATAAACCCTTATAATCAATGGCTTATGCTTTTTTTCTAAATGATAGCTTTCATTGAATCCAAGCAAAATTGCATGAACTGTATTACTTGCAAAATAGAGCGCCAAGACAAAACCCAACGAAATTAGCGTATGGTGAGTTTTATTAATCAGATCGTCCAGTGTAGACTCTACCAATGAGAAAGTATCGCCTGGAAAAAAGGCACGAATATTCTCAAAAAGGCTTTCCTGAAAGTCATCGATGGGTATTACCGGAATTAATGAAAGTAACACTATGATTGCCGGAAAAATGGATACAAAAACCCTGAAAGCAATGGCTGCCGCCCGGGTTGTCATATAGCCCTTGTCAAGGCCCTCGATAAAGAAAAGTGCTACATCATATACCGAGAGGCCCTGAAAACCCGGAGGGCGAATGCTTTGTACCAGCTGCAGAGACCTGCGCACCGGCATGGAATTCAGAATTTTATCTTTCCATCCGCGAGTTTTCATGACAATTTTGCCTTAAGGCTTAAATCGATGCTCTTTACGCTGTGGGTGAGCGCACCCATTGAAATAAAATCCACCCCACTTTCAGCAAACTGCCTGCAATTATCAATGGTAATACCACCGGAAGCCTCGGTTTCATAGACCCCATTAATTAAAGCAACCGCTTCCGCAAGTTTTTCAGGACTGAAGTTATCCAGTAGAATGCGCTTAACAGGACCAAATGCCAGTACCTCCTTTACTTCGTCCAAATTTCTTGTTTCAATTTCGATATCAAGGTTCTTGCCGGAGGATTGAAGGTATTTTCGACAACGGCTAAGTGCCGGCGCAATGCCCCCGGCAAAATCCACATGATTATCTTTAATGAGAATCATATCGAACAAGCCAAAGCGGTGGTTCATTCCGCCTCCAGATACCACTGCCAGCTTTTCATAAAATCGCAACCCGGGAGTAGTTTTTCTTGTATCCAAAACACGGGTATGAGTACCTTCCAGTATCTTGACAACCCTGGCTGTTTGGGTAGCGATTCCGCTCATCCTTTGCATCATATTCAACACCAGTCTCTCAGCAATCAGGAGGGAATGAATTTTACCACGAACGGCAAAAGCGATATCTCCCGGCTCTACCCTATCACCATCTCTAAGGAATATATCCATAGCTATACCGGGTTCAACCATGCTGAATATCTCCTGAGCCACTCTAATGCCGGAAATAACACCACTCTCCTTCACTTTAAGAAGAGCCTCTCCATAAGAATCTTTAGGAATGGTGGACAACGTAGTATGATCGCCATCGCCCAAATCTTCCCGTAAAGCATAGCGGAGAATTTCTCTGAAATCAAAATCTTCTGGCTCCTGCATGCCTTTAGTTGTTTTAGAATTCAATTGTACTAATTGAGCGCAAGTTACAATTTGAATACGCGTTCTCTGAAATTTTAATCTTTCTTCAATTTAATTACAAGGGAGAGCTGGTATTTTTAATAAAGTCCTCAAATGCCAGTAATCCAGGACGGAGATAACGATCAGACATGTTCACCCCGTCATCCACTTTTGGAAGTGTAGTCAGCAAATCTTGCAAAACCGGCGAGGTTCTTCCTTTCCGGAAGCGTATAGCTCGGGAGGCCGTCATAAGTTCTATAGCAAGAATCCTTCTCACATTATCGAGTACACGCAACGTTTTGGTAGCTGCATTAGCGCCCATGCTAACATGATCCTCCTGCCCATTGGAGGAATCTATGGTGTCGCAGGAAGAGGGAAAGCAAAGTGTCTTATTCACATTTACTATAGAAGCCGCCGTATATTGCGTAATCATAAATCCGGAATGGAGTCCCGGATTGGAAGAAAGGAACGGAGGAAGCCCTCGCGTACCTGAAAGTAGCTTGAATATCCTCCTCTCGGAAATACTTCCCAATTCTGCCAGTGCAACCGTCAAAAAATCAAGTCCAAGAGCCAAGGGTTGACCATGAAAATTACCGGCCGAGACAATGCGACCGGCCTCGAACAATAAGGTGGGGTTATCGGTCACCGCATTAATCTCTCGCTCAACCACTGCGGTAAAATAGTCCATAGCATCGCGACTAGCTCCATGCACCTGCGGCAAACAGCGAAAAGAATAGGGATCCTGCACTTGCGCCTTAGGCCCTGTAGCAATTGAACTTCCGTCAAGCAATTGTAAAATGCGGGATGCGACAAGCACTTGTCCCGGATGCGGACGTAAAGCATGCAACTCCGGATGAAACGCATCGGTTCTGCCGTCATAGGCATCCAGGGAAAGAGCCGCTATACAATCTGCCCAATCAGCCAATGCTCCCATTTCCATAAGACACCAGGACGCATAAGCACTCATAAACTGCGTTCCGTTTAACAACGCCAAACCTTCTTTGGCCTCGAGCTCCAGCGGGGACCATCCGCGTTCCGCAAGAAAACTTTCACCCGTTACCAATGCACCGTTCGGACTGCGTAATTCACCTAAGCCCAACAATGGAAGACTAAGATGAGCCAATGGAGCAAGGTCCCCCGAAGCGCCGAGCGATCCCAATTCATATACCACGGGGGAATACCCGGAATTGTAGATATCGGCAAGCCGTTGAATGGTTTGAGCGCGAATCCCGGAATTACCCCTGGAAAGCCCTTTAATTTTCAACAACAACATAAGCCGGGTAATTACGGGAGGTACCTCCTGCCCCATTCCACAGGCATGCGATATGACAAGATTTTTCTGTAGCTCTGCAAGTTTATCCGGAGCAATAACCTCATTGCATAGTGCTCCGAAACCTGTATTTACACCATACACAGGGGCTTCATTGGCTCCAATAATTGATTGTAAAAGCAACAAACCCCGCTGAACATTAGTCATAACATCCTCGGGAAGCAATACCGGCTCTCCAGAGGCAAAGAAACGCTTTAAATTATTGATTGTAAGCGAATTGCTAAATAAATGAGCCAATTCCATAGTCCGATATTACGGTATTTCGGCAAACCCGGCAAATCAAAACAACTTGCCACTTATCCCCTTCAAACACCATTGGGCAAAATTTCCTAATGCTGAAAATGCTTTATACCTATTTTCGCCATCCAAATTACGGCAATTATGAGAATAGGCTTATCGATTACCGGATGCCTAACGGCAGTCGTTCTCTCGGCACAGACGAATAAAATCGCCTTTACGGAGTATGATCTGCCCAACGGTCTCCATGTTATTCTACACGAGGACCATAGTACCCCGATTGTAGCGGTTACTGTTATGTATCATGTAGGATCTAAAAACGAAGATCCTTCGCGAACCGGAATGGCTCACTTTTTTGAACACCTCCTTTTCGAAGGATCGGAAAATATCGGCCGAGGGGAATTTACGCGTTACATCGAAAATGCCGGGGGTACGCTAAACGCAAACACCTCCAACGATAGAACTTTCTATTACGAGGTATTGCCCTCCAACCAACTGGAATTGGGTTTATGGTTGGAGTCAGAGCGCATGCTTCACGCCAAAGTAGAGAAGGTCGGTATCGAAACCCAAAGGGAAGTTGTAAAGGAAGAACGCCGTCAGCGTATTGATAATCAGCCATATGGAAATCTCCTGGAAGAAACAATGACCCGTGCGTTCAACGAGCATCCCTACCGCTGGACAACCATTGGATCAATGGAACATCTCAACGCGGCAAGAGACGAAGAATTTGTTGATTTCTACAAGACGTTTTATGTACCTAATAACGCCGTTTTATCTATTGCCGGCGATATTGAAATCGAAACTGCAAGGCAACTCATAGAAAAGTATTTTGGGGGCATTCCCCGCGGCAACAAGGAGATTCCCAGACCCACCTCGGTTGAACCCGCCAAGACTGCCGAAATCCGAGACACCATCTGGGGAAAGGATCAGTTACCTCTTGTACTGCAGGCCTACCATATTCCAGCACAAGGCACCAAAGAGTTTTATGCAGTAGATATGCTTAACAAATTGTTATCGGACGGACCAAGTTCACGTCTTAACCGCAGCGTAGTAGAAGAACAGCAATTGGGACTTTTTTGCGGTGCCTTCAGCTTCGCGCTTGAAGATCCGGGGCTTACTATGGCATTTGCAATGGCGAATATGGGAGTGGAGCCGGGCCAGCTGGAATCTGCAATGAACGCAGAATTTGAAAAAGCAAAAAGCGAATTGATCTCGGATAAAGAACTGCAGAAGCTCCGTAATAAAATCGAAAACGATTTTGTCAGCGCGAATAGTTCAGTTGCAGGAATCGCAGAATCACTGGCCAACTACCATATGTATTTCGGCGATGCCAATCTCATCAATACCGAAATCGACCGATACCTAAACGTCTCTGCTGAGGAAATAAGAGAGGCTGCAAGAATCTACTACCGCCCGGAAAATAGGGTTACTCTCTATTTCCTCCTCGATCCAAATTCGCAAACCAATTGAGCCAAAAAATACCATGAAAAAATATTCACTTCATATACTTTCCTTGGCTTTGGTTGCCATCTTGGCTGCCTGCTCTGGAAATTCAAAATTGAATCGAGCTGTAGCTCCTGAGGCCGGACCCGCACCGAAGATTCAATTGGGCGATTACAGTACTTTTACCCTGGAAAATGGACTGAAAGTAATTGTAGTCGAAAATCATAAATTACCAAAAGTTTCGTACCAGCTCACCATAGATCGCGATCCTATTTTGGAGCTTGGTAAAGCCGGCATGGTTAACATGGCGGGAGACTTGTTGGGATGTGGAACTGCGCAACGCTCTAAAGCTGAAATTGATGAGGCCATAGACTTCATCGGAGCCAATCTAAGTACCTCATCAACAGGCATTTTCGGCACGTCTCTTAAAAAGCACAGCGATGCCCTGCTCCAGATATTTGCTGAAGTTTTACTTGCTCCATCCTTTCCTGAAGAGGAAATCGAAAAACTTCGTAAGCAGCTTATCAGTGGACTTGCCTCCGCAAAAACAAGTGCAAATGAAATTTCGGCCAATATTTCCTCGGTAATGACCTATGGTAAAGATCATCCCTATGGTGAACTACAAACCGAAGAAACGATTGACAACATTACACGGGAGGATTTACTTAGCTTCTACAATGCCTACTTCAAACCAAATACTGCTTACTTAGTAGTGGTTGGAGATATTACTGCAGACGAAGCCAAAGCGCAGGTAGAAAAGTATTTCGGGGACTGGAAAAAAGGTGGTGTACCCAAGCATAATTATGCTCAACCTGCTCCACCTAAGGGAAACCGAATATGTTTTGTGCCTCTTCAGGGCGCCGTACAAAGCGTAATTAATATTACCTATCCGGTAGATTTGAAAGTCGGCTCGCAGGATGCCATAGCCGCCAGCGTTATGAACAGCATTCTTGGCGGAGGAGTCTTTTCAGGCAGGTTGATGCAGAATTTAAGGGAAGATAAAGCCTATACTTATGGAGCGAGATCCTCTTTAAATCCAGACAAAATTGTAGGTTCTTTCGATGCCGGCGCGAGCGTGCGAAACGAAGTAACGGACAGTGCCATTGTTCAATTCCTTTATGAAATGGAACGAATGATTAAAGAACCTGTCGCTGATACCACACTCACTTTTGTTAAAAATGGCATGAATGGTAATTTTGCCCGCTCCCTTGAAAGTCCCGAAACGATCGCTCGTTTTGCCCTTAATATCGAACGCTACGGATTGCCAAAAGACTACTACAACACCTATCTGGAAAAACTTGCCGCCGTCAGTATCCAAGACGTACAAGCAATGGCCACTAAATACATCAAGCCCGGTAACGCCTACATTACCGTTGTAGGAAATAGGGAGGAAGTCGCTGATAAACTAAGTGTTTTTGCTGCCTCCGGCAAAGTTGAATTATATGACATGTATGGCAATGAATGGAAAGACATTCGCCCGGCGCCCGAAGGTCTTAGCGCGCAAAATGTATTGGAGAACTACATCAAAGCTACAGGCGGTTCCGAAAAGCTGGCATCAGTGAAAAGTTTTTCCCAAAAAGGCACGTTCGCGGCCGGACCAATGACCATGGAGATGACACAAAAAATGAAAGACAACTCCAAATATGTCATGGAAATAGGTCAGGCGGGAATGATTATCATGAAGCAGGTTTATGACGGACAAAAAGGTGCAAATATCCAAATGGGCATGCCGGCACAACCCATGTCTGATGAAGAGATTAAAAATGTTCAAATGCAAGCAGACTTATTGGCAGAATTGAACTACAAGAAATACGGCTTCAACGCCGAATTAAAAGGCATAGACAAAGTAGAAGGCAAAGATGCTTATGTACTTGAAGTAACCAAGTCAGATGGCAGCATTCAAACCGACTATTACGACGTAAGCACCGGTTTGAAAATTCAAAGCCTGGTATCCGAAGAGACACCCATGGGATCTATTACCACCACCACACTGATTAAATCTTACAAAGATTTCGGCGGTATTAAAATGCCCGACTGTATTCAGCAGATTGTGGGTCCGCAAACAGTAGAAATCAGGATAAATGAGGTTCAGTTTAATGTAAACTTGCCAGACTCAGATTTCAAGGTTGACTAATTTACCTATAAGACAGAATTAAAATTAAGCCGGGCCATTTAGTCCGGCTTTTTTATGTGCAGCCCCGTTGGATGCCCGGAGACCTCTTTCCAGATAGGCAAAGACAGCACTCCCGCACTGATTGTCACCTGACTAACTCCGCAGCAGAACATACAGGCTTACCTCCGTATATTTACGCAAATTAATTACCATGAGTTCCGATATTCGCCAATTGCAGCCAATGAGCCTCTGGAATAGGTTTGCCGATATCAATGCTATTCCAAGGCCTTCGAAAAAAGAAGATCGGATAATCGCTTTCGCGCGAAGTTTCGGGGAAAAATTAGGCCTTCCAACCGAAGTCGATGCCGTTGGCAATGTAATTATTCGAAAGCCCGCTACAGTTGGGATGGAGAACCGAAAGAAGGTAGTGCTTCAGTCACACCTTGATATGGTTTGCCAGAAGAATGCCGGAACTAGTTTCGACTTCGATACGGAGGGCATTCGCATGAAGGTACAAGGCGACTGGGTTATGGCAGAAGGCACCACACTCGGAGCCGACAATGGCATTGGCGTAGCGGCTATTATGGCTGTTCTCGAAGCTAATGACATCGCGCATCCCGAACTGGAGGCCCTTTTCACCATAGATGAAGAAACTGGAATGACGGGGGCTCTTGCCCTTCAACCAGGACAACTACAGGGCGAGATTATGCTAAATCTGGATACTGAGGAAGACAAAGAGCTTACCATAGGTTGTGCCGGAGGGGTTGATGTAAGTACCTCGGGTTCCTACCAACCTGAAGTAGCAGAAAAAGGGCTAAACTGGTTTGCCCTGAGTGTAAAAGGCGCACAAGGAGGACATTCAGGAATGGATATTCATTTGGGAAGAGCCAATGCCAACAAATTAATGAACCGAATCCTCTGGGCTCTGCAAAACGAAGCATCGATTCGAATTTCCTCTATCGATGGCGGCGGATTGCGAAACGCTATCCCGCGGGAGTCTTTCGCAATTATTTCCTGCACTCCTGAAAACAAAGAACGCTTACTACATCGACTTGGTGAACTGCGCGATGAAATTCTCGCAGAATATGCTACTACAGATGCTTCCCTGCAAATACTTGCTGAAGAAAGGGAACCCGCCACTACCCTGCTGGCAACAGATTTTCAACGACTCCTGTTATCCGCTATCTACGCATGCCCCAATGGCATCTACCGAATGAGTCCCGATATTGCCGGACTTGTTCAAAGTTCTAATAACCTAGCTCGGGTCTTCGTTAGCGATGGACAATGGACGATCCAATGCCTTACCCGCAGTGCCTTAGAATCGGAGAAAGAAGATCTCGTAGAAGCTCTTAGCGCGACTTTTACATCCCTGGGCGGCAGGGTTGAAAAAACCGGAGCCTATCCGGGTTGGGCCCCTAAACCGCATTCAGACATCGTGAATATTATGGCTAGTCTGCATGTGTCCCTCTTCAACGATAAAGCAAATGTCATGGCCTGCCATGCCGGTTTGGAATGCGGTATTATCGGAAAGAACTATCCCGGCATGGATATGATTTCCTTCGGGCCTAACATTCTTGGAGCACATTCGCCGGATGAACGGGTGCAAGTTTCTTCAGTACAAAAGTTTTGGAAATACCTTCTGGCTACGCTTGAGCGAATTCCGGAGAAGAGTAACTAGTTTCTTGATTGTGCTTTTCTAAGGTCTACGTGTCGTTCACACAAATTAACTTAGTGAGAAGTTTAGGTATAATGTTGGATTAAGGGCTTAGTTCGCAATAGTTCACCAGTCTTGAATTAGTAAATACTTCTTAAGGGACTTTGCCCCATACCCCACCTGCTTTTTGTATTGAAATAACAAGTAGGCAAAAAATTCAAGGATACATTTGGAAAGTCGAAAAACCACACTCGAACGCTGAAGACATCCTCATTAACTCACTAAGTCGTTAACCGGTTTTGGAAAAATTTCGAATGCTATTAGATACTCTCGTTTTGACAAATAAGCGACACGTTAAATCCTGTACCTCTCTTCAAGAATGCGATAGTGATGCTGAACATGGCCTGCTATAAGGCAGCCAATACCCTCCACTGAAAGCCTTAGCCCGCTGAAACTTCCTTCGCGTAATAGGCCATCATTGTCAAAGGAAGCAAATAATTGCTGGCTGGAAATACGTATAGTGCTCCACTCCCCTATTAAGTCTCCCCAATTGCGCCTTTCAGCCCGAGCTTGAAGAGCGTAGGCATTTTCATCGAAACCTGGGAGGTGCTGTTCCTCGCTCCGTGCTATGCAGAGTGCCCGATATGCCATAATCCGTTCGGTATCGATGATGTGTTGCAAAATGGTTTTAGGAGACCATTTGCTCTCAGCATATACATACTGCTGCCTATCAGCCGAATAAGCACGAAAATAATCCGGCAGGTAATCCCATTGTGATTGAAACATCGAATGAAAATCAGACCCGGGCACCAGATCTAGGTAGCCTCTAAAATAACCTTGATAGTTACTGAGGCGCAATTGACGTTCGCTTAAGTCTCTTTTCATTCGAAATACGTTTCTGCTGAACCATTGTTTGTGTGCGTAAATCCGTTGTCTACCGCTAAGCTGTAATTACGCATTTCTTCCGCCGCAACGATTTGCTGTCAATGACCAACAATAGACGCTGAGCGCAGTTTTTACAATAAAAAATCACAGGGTAAACCCAATCAAAACAGCATAGTTCCAAATTCTATCTTCGAAAGAACCAAGAACGATTCTCTCCCTGGACGCATTCAAAGACAAGCTGATTTCATATTTATCGTTAAACATCATTTCAAATCCGGTACCCAGCGTAAATCCCATGCCAATATCTGTACGAGGCTGATATACAATTAGCTGATTTGGGTTCTGGGCTCCGATAAGCAAATCGAAGGTCCGATCGCCGATGAATATCTGATTGGACAATACTTTAATTCCCACCATGGATGGTCCTCCCTGCACAAACCAGTTTGACCCCTTATTTATTTCAGCTCCTGTGCGATACATCAGCGAAAAATGAAAACGATCTTCTTCGCCGCTGATATCGAAAATGCGAATATCTTCCTGGGCATTTTGTTGCATGGTTGTTCCAAGAAGCTTTAGGGTAAACACATCGACAGCCTT
>Ga0315906_10009094_pt1 | contig 11848 bp, 9 predicted proteins | sample LakEriMetagenome_4_FD_203526 | JGI IMG/M metagenome (GOLD analysis project Ga0315906, IMG submission 203526) | Freshwater fungal communities from buoy surface, Lake Erie, Ohio, United States - Buoy 2 MA122 | ecosystem: Environmental > Aquatic > Freshwater > Lake > Lake biofilm | place: USA: Lake... | reverse complement strand
GTTTTTTACTTAAGTTTAAGTCTATTAAACCTGCTTTAGCATTAGATAAAATCATGTCTACAATTTGCATCATTTTAGATTCTTTGGTGCCAGCGCCAGGTAATCTATAGCCAATCATTAAATTCTCTGCATCTGGTCCGTATACATTTACAATTTCTGGCTGAACCAAAGCTGGTTCTTTACCAAATGTAAACGCAGGAATAGGCTTCGCTTGCATGTAGGCAAATGCTTTGTCGATCATTGCAATAGTAGCATCTGGATCTAAATCGCCCGATAAAATGATCGCCATGTTATTGGGCACATAATACGTATTAAAATAGTTTCTAATTTTAACCAAAGAAGGGTTTTTCAAATGTTCCACTGTACCAATGGTGGTTTGGGTTCCGTAGGTATGGTTTTTAAATAATGAAGTCATCATGGCTTCAAATACCTTGCGGCCATCATTATCCATTGAGATGTTTTTCTCTTCATACACTGCCTCTAACTCGGTATGAAATAAACGTAAAATAGGATTTCTAAAACGCTCTGCTTCTATGTTAATCCACTTAGCTAAATTGTTTTCTGGAATATCGTTTACATACACGGTTTGTTCTAATGAAGTAAAGGCATTGGTTCCTTGTGCACCAATGCTTTGCATCAATTTATCATATTCATTGGCAATTGCATATTTAGAGGCAATGCCACTTACAGAATCAATTTGCTTATAAATTCTTTTGCGTTTTACTTCATCAGTGGTCTTGTTATATTGCTCGTACAAGCCATCAATTTTATCCAATTGTTCTTTTTCTTTTGCCCAATCTTTGGTTCCGTATTTGTCTGTTCCCTTAAACAACATGTGTTCTAGGTAGTGAGCCAAACCTGTATTGTCAGCCGGGTCGTTTTTACTACCTGCTTTGGTAGCAATATACGTTTGTATGCGTGGCTCTTTTTTGTTAATGGCCATCATAACCGTTAAGCCATTTTTAAGCACATAGGTGCGCACTTTCATCGGGTCGTTTGTAACTACCGTGTAAGTGTATTTACCATCTGCAGATTGCAGCACTTCAGTATTAAAATTTTTGTTTTGGGCTTTGGCCTGAACCAATAAGCCGATACAGGCAATAAGGATGAAAATTTTTCTCATGTGATTGGATATAAAGTTTGGCAATTTAGGGTTTATAAGTGTAAAAATGTATTCCAATAATAAGCTTTTTTTAAGCGGTTTAAATTCCTTTATTTGCGGCATGACATGTGGTTATGTTTGTCCCCTTTGCGAAGGGAAAACCATCTTAGAAGATGGCAGCGATTGCGATTATTGCACGCAAAATAGGGTAGTGAGAGAAGAGGAAGAGAATGAGGTATAATTGTAAAATGAGTTTTAGATTCCTCCCTGCGCTTGGAATAAGGCGCAGACTTTTAGCATAAATTTTTTTTTGAGTTGGCTAAGGGCTTTCTTAAAGCGCAATGTTTATTTTCTAAGTTCTAAGATGCGCCATTTTGCTTGTAAGTCTTTCTTAAAAGTAGGCCTAAGTGCCAGCTCCTTTGCAAGCTGTGTAAGCGCTTCTACCTGAAACTCGCTAATTTCAAAATACAGTTCTTGGGCATTGGGGTTCAAACAAAAAGCTTGTGCTATTTTTCTATAAAATAAAATAGGATCTTCCGATTCAACAAATAGCGCCAAGTGAGGTTCATACTGCAACACATTTACGTGCATCTCTGCTTTTTCGGCTTCGCAAATATATGGCGGATTGCTCACCCAAATGGCCGCATCTGTTTGGTGCAGGTAGTTCATTCCTATTTCATCTAGCACCGATAGGTGTTCAAATTGAATAGATAGCTTTAATTGTGTGGCATTGTGTTGGGCCGTTTGAATAGCCTCTTCCGAGACATCTAGTGCAAAAACGCTCGGTTCAACCAAGGCTTTTTTAAGCGCCAAAGCAATGCAACCGCTGCCAGTGCAAATATCTAAAATAGCCGTAGGTTTTGGTTCAGCCCACGTTTTATAGGCCGCAAGAACAGCCTGAACCAATTCCTCTGTTTCTGGCCGCGGAATAAGCACCGCAGGATTTACTTGTATGAGCAAATCCATGAAATAAGCGTAACCTAATACATACTGAATAGGTTCTCCGTTTAGGAGGCGATTTTTGAGTGTGTTGAGTTGTAGCGCTTCGGTAAAACTGAGTTCTTTACTAAAGAGATGGAGATGGGCTTTTTTGATTAAAAGAATATCCTCGTATAGCCAATACATGAGCGCTTTGGCCTCGTTTTCTGGGTACAGTGCTTGCAGTTCTAGCACAGATTCATCAAAGTATGTTACGATATCCATTGGGTAACAATAGTAAGGAAGTTTTGTTGAAAATTGGATTAATTTGCCCTACTTATTTATATTCGCAACGATATCAATAGTTTTATGGCGCATATGTTTAAATTAAGTATTGTCTGTAGTTGTTTGTTTTTTTGTAGTTTAGCGCCAATTCGTGCTCAAAATAAAATTGTGCCTTCCAAACAAATGGAACAAGTAAGTGAATTAAGCGAAGCTCAGAAGATCGACAAACTCATTGCTTATATAGAAGCTACAGAGGCTAAATTCATTCGTAATGGCACCGAGTACAGTGGAGTAGATGCTGCCAAACACTTGCGTATGAAGCGTGAGAAAGCAGGTAAAAAAATTACTACTGCTAAGCAGTTCATCGATTTTTTAGCCAGTAAATCGAGCATGAGTGGTGAGCCTTACCTAATGAAATTTAAGAACGGAACAAGCTTGCCCGTGAGAGATATTTTATATCATCAGTTAAAAAAGCTCGAAACCAATCCAGCATCAGTCAATTAATATTCCGAGCTCATTCACCAAACTTACCACCTCTAAATGTTCTATGGCTATGGTGTTTGGTTCAAAAATATATTTGCGCTCATACATGGTTTCATTGGCATAATAACTCATCCAATATTCGTTGTTTAGCTTAAATACATCCTCTTGAATGGGCTCAATTTTTATATAACTTAAAGGCGGTAATTGGTCTAAAAAATGACGTAAAGTACTTGTCTTTACTTCTTCGCCCTCATGCCACCCGTAGCCTTTACTGCTCACTAAAACGCCGCTTAAATGTGCTTTGCTATAATTAATGGCATATACATTCCACTCCCAATCTTTGCTATCATTTAGTTCTCTAATAACAGCTACCGCAACGCCAGGTAGACTTTCTGTAACAATATCTTTTAACATGTGACAAAGGTAAAAAGAATATGTGTATAGATTACACGCTTTACTATCTATTTTGCCTAATATACTCTTGGTAACAATTTTTGATGGCCAGCACCAAATCATAATCGGTGGCATTTAATATAAAATAATGCGGCATGTTGCAGTACTTTTTAAAAGCCATAATTTGATCATTGGGTAGTTTGGTGGTCCGTTTTATAATATCATTGGTGTAGCGGGCATCCACCATTTCTTGCTCGTGGTACAATTCTATGAGTCGCTGCAACTTATTATACTCTTGCAGTTTTTTATTACTATTGGCAAACATGTCTGTTAAAGGCGAGCCTGTGCTACCGCTTACCCACGACTGGTAATGGTTATAGTTGTTCAAAAGGGGACTCGTTTTTAAAACCTTTGCGGCTTGTCGCGCCAAACTGTCTCGCTTTTTTTGATGATAATTAATTTCTGCCTCTTTTAAGCGGTAGGTGGTAGATTTTAAACGAACGCGAATGGGGTCGGTATAATTGTTTAACACATATTTAGCAACGGGTAATACGAAATTTTGATACCCAATCACCGAAAAAATGAGGGTATCTGTTTCTACTACTTGAATGCCAAAAGCCCCATATCTATTGCTTATAAACCGATCACCCGAAGGTTTTTTCAAAATATTGGCTAAAGGAATGGTATTATTGGTATCTATGCCCAACACATAACCTTTTAACAGCAGTGTTTTAGGCTCGGTTTGCGCCCAAGTAAACCTGCTCACCAAAAGCAAAGCAAATGAAATAAAAAGTTTCAACAGCAATTTCATTAGCTGCAAAGTAATAGGTTCGAACCGAACAAAACGCATAAAACTTGAAATAAAAATTGAACTTTTTTGTAAAGTTTTAGGACGTTTATGCACATTAAAAAAAAACTGTTTTGGATAAATTCAGTACTATTTTCAAATAAGTTTTTGGTTTTCAATAATGTTCAATTTAAAAAGGTTTATTTAGATAAAGTCTAAATAGTATTTTTTTTTAACATGCTTAGTCCAAATATGAAATGTGCTTATATTCGCGGCTGAATTGCTAAAAGTGCCTTGTTCAAAACAAAAATGACAATGCCTTTACAATTCACCAATTTATTGAAATAATTATTCCAAATAAATGAAGCTATCTAAACTATTATCATTAGCTGTTTCGATTCTTTTCTCTATGCAATTAGCATTCGCTGATGCCGCCGAAGGAGAAAAACTGTATCAAGCCAACTGTACGGCTTGTCATGCCCTAAACGAAAAAGTGGTGGGTCCAGCCCTCAAAGACGTGCACAAAAAGTACGACATGAAGTGGTTGTTGAAGTGGGTGAAAAATTCTCAAGCCTTGGTTAAGGCTGGTGATCCCCAAGCAGTAAAAGTTTACAAAGAAAACAATGAAGCATTAATGACTTCATTTGAGCAATTGAGTGATGCAGAAATCACTTCCATTGTAGATTACATCAAGCGTGAAAGCGAGGCGCCAGCTCCTGCACCAGTTGTGGCTGGTACTACAAGCGTAGACATGCCGGTTGCAGATAATGGAGGCTCAGGTTTCTATTCTAGCACTACATTTTACGGTTTACTTGTAATGGCGCTTATCCTAGTTGTCATTTTATTTGTATTATACCGTTTAAAATCTGTAGTAGAAGATTTGTATATTCAAAAATTCCCTGAGGCTTATGCTGCTGAGGTTGGCGAACCAAGCATTAGCTGGAAGGAGAATCCATTAGATTTCAGATATAAGCTGTTTAAAAAGCATCCTGTTGTAGGAACCATATTTGTGTCACTAGGCTTTATGTTGGTTTTTGGCCTATATGGTTTTGATTATGGAAACAAAGAAATTGGTGTACAAAAAGGCTACGCTCCAGCGCAACCAATCAATTACTCGCACGAGTTACATGCAGGTACATACAAAATTAACTGTTTGTACTGCCACACGGGTGCTGCTGAGGGCAAACAAGCTTCTATTCCATCTGCAAGTACGTGTATGAATTGCCATGCACACGTTACGGCTAAAGATAAATACGATGGAAAAGTTTCTCCAGAAATTGCTAAGATTTACAATGCAGTAGGTTGGGATCCAGAGAAACGTGCCTACGATCCAAGTAAGCCTCAAACGCCAATTAAATGGGTGCGTATTCATAATTTACCAGACCATGCTTACTTTAACCATGCGCAACACGTAAAAATTGGTAAGGTAGAGTGTCAAGCTTGTCATGGTCCAATCGAAACCATGCCAGTTGTTTCTCAGCAAAGAAGCTTGCAAATGGGTTGGTGTATTAATTGTCACCGCGAAGCCAAAGTGGATGTGGCCAACAATGATTACTACGAAAAATTACATGCTGATTTGAAAGTAGACGGTAAAGATTTTGTAACCGTTGCTCAAAATGGCGGACTAGAATGTGGTAAGTGTCACTACTAGTTGTGCGTTTAGTTTAAAGTAATAGTATTTACAGTTTAACAGGAAAAAAATTATCAATGGAAAATAAAAATCAATACTGGAGAGGTTTAGAGGAGTTAAATAATGACCCTAAATTCTTAGCATCCAAAAAGCATGAATTTGCTGAAGGTATTCCTTTAGAGGAGGTTTTTACTGAAGAAGATGGTGGCTTAAACGCTAACCGTCGCGACTTCCTCAAGTATTTTGGATTTAGCATTTCGGCAGTAGCTTTGGCTGCTTGTAATAAAACGCCGGTAAAAAATGCCATTCCTTACATCGTAAAGCCAGAAAACATTACACCAGGTATTCCAAATTGGTACGCCTCTACTTGTAATGCTTGTTCTGCCAATTGTAGCATTTTAGTTAAAACCCGTGAGGGTCGCCCAGTGAAAATTGAGGGCAATAGCGATTCTCCAATATTCAAAGGAGGAGCTTGTGCTACCGGACAGGCCAGCTTATTAGGTTTATATGACAATGAGCGTTTGCGTTCACCAAAAGCCAAAGGAGCAGATGCAACTTGGGCTGCAGCAGATAAAGATATCAAAGCAGGTTTAGCTTCAGCAAAAAGCATTCGTTTGGTTACAGGTACTGTTAACAGCCCGTCTACCAAGAAAGCCATTGCAACTTTTATCGCGAAATATCCGCAAACCCAGCATATTCAATATGAAGCCAATTCAATGGGTGCCATTGCTGAAGCCAGCAAGCGTGCGTTTGGAAAAAATACAGTTCCGGGTTACCGTTTTGATTTAGCTAAAGTAATTGTAAGCTTTGGAGCCGATTTCTTAGGCACTTGGATTTCTCCAGTTGAGTTTACCAAGCAATGGACTGCCAACAGAAAGGCAGAAAACAAAAATATGAGTCGCCATATCCAATTAGAATCTCACCTATCATTAAGTGGTTCTAATGCGGATGTTCGCTACCCAATTAAGCCATCTGCAGAAGGTGCTTACTTGGTTAGTTTATACAATAAAATTGCTGCTTTAGCCGGTGCTCCTGCATTAGGAACCATGCCAGCAGTAGAATTACCATTAGATGGTATTGCTAATGCTGCAAAAGAATTATGGGCAGCTAAAGGCAGTTCATTGGTTGTGTGTGGTTCAAACAATGTAGATTACCAATTATTGGTTCATGCTATTAATACCATGTTAGGAAACAACGGAACTACTGTTGATTTTACTAACAGCAGTAACCAACATTATTCTGATGATGCAGCTTTTGAGGCATTCGTAAAAGAGGTAAATGCTGGTTCAGTTGATGCAGCTATTTTCTATAATGTAAACCCTGTATACAGTCATGCCAAAGGTGCTGAGTTAGCAGAAGGCATTAAGAAATTAAAAGTTTCTATTGCTTCTAACAGTAATTTAGATGAAACAGCTAGTGTATGTAACTACAATACACCAGATAATCATTTCTTGGAAGCTTGGAACGACAATGAACCAAAAGCCGGTTATTTCACTTTTACCCAGCCAACTATTTCACCTGTATTCGACACCCGTCAAATGCAAGAAAGTTTATTAACTTGGGCTGATGCACCAGCGAGCTTCTATGATTTTATGAAAGCCAATTGGGCTGGTAGCTTAAGTGGGGATGCATGGACAAAAGCTATTCACGATGGTTTCCATCAAGTTGCACCTGCTGCAGTAAGTGTTGCATTCAATGCAGATTTATCTTCGGTAGTTGCTCCAGCTTATAATACGTATACCAACACCAAAACCAAATTAGAATTAGAGTTATACAGCAAGGTAGCCATTAATGATGGTGCACACGCACACAATCCTTGGTTACAAGAAATGCCTGATCCAATTAGTAAAGTATGTTGGGATAATTATGCTAACATCAGCGCTGCTACAGCTAAAGAATTAGGTGTTAAAGATGGCGATGTTATCAATATCACAGCTAAGTCTGGTAAGCTAGAAGCGGTTCCTGTTTTGGTTCAGCCAGGCCAGCCAAATAATGTAATTGCATTAGCCATTGGATATGGAAGAACTGCTGGTGGTAAAACAGGTTTAAATGTAGGTAAAAATGCTTTTGTGTTTGTTCCTGAAAACGGAGCTATTGAAGTAAGCATTGAAAAAGCTGCAGGTTCTTATGAATTGGCGCAAACGCAAACGCACCATACTATTGAAGGCAGAGCCTTAATAAAAGAAGCTTCTTTAAACGAGTATACTAAAGATACCAAAGCAGGTAACCACGATCACCATAAAGCATTAAAAGAAAACGGAAATTTATTAACCTTATGGGCCGAACGCGATAGCAAAGGTCACCGTTGGGCAATGGCCGTAGACTTAAACAAATGTACTGGTTGTGGATCTTGTGTAGTAGCTTGTAATGCAGAAAACAATGTTCCTGTTGTTGGTCGCCAAGAGGTTATTAACCGCCGCGAAATGCACTGGATCCGTATCGATAGATACTACCGTTTCCGCAACAAGGAAAACAACAATATTACCAAAGAGAAAGAATACAACAACGAAGCTACTGGTGTAGATTTTGAGAATGTAAGTGTTACTTTCCAACCTTTAATGTGTCAGCAATGTGGACACGCACCTTGCGAAACTGTTTGTCCGGTTTTAGCCACAGTACACAGCAGCGAAGGATTAAATCACATGGCGTACAACCGTTGTGTGGGTACACGTTATTGCGCAAACAACTGTCCGTACAAAGTACGTCGTTTCAACTGGTTTAAATACAGAGATAATTCGCAGTTCGATTTCAACTTTAACAATGATTTAGGTCGTATGGTTATCAATCCAGATGTAACTGTACGTTCTAGAGGTGTTATGGAAAAATGTTCTTTCTGTGTTCAACGTATTCAAGCTGGTAAGTTAAAAGCGAAGTTAGAAAACAGAACCATTGTTGATGGCGATATTAAAACAGCCTGTCAGCAAAGTTGTCCGGCCGACGCGATTATCTTCGGAGATATCAACGATGAGAAGAGCGAGGTTAGAAAGTACTTTGAAAACGACCGTGCATTCTTCTTGTTGGAAGAATACAATGTGCAGCCATCTGTGGCATATATGACCAAAGTAAGAAACGTGAATGAAGACCTTGCCGATGGCGGTCACCACGTTGCTGCTGCGCCACATGATGCCAAGCAGGTAGAAAAACAAGTTGAATCACATTCTTAAAATTGTAAACAAGTAGTAACACATGTCATACGAATCACCAATTAGAGATCAGTTAGTAACCGGTGGAAAAACATACCGTGATGTCACCAGAGACATTACGCGTCCATTGGAAAATGCACCCACCAAAGGCTGGTGGATTGGCTTTATCCTTGCAACTTTGACTTTAGCCCTTTGGATTGGATCAACCACCTATACGATGGTAGTTGGTTTGGGAGCCTGGGGATTAAACAAGACCGTAGGTTGGGCTTTTGATATTACCAACTTCGTGTTCTGGGTAGGTATTGGTCACGCTGGTACCCTTATCTCAGCTGTATTATTATTGTTTCGCCAAAAATGGAGAATGTCTATCAACCGCTCTGCGGAGGCTATGACTATTTTCGCTGTAATTTGTGCGGCATCATTCATTTTATCTCACATGGGTAGACCGTGGGTAGCTTATTGGCCAATTCCATTGCCAAATGCATTTGGTACCTTGTGGGTAAACTTTAACTCACCACTTGTGTGGGACGTATTTGCAATTTCAACTTACTTCTCGGTATCCTTGGTATTCTGGTATGTAGGTTTAATTCCAGATATTGCTACCGTGAGAGATAGAGCTACCACTGCTGGAAGAAAATTCTGGTATGGTTTATTTGCCATGGGTTGGACGGGTTCTACCCGCACTTGGCATAGGTATGAAGTTATCAGTTTAATTTTAGCTGGTATTTCTACACCGCTTGTATTATCTGTACACTCTATTGTATCAATGGACTTTGCAACCTCATTAGTACCAGGTTGGCATACCACAATCTTCCCTCCATACTTTGTGGCAGGTGCTATCTTCTCTGGATTTGGTATGGTATTAACCCTTTTGGTTATTGCCCGCGAAGTAATGAATTATAAAGATTATATTACAGAAGAGCACTTAGATGCCATGGCTAAAATTATATTAGTTACAGGTACCATGGTAGGTATGGCTTATATCACTGAATTCTTTGTGGCCGCTTATTCTGGAGTAGAATATGAACAATATGCATTCTTAAACAGGGCTTTTGGTCCTTACTGGTGGGCATATTGGACCATGATGAGTTGTAACTTAATTGCGCCGCAGGTATTTTGGTTCAGAAAATTAAGAACCAATCCAGCATTCTTATTTGTGATGTCTATCATCGTAAATATTGGAATGTGGTTTGAGCGTTTCGTAATTATTGTAACCTCATTACACAGAGATTTCTTACCATCATCTTGGGCTATGTACACGCCTACCATTACTGAGGTGAGTATCTTAATTGGGTCATTTGGTTTATTCTTCTTCTTATTTTTCTTATTCATCAAATTTTTACCTTCTATTAATATGGCTGAGGTAAAAAGTATCATACCAACCCACGCACACGACCATGATAGTCACGCACACGGCGCGCACCATAGTCATGATGTAGTTGAGAAAGGAGCTTTACATGGAAACTAGTAAAAAACTAATTTTGGGTATTTACGATAACCCAGATAAAACATACGCTACAACTAAGAAATTAATCAGTAATGGATTTAGCGTATACGATGTATACTCTCCATTTGCTATTCACGGTTTAGATAGGGTTATGGGTATTAAGCGTTCGCGTTTAACCGTAGCTGCTTTCTGTTGTGCGATGTTGGGTTTAAGTTTAGCGGTAACTTTTCAGGTATATGTAAGTTATTTCGATTGGCAAATGAACGTTGGTGGAAAGCCATCATTGCATATCCCAACTTACATTCCAATTACTTTTGAGTTAAGTATTTTGTTTACTGCTTTTGGAATGGTAACTGCATTCTTTATTGTAAACAAAATGTTTTGGGGTAAAAATGCAGATATTATGGATTTACGTGTTACAGACGATTTGTTTGTAATTGCCATTGATGTTAAAAAGAGCAAAGCCGATATGGGTTCTTTGAACCAGTTATTAATAGATGGCGGTGCCATTGAAGTGAGAGAAAGGACCAAAGAGTTATGAGATTAAAATCATTATATACCGCTATTTTAATAGGTTCAACTGCAGCAATCATTGCAAGCTGCAGTGCGGGTGGAGAAAGTACAGGTTACGAGTATGCCCCAAATATGTACCATTCATTTGCTTATGAGCCATTATCTCAAGAAGCAGACAAGCCTAATACCATTAATCCAAATGGTATGAACATGCGTTTACCAGTAAAAAATACAATTGCGCGTGGACAAATGGATTATGCAAAATATGGATTTACGGTGAGTAATGCTTCTTACGAAGCAGCCGCTGCATTAAAAAATCCAATTGCTGCATCGCCAGCTGTAATAGCAGAAGGACAAACTTTGTTTAATATTCACTGTACACCTTGTCATGGCGATAAAGGTTTAGGAGATGGAACAATTGTGGCTGCCGGTAAATACCCACCACCACCTTCATACGAATCGGATAGGATAAAAACCACACCTGATGGTCAAATGTTTTACTCTATTCGTTATGGTAAAAATTTGATGGGTGCATATGGTACCGCATTAAATCCAACTCAAATTTGGAAAGTAGTTCATTATATCCGCACAGTAAGCGGTCCGTACAAAGGTGCAGCTACTGCTAATAACGCTTCTAATTAATCATTAACCGGAGAACATATTTACAATGGAACACGCAGAAGTTCATATCAAAGAAGAAAGATATAAGATTACCGAAGGCAATAAAAAATGGGCTTTTGGTTTAATGATCGTAGGTTTGATTTTAGCTGCTATTGGCTATTTTACCTACCACCCTCACATAGAAGGATTATCTGAAACCGATTTACATCACTTAAGCCAAAAGCGTTTGTTGAGTAATCTATTGGTGAATGGATATTTCTTTTTCATCGTTTCAATTTGTGCCGCTACATTTATTGCTATTAGTCAGGTTGCCAACGCAGGCTGGTACGTAGCCATCAGAAGAATTCCTGAGGCTATGAGCGAATATTCATTGGTAGGCGGACCTATTTTAATCATCGTTAGTTTATTGGGTATTTCTACCTTATACCATTGGGCACATGAAGGTATTATGACAGAAGGAGCCAGTAATTTTGATGCCTTATTGGCAAGTAAAAGCTGGTACTTAAATAAGCCATTCTTCTTTATC
>Ga0315906_10009086_pt1 | contig 11852 bp, 11 predicted proteins | sample LakEriMetagenome_4_FD_203526 | JGI IMG/M metagenome (GOLD analysis project Ga0315906, IMG submission 203526) | Freshwater fungal communities from buoy surface, Lake Erie, Ohio, United States - Buoy 2 MA122 | ecosystem: Environmental > Aquatic > Freshwater > Lake > Lake biofilm | place: USA... | reverse complement strand
CACCGGTCCGGTGCTCGCGGGACTTGCGGGGGTTGTCATCACCCTGCTGCCGCTTGCCGCTTTGCTGGTGCTTTTCTTTGTCGCAGAGCCCGCACCGGTGCGTCGGCGACAGCTTTCGCTACGGGATGGCTTGCGCCTGGTGTTACGCAATGGGCCAATGAAGCGTGTGCTCGTGATCGCGCTGCTGGTGCACTTCGGGGAATCATTCCGGAACGCGGTATCGCTCTTTTTTATGCGCGATCTCATCGGGATACCCACGATTGGTGCGGCGTACTTCTTTTATTTCATCGCGGCGTTGGGGGCTGTTCCATTCTGGCTCTGGCTGGGGCGGCGCGTAGGCAAGCACCGCGCATTCATGTGCACGCTGATCGTGGTCGCCGGCGTCAGCGCCGCCAACCTGTTCCTGGGTTACGGTGACTATCTGCCGTTCTTCCTGCTCTTCATTGTGAAAGGCTTCTGCTTCGGCGGTCTGCAATTTCTGCCGGTCGCGATGCTGGCGGACGTGGTCGATGTGGATACGGCCCGTTCGGGCGAGCAGCGGGCAGGCAGTTATTTCGCGATTCTCGGGTTCAGTGAAAAGCTCGCGATTGCGATCGGCACCGGCGCTTCCCTCAACATTGTCGGTTTGCTCGGTTTTGACCCGTCCGGCGGGGTGGATGCCAGCACGGACGCAGGTGTCACCTCTCTGCGCCTGGTCTACTGCCTGGGCCCGATCGTGTTCTATGCCCTTGCGCTGAAGCTGATCTGGTCCTATCCGCTCACACCCGAGCGTCACGCGCGGCTAAGGGAACGCCTCGCGCGCCGCATGGACCTGCTCGAGAAACGCTCGCGCGTCACTGGCTGATCGGTCGGGCAGCTCCTCCATGGGGATATGGCCGGCGTCGGGGTAGACCACCAGGCGGGCGTTCGGCAGCACCTCGGCAAAGCGCTCCCCGACCGCCACGGGAATGAGGGCGTCATGCTCGCCCCACATCACAAGGGCGGGCTGCGTCAGCGCCGCAAGGTCAGGCTCCGGCGCATCGGCCGCGCGTCTGAAACCCTCGAAGCGGGCGAGCGTTGCCGCACGCGAACCCGATCGCATCGCAAGATCGTAATAGCGCTGCACCATCGCATGATCCGCCTTTGCAGGATCGAAGAACGATGCTCTTAAACCCTGTTTTATCAGCGGCTTGGGATCGATATTGCGGGCAATACCGCGAAACCACGATTGCCCAAGCAGGCGAAACGCGACAGGGGAACCCTCGCCGCGTGGCGGGCCTTTCTGCTCGCGCCAGGACCAAAGCCCTACCGCATCGACGAGCAGCATGCCCTGCACCCGCGCGGGATATTCAAGGGCGTAGTGCCACGTCACACCCCCGCCCATGGAGTTACCGCCCAGAACGAAGGTCTGAATGCCCAGGTGGTCTACCACGGCATCCACCGTGTCGATAAACGCAGCCATCGAATAGTTGTCGTCGGGCACGCGTCCCGTGAGCCCATGCCCCGGCAGATCGAGCGTGACCACGCGCCAATCGTCACCCAAACGGGTCACCCACGGTTCCCAGGTGTGCAACGAGGCATTGGACCCGTGGAGCAACACGACCACCGGCGCTTCATGATTGCCCTCGTCACGGTAATGCACCCGCGCGCCATTCGGCAGCGACAGGAACTGAGACGCAGGGCTCACGTAACGGGCATCGACCTCCGCAGCAGGCAGATCGCCTTCGAACAGCCAGATGCCACCCAAGAGAACGGCGCCCAGAATAGTCACCAGCACGATCTTTCCCCGCTTGCCAAGCTTCATGGAAGGCAGTCCTCCGCAGGCTCCCCTTACGGGTTTTTAAGTTGCGGCACGCGTCGTGAATCGCGTGTCGTCGCCTTGCGCCGGCACAACCCGGCGATCTGATGTCACGGATCTGTCATGTTGCCCGGCTACCGTGCCCCGATGAAACACCTACTCCTGGTCCTCGCGACCGCGCTGACGCTCTCCCCCTGCGGACTCAGGGCACAGCAACCCGCCGATCCGGCAAACCTCCCCGGACCTGAGCTGCGGGCGCAAGAAACACGTGAGCGGCAGAATCTCTGCCTGGGCGGATGGGACGATCGCAAGCTGATCGTCGCGGAATCACGAATCGAGAACCCTTTTCGCGAAACGTCCCGCCTGGGGTGTGAGACGGAGGGGGGTACAGCCGTAGAAATGCCAGACCTGCCGGCACCGCAATCGAATCCGCCTCGCATCGCCTGACACGCGGTCAGGGATGCGAGGTCTTCAAGACCGGTTCAGCCCATGCGCGCCATGACCGGGCCAAAGAGCTCCTCATCAGAGAGCAGTTCCTTGGTCTTCACCAGCGGCTTGGAAACCCAGGTTTCATTGATGAGATCGCGCCAGGTGATGTTGTTGTTGGTGCCGTTACCACCCCAGGAACCGCAACCCAGCGAGAACGTCTGACGCATACCGTTCCAGAGGTTGCCGCTGTTCGAGGCTGCCTGCGGCTGGTTCACCATCACGCGCGAGGTGCGGGTCGCATTCGCGAGCTTCATGATGTTTTCGTCACTGTTCGAATAGATGCCGCAGGAGTGCCCTTGCCCCTGATAGGCCTGAATACCGTTGGTATGCCGAATTGCATCATCGATATCGCGCACGCGGTAGAGCGTCATCACCACGGACAGCTTTTCGCCCGAGAACGGGAATTCCGGGCCCCAGCCTGATTCGGGCACGATGAAGAAACGCTTGCCTTCCGGCAGTTCGATGCCGGCCATGCCAGCGATCTTCTCTGCGGGCTGGGCAACGATCGCCGTATTGAGGTGCCCGTCGTGCCAGAGCGTGTGCTCGAGCTTCTGCTTTTCCTCCGCAGAGACCAGATACCCGCCCTGTTGCAGCAGCTTTTCCAGCATCGGCTCATAAATGGCGTCGACGAGAAGAACCGAATTGTCAGACGAGCAGGACGCCGCCAGATCGAGCGTCTTCGAAATGCGGATCTTTTCCGCCGCGTCATCCAGATTGGCGGTCTCGTCGACGGTGATCACCGCGTTACCGACACCCACACCCAGCGCAGGCGTGCCGCTCGAATAGGCGGCCTTCACCATCGCGCCGCCGCCCGTCGCCAGCACGCGATCGCATTGGCGCATGAGCTCGTTGGTTGACTCGAGAGAAGGCTCCTCGATAGCGATAACCAGATCCGCTGGGGCGCCAAACTTCACCAGCGCATCGCGCATCAGATCGCAGATCATCTTATTCGTGCGCTTCGCACGGGGATGGGGTGCGAGCACGATGGAATTACGTCCCTTAACGGCAGAGATCGCCTTGATGACCGGCGTCGCCTCGGGGTTGGTCGATGGGCATAGCGCGCCAATAACGCCCATGGGCTTTGCGATCTTGACGATGTTGCGCTCCGGAAGCTCCTCGATGATGCCGACCGACTTGTCGTCGATGATGTCCATCAGGGTGGCGCGGGTCTTGCGCTGGATCTTCAGGAACTTGCCGTCGTAGTTGCCAAGCTGGGTCTCGTCGACGGTGAATTGTGCAATCTCTTCGGCAACGCCGGGACGTGCTACCGCCCAGACCATGGCGCGGATCAGAAGATCGACCTGCTCCTGGGTGTAGTTCTCGATCTGCGCCTGCGCGGCACGGGACCGGGCGATAAGTTTGGCCACTTCCTCCGCAGCGGAAAGCGGAGCGGACGGAGCGATCTGTGCTGACATGACGATGTTTCCTCACCCTGCGTTGCTATGCCTGGAGGCAGGCCGCATGCTGACCGGGGCCCGCTCCAAGCGCCAACTATAACGCCTCCCCCGCGCCCCCGCAGCACCAACCCAGTCACGCGGAACTTCGGCAAACCGAGAGGATGAATTAATATCCCCACTCTTGGATACCACATGACCGGATGCCGATGGATAACCAACTGACCGAAGACCAGCGCGCCATTCGCGACCTCGCTGAGCGTTTCACCGCGGACGAGATCACGCCTCAGGCGGCGCATTGGGACGAACACAAGATTTTTCCGCGCGACAGCATTCGCAAGGCTGCTGAACTCGGGTTCGGCGGCATCTACATACCCGAGGCTGATGGCGGTATCGGTCTTGGCCGCGTGGAGGCCGCGCTCATCATCGAGGCGATGGCCTACGGCTGTCCGTCGACCTCGGCGTTTATCTCCATTCACAACATGGCGACCTGGATGATCGCCGCCTATGGCAACGAGGAGCTCAAGGCGCGCTACCTGCCGGGGCTCATCAGCATGGAGCAGATCGCGAGCTACTGCCTCACCGAACCGGGTGCCGGCTCCGACGCCGCCTCGCTGCGTACACGCGCCGTGCTCGATGGTGATCATTACGTGCTGAACGGCGCGAAGGCGTTTATCTCCGGCGGCGGCGAAAACGAAGTCTATGTATGCATGGTGCGCACGGGCGAAGACGGGCACCGGGGTATCAGCTGCATCGTTGTTGAAAAAGGTACGCCAGGGCTGAGCTTCGGGGCGCAGGAGCGCAAGCTCGGCTGGCACTCCCAGCCGACCGCCATGGTGATCTTCGAGAACGTCCGCGTACCTGTTGCCAACCGGGTTGGTGCCGAAGGCGAAGGTTTCAGGATCGCAATGGCCGGGCTTGATGGCGGGCGACTGAACATCGGCGCCTGCTCACTCGGTGGCGGGCAGCGCTGCATCGACGAAACCGTGCGCTACGTGAAGGAACGCCGACAGTTCGGGCGCGCCATCGCCGACTTCCAGAATACGCAGTTCATGCTGGCGGAGATGGTGACCGAGCTCGAAGCTGCGCGAGCGCTGCTGTACATCGCCGCACATAAGCTGGACGCCAGTGCGCCTGACAAGACAACCTTTGCTGCAATGGCCAAACTCAAGGCGACGGAAGCGGGCTCGCGCGCGGCCAATGATGCGCTGCAGCTGCACGGCGGTTACGGCTACCTCATGGACTATCCTATCGAGCGCTTTGTGCGTGACCTGCGGGTGCACGAGATCCTCGAGGGTACCAATCAGATCATGCGCATGGTGATCGGCCGCAACCTCCTGGGATGAACAACGACCGGAGCGCTGCTGCCATGAACCGCCCCGCACCTGTTCGCGCATGTAATGGCATGAAGCGGTACCTCGCTCTTTTCGGCACCTTGTTTGCGGTCGCGCTGAGTGGCTGCTCCGGCGGTTCCCCCGCCATCACTTCTTGCGAGCCCGCGGCGGGGCTGACGCCCGATTGCCGGTTCTCGAACCCGGAAGATCTGGTCGCAACCCCTTCCGGAAACGCGATGATCGTGAGCCAGTACAGCGACATGGCAGGCTCCCGCGCTGGCAGCCTGGTCGAATTCAATCCGGGCACAGGCGCTATCAAACCGCTATTCCCTGCGGCAGGAACCGTCAGCCCGATCGAAGGCTGGGGCGAGCTCGATTGCCCGCCCCCTGAGCCGAAGCGCTTCGCCCCGCACGGCATCGATCAAGCCCAGCTCATAACCGGCGAAGAAGTGCTCTATGTGGTGAATCACGGCGGTCGCGAGAGTATCGAGATGTTCGAGATCGCGGCATCTGGCGAGCTGGTCTGGCGCGGCTGCGTGATGGCACCCGAAGACGGTTTCTTCAACGATCTTGTGGTGCTGCGCAGCGGCGAGTTTCGAGTCACCCAGATGTACCCAAAGAGCGCGAACGCGCTCTGGTCGTTCCTGCGCATGCAGTTCAGCGACTACGCGCCAGGGTTTGTCTATCACTGGAGCCCGGCGTTCGGCTTCGAACGACTGAGCGGATCGGACGCGCAGTTTGCCAACGGTGTCGCCCAGACCGCTGACGAACGCATGCTGTTCGTGAACAGCTACCTGGGCAACGAGGTAATCAAGGTCGACGTGGAAACCGGAAAGCGCGTCGGCAGCGTGCCGGTGGAGAGCCCGGACAACCTGTCCTGGTCGCCCACGGGCGAACTGCTGGTCGCGTCACACCTGGCATCGGTGCGGGACACGCTCGCATGCGGAGAGCTTGAAACCGGCAACTGCGGCTTTGCGTTTCGCATTGTCGCGATTGATCCAGAGACTCTGAGCCAGCGCACGATCCTCGAGCACGCTGGCCCACCCATGGGGGCGGCCACGGTGGCCCTGCCGCTCGGTGATGGACTCTACCTTGGCACGTTCGCGGGTGACCGCATCACACGGGCGCCCGCTACCCTTCTGTCTCCGCCCGCTTCCGCCTCAGGCGACGCGGTCACGCTGCCGGATAAGCCGAGCCCCCATCGATCTTGAGGATGGCGCCGGTGGTATAGCTCGACGCGGCGGAGGCGAAGTACAGCGCCGCGCCCACAACCTCGTCCGGCTCTCCTCCACGGCGCAAGGGAATGGTGGTCTCGGCGCGACGGTTGAAAGCCTCCATATCCCAGGCCTTCGCGATGTCGGTGAGAAACGGCCCCGGCATGATGCAGTTGACCCGCACCTTCGGCGCATAGGCTCGGGCCAGACCGAGCGTCATCGCATTGAGACCCGCCTTTGCCATGCCGTAGGGCAGCTCGGTCGGTGTTGGCTGAACCGCAGCGATGCTGCTGACGTTGATGATCGAGCCGCCATTGCCCGCTGCCATGCGTTCACCCAACAGCGATGAAAGTCGGAACGGCCCGCGCAGATTCACTTCGAGCACTTTGTCGTAAAGCGTCTCGGAGACCGCGGTGAGCGACTCATAGAGCGGCGACATGCCGGCATTGTTGACGAGCACGTCCACGTGCCCGAAGCGTTCCCACGCAAATGCTGCGAGACGGTCGCTGTCTTCCCAACTGCCTGCGTGATAGGCAAAGCCCACACATTCTCTGCCACTGGCAGCCTGTACCTCCGCTGCGGCGGCATCACAGGCTTCCTGTTTGCGGCTGGCAATGATGACGCGGGCGCCCGCTTCGGCAAACGCATGCGCCATGGAAAGTCCGAGCCCTCGGCTACCGCCGGTAATGACGGCCACTTTGCCGCTCAGGTCGAAGTACTCGTGATTGCGTTTGGGATTTGCCACGCTGGGCTCCTTGATCAATGTTGGATAATACGCGGGCGTTGCTTCAGGCAGCGCGCGTTGCCAGACGCGGCGCAAGCGCAGGATTGGCGGGAAGATGGGCAAACCGCTGGTGGTCCCGGGTGCGCGCATATTCCTGCACGATGGGTGCGAGGTCGTCGGGCGAAGCACCGTGCAGAATGACCCCATCGCAACCCAGATCGAACTGCCGGCGAATCGCCGCAACGCATTGTTCGGGCGATCCCATTGCGGCGGGCGCCAACCAGGCCTCGGGAATCAGTTCCGCGATCTGCTCGAGCTGTTCCGTGGTGGCCTTCTGATCGAGGGCACCCTGGAAGTTAGCCACCAGCGAGTGTGCGCGAAAGCGCGCAAGAACTGCCGGATCCCAGTGATTGGTCTTCACCATGAGATCGCCATAAGCCTGCAGATAGGTGGCCATACGTCCGACGGTTTTCTTCAAGCGCACCGCATAGGGGAGATGATCGCCAATCGTTGCGAAACACGACCACACACGGACGTCGGCAGGATCCCGCCCCGCCGCCGCGGCCGCACGCTTGACTGTTTCCACACAGCGAACCGTCGTCTCATCCGTAAAAAACGTGTGCAGTACGACCGCGTCGAATGCTCGCCCACCGAGTTCAAGACTGTTGGGTCCGAACGCCGTGAACGTCATGGGGATGTGTTCACGAAAGTCGGGGTCAAGGCGCAGGAAGGGATAGTCACCACACGGACCGCTGTGACCCAGCACGGTTTCGCCGCGCCAGAGACGTCGCATGATTCCCACGAAATCCTCGAGCGCCGCCGTCTTGATGCGGGGCAACCCGAGGGCGTCGAACAACCCATCGATACCGCGCCCAAGGCCAAGCGAAAAGCGACCGCCGGTAAGGAAGTGCATCGTCGACGCATACGCGGCAGTCACCAGCGGATGGCGCGTGTTGTGATTGGTAGCCGCGGTCGCGATGCCGATACGCTCCGAGACCGCGCCCACCGCGCCGGACAAGGTTGCCGCCTCCTTGATATTGAACCGCTCCGAGATGAAGCAGGCGCCAATACCCAGCGCTTCTGCCGTATGCACCTCGCCAATCAGGTCCCGCGGGGACCTCGGAGCGCCGGGCAACGTATAGAAACCCAGCTCGTTCATGGCCGGAGACAGCCCCAAGTCCGTCATGTCCCGCTCCTTACTGGTCGAGCGGCGGCTTCTTCGCCAGCTCGCGCACGAGCGCGCCACCGGCAGGGTCTACAGCCATCTTGTGCACAATGTAGTTATGCGCGTGGGCCAGCTGTTGCATGCCCATGGCGCTGCGCAGCGCCGCATACAATCCCTGCTCATTCTGCATCTGATTGACGGATTCTTTCGCTGTCTTAAGCCCCATCATCGGCTGTGCGGCAATCTCGCGCGCAAGCTCCATCGTCTCATCGGCCAGACGATCGCGGGGGACCACGCGATTGACCATACCCAGCTCGTACGCGACCCGCGCCGTGATGGCTCGACCGGTGAAGAGCAGCTCCTTCGCCTTGCGCACGCCGAATTCCCAGGGGTGCCCAAAGTACTCGACACCGTTGGCGCCAAACGCAACCACCGGATCCTGGAAGGTGGCGTCGTCACTTGCGACGACGATGTCGAACGGCCAGACCAGCATGAGGCCCCCGGCAATGACCTTGCCCTGCACTTCGGCAATCGTGGGCTTCGGGATATTGCGCCAGCGCCAGCAGAGGCCGAAGTAGGCTTCCTCTTCACGCGCCCAGTGGCCTTCCATTCCAGGCTGGCGGAGGCCACCCCACTGGGAAATGCCGACCTCGCTCAGAGACACATCATTGGCCCCGGAAAGATCATGCCCGGACGAGAAATGCTTGCCTTCCGCGGCAATGATGATGCAGCGAATCTCGTCATCCGCGCACGCGCGGTCGAGGGCGCTGTTCAACTCATACAGCAGCTGCATATTCTGGGCGTTGGCCCGATCTGGACGATTGAGCAGGATGCGCGCGACGCGCGGCTCCGGCACGGTGTACTTGACGGTCTCGAACGTTACGGCCGCAGCTTCACTCATGATTCCCTCCTCCCGGCACTGGTGAATGCACGGGAGGTTGGCAGATCAGGCGGGCGCGGGTCAATCGGAGAGGCGCATCCTGCGGTTGATAGCGTTACCCGCTGAACGCATCTCAGTGCTTCACCCAGAGCGCGTCGGACACCAGGCACACCCCGCCGGATCGTGCGATGAGCGGCCGAACCCCGTCGACGATCCGCTCAACGACGGCGTCATCGTCACAGGCCACGATGAAGAGACAGTTGGTAAACGTGTCCGTGACCTCGTCGCCGCGGCGCAGCCCACGATCGCCGCGACCGCTGGCGTTGGACAGCACCGTATAGCCCGGTGCGCCGAGCTCATCTAGCCGCTCGGCAAGGCGCCGGGCCAGCGGCTGTTCAATCACGATTTCAAGGCGTTTGCAGGGTTTCATGTCAGCACCACCCTTCGCACGAGCTCATGATAGAGCGGGATACCCACGAGCAAATTGAACGGAAACGTGACCGCGAGAGAGAGCGGCAGGTAGATGCTCGGATTCGCCTCGGGCAGCGCAAGCCGAAGCGCAGCTGGCACCGCAATATACGAGGCGCTGGCACCCAGAACCACGAGCAGCAGCGCATCGCCCTCAGACAGCCCGAGCAGACGGGCAAGAGCAAGCGCAACCAACGCGTTCGCAAGCGGTAAGCCAACGGCAAACGCCAACAGAAACGCGGACCCGGTTCCGCGCGCCACCCCGATCTGACCGCGACGCAGGTCACGCAGACGCCGCGCCGCTACGATGCCCATGTCGAGCAGAAAGAGACACAGCATTCCGATAAAAAGGTCGCCAATGAACGGTGAGAGCACGGTCATACCACGCTCACCGGTGATCCAGCCGATCACCATGCTGCCGACGATCAGAAAGACCGATCCATTGAGGCACGCTTCGCGCAGGAGCTCGCCCCAATTGATCCGCTCCCCGGTTGCCCCGTCCGCATGTCCGTACAGCCGGTAGAGCAGAATGCCAATGATGATCGCTGGGGATTCCATGAGCGCCATGGCCGCGACCAGATGACCGCCCCAGGCAACGCCGCTGGAATCGAGATAGCTTGTTGCGGTGACGAAGGTGACCGCACTGATAGATCCATAGGTGGCTGCGAGCGCGGCCGCATCGGCAGCGCCGAGGCGACGCTTGAGCAAGGCAAAGGCATAGAGCGGAACCAGACAGGCAAGCACCAGCGCCGCGCCAAGCCCCGACAGCGCCTGTCCATCGAGATCGCCTTTCGAGAGCGCAACCCCGCCCTTGAAGCCGATCGCGAACAGCAGATACAGCGACAGAAATTTTGCGACCGGGGCGGGAATCTCAAGATCCGATCGCACCGCCGCTGCTGCAGCGCCCAGGAAAAAAAACAGCAGCGGAGGCGAACTCAGATTGCTCAGAAACCCTGCATCCATGTTTCGGTTATCCGTTTCGAGTCACGATGTCGACCTTGTCGAGGACCTTGCGCTCGAGCGCGGCAGCATAGTCGGCAAGGCGTCGACGGAGTGCAGGGTCAGCAATGCCGAGCATGCGCGCGGCGAGTAAACCTGCGTTGGTAGCGTTGTCAATGGCAACGGTCGCGACCGGAATACCCGCGGGCATCTGCACGATGGACAACAGCGCGTCCTGACCTAGCAAGCGAGTCGCGCTGACGGGCACACCAATGACCGGCAGAACGGTGAGCGACGCGACCATGCCGGGAAGATGGGCCGCTCCACCAGCACCCGCAATGATGACCCTTACGCCCCGCTCCTCGGCTTCTCGTGCATATCGGTACATGCGATCAGGCGTGCGATGCGCGCTGACGATTGTGAGCTCATAGGGCACACCCAGTTCCGCGAGTACGTTCGCAGCCGCATCCATGACGGGCAGATCGGAGTCGCTGCCCATGATGATCCCCACGAGCGGAGTGCGTTGATCTCGCATCTGTTCCATCTGTGTCTACTCCCTACCAGCAGGCGCCGGCCGTGAAATCGCGTACCGCTGCGCAGCCCGCCTCTGCCTCTGCCGCGGCGAGCACGGGCGTGGCGCCGCGCGCAGTGACATGGCCCATCTTGCGCCAGAGTCGCCCTTCCGCCTTGTCATACCAGTAGATGTGAGCGCCGGAGCCCGGCAGCCGCGCAGGAACCGCGGGTGCCGGCGACGTATCCCCGCGCCAGAGCAAATTGCGCATCACCGTCGGGCCCTTCAGCGTCACGTCACCCAGCGCAAGACCCGCCACCGCGCGCAGATGCTGAGCGAATTGCGAGGTAGCGCAGGACTCAAGCGTTAAATGCCCGGAGTTATGTACCCGGGGCGAAATCTCGTTGACCAGAAGCTCATCACGTTCGGTCAGGAACAGTTCGAGCGCGAAGACCCCAACACCGTCGAGCGCGGTGACCGTGCGCTCCGCCAGTTCGACGGCACGCCGCGCAAGTTCCGGCGACAGCCCTGCGGGGACCACCGCCGCGTCGAGGATGTGCTGGCTTGCCTCGAAATGCAGCCGCACCGGATCGTAGCTCTTCAGTGTTCCATCGACCGCGCGCGCGAGGACCACCCCCAATTCGGCGACATGAGGAACAAACGCCTCGACCAGGCACGGGCCGGGCAGCAGATTCTCCAGATCGGGCGTACCGCGGGCGATGTGCACACCACGCCCGTCGTATCCGCCGACCTGTGTCTTCTGCACCCACGGATAAGGATGCGCGCCCGCATCAAGGGCAGCGCGAAGCGCGGCGGTATCCGCATAGGGCACAAAGGGCGCGGTGGGCAGGCCGTGCGCGACAAGCCATGCCTTTTGCAACGCCTTGTTACGAAGAGTCAGCAGGATCCCAGGTCGCGGGCGCACCGCCACGATGCCCGTCTGTTCAACCTCTGCCA
>Ga0315906_10009082_pt1 | contig 11853 bp, 9 predicted proteins | sample LakEriMetagenome_4_FD_203526 | JGI IMG/M metagenome (GOLD analysis project Ga0315906, IMG submission 203526) | Freshwater fungal communities from buoy surface, Lake Erie, Ohio, United States - Buoy 2 MA122 | ecosystem: Environmental > Aquatic > Freshwater > Lake > Lake biofilm | place: USA: Lake... | reverse complement strand
TGTTGGCTATTCGCCGTGCGGCTTTAACCGTCGACCAAAGAAGACCTATACGTCCCCTGACAAACAAGGAGCGCTGATTTTGCTGATCGGGCCATGCTTTTATAACTTCGACCGAATACTCCCGCTAAAGAGATCCGACGATGGTCGTCAACGATTGAAGAGCATACTCGTCGTCAGTAGGCAACGAAGTAATAAACAGTATTAGTTTTTTCTTTTCTGACAAGTTAATAACCCATTAAAAAAATTTACGTGAACTGTAAAAGATTTACAGGCAGCAAACTTACTGCTGCAGACTGTGTTAAAGTCCACTACGTAAGGGTCACTTATGAACACTACAATGGGAAAATCGGAACGTAACATCCACTAGGTAGCGGAGAATATGAAACGACTAAAACAAGAACGCAGAAACTGAATATTGTCTTTTAAGAAAAAGAAAACAAAGAAAACTCAGCAACAACCTCGATAGCGTTACACATAGCGCAGCGCCGGTAAGTCCGAAAACGGGCAAGACGATAAAGAGTGCAATCAGCTGAAGAGTTACAACCACGGAGGTATATACCAGGTAGCGTTGACGATGTCCAGCAGACACCAACAATCCGCCCGACATACCCACGGAAGCGTGAAATAATTGTCCGGTCAATAAAATCAGCAGTGGAACATACGCCTGCTTAAACGAAGAACCGAATGCAGAGAGCAGCCATTCACCGCCCAACATAAAAACGAGCACCACAGGTAACGTAATCATGAAAACCTGGCGGGTAGCACTTCGCAATTTCTCTTGTAACAACTTACGCTTTCCGCTGGCAAAAGCAGACTTCAGAGCGGGCATGTACAAATGATCTGTCACTGACAGTCCAAAAGCAACAATCGAAGCAATAGCAGTAGCAGCATAATATCGTCCGGCCTGAACATGGCTAATTACATAGCCTACGGAAAGTATATCAGCATGGTATAATAAAAACTCCGCCAGCGATAACAACAGGAAAAACGAGGCCGAGGAAAACCAGGATTTTAATTCGTATTCCGGTGTCGCCAACGCAATCTCAGCATCCAGTCGGCGGTTTTTTTTCCTTCGTACCAGCCAACCGACCATCAGCGTACAGCCAAGCTGCAACAGCATGATCGCATCCACAGACAACCTGTCGTTTTCCAAATAATACCAGCAGGCAGCAATCGCCATCAGCAATGGCCAGATAACCTGTAGCGGCAACACGGATGCCTTCACTCGCTGGAATGAACGTAGAATGGCAGCAGACTGATGCACTAGCGCCAGTACCGGTAAAAGTAATATTGACCAAAACAATCCTTCCTGAAAGCTGACCCTTTTCGTCTGACTGAAATTGATCAGAAAAACAAGTGCGCCGATACTACACAGGATAGCTGTTGCCGTTATCAGCAGGTAGGAGAAGCGAACGAATCCTGCAGCTTGTTCATATTTCTTTTGACTGACTAACAGCGGAAGAAAGCGAGCCGCGGAACTTTCCATACCGAACGTACTGATTACCACGAGCAGTTGTAACCATGAAATAACGATCACATAATCGCCATAGCTTTTAGCACCCATCATGTTGGACAAGACGACATGTAACAGAAAAACCAACACTAACCCGACCAATCGAAAAAGCATAAACTCAAGCACACTTCGCGGTATACCGAGAAAATCGTCGTTAATAGTATTTGGTTTGGTCAGAGACATGATTGATCAGCTGCAGTTATTCCCCTTCGCATTAAAAACCCATCGCACCGCAGAAGTCAAGGACGATTTTACCATCAGTTTGCAACCCCTGAAACTCTTTATGTCGCACCAGGTAAACCAACATATCAGCTTCCCGTACCGCACGTAATGTATCGGTGATGGCAAGCTGCGGATGCTTACGAATATTCGGTTCTACCGCCATTACCGAGCACCCCTCCTGTTCCAGGTGAGTATATACGTCGAGCGCCGGTGATTCGCGCAAGTCATCGATATCCGGTTTGTAGGCGAGTCCCATGCAGGCGATAACCGCCTGTCGTCCATGCTTTTTCTGAAAGGCACGCGCCGCTTCTCGAATTTTACTAAGCACCCAAGTCGTTTTATGGGTATTGATTTCACGTGCTTGCCGGATAAGTCGCGACTCTTCCGGGAAAGCTGAAACGATAAACCACGGGTCCACGGCAATACAATGTCCGCCGACACCCGGACCCGGCTGCAGAATTTTGACACGCGGATGCTTACTGGCCAGTGTAATCAGTTCCGTAACATTTATGCCGGCCTTATCACAGATTACGGACAACTCGTTAGCGAAAGCAATGTTCACATCACGGTAGGCATTTTCTACGAGCTTTGTCATTTCCGCAGTACGGGAATTCGTTTTGTGTAACGTTCCGCGAACGAACCGGGAATAAAATTGAGATGCAGCATCCGTAGATGCAGCATCAATACCGCCAATCACACGATCGTTCTGCTGTAATTCATAAATGACACTTCCGGGCAATACTCGTTCCGGACAATACGCTATATGAATCTTGCCTTTCAATTCCGGGCGCTCTTTGAAAATCATTCGCGCCATTTTTTCGGTAGTACCGACCGGACTGGTAGATTCGATAATGAAAAGATTTCCCGGCTTCAACTGCGGCAACAACATACGTGTCGCTTTTTCGACAAAGGAAAGATCCGGCTGATGATTTTTCTTGAAGGGTGTAGGAACCGCCAGCAAGAACACATCCGAAGGGCGTACTTTTTGGGAAGCAACAAGCGTTCCTTTACGGACGGCAAAATGCACCAACCCTTCCAGATCCGGCTCGACGATATGAATCTTACCCTTATTGATCGTATCAACTACCGTGCGGTTAACATCCACCCCGTGCACCGTTATACCTTTACTGGCAATCAACGCTGCTGTCGGTAAGCCGATATATCCCAAGCCAAGGATGGTCACTTGTAGTTTGGCATTTTCCTTCATAACAATTGAGCTTTCTACGACTATTCCTTTTAATTTGATTATTTAATCTCAGAAATGATGTCAGCAATTCGTTTGGCAGCGGATCCGTCTCCGTATGGATTTACTGCGTGTGCCATGCGTGAGTAGGCAGCCTGATCGCTTAACAGTTCTCGCAACGCAGCAGTAATTACTTCTTTCGACGTGCCAACAAGACGCGCGGTTCCGGCATCAATGCCTTCCTGTCGTTCGGTAACATCCCTCATGACCAATACCGGCTTGCCCAGCGCAGGCGCTTCTTCCTGTAATCCTCCCGAATCCGTCAGGACAAGATAACAGCGCTCCATCAGGGCAATGAACTGAGGATAGTCCAGCGGTGCGATCAAATGGATGTTCGGCATATTGCCCAGTAAACGGTTTACCGGATCCTGCACATTCGGATTAAGGTGAACCGGATAAATGAACTGTACCTCTTTGTATTCGCCGGCGATCTCGCGAATAGCATTACACATATTTTCAAAGGGAGCGCCAAAACTCTCCCGACGATGCCCGGTGATCAATACAAACTTGCCCGATAACGGCAGGTCAGAGAGCGTCGTTCTAACCGCATCGCCTTTGGATCCCTTCAATAATTCCAGGCCAAGTAACAATGCATCGATCACACTATTGCCCACAACATGTACTTGATCACGGATATTTTCGTGCTTTAGATTTTCTGCAGCTCCTTGCGTCGGGGCGAAATGGAAATCAGCGAGGTGTCCGGCGAGTACCCGATTCAGCTCCTCCGGAAATGGTGAATACTTATTATGGCTTCTCAACCCGGCCTCAATATGCGCCACCTTACATTTCTTGTAATAAGCAGCCAGCGCGCCTATAAATGCAGTTGTGGTATCGCCTTGAACGAATACAACATCCGGACGTTCTTTTTCCAATACCGGCTCAAGTCCGCGCAAACCATCCGCAGTCACATCGAACAATGTTTGGTTCGGCTTCATCAGTCCCAGGTCGTAGTCCGGCACGATTCCAAAAAACTCCAGCACCTGATCCAACATTTGACGGTGCTGGGCCGTAACGGCCACTTTTACAGAAAATTCTGGCCTACGCGAACATTCCAGTACCACCGGAGCCATTTTGATGGCTTCCGGCCGCGTTCCGAAAATAAAAAGCAGTTTTTTGACGACGGTAGGCATAGCATCTTCCTCCCAACCTGGAATTTGGGCTTTACCTTATACTGATTATGCGAAGGTAGGTTTCGTTCAACCTTGCTGATGGGTCAGCTTTCTGTAACTTTCGATGAAAGCGGGAAGACTTAACAACAAAAGCGCTGTAAACACTTGTATAAAGAGCAGTTGAAAAACAGGGAGACGAATAAGGCTGAAGGTCAACCACAGGATAAATAGCTGAAAAAAACACAAGACTATGATGGAACGCTGCGGCGTCCAACCTAACCGCAGCATATCATGGTGAAAATGTTGGTTGTCGGGGCGAAATGGAGATCGACCGTTAATGAGTCGCAAAAGGACCACCCGAAGTGCATCCATGACAGGTATTACCATCAGACAGACAGCCAAAGAAACCGATGCCTCCTGCGGAAATTCCGTTACAGAGGTGAAACGAAGCGTGGTTAATTGCACCGAGGAAATGGCCAGGACCCAACCGACGACCATAGAACCAGTATCGCCCATGAAAATTCGGGCCGGAAAACGGTTAAAGCGTAAGAAGCCGGAAACGGAACCCGCCAATATGAGTGAAAGCATGGCAAAAAACGGCTGCCCGCCAAGGTAAAACAATACACCTTGCAACAACGAGACCAGCACGGCAAAACTTCCTGCAAAACCATCCATGCCATCCATAAAGTTGAAAGCGTTCACGGTGAAAACTATAAGAAGTGCCGTGAGTAGCAACGAAGCTCCATACGATATCTGTTGCCAACCGAACAATCCGTACCAGTCGCGCAAACGGATATCAGCAAAGGCGACCACTAAAAAAGCAGCGCAACATTGCCCGAAAAGTTTGGTAGTCGGCTTCATCGGTCGAAGATCATCCAACAGCCCAATAAAAAACATCACCAGCAAGGAGGTGACTATAAACAGAAATCGCGGCTCAAAAAAAATCGCTCCAAAAAAAGTAAGGGATAAGATCAGCGCCGCAAAAATACCGGCTCCGCCCATTAGCGGCACTGCTGAATCGTGTATTTTACGAGGATCCGGAAAATCAAGAATTCGCCTAGTTCTAGCTACTGCAATGACAGAGGGCATCGTTGCCGCAGCAATCAGATAAGCCGTGAAAAGCGCCAGCAGGTGATTCATCGTTGGTCGTTGACACCACAAAAATACCTGCAGGAATAATCAATTCGGCACCACCTCGCAACGATTAATCAACAACTATACAGTAATCAGAAATCAAAATAATAGTTTTCGAGCGATGTCCGAAGTCCAAAATAAAAATAACGGGAAGACTGATCATCGACAGCATTACGATAGTAACGAAAATCAGCACCCGCCTCAACGACAAAATTGGTTTTCGGATTAACAAGATAATTGAAACGCACACCGTAGGATGACAAGGTACTTTTCAGTCCGGTGAGCATGTAATAACCATAATCCGTTGGGCGATCGTCGTAATCGAGGAAGATATCATTCCCCAGATTAAATCCGGCTGTATCTTTTCCGGCTCTTGCATATTGGAATCGAACTTCCGCAAAGAAATTTCTCCAGCGATAATTCAAGAAGGAAACCGATTCGTAGAAATCAGCTCCCAGCGGGTGCGCAAGCGGTTGACTGTAGTGGGAATAATTCTGCGAACTGCTCCGGTGCTGATACATAAACGGTCGCACGAAATTGAATTCCGTCTGGAAATTCAACTGCTTTACAGCAAATAGATTAAAGGATTTATAACCGAGCTGGAACGCCTGCTTATTTCCCCACCACCCTTTTCCACTGCGAACTTCATCCAACAGGAATTCGTCCAGCATCAATTGTCCGTAAACTACATGTGAGCGACTGATCTTCCACCGTGCATTCAAACCCAGCAATGCATTATCCGGCGAACCGATTGAATTCTCTACCGGTCGGAGGAATAAAAAAGGATTGAGGTAATGTAACTCATACCCACGTGATGCAGCCGGCTTCCATATCACCGCTTCAAATATTCCCAGCGTCAAACGGTTACGCTTACCAACATTGATATCCAGGTAATGAAACGTACTGTACTTTTTAGGATAGCCGACATTTCGGTCCGGCGGTGTCTGTAAATCCTGCATGACCGAGTAGATGACCGAATAACGGAACTTCCAGAACGTCATATTCGCACGAAGAAACGGAAACGGATAGGCATTATCCGACAATAAGAGCGATCGATACCCGTCACCTATAAAAAGCCGGTCCTGCGCCAGCAAAAAATCAAAATGGCGATTAACGCGGTAGCCCATTCCACCGGTAGCCACACTAAAATCAAGTTTTTCATCGTCCAGAAATTTAACAATGCCTTGCCCCGGAACTACTTTATTCCGTCGGACAAGACTGTCAATGTAGCCCAGATAACGTGCTTGATTCTCGTGAAACGACGAATAGAAAAAGAACTTATTACTCACGTTTCCCTGCACCAGAAATCCGCGGGTATTCACGAAAACATTTCTACTATTCAGTTGATCACGGCCCAGCTGCAGATTAAAAACCGGATCTACCGACAACCTGAGATCATCCGCATCTACATTCAACAAATGCTCTTTACGAAGCTTTCGTCCAATCCACGTCTTGTAGAACGATGATTCACATCCATAGAGCGAAAATGTTTCATCCCGATTTACCACACTATCAAGGTCCGTAGTGACGTATGGAAATATAGAGGTATGAAAACCGGTGGTATCTGCGGCCAGCTGACTTCCCATTCGTGTGTTCAGATCACGATTCAACGGAAATACGAACTCCTGCGCAGTTGCAGCCTGCGATAGGATTATCAGTATAAAAAGGAAGTACGGCCTCATCAACATCGCTCCGAATCTACGAAATTATCCAATGGTGACCATGGTATTGTCGTTCCGGAATTGCCTGACCGGCAGTTGGTGCTTTTGAAGTTCTTCTGCAGCTGCAGCTACCGACAGGAAGTCGAAATCGGTAAGCAATACATCCAGTTTACGGAAACACCCTTTCAATCCGTAATAAGACATAAATTTTCTGCGTATAGGCAAAGTAGTTAGTATCGGCTGGCCAGCGTCGATATCCCTCGGATGAAAATACGTCATCGTGTAGTCGGCAGACTGAAAAGCAGAACGGATCCATGGATACGGGAGCAGCCGAAAATAGCCACCACCACTATAAATAAAAGGGCGGCCGAATTTATGTAACGGAGAAAGGGGCAACTCGAGTAGTTCACCGGCAGACGTTTGTATTCGACAAGGTCCTTCTCCGCCGAATTCCGGAAATCCGCCATGATTCCGTCGAGCAACAAACACCGAACTATCTACCGTAAATCCACAACTCCGCAGCGCTTCAAAAAACCAAGGCGTAGTTCGCGTCACCGAAAATCCGGCAGCGCGAAACGTATCGACCGGACGACCAATCGTATCTTCAAGGATATTTTTGGCCTTGAGTGTGTCTTCTTTGAAAGCCGCAGGAGATTGCTGAAAGAGCAATTGATGACCGTAGGTGTGACAGGCGATTTGATGGTGAGCCGCGATGCGTTGCACCAGCGCCGGAAAACGTTCTGCAGACCATCCGAGGCAGAACCAGGTCGCTCTTACACTATGCTTATCAAAAAGCGCCAGCAGTCGGTCTACATTTTGTTCGATGCGCGATTCATAGCGCGACCATTGTTCAGGGTATCGGGTTTCCGGATGATCCAGAATATGAAACCAATCCTCAAAATCAACGGTAAGTATACGCAGTGGCTTTTTCACAATACATCGTAATCACCAAAGGTAAGAAACCAATTATTGAAATCGCACATCAGATTTTCATTGGTCGCCTGTTTATGCTTGCGTAAAATCACGTGCAATGGCTGAGGATGCCATCGATTAGGAATTGTTATAAAACCGCAACGCTTAAGTTGCTTTGATTCCTGGCAGCCCGGCGTACAAGCCGCAATTACTGCATCAAGTTGAGCTGCGCGGAACTGTTTCATGGCAACATCCAATAAAAAACCCAACGATTCATCTGTTTCAGGCCCCTCCGATCCTATCAAATCAACAATTATTCCGCAACGTAATCCAAACAACTCCACCGAACGTAAAACAACAAATCCTACTATCGTTTCCTCATTACCCGCCGATACACCCAAGATTGTATAATTACGGGTAGGACATTGTTCGTATCGCCAGCTCAGGTACGCTAAAGAACGGACAGTAGCACAACGATGACGCTGCAGCAATTGATCAAGTAAACCGATCATCAACGGAGCATCAGCCGTAAGATCGAGCATACGCACACACCATTTCTTACTACGAAAGCGCGACGAAGGATTAACGACAAACTTCAACTCGGCACCCTTTCGGCGGGCTGCAGAACGAAGTAAACGATGGAGCATCGCCCAATAGTTCAACGGCCGTATCATCATCGGCACCGTTCCGATATGCTCAAAACCCAACGACTTGATAAATCCGGGTAACGACTGATTATTTGGGAATCCGATCGTAAACATAATTTCCCGATCCGGCAAGTTGGCAAATGTGTTTTCTGCCAATCGACGGAATAAGCCTTTGCCACGCTGATCCTCTCTTGTCATCGTATTTAAGGACAATGAGCCTTTCAAAACATGACCATCCAGCTGATACTCCAAAGGCACTACGGCATAATGAGCTACTGCACCTTGTTCATCAAGCTCTAGTTGTATTTCTGCCTGACCGGCAGGATTGGAGAAATACTGCCAGCGGACATACGCTTCGCTAGACAACTCACTATTCGCATATACACGAGCCGCCAGGTCAACCACGTTTCTCACTACGCCATCCATTGAATCCTCCGTTCTCATCGCATTTGAATCAGTTTTTCATACGCATTGACAATTGAACTCCAATCGTATTTTTCCTGTGCCAGCCGAACCGCATTTTTTTTATTGCTCAACAACAATTCCTTATCGGACTGCTCCAACTGATGGATGGCTTCGGCCAATGAAGTAGCATCATGAAAAAAGTAACCGATATTACCGGTCGTTTCACGATTGAAAGGATTGTCATGGCAAACCGTAACAGCCGCTGCCGCCAGTGATTCAACCAACGTTGGATTAGTTCCTCCGACGGAATGACCGTGTAAGTATGCCAAGCAGTGTAGTCGCAGAGCACTTGTCTTCTCATTATCATAAACCGGATCCAAGAACCGCAGGTTCGTCGCTGTCCGTTCTCTTATTAATTTACCGTATTCCGAATCGTTCCAGTTACCAACAATCAACAAGGTAAAAGCGGATTTACTCTGAAGAAAACCATCAATAATCATTTGGATATTATTCTCCGGAACAATGCGAGCAATGACCAGGTAATAGGTGTTGTCTGTAACACCAAATTCGCGCAGCAACTCTACTGTGTTTGAAGTAGAGTTACCGGTTCTTGCACCGTAACCGATCACACTAATTTTATTGTCGACGCCGCTGTATTTCTGCTTCCAATAATCAGCAACGATACAACTGTCCGCCACCAGCCAATTGGAAAACCAAGCAGTGATACGTTGCGCCAACAACACATACCACTTCTGCAGCACAGAATACTTTCCTCGCAAATGCTCCAGTCCGTCGACATTGGTAATAGTTTTGCGATGAAAAATACGAGCCATCCAGAGAAACGGTCCTGCACCTACGCCAAGCAAAATGATCACATCGTTATTTATAATTGACCGAAGTAAGGATTCCAGGTAAAAGAGGACAGGAAATTTTCGCTTTGAAAAAAAAGTCGTAATGACTCTTACTTTGGAATAATTTCCGGGTAACGTTTGATGTTCCCCGATAACTGTAAGATGCAGATCAGCAGCGGGTAAAAAATAAGCCAACTGCTCAGCCAGGGTTTCAAAACCGCCATAAGAAGCCGGGATACCTCGAGAACCTATAACTGCGACACGCATCAGGATTGAATTGTAGCTATGATTTCTGCGCCCACGATATTCCAATCGTGTTGTTCACGAAGATAATCAAATGCTTTTTGTGCCATGTCTTGAGAAACGTCATTATGTTCCGCCGCTTCTGCTATACGCTGCGCTAAATGCTTTGCATCGCCGTCCCTAAAAATGCGTACCAATCCATTCTTTTTCCAGTCATCAAACGCCGGCAAATCTGAAACTATCAAGGGAATTTTACGGCTCATCGCCTGCATTGCAACTCCGCTTTGGTAAATACGACGGTACGGTAAAACGATCAAATCCGCAGCCGCCATCCATACTTCCATTTCCTCCGGTGAAAGATAACGAAGTTCGGCTCTGCAACGCTGTTGTTGAACAAACGATGAAACCCGAGCTGCAATTTTCGCTTGACATCCTCGTTCGCGCCCCGCAACCAGTAAAAAGAACCGCTTGTCCAAAAAAGAAAAAGCATCCAACAATACATCCAATCCTTTTTCCGGCTTAATCATACCGAAAAACAGCGGACATATTTTTCCATCAGGAATTCCAAGCAAGTGTCGGGCAGCGGCTTTCTCCAATCGATGCTTAACGGAATCAATAAAGTGTCCGTGCGGCACGACAGTCACACGAAGACCAGGTATCAGCTGTATTAATTCGTTGCGGGAAGTAGCATGATGAACGAAACAATAATTTGTAAATTCCGTCAAAATTTTCCTCTTTCGAGCGTCGGGAGCAGCATAGCGAAATGGATCAACATCATGTATCATCAAAGCCACCCGAAATCCGGACTTTCGAAACCAACGAAGAATATAATAATCGGTGCGCGAAAAATGGTAAATATGAAAAAGAACAACATCAATTGAATTTCGTTTGCACCATAACCACGAGCGTAAGTAACCAACTAAAGCGAATAGCCCTTGCAGGTAGCGACTTCGCAAAAACATCAAAAAATAGCGCTTCACTAAGATGTCATTATCGGCCGAAGTGGCAGTAGAAAAAACCGTTACACGAACGCCGGTATTCAGCAACCCACGTCCCATAAATAAGTTATACTGATCCATGCCCGCTTTTTTTCCAACAGGATCGATGATAGCGATATGTAGCCTCTCCTTCATATCAACGCATCCATATTGACAAATCGCGCTGTAGTAATTCGGATAGTTTTTCGACATCCGTTTGAAAATAGCGTAACAGCCGGGTGCGGGTTTCGGGCGAAATTACGTCAGCTTTATGCTCAGACTGCGTCCAGCGCATGATTCGATGTCGCAATCGATCACGAAGTGCGGAAGGCAGCAGATACAAGAGCTGAAACTTAAGTTTACTTTCTGTTGTCAACAGGCGACTGAGCCACGGCCAGCGTGAAGTATAACTGCTATTTACGTCGTGCACCAATTCAAATTTAAAGGCCGAATCCACTTCAAGAAACTCACATAAATGCTCCAGCGTTTTTTCGGTAGCTCCAATAAAATCGTCGTACAATATCACGTGTACCTTTGGGAAAGCGGCAGTGTACGATTTGACCGCTTCGAAATAACGACTTCGATCGGTGTAAAAATAATCAAAACTATACCCCGCCTTCCGGCGCTCCTGCTCCGCTTCCAATGCTGCTTCGAAAGAAAGTGGCTCACGACCGTCGCGAACGCGCCACTTATAATTCGAATAAGCACGGTCGACAGGATGCCGAAGGAGAATAACAATTTTCACCGTGTTGGGCGACGGATGATACTTCCGAATATTTGCAATAGCAGTATCGTAAAGATAAAGGTATGGCGTAGACGCCTCGCCGACTTGTGATGTCAGCGGCGCCTTACTGAACAACTTCTTGTATTTATCCTCGGAGGTTATTGCAAAGGCAAATTTTCCATTACGAAAATCGGGTTTTCGGTTGGCAAAAA
>Ga0315906_10009076_pt1 | contig 11858 bp, 8 predicted proteins | sample LakEriMetagenome_4_FD_203526 | JGI IMG/M metagenome (GOLD analysis project Ga0315906, IMG submission 203526) | Freshwater fungal communities from buoy surface, Lake Erie, Ohio, United States - Buoy 2 MA122 | ecosystem: Environmental > Aquatic > Freshwater > Lake > Lake biofilm | place: USA: Lake... | reverse complement strand
GATCGCCGATCCTCCTCGATCCCGATCCACAGCAAGGGAGGCCTCCGGGCCTCCCTTCTCTTTTCCAGCCATGGGACGGCGACACGCCTCGCCTTTGGATCGCAAGATTCCCGCTGGCGATCGGCCGGGCCGCGGCCGAATCTGTACCCCGCCCAGTGATCCGCCGTCGCCAAGCGGCGACGCCCCCTCACTAATCCCAATGCCCCTCCACGCCACCCGAATCCTCCTTGCCGACGACCATGCCGTCGTCCGGAACGGCTTCCGGATGATCCTCGCCGCCCAGAAGGATCTCGAGGTCGTGGGCGAGGCGTCGAACGGTCGCGAAGCGGTGACCCTCGCAGAGAAGACCCGACCGGACCTGGTGGTGATGGACATCGCCATGCCCGAGCTCAACGGCATCGAGGCCACGCGCCAGATCACCCAGAACCACCCGAACACCCGGGTCCTCGCCCTGTCGATGCAGAAGGACGCCGTCTATGTCCGGGAGACCCTCCGGGCCGGGGCGAAGGGCTACCTGCTGAAGGACAGCAGCGAGCAGGACCTCCTCGCCGCGGTCCGCGCGGTCGCCTTGGGCAAGGGCTGGCTCAGCCCCGGGGTCAGCGACGCGGTCCTGGAGGACTATCGCCGGCATGTCACCGATCCCGTGGATCTCCTGTCGCCCCGGGAACGCGAGGTCCTCCAGATGATCGCCGAGAGCCGGACCAACAAGGAGATCGCGACCGCCCTCAACCTGAGCGTCTATACGGTCGAGGCCCACCGGGGGCGGATCATGGAGAAGCTGAACCTCCATTCGATCGCTGAGCTGGTACGCTTCGCCCTCCGCAAGGGACTGATCGACTGAGCCGGCCCATGACCTCCGATCCCGGTCTGCAACGGTTCCCGGAGCGGGCTTCCTCCTCGTCATCCTCCTCCTCGGCGCCACGGCCGTCGTCGCGGTCGGACACAGCAGCCGCATCCGGCGCAGCGTCACTGAGATCACCCGCGACCAGCTGGTGATCTCGCGCCTGGTGCATGACATCCAGCAGGGGGAGAACGCGATGGTGCAGCTCCTGATCAAGGGCACCCGGCAGGACCTGACCGCACCCGAGCGCCAGCAGCTGCTCGAACGCCTCGACGAGATCCGCCGCCAGGGGACGCTGCTGCAGGCCGAGAGCCAGGACCTGCCCGACCGCGGACTCTGGACCCGGTTCAACGACGGGGTTGCCCGGTTCACCGACAGCGCCCATCGGATCCACTCTCTTCCCACACCCCACCCTCCCGAGCTGCTCGACACCCTGTTCCAGGCCCACGAGGAGATCCTCTCCCTAGCCGACTCGATCGTGGACGCCAGCTTCCACCGGCTGACCGAGATCGAGCAGGACATCGACCTGCAGTCGAAGGAGCTGGGAGACAGCTCGATCTTCCTGCTGGGACTCAGCGTGGGTCTCTCGGTCCTCTGTGCCCTCGTGACGATGCTCCTGGTGGGCCGGTCGATCCGTGTGATGCGCTGGCAGACGGATGAGCTGAACCGGGTGTCGAGACACATGCTCCAGACCCAGGAGGAGGCGGCGCGGAGGTTCTCGCATGAGCTGCACGACGAGCTGGGCCAGTCGCTCGCGGCCCTGCGGTCGAACCTGACCCAGGAGGGCCACAAGGACCCGCAGGCCGTGCGCACCGACTGCCTCATGCTGGTCGACGAGTCGATCCGCAACGTCCGGGAGCTCTCCCAGCTCCTGCGCCCGGTGATCCTCGACGACCTTGGCCTCCAGGCGGGACTCCGCTGGCTGGCCCTGAAGTCGTCAGAACGCCTGGGGATCCGGGTGGGATTCGAGTCCAACGGGGATGAGCGCCTGTCCGAGGAGGTCGAGACCCATCTCTTCCGCATCTGTCAGGAGGCTCTGACCAACATCGCACGCCATTCGGGGGCCTCCGAGGCCTCGATCCGGTTCGATATGAATCCTGGAAGCGTCGTCCTGACCGTGGAGGATGATGGCCGGGGACTGCCCGACCCGACCCAATGGGCCCTTCCGCAGTCGGGCCTCGGCATGACCAGCATGCGGGCACGGGCACGGATGCTCGGAGGGGAACTTGAAGTGCTCCAGAGACAGCCCAGGGGCCTGCGCCTGAGGGTGGAGATCCCGCGGACGGTCCCCGGTGAGGGTTGAGCCGTTCGACTGCGGTATCAGAACGGGGTCGTCGAGAACAACGACACCATCACGGTGTTGTTCTGCTCCCAGATCCTCCCCCCACGTCGCTGGATGGTCTGGAGCATGTAGCCGACCTCGAGGTTCACGGTGTTCGACAGCTTCCGTCCCAGGGCCACGGTGGCCCGGTTCTGGTCGAAATCGTTCTGTAGGACGTTCTCGCCGAAGTTGATGAAGACCTCATCCCACACGGCCACATACCAGGGGCTCTGCTTCTTGAACGGGATGGTGGTCCGGAGCATGTAGCGGAACCGGTTCTCGTAGCGCCAGTCGTCGACCGCCCACCCGCCCCCGGGCTGGACGGCCATCACACCGATCCAACGCTGCTCCAGACGGAACCGCTGCACCCACCTCAGGCCGAGGAAATCCGCCCGCCACAGCACCTGCTCCCAGGTGGCGTTGATCGGGAACTGGTGCGCCACTGGGAATCCCCCATAGGGGTAGGCCTCGATGAAGCAGTAGCCGGCCGACAGCATCACGGACGGATTGATCTCATAGGTCACGCCAGGCCGGAGGAGGATCTTCTGCCACCGGTTGCCCATGTCCGCCAGACGGATCTGTCCCTCCAGATGGGCCCCCCACCCGTTGGTCCCGATCGGATGATTGCCGAAGTACTGGAACCACAGGTTGTTGTTCCAGTCGGTCTCCTGCCCCTGGCACGTGGCCGATGTGAGCAGGAACAAGAGGAGCCCGGCCCTCATCAGATGGTGGAGACATCTCATCGGTCGGTATGATGACCGCCGAGCCCCGTAAACTCAACGCCGGCGAAGTGCCGCCAGGGGATGCCTCGACACCGGCTCATGACCATCGAGTCCCTCGATCAGCAGCTCCCGGTTCTCGAGCGACCAGTCGTGGGCCATCTCCTGGAGCTTCTTGATCACCGTGTGGTCCACGAACCGGGTGCCGGAGAGATCCACCTTCACCTTCGGCTTCTGGATGTCGATCAACCGGCGACGGATCCCAAGCCAGTTGCTGAAGACGACCGCATCCCGCAGCCGGACGATCTCGATCCCCGTCGTCTGGCAGTGCTCCACCGACATCCGGGGCGAGAAGAGGTTGGACAGCGACACGCCCGACAGCACGTGGAGCAGGATCTTCATGGCGATTCCGGCCGCGACACCGATCAGGAGATCCGTCGCCAGCGTGGTGATCATGGTGACCACAAAGACCAGCAGCTGGCCGCGTCCGATCTCCCACATGTGGAAGAACTCCTTCGGCGCGGCGAGGTTGAATCCCGTGAACACAAGCATCGCCGCGAGGGCTGCCAGCGGGATGTAGTTGAGAAGCCAGGGCACGCTGGCGACCAGGAACAGGAGGAAGAACCCATGCCAGAAGTTGGTCCAACGCGTATGGGCCCCGTTGTTCCGGTTGGCGGAGGAGCGGACGATCTCGGAGATCATCGGCAGTCCCCCGATCCCCGCGACAAGGGTGTTGGCGATGCCCACCGCCAGCAGGTCGCGGTCCAGATTCGTCCGACGCTGCCAGGGGTCGAGGAGATCGACCGCCTTGGCGCTCAGGAGCGACTCGAGCGTCCCCACGAGGGCGTACAGGGTGACCCACTTGATGGAGGTCCCTGAGAGGATCGCCGAGAAGTCCGGTAGCTGGATCCCCGTCAGCATGTTCATGGGGAGCGACACCAGGAACTTCGGCCCGACGGCGTACTCATGCCCGTGGAAGTGGTAGGTGTGGGTCTGCTGGAGGTGGAACACCAGACCGAGAGGAGTGGCCACCAGCAGCACCAGGAGGGGTCCCGGGATCTTCTGAAGGGTCTTGTTCTTGAGGAACAGACGGCCGAAGAGGATGAGGAGCGAGGCGAATCCGATGGCCGCAATCTCGGGGTTGAGGTGTCGAATGCTGTCGGGGATCTCGGCAAGGAGTTCAAGGGGCTCACGGGCCTGGGCGACCACCCCGAGAGCGACGTGGGTCTGCTTCGACATGATGATCACGCCGATCGCCGCCAGCATCCCGTGCACCGCCGCCACCGGGAAGAACTCGCCAAGGACGCCGAGCCTCAGGAGCCCGAAGACGATCTGCACCACACCTGCCACCACACCGACGGCGAGTGCCTTCTCGTAGCCCAGCTCCTGGATGCATCCCAGGACGATCACGATCATCCCGGCGGCGGGGCCCTTGATGGTCAACTCGGAGTTGCTGAAGAACGGGGTCAATATGCCACCCACCACCGCCGTGAAGATCCCGGCGATGGGCGGCGCCCCCGAGGCGATCGAGATCCCCAGACACAGCGGCAGGGCAATCAGGAAGACCAGGAATCCGGAGAGGAGATCCAGCGACAGATAACGACGAAAGCCATCGAAGTTGCCGATCGGGGTCGGAGTATTCGGCCGGGGACTGCTGGGGACGTGGGAGGCCATGGGATTCTGGGTTCGAACCCCACGAGGCTATGAACCCACGCCCCAACCCGGTATCCCCTCCTCAGGGTATCCAAAGACCCGTCGGGGGGGATCCCCTGCGGCCGGGCTCTGTTTTGACCTGCGGGTGGGATGGCGAGGGGCCCAGACCCGTGGTGGTGTATTCCGTTCATGGCATCGAAGTTGATGGCGCCTGCTCCAGAAAGAGGAACGGATCCCCACCGGGATCTCATCCATGCCGTCGAGCACGCGGCCCACCTGCTGCCCTCCCAGGGACCCATCGGGGTGTTCATCCACCACAACACCCTCCATGCCTTCCAGAGCCATCCGTTCGAGTCCGCCGTCCTTGAGGCCTCAACCCTCTTCAATGCCCAGCCCTTCCTATCCGAGGCGGCCTACCAAGCGGCCCTCGCCTCGGGACGCATCCTGGCAGAGGACATCCGCCATGTGGTCCACCAGGAACCCGACGCCGTCCTCCTGCCCGGAGGACTCACCCGTCGACAGCTCCACGAACGGATCCTGACCACAGGCGTCCGCAGTGTGCCATCCCCCCTGCTTCCCTGGCACCTCGAGGAGGGAGACTGGCTCCAGCGGTTCCGAGGGGACCTTCCCCAGGAGTCCGTCCTCGCCCTGACCCTGTCGAACGACTCACCACGGACACTCTGGGAACTTGCGGTCCGATGGACCCCGAAAGCGACGCCCGCGGAACCCGCGTCGTGGCGTCGCCCGGCCGAGGCGATCCGCGCCTCGCGCGGAGTCGATCTCGATGCCGTTGTGCATCCCCTGCTCATCCGCCTGACCTCTGCGTACCTCGACCAGGGCGTCTCCTACTGGCCGATGCCGGATCGCGATCGGGGCTTCCTGAAGGCCGTTGCGCAGGTCCTGTCCCAGCCGGGTCTTCCCGATCCCGTGGGGCTCACCGGACTCCGAAGGCGCTTCTTGACCCTGGCCTCCGAAAATCTCTCCGCACCCGAGGTCCTGCACCAGGCGATCACCGAGCTGGGAATCCACCCCGGGGATTCGGCCGACCTGATCACAGCGGAGCTCCTGGCCCTGCCCGGATGGGCGGGGATGGTCCGACAATTGGAGGAACACCCGGAGCTGGCACCCCATGTCCGCCTCAGGTGCTCGCTCCTCGAGTTCGTTGCTGTCCGGCTGGTGATCACGGGCGTAGCGACCCGCAACGTGCTCGGAGGGGCCAATGCCTGGCGCTCGATCCCACCCATCACGCGTCAGACCACCGATCTTTCCGCCCAGGCCGCCGTGTTCGATGCCTTGCAGGTCCTTGGGGTTGGGACCGAGTCCCTGCGGTCGCTTCCCCCAAAGTCCATCGGACTGCTGGTCCAGGAGATCCTGTCCTTCGGGGAACTGGAGCGTCGACGCCTCCTCCACCTGGCCTACGAACGCCGACATGAGCGGCTGGTGCTTCTCCCCCTGCGACACCATCTCCGCGGCAGCCTCCCAGCCCACCCGGGGGAGCGGCTGTCGGCCCAGTTCATCTTCTGCATCGACGACCGCGAGGAGTCCCTCCGGCGCGCCCTGGAAGAGACCGACCCGTCGGTCGACACCTATGGAGCCGCCGGATTCTTCGTCTGCGCGATCGACTACATCGGGATCGATGACGCCGGGGCCGTCTCGTTGTGCCCCGTGGTGGTGAAGCCTGCCCACGCGGTAGGTGAGGCTCCTGTCTCGGGCCATGACGATCTCCACGAGAGGCGCCGACGGCTTCGTCGAGTCTGGTCCTCGTGGACGCGCTCGAGCCGGATTTCCTCGGGCACGCTGTTCCGAGGATTCGCCAGCACGCTCCTGCTGGGGGCGTTGAGCCTGTTCCCCCTGGTCCTGCGGATCCTGAGTCCCCTGGCCCATGCGCGACTGATCCGGTGGCTGAATGCCAGGTTCCTGCCAGAACCCCGGACGGAACTGCGGTTCATGCGGGACGACTCGGAATCCAAGGAGGCGACGCAATCGCTCTTCCAGGGCTTCACGACCACGGAGATGGCCGACAGGGTGGCCGGGGTGCTCGGGCCCGCAGGACTCCGGACCGGACATGCCCGACTCGTGATCGTCCTGGGGCACGGTTCCACCAGCCTGAACAATCCGCACGAATCGGCCTACGACTGCGGTGCGTGCGGGGGACGCACCGGCGGGCCCAATGCCCGCCTGTTCGCCCGGATGGCCAATCATCCTGAGGTCCGCTCGAAGCTGGCTGACAGGGGGATCCGGATCCCGGACGACACCTGGTTCATCGGTGGGTACCACGACACCTGCAGCGACGACATCGACCTGTTCGACCTCGAGAACCTTCCCCTGAGTCATCGGGGCGATCTGGCACGGGTCCGCGAGACCCTGGACAGGGCCCGCGCCCTGAGCGCGCTCGAGCGGACCCGCCGCTTCCAGGCAGCCCATGGGATCTCCGAACCGGCAACAGCGCTCCGGCATGTGCAGGGACGCTCGGAGCACCTCGGTGAACCGCGACCGGAGTACGGCCACAGCACGAACGCCGTTGCCTTTGTCGGACGCCGCGAGACGACCCGCGGGCTCTTCCTCGACCGGCGGGCCTTCCTGATCTCCTACGACAAGGACGTGGACCCCGAGGGTCGGTCCCTGGCGGCCATCCTCGGGGCCGTCGTCCCCGTCTGCGGCGGCATCAACCTCGAGTACTACTTCTCGACGGTCGACAACGAGCGGTACGGATGCGGCACGAAGCTCCCACACAACGTCACCGGACTGCTCGGGGTCATGAACGGCATGCAGGGCGACCTGCGCACGGGACTGACCTGGCAGATGGTCGAGATCCACGAACCGGTGCGGATCCTCTTCATCGTCGAGAACACCCCCGAGAGGGCGCTGGCGACCTTCCGGGCAAACCCGCTCCTGTGGGAGCTCCTCGAGAACCGCTGGATCCGACTGGCCACCGTCGACGCCGCCTCCGGGGAGATCCGGATGTACCGGGGAGAGGGACGGTTCGAGGCGGTCGACGGCTCCGAGGTGGATCTCCCGATCGTGCGCAGTTCCAGTGAGTACCACCTGAACCGGATGGACCACCTGCCCATCGTCCGCATCCAGCCCCGGGAGCCCCAATGCGCCTGAACACCGGATCCGCCTCCGGATCTGCAACGCCCTTCCACCCGTGAGCCTTCCCATCCTTGTCGCCATCCTCCTCCCGGGTCTGCTGTTCCTGGGACTGAGCCTGCTGTGGCTGCTGGGCCTCGTCCCCGGGGAACGCGGCATCGCCCGATCCTCCAAGGGGGTGGCCCTGCTGTCCTGGATCCTGTTCAGCATCGAGACGATTCCCATCCTGCGCCCCCTCGCGGCGCCGCTCCGGCTGGACTATGGGGACTGGTTCGCCAGTGGACACGCCCACTTCGGATTGTCCCTGTCGGTCGACCCGGAGTCGCTCCCGATGCTGTGGCTCGCCGCCCTTCTGACCGGTCTTGTCGCCTCGTTCTCCGTCCGGTACCTCCACCGCGACCGGGGGTTCCTGAGGTTCTTCAGTCTCCTCAACCTCTTCACCTTCGGCGCCTACCTGGTCGCCGCAGCGGGTTCGCTCGATGTCCTGACCGTCGGCTGGGAGCTGGTCGGCATCACCTCGGTGCTGCTCATCGGTTTCTTCCAGCTGCGACCGGAACCCGTCCACAACGCGGCCCGGGTCTTCGCCTACTACCGGATCGCCGACGTCTTCCTGATCGCCTCCGTGCTGCTGTCGCACCTCTGGTTCGGGACGGCCCGCCTCGATGCCCTATCCTCCGGGGAGGTGCTGTCCAAGGGACTGGATGGAACCGGACGGATCCACTGGATCGCGCTGTTCCTGATCCTCGCGGCCTGCGGCAAGTCCTCGATCGGCCCCTTCTTCGGATGGCTGCCCCGGGCCATGGAAGGCCCCACGCCCTCGAGCGCCATCTTCTACGGGGCCATCTCGGTGCATCTGGGTGCCTTTCTCCTGTTGCGGGTCCAACCGCTCCTGCTGGCCTCGGGCCCAGCGACCCTGCTCCTGATCGTCCTCGGCGCCGGATCGGCCTTCCTCGGGACGCTGCTGCACCGGAGCAGCTGCGATGCGAAGACGTCCCTGTCGTACGCCACCCAGTCCCAGATCGGCCTGATCTTCGTCGAGATCGGACTGGGTTGGGTCTGGATCCCGATGCTCCACATCGTTGGCCACTCCATCGTCCGCACGGCCCAGTTCCTCAGGGGGCCATCGATGCTCCACGACCACCATCATGTCCATGCCGCGGCGGGCGGCAGGCTCACCCCAACTGGGGGGCACCTCGAGGCCCTGTTCCCGCGTGGACTCCAGATCTGGCTTTACCGGATCGCCATCGACGGTGGGGTCTACGACACGCTCCTGAATCGGTTTCTCCTGCGTCCGATCGTCGCGGTCGCCCGCTCCCTGGCCGTGCTGGAACCCTCGGCCCCAGCGGTGTCAGGGGCGTCTTCCGGGAACCATTCCACCGCGGAGGACCAGCCATGAACGCCTCGAGCTTCCCCTATCTCTCCCTGGGCATCCTCGCCATGCTGGCCGGGGGCATCGTGGGCTGGCGCGCGCGGATCCAGCGCTCCCATGCGGTCGCCATCGTGCTGACCACGACCCTCCTGGTGGGCCTGGGCTTCTGGACGGCGGTCGGTAGCGGCAACCCGTGGCAGGCGGACTCGAGGTGCCGCCGGCTCGGGATCGATTCCGGGACCGGCTGGATGATGCTGGTCTTGTGCCTGATGGATCTCCTAATCGTCCTCGTGGCCCCCGAGCAGGACCTGAAGCGGGGCATCGTGGGCGGGGCACTCATCCTCAGTGCCGGCAACCTCATCGCATACGCGGCGCATGATCTGACGACGATGTGGTCCGGCTGGATCCTGGGAGCCATGCCGATCCTGTTCGGCGCCCTCCGGCGGAACCAGGCGGTCCGTTCGGCCCTCGTGCCCGCGGTGGGCAGCGTTCTGGTCTTCGGCATGGCCCTCGCCGCGCAGGCGGCGGGTGCCCGTCCCCTCACCGTCTCGACCCTCATCCTCGTCGCCATCGCCCTGCGCAAGGGCATCCTCCCCTTCCACGGCTGGGTCGTCCGGGCCTTTGCCGAAAGCCCCCTCGTCTGGATCATGCTCCTGTTCAACGGCCACCTCGGAGGCCTCCTGCTGTTGCGACACGAGATCGCCCGCCACGGTCTGGAGCAGGGTCTCGTCGAGATCGCCTCGGGGATCGTGATCCTGTCGTCGATCGTCTGCAGTCTGCGGGCCCTCGTCGAAGCGAACCCCCGACGGCTCCTCGGCTACCTGTTCATCGGACAGTCCGGACTGGTGGTGGGTGGGGTGCTCCTCGCCAACACCGAGGGGATCACGGGAGCCCTGGTGCACTGGCTGGTCGTGGTGATCGCCTCGTCAGGTCTTTTTGTGCTGCTCCGGATCCTGGAAAGCCGGATCGCGGGCCCCGAATGGTGGCGTCAACCGCAGGGCCTCGGCGTTTCCGCCCCCCGGCTGGCGACCTTCTTCCTGCTCTTCTCCCTGACGCTCGCGGGGCTGCCGGGAACGTTGGGATACTGTTCCCAGGAGCTCCTCTTCACCGGGGCGGCGGAGCATTCGATCCCGCTGGGGTGGACCCTGGCACTGACCTCGGCGCTGAATGCCATCAGCGTCTTCCGTCTCTTCACCCACCTCTTCCTGGGAGTCCCGGCAAACCGTGCCCTGCCCCTCCCGGATCTCCTGCCCAGGGAACGCTGGCCCCTCGTGGTCAGCCTGGTCCTGCTCATCGTCACCGGGCTCTTCCCCGCACGCGTGATGCGGCTTCCGGAGGCCCCAGTGCATGAGCTCGTCACACCGGCCCAAATGCCCGGCGGAGGCCACTGACGGCCGCTGGCCAACGGCCAACCGGGAGCGCTTCCCTCGGGAACCTGCAGCTGGATGCGGTCGGAATGGGTTTCGGATCCCAGAAGGTCCGATGCCCGATGCGGACCCGAGGTCACGGCCCCGATTGCCGGGAGGCAGGAAACACGATACCTCTTCGCCCATGCCGAGCTTCGACATTGTTTCGCAGGTCAACCCGATGGAGATCGACAACGCCTTCAGCCAGGCCAAGAAGGAGCTGGCGACGCGTTTCGACTTCAAGGACAGCGGCGCGGAGATCCTGCTCGAGAAGGACGAGTTCAAGCTCCGGGCTGGCGACGCGTTCAAGATGCAGCAGCTGACCGAGCTGCTGGTGGGCAAGCTGGCCAAACGCGGCATCAGCCTGAAGAACGTCGACACCGGGACCGCAGAGCTCTCCCCGCTTGGACATGCCCGCCAGGTGGTCAAGATCAAGCAGGGCATCGATGGCCCCACCGCCAAGCAGATCTCCCAGTTCATCCGACAGACCGGGTTGAAGGTGACCGCCGCCATCCAGGGCGAGGAGGTCCGCGTGACCGGGAAGAGCCGTGACGACCTGCAGGCCGTCATCGCCGCCGTCCGACAGGAAGACTGGCCCGTGGCCTTGAACTTCGTGAACTTCCGGGACTGAGGAACAGAGAGCTTGGGCCGGGGGCGAAGGTGGGGGACAGCCTGAGGCTGGTTTTGCCGGATCGTGTGGCGTTCGCCTCCCCTGCTGGCGTCGCGTGTTCCGTCGCGGTTGCCTCTTTGCTCTTGGCCCCTCGTGCGGCACTCTGAGAGAGCACTGTGAACGCCACCTGGCCCATGGACCGCTGGTGGAGGAGCCTCCGTTCCCCGTTGGGGATCGCGTTGCTCCTCTCCCTGCTGCTGCACGGCTATGTCTGGCTCATGGCGGTCCTGATCGAGGCGGCGCTCGCGAATGGGTGGCTCCCGAAATGGCTGGAACCCGCCGTCGCCCCGCTGGTGACCCAGACCGTCCCCAAGCCGACGAACGCCCCGCCGGCGGAGGTCTGGAAGGAGGTTCCCCTGCAGTTCGTGGAGGTGGATCCCTCGGCGGTGACCGATGCCCCGGACAACGCCGCCTTCTTCTCGACCGCCAACACCCGCGCGGCGAACCCCGACCCGAAGCCCTCTCCCCAGAACAAGCCGCGGTTGGATGGCAAACGTGAGGATTCCCTGAAGACGTTCGACACGGCGAAGCCCACCCAGAAGGCCCAGCCGACCCCGGAGGCGGAGTCCCCGCCCGACCAGCAGGCGGCGGCGGAACGACAGGCTACCCCGACTCCCAAGCCCACGGTACCCGAGCCCAAGCCGGCAGAGACGACAACACCCCAGGAGGAGGTCCAGCCGGGCACCGCCCCGGGTGAGACCCTGCTCGCCAAGGCCACCCCGAAGTCCGAGGAACTGAAGCCCCTGCCACAGCCCCAGAAGGCCCCCCAGAAGGCGGCGGAACCCGAGG
>Ga0315906_10009071_pt1 | contig 11860 bp, 13 predicted proteins | sample LakEriMetagenome_4_FD_203526 | JGI IMG/M metagenome (GOLD analysis project Ga0315906, IMG submission 203526) | Freshwater fungal communities from buoy surface, Lake Erie, Ohio, United States - Buoy 2 MA122 | ecosystem: Environmental > Aquatic > Freshwater > Lake > Lake biofilm | place: USA... | reverse complement strand
CGGCACACGGCTCCCCGTGGTGGCGACGAACAGGAACCGGTCGGTGGCCTGGATCGCCCCAGGGATCGCCCAGAGGTCCACCTCGGGCGCCACCATCGGTTGTGCAGGATCAGCAAGGTCGATCGTCGACACGAAGGTGTGGCATTCCCAGGTGTCCAGGGCCTGGCCAGTGGTCGGGTCCAGGAGGGGCTGGACCGTGTCCTGGAGCCATTCGGAGCTCACGACGTGCAGGACGGATCCGACGAGGCGCGACTCCGCGATCTGGCCGCGAACGGGGAGACGTCCCCGGAGGGAGGGCTTGCCGTCGACCACCTCGACGAGCAGGACCTCGCTCCCCTGCCCGGCGCAGCCCTGCTGGGCGAGGAGGGCGAGCCAGACGGACGGACCGGAGGCTCCTGGAAGCCGGTACAACTGTTCGCCCCAGACCGCGATGGGCAGGAAGCCGGTGATGCGGGGCTGGTCGAGGTCGGAGAGGTCGATGACCTGCAGACCCCGCTGGGCGTTGAAGAAGTAGGCCGTCCGGCCATCGAGTTTCCAGATGTCCGACTCGACCACTGGCGTGGCACCGGAATCCACTCCGGTCGACTCGCGATTGCCCACGCCGTCCAAGACCCCCGCGTTGACGCCGCCGGGCCCTAGGGTGGTGACCCCACCGCCCCCTGCTGTGCGACCCGGCTTGAAGACCGATGTCCCCTCGAAGAAGCGCCTCGGGACGGCCAGTTCGGTATCGGCTTCATCCCGGACCCGGATCAGCTCGGCGCCCTCGAGGGCGGGGATACGGAACACGATCTCGGAGGCGGTCGTGAATTGGGTCCAACGGACCTCGCGGGGAGTCCAGGCACCTCGAGGGAGCCGGGATCGGGTCTCCAGGGTGATCCGCCGCTGCCCGGCCGGCACAGCCACCACGACGTTCAGCCCCGTGTCCGCGACCTGGATCGACCGGACCCGCGCCGCCTCCACAGGGACCTGGGCGGCAACCCTTCCGGGAGACATTCCGACAAGGAGGAGCGTCACGAGGAGGAGAACTCCTCGGGATGCCCCGAAAAACAAGGTGGCGATCCCCAGATCCTTCCCCATCTGGGACCGGGATCGAGGGTTTGAATAGGTCTTCATGCAACAGGTCACGTCAGGGGTCCCCTTCCACCCTCCAGAATCCTATTTGAAAAACGACTGCTGGAAACGATGAAAACGGGCCGCTCGGAGGTCTCAACGGGTCGGCGGTCGACCCGACCGCCAGAAGTGATGGGCCGCACCGAGCACGGCGCCGGATTGACAACCCCCCCGCCGTTACAAACTGTATGGGTACAACAACACTGTCTCCATGAAACGCTCCGAACTCCCCTTCCTACGCGGTACCGCCGCCAAGTCCGGTTTCACCCTGATCGAGCTTCTGGTGGTGATCGCCATCATCGCCATCCTGGCCGGCATGTTGCTCCCCGCCCTCGGGAAGGCGAAGTCGAAGGCCCAGGGCATCACCTGCATGAACAACGGCAAGCAGCTGATGCTGGCCTGGAAGCTGTATGCGTCCGAGAACAACGACGTGACCCCGGCCGCACAGAATCTGGCCTCGAACCCCTACCGGCGTCAGAACTGGTGCGAGGGGGACATCACCGACTACAGCAACCGGAACAACACCAACATCAACGTCATCACCAACGGCCCGCTCTACCGGTTCTCCGGAGGTTCTCTCCAGATCTACAAGTGCCCGGCCGATCGCTCGGCCGTCGGAATGCTGAAGGGGTTCAAGGGAACCCCGCGGATCCGGAGCATCTCGATGAGCCAGGTCTTCGGAAACGGGGAGTGGCTCGACAAGGCCTACAACGTCAACCAGACCCGTTGGCGCACCTATGCCAAGGAGAGCGAAGTCGTGTCGCCCTCCAAGACCTGGGTCTTCGTGGACGAGCATCCTGACAGCATCAACGACGCCGCCTTCGCCAACGCCTGCACCGGGGCGGAGGCCCCGACCGGGACCAGCGGTCAGATCATCGACATGCCCTCCTCCACCCACAACGGGGCCTGTGGCTTCGCGTTCTCGGATGGCCACTCGGAGATCCACCGCTGGGTGGGATCCACCATCAAGCCGCCGACCAAGTACATGTCGGGCGGCGTCGCCCTCAACGTGGCGGCCAAGAACTCCCAGCCCGATGTCTACTGGATGCAGGAGAACACCACGGTCCGCCGGTAGTCCGACGCGTCCCACGTGCTGGAAATAGAGAGGTGCCGCAGCGGTCTGCGGCACTTTTCATTTCCCGGGACCCAGGATCGACACCCCGGGCAGGAGATCAGACCACAGACCCATCGGCTGCCAGCGCTCCATGCGGTCACGGATCGTGACGTCCACAGGGTTGACACCCCGGGGCCAGGGATTGTTCTCTCATCACACCCTTCGTCACCGGATCAACGTCATCCACCCATGAACCTCCACTTCGCCCTCCCGTCCCGGCCCCGCCAGTCCCGCTCGGCGTTCACCCTGATCGAGCTGCTCGTCGTCATCGCCATCATCGCGATCCTCGCCGGGATGCTGCTGCCGGCGCTCGGCAAGGCGAAGACCAAGGCCCAGGGCATCGCCTGCATGAACAACGGCAAGCAGCTCATGCTCGCCTGGAAGCTCTACTCCGGGGATTTCAACGACCTGCTGGTCGCCTCGTTGAACATGCCCGCGTCGGACCGCCGGGTGATCTGGATCGATGGCAGCCTCGACTTCACCAGCCGGGACAACACCAACAACCGCTTCATCACCAACGGACCGCTCTTCAAGTACGGCGGTGGCTCGTTCTCCATCTACAAGTGCCCCGCGGACCGGGCCGCCGTCGGCCAGATCTCCAAGGCCCGCTTCACCCCACGCATCCGCAGCATCTCGATGAGCCAGGTCTTCGACTTCGGTGGCTGGCTCCCCGCGACCAAGTACCGCCTGTACGCCAAGGACGCCGACATCGTGAATCCCGCGAACACCTTCGTGTTCCTGGATGAGCATTCCGACAGCATCAACGACGCCGCCTTCGCCGTTCAGATGGTCGAGGAGGCCGACAAATCAGGGAACATCATCGACATGCCCGCGTCCTATCACAACGGCGCGGCGGGACTCTCGTTCGCCGATGGCCACTCCGAGGTCCATCGCTGGATCGGCAGCACGATCAAGCCGGGCGTGAAGTACAACGGAGCGGTCGCCTTGAACGTCCCCGCGAAGGACTCCCTGGTCGACGCCAAGTGGCTGTCGAGGAACACCACGGTCCGGAAGTAACCAGAGTGCTCCCTTCTCAGGGAGTTCCAAGACCCTCCACCGTCCCCAATTCTAGGGATGGTGGAGGGTCTTTCGCGTCAGGCAGGCTGAGCGGTCGATGACTGTCCCATCCCGGCCTGAAGGTGCCGCCCCCGGCTTCAGCCTCCTCGAACTCGTCGCGGTCCTCGCCATCCTGGCCAGCGTCGCCGCCCTCACCCTGCCCGCCCTGGCCAAGACCCGGACCCGGATCACCGGGGTCGGATGCCTCGGGAACCTCCGCCAGTGGGGCATCGCCACCTTTCTCTGGACGACGGACCACGACGATCGATTGCCCAAGGACGGCGCCCCAAACGGAAGATCCACGGAGGAGGGTTGGTACGTTGATCTCCCCCGCGTCCTGGGCATTCCGCCCTACCGCGACAGCCCATGGCGGACCAACCCCGGGGTGCGACTGCCCGACAGTCCCTGGATCTGTCCCGCCAACCGACGGCGGAGCAATTCCAACAACCTCTTCCACTATTGCCTCAACCAGCACGTCAACGGATCGGGACGTGGCAACCAGGTCACCCTGTCGAGCATCCCCTCCCCGTCTGAGACCGTCTGGCTCTTCGACAACGGCCGCCTCGCCGCCGTGGCCGGTCCGAACAACGTCCACACCAACCTCCACCAGCGCGGCGCCCAGATCCTGTTCCTCGATGGCCATGCCCAGAGACGCCGCAGTGCGGATTATTGGGACTTCAGCACAGGCCGGGGACGATGGAGTGTGCCAGGTCTGGTCTGGGCCCCAGACGACACGGGGCTCCCGTTGACGAATGGCGTGCCGAGTCCGATGCCAGATCTGCGATGGGACGAGAACCCGGCATTGACGATCCGCGAGGCTGCCGCAGCGTCGCGGTCGTGACCGATCCGATCCTCATCACCCGGGACCTCACCCGGACCTACGGCACTGCCGGGGCCGAGCTCACCGTCCTGCGGGAGGTGGGGTTCGATCTCGCCACCGGTGACACCCTGGCGATCGTTGGATCGAGCGGCAGCGGGAAGACGACCCTCCTGGGCCTGTGCGCCGGTCTGGACCATCCGTCGGGCGGCGAGGTGATCCTCGCAGGCCAACGGCTCGGGGATCTCGACGAGGACGCCCGGGCCCGGCTGCGGAACGAACAGGTGGGCTTCATCTTCCAGAACTTCCAGCTGCTGCCCACGCTGACAGCCCTCGAGAACGTCCTCGTTCCCGCCGAACTGTCGGGCGCCCGCGATGCTCTCGAACGCGGTCGAGACCTCCTGCGACAGGTCGGCCTCGGCGACCGGCAGCACCACTACCCAGCCCAGCTCAGCGGCGGTGAGCAGCAGCGGGTGGCCCTCGCACGGGCCTTCATCAACCGTCCCCGACTTCTCCTCGCTGACGAACCCACTGGGAACCTCGATGCGGACACGGCACGGCACATCGTCGACATGATCTTCGATCTCAACCGGTCAGCCGGCACCGCCCTCGTGCTGGTCACCCATGACCTTGAGCTGGCGGTACGATGCCGCCGGCAACTCCGACTCAAGGGAGGGGTGGTGGTCTCCCTGGAATCCACCCCGGAATCCGGAACCCGCTGAGGGGCGCGGTCAGCCCCGTCCGAGGACCTGTTTCAGGGCCGTGACCGCCCGGTGGTTCTCCTCCGGGGTCCCCACCGAGACCCGCAGCCACGCGGGCAGTCCGTAGCCTCCCATCGGCCGGGTGATGACCCCGAGACGCTGGAGATCGGCGAAGCACTTCGCACCGTCGCCGACCTTCACCAGGACGAAGTTGGCATGGCTGGGCTCGAACTCGAGACCCATCTGCCGGAACGCGTTGTGGAGATAGTCCAACCCCAGGCGGTTGGTCGCGCGGGTCCGGGACAGGTGCTCCGCATCCTCGAGCGCCGCCATTGCACCGGCCTGTGCGATCGAGTTGATGTTGAACGGCTGGCGCACCTTCTCGAGCGCGGCGATCAGGTCGGGGTGGCCGATGCCATAGCCCAGACGCAGTCCCGCGAGGCCGAAGATCTTCGAGAAGGTCCGCATCAGCAGCAGGTTCGGATGGGTCCCTTCCCGGACCATCGCGAGGCAGTCCGCCGGATCCTCCAGGAACTCGACATAGGCCTCGTCCATCACCACCAGCACCTCCGGGGGTACCGCCGCCAGGAGTTCGGAGATCTCGGCGTGGGATGAGAGCGTCCCGGTGGGGTTGTTGGGATTGGCAAGGAACAACACCCGGGTCCGAGGTGTGATCGCTCGGATCATCGCCGGGATGTCGGCGCCCAGACCGCGGGCCGGCACCGTCACGAGCCGCCCCCCGAGGAGCGCCGTGACGATCCCGTAGATCGCGAAGGCGTATTCGGAGACGACGACCTCGGCCTCCGGGTTCATGAAGGCATGGCCCACGAACTCGATGATCTCGTTGGAGCCATTGCCGAGGATCAGGTGACCGGGCTCGACGTACAGCTTGTCCGCCAGGCGACGCTTCAGCTGGAAGGCGCTGCCATCCGGATACAGGTGGAGGTGCTTCAGGACCTGCTCCATCGCCGCCAGGGCGCGTGGGGAGGGACCCAGGGGATTCTCGTTCGAGGCGAGCTTGATGATGCCCTGGGGATCCAACCCATGTTCCCTCGCGACCTCCTCGATGGGACGACCCGGCACATAGACCGGGAGCTGGGAGATCTGGGGGTTCAGGGGCGGCCGTTTCATCGGGACGGAGTCTGGCCCGGGAGGATGATTATTTCGAGCGGAGTTCGCATCCCAATGGTTGGATGTTGAGGCCCTCTCCCAACCCGGGGCACCGTCTGCGCGTGGCGCTGGTCCGGATCCTCATCGACGGCTACAGCCTCCTGCACGCGTGGACCGACCTCGCGCCGGGATCCTCCCGGTTCTCGGCGGCGGCCCGGGACGCCCTGATCCGGAAGCTCACGGTGTATCGCGACGCGACACACACCCCGATCACTATCTTCTTTGACGGAGCCTCTGCCCCGCCTGGGACACCCCGGCCGATCTCCAGCCCGGATCTCGAGATCCTCTACTCGAAGGCCGGACAGACGGCGGACGACATGATCGAGCGGACCGCGTTCCGGATGAAACCCTACGGCGAGGTGCTGGTCGTGACCGATGACTATGCCGAGAGGGATACCGTGATGAACTTCGGTGGACTGGCCTGCAGCTGCCTCGGCTTCATCCAACAGGTCGAGGCCGCGGTCGGGGAGTTCGAGACCGATCTCAAGCACTACAACCGCCGGGAACGCGAACGGTACCGACGCGGAACACGTTGATCCGGACCGCGTCGGGCGACGCCCCGACTAGGCGCCGATCTGGGCCCGGTAGGCGTCGGGCGCCAGCAGCTGCTCCACGTCGCCGGGATTCGCCAGCTTCACCTGGAAGAACCAGCCATCACCAAAGGGCGCGGTATTCACGAGAGCCGGGTTGTCGGAGACAGCCTTGTTCACCGCGACGATCTCCCCCGAGACGGGCGCGTAGATGTCGCTGGCCGTCTTCACGGACTCGACGACGGCGCAGGCCTCCGAGGCCTTCACGACCCTGCCCACCGACGGCAGCTCGACGAACACGACGTCGGTCAGCTCATGCTGGGCGTGGTCGGTGATGCCGACGGTGGCAATGCCGTTGGCGACCCGGACCCACTCGTGGGACTTGGCGTAGCGCAGATCGGAAGGGACTTGGGAACTCATCGCTGGAGAAGGTTGGAATGGGACAAAACGCCGGGTCAATCAGGGTTTCCGGTAGATCGGCTTCTTCACCACCTCGGCCGCAAAGCTCCGACCCCGGATCTCGACCGCGATGACCGTCCCCGGTTGGGCGAGAGCCGGGGGGACATAGGCCAGTCCAATGCCCTGGTTCAGGGACGGACTCTGGGTCCCACTGACGACCGTTCCAACCGGTTGACCGCCCGACACGACCGCGTAGCCCGGGCGGGGCGGAGGGGACTTGTCGGTCATCCGGAAGGCGGCAAGACGCTTCTTCGGTCCTTCGGTCTTCTGGGCCAGAAGCGCCGAACGGCCGACGAATTCGCCCTTGTCGAACGAGACAAAGATCCCGAGCCCGGCCTCGATGGGGGAGGTCGCCTCATCCAGTTCATGGCCATAGAGCGGATAGCAGACCTCGGTCCGGAGAGTGTCGCGCGCGCCGAGCCCACAGGGCTGTAGGCAGCCGACATGCCCCAGGTCCAGACAGCGTTTCCAGATCGTCTCGATCAGGTCGGCCGGGGCCACCACCTCAAAACCGTCCTCGCCGGTGTACCCGGTCCGGGCCACCCAGATGGGGGCCGTGGACCCGGAGACACCCGAGAGGGATCTCCAGAGGCCGATCTCGTTCTTCTTCAGGTCGAGCACCGATCCCACCGCCGTACCCGCCTGGCTGGGTCCAGGAAACACCTCCGCGATGAACTGGACCACCCGGGGTCCCTGGATGGCGACCGCTCCCAGGCGGGAAGACGCGTCTTCGAAGATCACTCCTGACCGATGGCTGGAGCCGCAGATCCGCTCCTGGATCCAGGGAACGTCGACCCCGATGCGGCTCGCGTTGATGATCAGGAGGAACTCCATCGGGGCGATCCGGTAGACGTAGAGATCGTCCACCGTCCCACCGTCCTCCCGGCACATCTGCGAATACTGCCCATGCCCGACGGCGAGTTTCCGGACGTCGTTGGTGAGGGTCTCGTTGAGGAACCCCTCGGCGGCCGGCCCCGTGACGAAGACCTCGCCCATGTGGGAGATGTCGAAGATGCCCGAGGCACGCCGGACACAGAGGTGCTCGTCGACGATCGACGAGTACTGGACGGGCATCTCCCAGCCGCCGAACTCGATGAGTTTGCCGCCGAGGCGTTGATGGGCTTCGAAAAGAGGGGTGCGTCTCAGGGACATGGAATGGCTGGTGTCTAACCGGTTGTGCGATCGACCGGATCGTGTCCGAGAGACTGGTTCAGCCTCTGGGATCCCTCAACTGCCAATCGGTGCGGACCGTCGACATTCCAGAGACCAGCCGTACTCTCGACGCCGTGATCCGGAACGTGATCTTCGACTGGTCTGGGACCCTGGTGGATGACCTGCCCGCGGTGTGGGAGGCCAGCAACCACGTGTTCCGCCAGGCGGGCATCCCACCGCTGTCGCTCGACCAGTTCCGCTCCGAGTTCCAGCTACCCTTCCACGGGTTCTACGAGCGGTATCTCCCCGGGGTACCCATGCCCCAGCTGGAGGTATGGTTCAGGACCCGATTCGCGGAATGCCAGGACTCCATCGTGCCCCTCCCCCACGCCCGGGAGATGCTGGAGTTCTGCCGCGCCCAGGGGCTCAGGCTCTTCGTCCTCACGGCAGTCCACCCCAAGGCCTTCGCAGTCCAGGCCGAGACAATCGGGTTCGCTCCCTTCTTCGAGCGCATCTACTCGGGGGTCATGGACAAGCGGACCCGGATCCTGGAACTACTCGCCGAAAACGGGCTCGACCGCGACGCCACGGTCTTCATCGGCGACATGCAGCACGACATCGAGACGGCCAAGGAGGGTGGCGTCCACAGTGTCGGGGTGCTTACCGGCTACAACTCCCTCGAGCACCTGAGACAGGCGGGGCCCGACGTCATCGTCGAGCACCTCGGTGAACTGCGTCAGATCCTCCAGCGCCAGGGACTCCGGCTTCATCCGCCGTCTGAACCCGGACAGAAACGCCATCCCATCCCCACGGTAGGCGCCCTGGTGTTCAACGAATCCGGAAAGATGCTGCTCGTGCGGACCAACAAGTGGTCGAACCTCTGGGGTATCCCCGGGGGCAAGATCGACTGGGGCGAGACGTCCGAGGACGCGCTGCGACGGGAACTCCTCGAGGAGACCGGGCTGCGGGTCACGGAGATCCGGTTCGTCGTGGTCCAGGACGCCATCCACCCGCCGGAGTTCTACAAGGACGCCCACTTCCTGCTGCTCAACTACACCTGTCGCGCCGAGGGGCCCCAGGAGGTGCGCCTGAACGCCGAGGCGCAGGAGTTCCGCTGGGTGGACGCCGCCGAGGCGTGGCAGCTCCCGCTGAACACCCCGACCCGCATCCTCCTGGAGGCCGTCGTCCCAAGACCCCGGGAGACCACGCCATGAACCCGACACTCGACACGATCACGCTCTGTGACCTCGAGGTCCGCTACCGCGTTGGGGTTCCAGACGAGGAGCGGGCCCATCCACAGCGGCTGCTCCTGACGATCGAGCTGGACCTGGATGTCTCACCGGCGGCCCGGACAGATGACCTGACCCAGACAATCAACTACTTCGCGGTGAGCCGACGCCTCCTCGGACTGGGGGAGGGACGCGAGTGGAAGCTGATCGAGACGCTGGCCGAGGAGATCGCGGGCCTGCTGCTCACGGAATACCCGGCGGAGGCCGTCCGGGTGGAGGTGAAGAAGTTCATCCTCCCCGAGACGCGATACGTCTCGGTCCGCCTATCCAGAAGCCGGGGTCGTTGACCGGCACGGAGGGATCCTGCTGCTACTTCGGATTCGGGGTCTTCACCTTGGAGGATCCGTCGGAACCCAGTTCGGCCTCGAGCGGAGCCGGGGGATTGGTCGAGGCCGGCGCCGGACGCCGGAATCCCTGGCTGAGGACCTCGGCGCCCTTCTTGTCGGACCCGTAGAGACCGCGCCGGATCATGTCGATGCGCCGGGCGACGCTCAGTTCCTCCCGGAGCTTGCGGACCTGGTCGCGCAGCTGGGCGAGGTCGTTGAACTTGCGTTCCAGCTCGGCCTTCTCGGCAAGGAGCCGCTTCAGCTCGCGCTGGAGCTGCTCGCGGTTCCCCTCACTGGTCGCAAGCTTCTTCTCGGTCTCGGCAATCTTCCCGTTGAGGCCCGTGATCTGATCGGTCAGGCCATCCATCTTCTTGGTCAGGTCCTCGCGTTCCCCCTCCAGCTGGGAGATCTGCTTGTCCTTCTTCTCGATCTCCAATCGGGCCGCCTCCGCGGCCGCCTTGGCCTCGGCTTCGGTCCGGTTCAGCTCCGCGGAGACATAGGTCCAACGGTTGGAGATGAGACCGATTTCCTCGATTCGGTGGGCGAGGTTGGTCTCCAGGGAGGCGTTGACCTTCTGCTGCTCGGTCAGCCGCGAGGTAGTCGCGACCAGCTCGTTTGAGAGCGTCAGGAGATGCCCAGTGGAGCGGGTCCTGTCCTCGGACGCCTGCCGGCTCGTCTGGTACCACCCGAACCCCAGTCCCAGGCCGGCCACGGCCAGAACGATGCTCACGGTCTTCGCATTCATTTCTCCGATCAGGCTGCTCCCCGCCGCCACGGCACGCAAGTATCCGGTGGCCTGTTGCAGGGGAACCGTCCCATCGTACCGTTCGCCATGGACCTGCCCGACCGCGCTGGCGTGATGATCCTGGGAAGCTGTCATCTCTTCCCGGGCTCCGTGCTGCCCCTGCGGATCTTCGAGCCCCGCTACCGACGGATGCTCGCGGATGCGCTCGAGGGGGACCGCATGTTCTGCCTCGCCATGAACCAGCCCGGCACCAGCCGGGAACGCCCCTGCGAGGTCGCAGGCCTCGGCGTGGTCCGCGTCTCCCTCCAGAATCAGGACGGCACCTCGAACCTCGTCCTCCAAGGCATCTCCCGCGTCCGGATCGGCAAGGCACTCCGGTACCGTCCCTACCGGATCCATGCGATCGAACCGCTGGCCCCGGATGAATCCGACACCGTGGTGGTCGACGCCCTGGTGGAACGGACCCTCGACCTCGTCGACGCGCGACTCCGCCTGGTCCCCACGTTGCCCGCCTCGTTCCTGGCCCCGCTGCTGGGCCCGAACACCAAGTCGGGCGTCAAGGTGGTCGACTGCGTCGCCGCCCTGCGGAAGGTTGGGGATCCCGGGGCCCTCGCCGACGTCGTGGCCTCGCTCGTCCTCCCCAACCCCATCATGCGTCAGATCATCCTGCAGACCCTCCAGGTCGAGGATCGGCTGCGCCAACTCGTGCAGTTCCTGACGGCCGAGGTGGCCGATGCCGCGGGCGGAGGGACGGAATGAGCCCCTCCCGACTCGATGAACAGTCCCTGTCCGGTGCCGGCCTGCCGGAGATCCATGCGGCCTTGTTCGCCCAGCTGGTCACCAGCCACGCCCACAGCGCCATGATCCTGCTGGGCCGGTATCCCGACCCCGAGACTGGTCAGACCCGGCTCCCGGAGCCGGATTCCGCGAAGATCTACATCGACCAGCTGGAGATGCTCGAGGCCAAGACCCGCGGAAACCTGGGGCCCGATGAGACGAACCTCCTCGGTCGACTGCTCCACGTGACCCGGTCCGCACTGGCACAGGTCCTCGATGCCGGGGGACAGCCCTAGCCGCCGGCGGCGTCAGAACCCCGGATCCGCCCCATGGGGAAATACCTCCACGTCTTCAAGATCGGCATCCAGAACACCCTGGTCTACCGCGCCAATTTCCTGTTCCGGGCCGTCTTCGGACTCATCCCACTGACGGGGACGCTGTTCCTCTGGCAGACCATCTACTCAGGCAAGGGGCCGGACTCCCTGGTCGGGGACTACACCCTGTCCTCGATGATCAGCTACTACCTGCTCATCACATTCATCGACGCCCTCACGGCGGTGGCGGAGGACGACTGGCAGATCGCCGCGGACATCAAGGACGGTCTCATCAGCCAG
>Ga0315906_10009070_pt1 | contig 11861 bp, 13 predicted proteins | sample LakEriMetagenome_4_FD_203526 | JGI IMG/M metagenome (GOLD analysis project Ga0315906, IMG submission 203526) | Freshwater fungal communities from buoy surface, Lake Erie, Ohio, United States - Buoy 2 MA122 | ecosystem: Environmental > Aquatic > Freshwater > Lake > Lake biofilm | place: USA... | reverse complement strand
ATCCAGGCGATCGCTGCTATGACGATAGGTACAGAAACAGTCCCTAAAGTGTATAAGATCTTTGGTCCAGGAAATCAATATGTGACCGCTGCAAAACAGTATTCACAAAAACTTGGGATAGCTATCGATATGCCGGCAGGTCCAAGTGAAGTGATGGTGGTTGCAGACGACTCAGGTGATCCGGAATTCATTGCTTCAGATCTTTTGTCTCAAGCGGAACATGGTACTGATTCACAGGTTGTTTTACTATCAACATCTAAAGTGTTGGTTGATCTTGTTGAATCCGAATTAACGAAACAACTGGAGCTACTTTCGCGAAAAGAAATAGCAGCTAAAGCACTTGAGAATTCATCCGCAATTGTCCTTCAACAAGAAGAGTTACTTTCAGTGGTCAATGAATATGGGCCGGAACACTTAATACTTCAAACCGGATTCAACAGGGAACTGATCGAAGGGGTAGTAAATGCTGGATCGGTATTCATTGGTAATTATACTCCTGAAAGTGCCGGAGATTATGCATCAGGAACGAATCATACCTTGCCTACAAACGGATATGCAAAACAATATTCGGGAGTATCACTGGATTCATTTGTTAAGAAGATAACCTTTCAACAAATATCAGAGCGCGGAATCCAAAATATCGGAAACGCTATCGAAATAATGGCCGAAGCCGAAGGTTTGGACGCGCACAAGAATGCAGTGACAGTAAGATTAAAACGAATAAACGAAAACAATGGAACTAACTGAAATAATTCGTCCCGACCTGTTAGGTATGAAGCCGTATTCTTCTGCCCGAGATGAATACGAAGGTGATGCTTCCTTATTTCTCGACGCGAATGAAAATCCATTTAACAATGGAGTCAACCGTTATCCTGACCCGCTGCAAAAAAACCTGAAAAAGCGCATTGCTGAGATAAAAGGTGTGAGGCCTGAACAGATCTTTCTTGGTAACGGATCCGACGAATGCATCGACCTGCTATTCCGTTTGTTATGTCGCCCGGGAATCGATAAAGCTGCTTCGATTAGTCCATCTTATGGGATGTACGCTGTTTCTGCAAGAATCAATCAGATCGAATTGGTAGATATCCTGCTCAATGAGGACTTTTCGTTAGACGTTGATAGAGTTATAGAAAAGGCTTCAGGTTGTAAATTATTATTCCTTTGCTCACCCAATAACCCAACGGGGCAAAGCTTTCCAAAGGTTCAGGTTCTGGAGATTGTGAAGCGCTTCAATGGGATCGTTGTCCTTGATGAAGCGTATGTTGATTTCTCAAATGAGCTCTCATTTTTGACGGAACTTGACAATTTTCCAAACCTGGCGGTTTCACAGACTTTCTCCAAAGCATACGGAATGGCAGGAGTCCGTCTCGGAATGCTCTTCGGATCAGAAGAATTGATCAACTGGATCAATAAGATCAAGCCTCCATACAATATCAATCAGCTGACGCAAGAATTTGTACTTCAGAAACTGAGTGATCCTGCCAAGGTTCAAAAGGAGATAAGCATCATTCGATCAGAAAGGGAAAAACTTTTGACCGATCTTGATAAACTAGATCAGATCCTGGTTGTTTATCCAAGTGATTCCAATTTCATCCTTGTAAAAGTAAAAGATGCAAATGATCTATATAACTACTTGATAAACAATGGAGTAGTGGTTAGAAATCGATCGAATCAGCCGCTTTGTTCGAATACCTTAAGGTTAACAGTGGGAACGCCTGATGAAAATCAAAAATTACTTCAATTGATCAGAAACTATTAATAGAAAGCACATGAAAAAAGTATTATTCATAGACCGTGACGGAACACTGATCCTCGAACCACCGATCGATTTTCAGGTTGACAGTTTTGAAAAGCTGCAATTCTACCCAAAGGTTTTCTCAGGGCTTGGAAAAATCGCAAGCGAGCTGGATTTCGAATTGGTAATGGTCACCAATCAGGATGGATTGGGCACGGCAGCGTATCCATATGAATCCTTTATCGGGCCACATACCTTAATGTTGGAGGCACTGCGTTCTGAAGGGGTCGAATTTGCAGAAGAATGCATTGACCGTACTTTTCCGGAAGAAAATGCGGAAACCAGAAAACCGCGAACAGGGCTATTGACTAAGTATTTTAATGGTGACTACGATCTTGCCAATTCATTTGTGATCGGTGATCGTTTGACAGACGTTGAGCTCGCGAAAAACCTTGGAGCCAAGGCGATCTACATGGTAAATCAAAATGATCCCGGAAAAGCGGAGGTAACAGCAAAAGAAGAGGAGCTCATTGCTGTGATAGCCCTTCGATCAAATGATTGGGATGAGATCTATACGTTTTTAAAGCTGGGTGAGCGAACAGCAACATACCAGCGTAAAACAAATGAAACAGATATTTCAATCGAGTTAGACCTGGATGGAACAGGATACTCGAAGATCGATACAGGGATCGCCTTCTTTGATCACATGCTGGATCAGATCGCACGTCACGGTTCACTAGACCTTGAGATCACTGTCAAAGGTGATCTGCAGGTCGATGAACACCATACTATTGAAGATACTGCTATTGCTTTGGGGGAATGTTTTTCAAAAGCATTAGGTTCAAAGGTCGGGATCGGACGTTACGGATTCTGTTTACCGATGGATGATTGCCTGGCACAAGTGGCTATTGATTTCGGAGGAAGGAACTGGTTGGAGTGGGAGGCTGAATTCAACCGTGAATTGATCGGCCAAATGCCAACTGAAATGTTCTTTCATTTCTTCAAATCCTTTACAGACGGGGCGAAGTGTAATTTGAACATCAAGGCTGAAGGGGTGAATGAACACCACAAGATCGAAGCGATCTTTAAGGCATTTGCAAAGTCGATTAAAATGGCAAAACGCAGGGATGGGGTTAATGCTGTATTACCATCCACTAAAGGAATGCTGTAATGAGACTGACTATCATAGATTACGGTGCAGGAAACGTCTTTTCTGTTAAATCAGCCTTCGAACGGCTCGGTTTACAACCTGTCTTATCCGCTCATGAAGAAGAGATCCGTTCGTCTGACCTCGTTGTCTTTCCGGGTGTGGGACATGCTCAATCGGCTATGACACAGTTGAAGGCCACAGGTTTGGACAAAGTAATTCCTACGCTCAAACAACCGGTTCTCGGTGTTTGCTTAGGGATGCAGTTAATGTGTGATGCAACAGAAGAAGGCGACACGACCGGTTTAGGGATCTTTAATGGTGTTAATGTGATTCGTTTTGATGATCAATTGAAAGTACCTCATATGGGCTGGAATGAACTGGAAAATTCGAAAGGGACCCTCACAGGAATCAATGAGGCTGTTTACTTTGTTCACAGTTATTACGCACCGCTTAGCGATTACACGATCGCAGAATGCCTTTATCCATTTGCGTTTTCCGCTGCATTGGAAAAAGATAATTTCATGGCGTGTCAGTTTCACCCTGAAAAAAGCGGGAAAGTAGGGGAAGAAGTATTGAAACGGTTTATAAATAAAGGAATATGAGGATAATACCGGCGATCGATCTGATCGATGGGAAATGTGTTCGTCTCACTAAAGGTGAATACGATTCGAAAAAGGTGTACAGCGATAATCCTCTGGATATGGCTAAGAACTTCGAACAGCATGGTTTTCAACGTTTACATCTTGTTGATCTGGATGGAGCCAAAGCAGGGAAGGTCATCAATTTACCGGTATTGGAGTCCATCTGCAGCAATACGGGATTGAAGGTGGATTTTGGCGGAGGAATTAAAACGGATGAAGAACTTGAAAAAGTGTTATCAGCGGGAGCTGATCAGGTAACGATCGGCAGTCTGGCAGTTAAAGACCCTGTTAAAGTAAAAGAATGGATTGTGCGCTATGGAGCTGACAAGATCATCCTTGGGGCTGATGTGAAGGAACAAATGATCGCAGTAAGCGGATGGTTGGAAACCAGCACGCTTGAATTGTTCGATTTTATTGATAGTTATTATGCATACGGTATTCGTCATGTTCTTTGTACCGATATCTCAAAGGATGGAATGCTGCAGGGACCTGCTTTTAGTCTTTACGATGATATCATGAAGAACTATCCGGACCTTCAGTTGATCGCCAGTGGAGGCGTGTCAGGGATTGAAGATGTCCGCAAATTGAAAGCAGTAGGTATTCCAGCTGTTGTAATCGGTAAGGCCATTTACGAAGGCAGGATCGATCTGAAAGAATTAGCTTCATTAAATGACTAACGGACCATGCTGAAGAAACGAATCATTCCTTGTCTCGACATTAAAGACGGCAGAACAGTAAAGGGGATCAACTTCGAAGGTTTAAGAGATGCCGGTGACCCAGTGGATCTTGCCAAGTTTTATTCCGAGAATGGAGCGGACGAACTGGTTTTCCTTGATATTACTGCAACGCAGGAAGGAAGAAAAACAACTGTAGACATGGTGAGACGTGTGGCACAGCAAGTGAATATTCCATTCACAGTCGGCGGAGGGATTTCCTCTGTGGAAGATGCATATCAACTTTTGAACTATGGTGCGGACAAGATCAGTGTCAATTCATCCGCTGTTCGCAATCCTCAACTGATCAGTGAGCTTGCAGCTCGATTTGGAAATCAATGTGTTGTTCTGGCGATCGATGCAAAGAATGTTGAGGGTAAATGGATCGTTTACTTATCAGGAGGGAAGATCCCGACTGAACTCGATCTGTATGGATGGGCTAAAAAAGGAGTTGAATTGGGAGCGGGAGAGATCCTGTTCACTTCAATGGATAACGATGGGACAAAGGCAGGCTTTGCCTTGGAAGCATTGAATAAACTGTCGCGGACGGTCAATGTACCGATCATAGCCTCCGGAGGCTGTGGCTCAATGGAACACTTCAAGCAGATCTTTGAGCAAAGTAATGTTGATGCCGCTCTGGCAGCCAGTGTTTTTCACTTTGGCGAGATCGGGATTCCGGAATTAAAAGAATATTTAAAGAACCAATCAATCGACATAAGATGATACAACTTGAACAAATCGATTTTTCAAAAGGTGACGGATTGATCCCAGCAGTCATTCAGGATGTGAATACACTGCAGGTATTGATGCTTGGCTACATGAACGAAGAGGCATTTCATGTAACCAAACAAGAGGGAAAAGTCACCTTTTTTTCCCGAACAAAGAACAGGCTATGGACCAAAGGTGAAGAAAGCGGGAATTACATGAATGTAATCCAACTTTCAATCGATTGTGACAACGATACGCTATTGATCAAAGTAGATCCGAACGGTCCAACATGTCACAATGGTACTAAGACTTGCTGGGGAGAAAATGAAGCAACTTCTTTCGGCCTTCTAGATACATTGGAAAAAACCATTTCTCAGCGTTGGGAATCCGAATCCACGGAGTCGTATGTTGCCTCCTTGAAACAAAAGGGAACGCATAAAATTGCTCAGAAGGTTGGGGAAGAGGCCGTTGAGGTAGTGATCGAGGCTTTGAGAACTGATGACCATTTACTACTTGAGGAAAGCGCGGATCTCTTGTTTCACTACCTTTTACTTCTCAAGGCTAAAGGCTACTCTTTGAATGATGTACTAGGTGTATTGAAAAGTAGAATGAAGTCGTTAGAAAAACGTTAAAATCACTGTCAATTATCTTTCCATTGTTTACTTTTACTTGAATTATGGAAGATTTTGACTTTTACCCACCGAAGCCGGAACTGATCGAGCCAAAAGCCAAAGGCAGCCTTGCTTTAACAATCTTTTCGATCGTACTGTTCGTGATGACCTTCCTGTTTGTTTTTACTGACGAAGTTAATTTTGTTTTTCATTTACTGATTGTCCTTCTTGTTCATGAGCTTGGACACTTTGCAATCATGAAACTTTTCAAATACGACAATGTTAGAATGCTTTTTATTCCCATGATGGGGGCATTTGTGCAAGGTTCTAAGGAGGAGTATTCTCAAAAGCAGTCATTGCTGGTAGTGGGAGCAGGACCTTTTCCCGGAGTGATCATTGGTTCTCTGCTGATAATCCTTGCAAGTAAATACCAAGAAGCATGGTTGGTTGATCTTGGTCTTTTATTCCTTTTCCTGAACATTATCAATCTTGTTCCATTGGATCCGCTTGATGGTGGTCAATTATTCAAATTGCTAATTCGAAAGAATCATGAACTTTTTACGTTGATCTTTTCATTTGTGTCTTCATTGATTCTCATAGCTTTTGGATGGTATCTTGACAGTTGGGTGATGATGATCTTCGGTTTTTTAATGGGATTCAGAGTTCGTTCAATTCAAAATCAGTACCACCTGAGGAAAGAGTTGAAAGAGGAGGAGGTCAATTACCAAACTACTTATAAATCATTGTCCAACAGAGATTTTTCCAAGATCAAAGAGGTGCTTCTGGAGCACACACCTGCCTTGAGAAGTTATATTGATCAGATTGCACCTGAAGAGGCTGACCCGTTGATGGCAAGCCAAGTGAACAATGTACTTGTAAGTCCAATCAATCGTGATGCTTCTGTCTATTTCAAGTTTATTGTGATCGCATTTTGGATAACATCATTGTTGTCTCCTTTCGTTCTGTTTTTCATTTTCTTTGATACATTCAGGGATAATTTCGGCTGGTACCTTGAGATACTTTCAAATCAATGAAAAAGTCAGCTTCCTCTATGAAAAGGGAGGAGGAACTGTTTGTCGGATAGACGAGCGAGGGTTTTATATTGTAGAAGATGAATTTGGGTTTGAGCGCACTATGCGCGAAACGGAACTTGTGCGCATACATGGATCTGAATACTGCCTACCGGATGACAGCGTCGCACAGATTAACGAAGATGATACGATCTCCTCGTTAAAACATACTGTGCGAAAAGAAAATCTATCCGGTTCCCGACGACCGATCGATGTTTGGGAAATCGATCTGCATATAGAATCACTGTTGGATTCTCATGCAGGCATGAGCAATGCTGAGATACTGAATGTACAACTAAGAGAACTCAGAACATTTTACAAACGAGCAACAGACAAGCACATTCGCAAAATCATCATTATTCATGGTGTAGGTGAAGGCGTATTAAAGGATGAAGTACGCTTATTCCTTTCCAGAAAGGAAGGGATCGAATATTATGATGCGGATTTCAGGGAATACGGAAAAGGGGCAACAGCCGTTGAGATTAGATACAATATTCACTGATCACGCATCTTTCCTAAACGAATGAACATCGTTGTGATTTTCTTCGATCTGATCTTTAACTTTTTTAATGGACTGAGCCAGGATGAACATATCAGGCGAAACATTCTTTCCTAACCACACCCACGATTCTTCTTCGCTTTCTACAGCCATGGCGATGTGATAGAGGATCAAGAAGCCATGCGCCAATAACCATTTTTGCGCTATTTCATTGCCTTCTGCTGCATGGATCATCGCCATCAAATGCGGATAGCCGTTTTGGGTCAACCAATCCCTAGCTTCTTTTTTTAGATAAATCGCATAGGTGGCCATGGTAAGTTCGGGGCAACCATTGTCCTTCAACCAAAGTATCAGGTCATCATTCCCTTCAATCGCTTTAGCCCAAGCAAGAATGATCTTTGGATGATAATCGATCGGTTTGATCTGAACCATCTGGACGTCCTCAACTTTTTTAGGAAGCGCTTTTTCTTTCTTCTTAAACCAATTCAGCATGACGGAAAATATGTAAATATTTCATTAAGCTAAGACTCTTTTGTTTTAATAGTATTTTCGCAACAATGAACTAAAAGAATGGATCGATCATCGAAGTTTTCAATCATGAAGGAAGTGTGCCCTTGGCAAGTCCTATTAGCTAACTCAGTCTTGATTGATTGCAATGTGCTTAAAGAAAGGAATTTAGGATATTCCGGAAAAGTCTCATCGAATTCATCTATCAAATATTCTTTTCCATATATGATGAATTTATTGATCACCATTGGGGCAATGTTTTAATATTATTATCAATTAGAAGAACCATAATGCGACAAATATCGCAGTAATAACACAAATCAGGTCAACAAGTAACATGGTTCCAAGGGTATATCGCGTATTCCGCACGTTGATCGCACCAAAATAAACCGCGATAACATAGAAGGTGGTTTCAGCGCTGCATTGGAAGATACAGCTTAATCTGCCTGTTAACGAATCAGGTCCGTACGTCTGCATCGCATCGATCATGAAACCTCTTGAACCGCCGGAACTGAACGGTCTTAACATAGCCACGGGAAGTGAATCAGTGATATCCTTCGATACCCCCATGTAGTAAAAGCCGTTGGAGATCCAGTTACTGATCAGCTCGAAAAGTCCGCTGTTTCGGAAAAGTGAAATGGCAACCAACATACCCAATACGTAAGGGAAGATCGTGACTCCCGTGTTCATACCGCTTTTTGCTCCGACCACAAAAGAATCAAAAACGGTGGTCTCCTTTTCCTTGAATTTCTTTTCATTAACAAAAGAGAAGATCAGCGTCAAACCAATGATCCCGATCAAAAGTAAACCTGAGAAATTCCCCGTGAAATAGTTCTTACCGATCAGATCAAGTGTATTTATGTAGAACAGCAATCCTACGATTGCTGCAATCACCGACATAATTGCAGCGATCAACGTAGCGCTTTTGAAATTGATGCGCTGACGGATCCCTACGATGAGAAAAGCAGCGATCGTTCCGATAAATGAGGTAATGATACATGGAAGCATGACATCAGCAGGATTGGTAGCATCCTGAGCGGCACGATAACCAATGATGGACGTTGGAATAAGTGTCAGGCCTGCCGCATGTAAACACATGAACATGATCTGCGCATCACTGGCTTTTTCTTTATCGGGATTGATCTCTTGCAAACTTTGCATAGCCTTCAAGCCGAAAGGAGTTGCGGCAGAATCCAATCCGAGAAAGTTCGCAGAGAAGTTCAATGTCATGTAAGATATCGATTCATGACCTTTTGGTACAGATGGAAAAACCTTCACAAATAATGGACTCAGTCGTTTGGCCAGACGTTCTGTCGCCCCGGAATCGATCAGTAGCTGCATGATCCCGCAGAAAAAGGCCAGGTAAGCCAGTAGGGGAAGGATCAGGTCAAATAAACTGGTTTTACAAGTCTGCAACAACCCGTCTGATTTCTGCAATCCACTGAAGATCTGAACGGTTTTGTTCTTGTAAACATAGGTAGTATCAGGATCTTTTTCATGGATATTGACAACAATCGTTGACTCTTCAGATCGCTTTAACGAATCCTGAAGTGCACCTGGGAGCTGAGAGAGGTATTTTTCTCCAACAAGTATTGGGTCATCCTTTTTTCCATTTAGGACATAATCTATCGAATATTGATCCGATACAAAAAGACTCATACACACGAACAGTATAGAGGCTATGAAAATGACCAACCAAAATCTACTTAGTACCATTCTACGAATATCGATAATTGATCTTTCGAAACGGAGGATACATGTATTTTCTTTCAACAATCCGTTATGTATATCGCTTGATTCAACCGATTATCAAATTACTTTTGCCACTGTAATGAATCTGTAAGAGCAATTTAAATAGTGGAGGTTATTGCTGGATTTTTTAACGTTTACCGGATTTTTTATTTTCCTTATTTAACAAAAGTTCTTTGAAAATTAAAACAGAATTGGTTTGATGCTTCAACAAGTCAAAGTAGCATCATTGAAAAGTGTCACAGGTCCAGTATGCCAATTCCTTGCCGTATGATCTCTGGGGTACCACTTGTGCAATCAATAACAGTAGAGGCCTCCAAATGACCGTATCCGCCATCTATGATCAGATCTACATCATCGTCTAATCGCTCAAAGATGGTACTTGGATCAGTAAAATAATCTAGTATCTCATCATCCTGGTTGTGAAGTGAAGTTGTTGCTATCGGATTACCCAACATTTGGACAATCTCAAGTATGATTTTGTTGTTAGGTATTCGTATTCCAATCTCTTTTTTGTTTGTATCGAAAATTCGTGGTATTTCGTTTGTGGCATTAAGAATAAAAGTGAATGGACCAGGCAATGACTGTTTTAAAAGCTTGAATATAGGTCTGTCAATTTGTTTTACGTATTCAGAAAGGTTACTGAGGTCATGACAGATTATCGAGAAGTTAACTTTACTTAATTTTACGCCCTTTAGTCTAGCTAGTTCATTAAGTGCTTTCTTGTTGTAAAGATCACATCCCATGCTGTAAACAGTGTCTGTTGGAAAGATGATTATCCCTCCATTGCGAAGAATCTCGACCGCCTGTTGGATTAGACGTCGATCGATGTTTAATGGATTAATCTCGACAACCATATGGCTAAAATTGACGTTCTAAAAACATAGTATGAACGTGTTCTGTATCGTTGATCACTAATTCTGTAGCATTCAGTTTTTCAACTTTGAATCTTTTTGTTACCAAAGAATCTGAGATATAATGATGCATTATAAGGTTATTTCCATTCAGATAAAATTGCCCTTTGTATCGTTCTTGAATGGTAGAAATCCCATCACTTTTCATCTTTTTATCGGTGATTCGGTCCACATACAGGTAATATCCATTCTCTTTGAATATCATTTCAGGTGAGATTGGACGCCCTTCCCATTTAACGGATTTACCCTTGTAAAGTTCGTCTGTCAATGTCCATGCACCTTGGATTTTAACATTGATTAAATTTTCTGATCGGGCAGTTCTATCTGTTGTATTAGATTCTTCAGAATTCTGACATCCAATTATCGAAACCGAAACAGCTGTATAAAATAAATAAAAAGCTCGTTTCATTATAAAATGCCTGTTTATATAAAATATTGTTTTTAGCGAAGAGAATCTTTAAATATCTTACATGAAATGGCCCTATGATCACTGTAAGCCTCTTTTTGGATTACAAAATGAGATGAGCTAAGATCGTCTGTATGAAAAATGTAATCTATTCTTCCAGCCGGAACCTTTCCAACATAAGTCGAACCAATACCATATGAGCAATTCCGGAAAGCATCGATCAAAGACCTGTTGAATTGATTGTAAGAATAGGACATTGGTGTGTCATTAAAATCACCACACACAACAGTAGGGTATGGGGAGGTTTCTACATGTGCCATTACCGTTCGCGCTTGTTCAGCTCTTTTCGGATAAGCGATCCTCAATTTATCGATCAAAAGCCTGATTGTTGATCGTTCGTCGACCGTTTTTGTGCTGCCGTCAACAAAAACTGAATAGTCCTCTTGCTGGAGGCGAATGGATTGTAAGTGAACATTATAAATTCGGAAGGTATCTTTATTCTTTACAACGTCTACAAAAATACAATAGTTAAAATCGTTCTCCCCTTGAGTAGAAAACATGACATCACCTTTCGCGATTACGGGATATTTGGAAAGGACAGCAACTCCAAAGTTCTGTCTGCCTCTTAGTTTGTGGGCATAACGTTCATGATAATCTTTGATGGAAAGTAACTGAATCAATGAATCTCTTGTCACAAAAGAAGTCGGGCGGTCCTGATGATAGAACTCCTGGAAACAAACAACATCCGGGTTCTGTTGAACGATATAATCGAACATGATATTACGATTATTACTTCTATTTTCCAGATCAGCCGAATACAAATCAAACAATCGAACATTGTAGCTCATGATATTCAATACACTTTCTTCAGCGGGAAGGTTTTCGTGATCAGTGCCTAATGCGATCATCCTGAAGTGCAATTTGCCGCCTATCAATAAGACTACCAGAATAACCAGCGACATACGTGACTTCGCTAATGCCCATATTATTAAAAAAAGAATTGTAAACAAAAGGATTACCGGATATGCCAGACCGAAAAATGGTAATATCTTCAACGTATTTGGATGGACATATGGAGCGAGATATGCCATCAATAGTCCGAAAAGGCAAATGAATGTAAGTACCTTTAAGAGTGATGAAAACCGCAGTATTTTCTTG
>Ga0315906_10009067_pt1 | contig 11862 bp, 3 predicted proteins | sample LakEriMetagenome_4_FD_203526 | JGI IMG/M metagenome (GOLD analysis project Ga0315906, IMG submission 203526) | Freshwater fungal communities from buoy surface, Lake Erie, Ohio, United States - Buoy 2 MA122 | ecosystem: Environmental > Aquatic > Freshwater > Lake > Lake biofilm | place: USA: Lake... | reverse complement strand
ACCTCCGTTACCGTCAAAGTCTGCCGAGAACAGCCGAACAACTCCTCCAGTATACCGGTGATTTCGCCCCCAATTGGCCGCTACCAGATCCAAACGCCCATCTCCATCCAGATCCACCGGACAGAGCCCCTGCCACCAGCCCGTCGCCTGACTCAATCGATTGGTGATCCCACTGTTCCCCCACCTCAGGGGGATGTCCCAATCCACCCACCGCCCCCGATCATTCCGGAGGATGTGGAGGGGTCCCCATTCAGTCGCCACCAGCAGATCCGCGTCTCCATCGCCATCGATATCGCTAAAGGTTGCAGCGGTCACGAGCCCGAGCCTCGCCCAGACCGGCGAGCCCGCGTCCAGGGCGGTCCAACCATTGGTGGTCTGGCGGAAAAGTTCGGACGGTGCGGGCTCGGGGTAGTTCCCTGGAACCACCCTTCCGCCCACGAAGAGGTCCAAGGCTCCATCCCCATCCACGTCGGCCATCGCCAAGGGGCCGGGGGCAGCTCCGAGCGGGATGCCGCCTGGCCTCACCCCGCCGGAAGCCAGGTCGAGGATCCGTACCCCACCTGAGGCCTTGGGGGCCTCGTAGTTGCTGAACGCCACCAGGAGATCGGGCGCTCCGGCGGGCTTGGGCTGGATGAGCAGTCCCATCTGATCCAACGGGGTCGGGCGCTCGAACAGCAGTCGACCATCGGCAACGAGATTACCGCGCCCGTCATTCAGGAAACCAGCGATCCGTCCGCCACGACCACTCCCGATCACCAGATCGTCCCAGCCATCGCCATTCAGATCCCCCCAGCAGGCTGCCGGTCCCAGATTGGCGAGAGATCGGGGCAATAATGACGGCTTCGAGAGATCGTCAAACACCGGATCCCGATGGCGATGCAACCACCCCTTCCCTACCGGCACAAACAAGGGGGTGGGAGTGGCTGGAGAACGCTGAACCGGCTCCGAGTCGGGTTCGAACACCTCCAACACCGCACTGGGTGGGAGGTTCGACACAACGCTGAGCCGTCCGCTCCGCCAACGCACCTCCACCCGGAGCCCGACGGTGTCGGGCGCAGCACCGAAGACGCGGACCGGATCGTCTCCGGAAGCATAGCGTCCACCGCTGGTGATTTCCTGGCGCTGGACCACCACGCCTCCGGTGACGGTGATCCGGGCTCCGACGCCCTGGGTGTTGGGAGAACGCCCCCGGAGTCGGACCTGGAGGCGGGGTGCAGTCGCACGGTTCTCGAGGAGCAAGGTGCCGCTGTTGAGGTTGTTGATGACCACATCGAGATCCCCGTCGCCATCCAAGTCCGCCAACGCCATGCCTTGGGAGACCCCCACCTGATCAAATCCCCAGGCCTTCCCAACCTCCTCGAACCGGAAGCCTCCCTGGTTGCGGTAGGCCAGGTTCGGTTGGGCGAGCGACGGGAATCGCCGCCGGAGCTCCAATGCCTGGGAGTCGGTCAGTTTCTCGCGGATCCGGATCGCCTCGATCTCATCCGCCACGTCGGCGTCCTGGACGTTCCGCTCGAATCCGGTGGAGAGCAGGATGTCCTCGAGTCCATCGAGATCCACGTCCAGGAAGACCGGGGACCAGGACCAGTCGGAGGCCTCCAGTCCCGCCCACCAGGCGATCTCCGCGAACCGCGTACCACCTCTCCCCGCGAACAGCGTGTTGCGGGCGGTCTGAGGCCGCGACTCGACGCCGGAAAACGGCTCGGCGTCGGCGGTCCTCGGCGCCGCCTCCACCTGACGTTGGACAGGGTCACGGCTCAGCATGTCGGTGACAAAGAAGTCGTCGAGCCCGTCTCGGTTGAGGTCCCCGAAATCCACTCCCATGGAGAAGAAGCTGGTCTTGCGCAGGTGGGTGCGTGGCAGGGCCCGGAATCCCCCCTTCCCATCGTTCAACCAGATCCGGTCCGGTGACCCCAGGTCGTTGCAGACATACAGGTCGGGAGCGAGGTCCCCATCGAGGTCCCGGAACTGGGCGGCTAATCCCCAGTCATAAAGGGGGGACTTGAGCGGCTGACCGGACTCGTCGAGGAACCGGCCGGTGGTGAACGGAACCGGCTCAAAACGGCCATCCCCGCGATTCCGATACAGCACATCGGCCTCGCCGTTCTCCGTGACACGCCCCTGGGCATCCACCGAGAACCGGCCCATCAGGTCGGGCTCGGTGGCCGACCTGCCGTTAACGGCGGTCACGACGGGACGTCCCCCGACCACCCGGATCTCGAACCGCTGCTGGAACTCGTCGCGGACCGTCGAGGTCCGATAGTTGACCTGGTAGAGGTCGAGGTCGCCGTCGCCGTCGACATCAGCCAGGGCCATTGAACTGGCCCCGGAGCGTCCGACGAGGCCGACTTCCTCGGTGACCTCCTTGAAGTGGCCCGTACCGTCGTTCCTCCAGCATCGGGTGCCGCCCCCGATGGAGTTCAGGAGCAGATCCAGGTCGCCATCGCCCTCGAGGTCGGCCAGCACGGCACCGGTGGCCTCCATTCCCCTGAAGGCTGTGGAGGATCCGAAGGCCGACGCGGTCGCCTCGGTGAAGCGCCAGTCACCGAGATTGCGAAACAGGGCGCTCCCACCGCCAAGACCTGCCAGGAAGACATCACTGCGGCCATCGCCATCGATATCCCCAAGGGCGACGCCGGACCCATTGAGCAGCACGTGGTTCGTGAGGGATCTTTCGACCGACAGCCGATTCGTGAACGCGACCCCGGTCTCCGCGGGCGACCGCAACCGGAATCCCACCTCCCGGGAGGTTCCAGAGACCAGTGGGCGGATGCGATGACCCGAGGCCGGAGGGACTCCCGGTGTCGTCGACGTGTCAGCCGCCGGCGCGTGCCCCAGCACCCCGAGGAACCAGGCCGCGACGAGCAGGAGGCGCCTGAAGTGCCTATAGTACGACGTTCCCGGTCGCCCAGGGCGCCTTGGGTCGGTCGGAGGGTGGAGAGGCATGGCGGTGAACCTTGGACCGGAAGTCCGTCCGCCCCCCAAACCGGCCGGCGCGGGGTGGATCAGTCCTCGCTGAACAGGTACTCGAGATCGTCCTTGGTCAGGTTGCTGGCGAAGCCCTCCTCCCCGAGGACGTCGGAGATGGTCTGGGACTTCTTCTGCTGCAGCTCCCAGATCTTCTCCTCGACGGTGCCCGGGGTGATGAGCCGGTAGGCATTGACGGTCCGGGTCTGGCCGATGCGATGCGACCGGTCGATGGCCTGGGCCTCGACGGCAGGATTCCACCAGGGATCGTACAAGACGACATAGCTGGCGGTGGTGAGGTTGAGTCCGGTGCCGGCGGCGCGGAGCGAGAGGAGGAACACGCAGGATTCGGTCTCGGCCTGGAAGGCGTTGACGACCTCCTGTCGGGCCTTGGTCTCACCGGTGAGGATGTGGGTCTTGATCCCTCGCTCCTTGCAGGCGCCCTCGAGCAGCTTGAGCATCTCCACAAACTGGGAGAAGAGCAGGATCTTGTTGCCCGACTGCAGGATGGGCTCGAGGAGCTCGAACAGCGTGTCGGTCTTGCCGCTGGCGCTGTCGTTGCCGACGAGCTTGGGATGGCAGCAGATCTGGCGCAGACGGGTGAGCGCGGCCAGGACGTGCATCTTGGACTTGGCGACGCCCTTCTCCTGGAGAGCCTTCATGACCTGGTCCCGGCTTCGACGGAGTTCCGCCAGGTAGAGCTTGCGCTGTTCCTCATCGAGTTCGCAGTCGCGACGTTCCTCGATCCGGTCGGGCAGGTCCTTGGCGACCTGTTTCTTGAGACGCCGGAGCATGAGCGGGCGGAGGCGGGCGCTGAGCCGGCGCCGGGCGGTGCTGGGCTCCCATTCCGGGCCATCCCCCTTGGGTTCGTAGTTCTCGTGGAAATGGGCCTGGCTGCCGAGGTATCCGGGCTGGATGAAGTCGACGATCGACCAGAGGTCGAGCAACCGGTTCTCGAGCGGGGTACCCGTGAGGGCAAGCCGCTGGCCGGCCGGGATCTCCTTCACGGCGAGGGTGACCTGAGCGTTGGGGTTCTTGATGAACTGGGCCTCGTCGAGGACAAGCGACCGGAACTCGAACTTCGACAGCTCCTCGAGGTCGCGTCGGAGAATGGCGTAGTTCGTGACGACGATGTCGTGCTGCGGGATCTGCTTCCGGAGGTTGTGACGGGCCTGTCCGGACTGGAGGACCAGGACCTTGAAGTGCGGGGTGAACTTCTCCGCCTCGCGTCGCCAGTTGTGGAGCACGGAGGCCGGGCAGAGGACCAGGGTCGGCTTGCGGTCCTTCTTGTGCTGGTCATGGAGCCAGGTGAGCCAGGACAGTGTCTGGAGCGTCTTCCCGAGGCCCATGTCGTCGGCGAGGATGCCGCCGAGCTTCAGCCGGGACATGTTGGCCAGGAAGTTGAACCCGTCCCGTTGATAGGGGCGCAGGTCCGCGCGGATGTTCTCCGGGACCTTGGTGTCCGGGACCCCCTTGAAGTTGGTGAGCTTCTCCCGGAGCTGGGCGATGGCCTTGGCCGTCCCCAGCTCACTGAGCGTCCCCTCGTCGAGCTGTGTGGCATGCAGCAGCGAGGCCTTCTGGGCATCCGGGCTCAATCCATCGAGACCGAGCGTCGCCGCCGTCTCATGGGCCTTCCGGTTGGCGTCGACGTCCAGCTCCACCCAACCGCCGTCGGGCAGCTTGACGAACCGGGTCGTGGCAGCCGCGAGGCGCTGGAGATCGGCCACGCTCAGGCGCATGCCCTCGGCCTCCCATTCGGCGCTCACGCTGAGCCAGTCGATTCCCGAGCCCTTCAGGACGAGCTTGGGCTTCACGAGACGCCGGTTCAGGAAGAGCCGTTGGAAGGATGGGTTCCCGAGGAAGTCGGCGTCCTTGGGCTTGTCGGGCCAGGCGGTGGCAAGGGCACTGAGGAAGACCTCGTTGGCATCGCCCACCCAGAGTCCAGGTTCGGGCGTGAACCAGTCCAGCTGCTGGAGCCAATGGATCGCCGCCTGGATCCGGGCGTCATCGATCACCTCAGGCCTGTCCGCCTGCCGCCCCTGGTTCGGGGTCATGCGCGACCACTCGTGGCCGTTCCACTGCCACTCCGACTGGTCCCGGTCGCTCACACAGAGGAGCCGAAGGCGGACCACCTCGTCGGCCAGCTCGAAGACGAACCGCGGCCTGGCGGGATGGGAGATGCAGAGCTGGCTCCAGTCGGCCTCGTGGATCGCGGTCGCACCCCCGGATGCCGGAGCGGTCGACGCCGGGCTGGAGGGGGAGGAAGGCGCCCCTTTGGAGGGACGGGTCTGCGATTTCCGGAGTTCCGTGAGGAGCCGATGGGAGAGCTTCCGCACGGGAAGCACCGGACGCTGGGCCCAGGGGCCGAGGAGGCTGGCAGGGGGGGCGTTGCGCAGGATGTAGACCTCGCTGTCGACCAGCACCAGAACCGGCTGGCCGACAAAGAACTGGCACTTGGCGAGGGGACGGGCCGACCCATCGGGCAAGGCCAGGAGATGGGTGAAGCTCAGGTCGCCCTCGATGGTGTCGAGATGGGGCTTCAGCTCGGCGATCTGCCCATGGAATTCAAGGCTGGTGGCCCGGCCGGCGAGTTCCAGACGGGTCCCATGCCCCCAGGTGGCCAGCCAGGTCAGCAGGTCCGCCCCCTCGAGGACCAGCACCTCTCCTTCCTTGGCCCGGTGGGACCAGTTGTCGTGCAGCCAGTCGATGACGGCCCAGTCGTCCGCCGGGAAGAGCTCGGCCTCATGGGCCGCCCGGGTGCGCAGCTCGCAGAGGTCGGACAGGAACCGCTCCTTCTCTCCCGAGCGTGAACGGAACAGCAGGAACTTGACGACCAGCTGCCATTGGTTGGCGTCGTCGCGGACGCGTCGGGTCTCGCAAACGACGCGCAGCGCCGCCTTGGGGGCATCGAGATGGGTATGGGTGGCGGGCAGGAGCCAGTTCTCGAGCTCCTGGACGAACTGCATCTCCTTCTCCGACTGCTCGACCTCCTGGAACCGCTCGAAGTTGGCGAAGGGGAGCAGCTCGGTCGGCAGCGACCGGTTCGCCCTGAGGAAAAGCATCGCAACCTCCTCGAGACGCCCCTTGCCCTGGGCACCCTGGATCCTCGACCACCAGTCGGTGGCCCCGAAGTCCCCACGTCGCAACGAAAGCTTCTCGAGGTAGTCGTCGAACAGCAGGTAGGCCCTCTGGGGGTCGCCACAGGAACCCAGGAGCTTCAGGACCGCCTCGCGCTCCGCGACCTTCTCCCGGGAATCCGCCAACTCCCGTCGGAGATCTGCGAAGGAGCCGTAGGTGGTGTTGAGGACTCGATGATGGGCATCGTACTTGGTGCTGGCGGCGGTCGGCCGATTGGCCGGGCGTGTCGTTCGGGAACCTCTAGGCATGCGATGTCGGGAATGCGACGGATGTAATACTGAATCTTCTCTCCGTTGCCCCTAACGACGGTCAACAAGGAAGTGGACGAAATTTGGTCTCGACACCGAGTCGCACCCGAGAGCGTGCGGAAGCCGACGGCTTCGTCGCCCTGATCTGCGGCCAAGCCAATGGCTGCCGTCCGATCCGGGCCGGGATTTGATTGCCACAGTGCGGCATCAATTTACGATTGGATCATCAAGAACATGACGTCACCGCCGCCATCGCGGAACGACGGGATCTGGCTCGCATTCGCCCTCGTGGTGGCGCTGCTGACGATCACGTTCCAGATGGGAAGCCTGCCGCTGATCCAGCCCGACGAGGGTCGGAACGCGGAGGTCGCGCGGGAGATGAAGGAGCGGGGGGCTTGGCTGGTGCCGACCCACAACGGGCAGGTGTATCTCGACAAGCCCGCGTTCTATTTCAAGGCCGTGGCGGTCTCGTTGGCGGCCTTCGGTGACACCGAGTTCGCGGCGCGCCTCCCATCGGTCCTGTTCGCCTTCGGAACCCTGGGGATCTCCTGGCTCTTCGCCCGTCGAAGCCTGAACCCGAGGGCGGCGGCCATCGCCGTGCTGGTCACCGCGACGACCCCCCTCTTCATCATCCACGCCCGGACGATCATCTTCGACGTCGCGCTCACGCTGTTCGTCTGCGGCGCCATCATCGCAGGGCACCTGGCCGAGGCAGGACCCGGGCGACCCTGTCGCGGCTGGCATCTCGTGGCGGCCCTTTCCGCCGGGCTCGGAACGCTGGTGAAAGGACCGGTCGGGTTCGCTGTCCCCGCCCTGGTTCTCATCGTCCATCACCTGGTGGAGGGACGCCCCCGGGCGGTGCTCCGGATGTTCCATCCGCTGAATGCCGCCGCCTTCGCGGTGGTCGTCCTGCCCTGGTTCATAGGCCTGTCCATCGCCCAGCCTGACTTTCCCCACTACGGTCTCGTCGAGGAGACCTTCAACCGGTTCACGACCGTCAAATTCCAACGGACCCAGCCCTTCCATTTCTATGCCTGGGTGGTGCCGGCGACCTTCCTCCCGTGGAGCCTCCTGCTTCCCCAGGCGGCCCCCATGGCACTCTGGCGATGGAGATCCCTCGGGCCGGTTCCCCGGTTCGCGATCATCTGGAGCCTCGTGGTGGTGGGGTTCTTCTCGCTCTCGAAGTCCAAGCTGCCCGGGTATGTCATGAGCATCGCGGTGCCGTGGGGTTGGCTGATCGGCGCGATCATCGACAGCGCCATGACCAATCCAAGGGGCACGGCGCGGCGGGTGGTCCGGAACGCCACCGGGGCGCTGGGGGGCATCACCCTCGGCGCTAGCCTGGCGATCTGCTTCTTCGGGGATGCCATCGTGAAGATGATCCGGACCAACCCTGACATCGATCCTGCACGGATCCAGGCGGCGTGGCTTCCGCTGCTCGTGATGACCAGCACGGTGGCCAGCGTCGCGATGGCAGGATGGTGGCTTCGGAAACCGGCATGGGGAGCGGCGGCTTTTGGACTGTTCCCAATGCTGTTGGTCACCCTCGGCGGAGACGTGTTCCTGGCGGTCTACGACAGCCGATCGGCCCGGAAGATGGCCCTGACCATGCCCCGGTTCTCGGACGAGACGCAGATCGTGTTCTACCGGTGCATGCCCGTCGGCCTTCCATTCTACCTGGGCAGGACCGGCACCCTCGTCACCAAGGACGGCGGTGAACTGGCGAGCAACTATGTGAAGTACAACCTCGCACGACACCCGGAACGTCCACCGGGGATCGTCGATGTCGACCAGTTCACTGTCTGGTTCCAACAGGTCAGGACCCCGGTCTACCTGGTGGTCCAGCGCCACGACGAGCCCTGGCTGAAGGAGCTGGCCTCCAGCCGAGGCGCCACCGTCCAGGGCTTCTTCCAGGGATACTACGGTGCCCTGATCCCGCCGAAGGAGGCACTCTGAGATGTGTGGCATCTGCGGCATTCTCGGATTTGATGGCCCGTCCTCTTCCGACCGGTCCCAGGAACGGGTGGACGCCATGCTCGAGGCCCTGCGCCACCGCGGACCCAACGCCATCGGCTCGGCGGTGTCGGGCCCGATCGTGATGGGAGCCACCCGGCTCGCCGTCCGGGGCATCGATCACCCAAGCCAACCCTCGATCGACCGGGAGTCCGGGGTCGTGGTGGTCTGCAACGGGGAGATCGACAACCACCGGGAGCTGCGCCAATGGCTGGAGGCGAGGGGGAGGTCCGTTCCACCAGGCAGCGACGTGGAGGTCCTGCCCGGCATGTATCTGGAGCTCGGCGACGAATTCCTCGACCGTCTGGTGGGGGCCTTTGCCCTCGCCGTCTGGGATCCCCGCCACGGCAGGCTCCTCCTGGCCCGGGATCGGACCGGCGAACGCCCACTCTTCCTCCGTCGGGACACTCGAGGCCTGACATTCGCCAGCGAGATCGCCGCGCTCGCCGCGTCGGGATCCGGCCCCCTCACGGTGTCCGACATCGGGATCCGGAGCTATCTGCAGTTCGGGAACTTCGCCGCGCCCCGATCGCCATTCAACGAGATCGAGAAGATCGGCCCCGGTGAGAGGGTCGTCGTGGATCGCGGAACGGTGTCACGGCACCGCTACTGGCGCTGGTCCCTCGGCCAGCAGCAGAAAAGGCCCGCGTCCATCGACGGCTTCGACACCGTCTTCCGCGAGGCGGTCCGTCGGCAGACCGATGTCGACATCGATTTCGCGGTGTTCCTGAGCGGCGGCCTGGACTCATCCCTCGTCACCGCGGTGACACGGTCCCTGCACCCCTCGAAACCCCTGGTCGGCTACACCGTCCGCTTCGGCGAGGCGTCGTTCGACGAGGGGGATGTCGCCCAGGAAGTGGCCCACCGGCTCGGTGTCCGACCGGAATCCATCTGGGTCGGCCCCGAGGACTTCGCCCGGGAACTGCCGCTGCTGGTCCGACGGGTGGGTGAACCGCTCGCGGATCCCGCCTGGCTGCCCGCCGCGCTCCTGTCCCGGACCGCCGCCCAGTCCTTCCGGATGACCCTCGTCGGCGAGGGAGCCGATGAGCTCTTCGGTGGGTATCCCACCTACCTCGGTGTCCGGGCCGCCGAGACCTACAACCGTCTTCCGGGACCGGTCCGGTCGCTGTTCAGACGGGCCGTCGAGGCCCTGCCGCCCAGCGACAAGAAGGTCACTCTCTCGTTCCTGCTCAAGAGATTCGTCTCAGGGGCTGATCTGGATGGGATCACCCGCCACCAGATCTGGAACTCCAACATCCCCCCCACCCTCCTCAGGCGTCTTGGGATCGATCCCGTGCCACTCCCCGGGCCGATCCCGGAGGGACCAGAGCTGCTCGACCGGGTCCAGCAGCTCGACCTGGAGACCAGCCTGGCCGAGGGGCTTCTCACCAAGGCGGACCGTGCCGGCATGAGCTCGGCCCTGGAACTGCGGGCTCCGTTCCTGGACCTCGGGGTCCTGGACTACGCCTCGACCCTGCAGTCCTCGGATCGGGTGCGGGGACTGACGACCAAGAAGTTCCTCAAGGAGTATGCCCTCCGTTATCTACCCCGTTCCATCGTGCATCGTCGGAAGCGGGGGTTGTCGGTCCCGCTGGCCACGTGGCTTCGGGGACCGCTGCGGACCTGGGCGGCGGATCGCCTGTCCGACAGTGCCCTCGAATCGGTGGGCGTCTCCCGGAAGGCCGCGCAATCCGTGTTCGAGGAGCATCTCCAGAGGCGCGCCGACCACGGTCGAGCCCTCTGGACCCTGATCGTCCTGTCCTTCTGGCTGGAATGGGCCAGGAGCCCAAGCGCGCAGGGGGAACCCTCCTGAGGCGCCATCGAGGCGACCTAACCACGCCTCATCTCGGCTTCCGCGATGGCCGCCAGCGCGACGGCTGCCTTCTCGATCCAAGCCGCCAGCGCACGGGTCCGGCCCGGGCCGCTGCGGGGGGATCGGCATCGGGGTTCCGGATGCGGTTGGAAACCGAGGAGGGGCGGTCGATGGGATTCTCCCCGTGGTGTCGCAGAACAGCTCATGGTCGTCTCTGGGTATGGATCCTCTGAGAAGCCTTCAGGCTAGGCCGCCCGCAACGGTGATCCAGCCGGGTTGTTCACAGGTTGTTGGAGGGTCCGCCGCCGAGCCGGCCGCCCCACGGGGGGAGACCGGCCGACGTGTCCCGGAGCCGCACAGCACCTGCTGGATCACCTCCCGGAACTTTGCCATATGGCCAGGACTAGGTACCCTTCAAGGCTCACACGTCCACGGATGAACCCGAACGGCACCACCGGATCAAAGCCCCACAGCCATCCGTCCCCGCGACAACGATTCTTCGGCATACTCAGGCCAGAACGACGGGACATCGAGGTGCTGCTGTTGTTCTCCCTGATGAACGGCGTGCTGTTGATCGCACAGCCGATGGCGGTGGACGCCGTGGTCAACAACATCGCCTTCGGCGGCGAACAGAAGGTCTACCTCCAGGCCCTGATCATCATCGCCATCGCCCTCGGCATGTTCCTCGGTGTCAGTGCCTTGATGCGGGGGACCCAGTCGTACGTCATGGAGACCATCGAGCGGCGCCTCTTCGTCCGGATGGCTGCCGACCTCTCCTACCGGCTTCCCCACTGCAGGATCAGCGACTTCGAAAAGACGCTCGGGCCGGAGATGATCAACCGCTTCTTCGAGGTGGTCACCCTTCAGAAGCTCAGCTCCACCCTGCTGCTGGAGGGCGTCAACGTGGCCCTTTCGACCGTGATCGGCCTGGTGGTGCTCTCGTTCTACCATCCCTACCTTCTGGCCTTCTCGCTGACACTCATCCTGTGCCTGATCCTCATCCTCGGCCCCCTGGGACACAATGGCGTCAAGACGAGCATCCAGAAGTCCTACGCCAAGCACGCCGTCGTGGACTGGCTGGAGCAGCTGGCGCGCTATCCCACCCTGTTCAAGGGGACGGGGGCCGCGGAGTTCGCCTGCAGGAAGGCTGATGCGCTGTCCCAGGATTACCTCCACAAGAGGGAGCGCCATTTCAGCATCCTCCTGCGCCAGATCATCGGACTTCTCACCCTGCAGGCCGTCGCCAGCGGGGCCATGCTGACTCTGGGAACCCTGCTGGTCCTCCGAGGAGAGCTCACACTCGGCCAACTGGTGGCCAGTGAGCTGATCCTGACGGCGATCGTCGACTCGATCGCCAAGCTGAGCAAACAACTGGCCGCGTGGTATGACGCCCTCGCCTCGTCGGACAAGCTGGGGCACCTCGTGGACCTGCCGGTCGAACCGGCCCGGCAGACCGCCCCGGTCAAGCGGGAGGGGCCCGCCGCCCTGGAGGGACGCCACATCGGTTTCGCTTACCCGGATGCCCCCCCACTGTTCCACGACCTCTCGTTCCGTTTTCCCGCGGGCTCGCGGGTGGCCGTCGTCGGTGCCGCCGGGTACGGGTCCAGCACCCTCCTCGACCTCCTGTTCGGACTGCGTCCCATCGACCAGGGTGAGCTCCTGATGGATGGGGTGGACCTCCGC
>Ga0315906_10009065_pt1 | contig 11862 bp, 20 predicted proteins | sample LakEriMetagenome_4_FD_203526 | JGI IMG/M metagenome (GOLD analysis project Ga0315906, IMG submission 203526) | Freshwater fungal communities from buoy surface, Lake Erie, Ohio, United States - Buoy 2 MA122 | ecosystem: Environmental > Aquatic > Freshwater > Lake > Lake biofilm | place: USA... | reverse complement strand
AGGTTGACCCCCCTAGTCACCCCCTAAGTTACTATGTTAGAAGATGTGTGGGGTATACTACTAACAAGCCCCAGCCAGCTGGACAAGTCATGCTACCCCCTGGCAATCTGTACAAGACACCTCTGTCTGGTATTCTAAGGGGGGAGGGGTAGTCTCAAGGGGAGAGACAGAACTTCTACTCATCCATCTCGCTGCATGCTTCACATGCATCTCGATGTCTGGACACCTCTATGATATTAGATGAAGGGAAGTAGAGAAATGATGAGGGACACAGACAAGTGATATCATCTTATAATATTATATATTAGTCCTTTTAGATATTAGTCTTAACTATTAAACTATATTACAATGAAAAAGATCATCTGCGTACTCATGGGCGTCACTAGTGTAGCGTCCTCAGTGTTATTTATCTATGGTATCTACAGCACATCTGACATGAGTGTAGGCGCACTACTAGGTGCACTGTTCATCTCTCTGGTCAGTGGTGTACTGTTTATTATGCTGGAGAATAGACCCAAGACCACACCAGCGCAAGTAAGAAGAGATAAGAGTGTACTGAACCAGGGGTTTGGGCTACTCATGCTCTTAGCACTCGCATTCATACTTATAGCCAGTATGTCTAGCTGTAAGACCACAGGCTATGGATGTAAGGGCAAGTCTAAGTGGATCACAGGACACAGACCCAATGGTTACTAATCCTTTATCATCTTAGTATGAGACGCATCATCTTATCCCTAGTAGAGTTCATGAACTTCAGGGATATAGCCACCTTTAACTATGACTTTGCCATATCACATGGACAAGTGATAGTAGATGCACAGGCAAATATGCTTGAGCAGCTAGGCTATTAAAATCAGACTAGGTTAAGAACCCCAATTGAGAGAAATCTCTTGAGGGGTTCTTTTTTATACTACACTATTCTACTCTGCTACGCAGGACACCTTTATCATATTGACATATAATCTTTTAACCTAAAACTATTTTAACATGTCAGCAGCCATCCATCTCAAGGGTAAATTTGGATTCAGTAGAGTGATCATTGATAGCACCTACTATGTCTTCACCTGTAAAATTATGATAACAGAGTCTGCTCTGCCTATCATACAAGGTGTTAATGCAAACTTTATTGAGACCAAAAAAGGTCAAAAGCGGGTGTTACTCACTTATTGTACAATGGACTATACAGAGCATGAAAGAATGCAGAAGGCTATTGTACAACATCTTGAGCAACATGCTATTAAGAAGATTCAGGCAAAGTATGCTTGGGCTACAGATGAACAGCCTAAAAAGACTGATGACTCTAAAGTCTATCATTTTGCATTAGATCTACTAGATGATACCAGCATCCCCACATCTTGGGAAGATGACTTGGCTTAATTAAGATCTCAAAGACCTCTGTAGCAATACAGGGGTCTTTTACTTTATCAGAGATATTCCACTCTGTACTAGCGTACAGGACACCTTTATAATATTGCTATATTGTCCTTTTATAATTTGTTATTTATTTTTTAATTTAAAACTTAAGTTTTTATGCAACTGACATTAACAGCGTTAGAAAATGTTTCTCAATTCTTTGGTAGTAACTCTTATGTAATGTTTACTGCCTCTACACCTGACGGTCAATCCCTTACAGTAGGTGTAACAGAGAATTATCTCACAAGGGTAGGTGCTGACATTTTATCTCCTGACAGTCTTGTAGGCTGTAAGATTAGCACCAAAGAATATGTAGACAATCGTACAGGAGAGATTGTAAATGTAGATAGTAGGATTAGCGATGTAGTAGCAGGTAATGGTAGGATTGTATTGTTCAACCCATTGAACGCTAACATCGTATTTTCTGACCTATTTAAAGCACAGCGTTTTGAGGCTAATGCTGCTATTCAAGGTAGAGTGAAGGCAGAATTTGCTAAAGAGAAGCGTATGCAACAACAAGAAAAGCAACTTGCTAGACTTGCACAGCGTAATGCTCCTAAAGCAGAAGATGCCTCTATAGATGAAACACCATTGGTAGAAGCTCCTGCTAATGCTGAATTATCTATGACTGAAGAAGAAGCGTTCTAATTTGATGTAATACAGGGGTCCCTCTAATCATATAGGGGGACTCTTGTAATTACTCTATACACTACAACCCATCCCTCCGCTCATTGTCTTACGCTACACTACGGACAGTATATGAACAAACTATGGACAGTATAGCATACCCCGTGTGCAGTGTAGAGAACATAGTGTGAAGGTTAAAATCAATGTAACTTATTGATAATCAAGAGGTTGTGAGTGATAGGAAACAAGGGGTGTATTTCTTAATACATTGAGACACAGTAGATTAGCTAAAAAAATTGTGCTGCGAGTATATCGCTATAAGTGTAAGGCTAGTGTACATGCTCAATATATAGAGCTACATAGTCTTCTCTCTCTAGTGTATATAGATAATGTTCTCTCTCTATAGAATATTATAAGCACACCCGCTAAATCATAATTAGCCCCAAATAAAACCCCCAATGCACAATTCTCATGGGACAGACACGGATCAACTCTTAGTGACAGTGCTTGACCACAGCTAAGAGTGTGTGTGTGCAGACTCCCAAGAGATAGCAGGTGTAATATTATACACGAAAGCAGCCTTACGAGGTCCTTTGACAGTGGTGTATTACATCTGAGTGCAGAGGGATTATTAACCGTTTAAACTAAACAACCATGCAAACAATAATATTGTGGTGGAGTATTGCTGTATTATTAGCAGGAGGATTAATAGGCTGGATGATAGGAATGAAAACGTGTGATAGAAAGCATGTCCTGCCATATGAATATCGTGTGATCTGTGATGCTACAGATAGTATTGAAGTGTATACCCTGATCACACCTGATGATGACACACTAGGGTCCTTTAGTAATCCAATGATGATGGACACATTAATCACAAACGATAATATATGACTGATTACACACCAACATTCCCAGATGATACAGACTGGGAATACGAAAAAGACAAATTAACACCGCCACCAAACGAAATTGACCCTGTATCAGGTAAAAAGATGTGGGTGATAAAACATTACAAGATTTGGGCAGATAGTTATGAGCAAGCCTTACAACTACTCCCAATGATGGAGGGCTTAGATTAGTTGAACTTCACGCAACTAACAGTTCTGGCAGGTAAGCTTTAAACCTGCCCCAGCACACCTGGTTAGAGTGTGAAAATATCATCACAATTTTAATTAAAGCAACATGGAAAAGAAAAAACTATCATTTTTTCAATGGTTCATTATTTTATCAGTGCTGGGATTAATTGCTAAAGGTGTGGAATCATGCTATAATGCAGTGTTTCCTAAGTCTGAGACAGAAATTATGGAAGAATGGATGGACAATGAAATGAAGCGTCACGGGTATGAATAGAACAAACAGTTCTGTATTATATTTCTCTAAATAAATATTAACCATTTAAACAAAAATCAAGAAGATGAGTAACACTTCTACAAATTCTGGGTTTCAGGTGCTGATCCCAGAAACAGCCATCCAAGAAAGGGTGGACAAATTAGTCATGTACAAGTTGAGACATGACAAACTGCATGGGTTATTAACCGATGTAATCTCTAAAGAAAGGTCTAAGGTGGTAGATGACATCAAAGACAAATGCTTGGATTTAGTAAAGCAAGACTTCTTAGGTGCTAAAGATAGAATTATACAAGCCTATCTTGAGAGCAAAAAGACAGACATCATCCTCAAAGGTGAGGTGATAGCCACTGTAGAAGATACAACCGCACACAAAGAATTGCCTAAGTTGTTGAGTTTCATGTCTTTATTTAAGCAAGCAATGATTGTAGGTCCTACAGGATCAGGTAAATCAACCCTAGCTAAACAAGCTGCTAAGAGTCTCAATCTGAGATATGGCAGTTTCTCCTGTAATATGGAGGCTAGTAAGTCAGAATTGACAGGTTTTGCCAATCTGAATGGATATATCACTAGTCAGTTTCTTGATTTTTATGAGAATGGTGGTGTGTTTCTTATTGACGAGTATGATGCTATGTCTCCATCTATTGCTGTAGTGTTGAACGCAGCATTTGACCGCACTAATCAGCTCAGTGTGCCTAATAGAACAGAGAATCCTATTGCTAAAAAGCATAAAGACTTCTATTGTATTCTAGCAGGTAACACATGGGGTTCTGGTTCTGTGGAATATCAGGGCAGAGAGATGCAAGACATGGCATTTTTGGACAGATTTAAGCTTTCTAGAATCTTTATTGACTATGATGAGAACATTGAGCGTATGATTGCAGGTGATAACTATGACTGGTTTATAAAAATCAGAAAGTTTATTGCTTCATATGTAGATGGTGAGAAATTCTCTACAAGATCTATTCATGATGCTGCAACATTGCTGTTTAATGGATTTGCTAAGATAGATGTGATTGATATGATTGCGTGTCATTGGGATAAAGAGCTTCATAAAAAGATTATTGGTACGGTTGGTGTATGACAAATGGGGGAGGTGAAATATCCTCCCCTTATTTTTAATCTTAAATTTTACATATATGTATGTAATAGAAGAAGAAGGACTAGCTGATGCTAAAATCATTCATATACATTATGATAGTGTAGCAGACTTCTTTGAAAACACAGACCCAAATAAGTCCTATCCTAAAATGCACAGTGGTAACAAAGGAGATCAATCTGAAGTGAAAGGCAGAGGTGATAGAACATGGCGATTTGGTGATGACAGCTCAAGAGAGGGTTATTATTCTACTAGATTTGACCCCACTAAAGGTAAAAACATTTGTGAAGAAGATGTTAAAAGTGTAATTGCTAGCAAAGAGTATAAAAGTCTACTACAACAAGCTCTAACGTATAAAAAACGTATAAAGTTTGTAGATGTAGGGTTTAGACTTAATGTAGCAAGAGCAATATCTGGAGATGATAAGTATTTTGCATCCTTTACAAATGCAAGAAAGCCTACAGTGAAGTTGTGTATTAATATCTGTGGGTCTGCTTGTGTAGATGCTAACGATTTTAAAAACGTAGCAAAAACAGCAGTTCCTACAATTTATGCATTAGAAACTGCAGGGATAGCCACTGAAGTGTACTATTGTGCATTTGCTAGGGAAACTCATCCTGATGATTTTAAATATTCATGCACTCACGTAAAGATCAAGTCTGCACAGCAGAGATTTAATTGGACAACATTTGCTCCAATATTTTGTCTAGGATCATATCGTGAAAGTATATTTATGTCGTGGATTACAAGTGAGTATGAGGTGGGTGGAGGATTGGGTAGACCTATGGAGGCTAAAGAGATTCAACAGCAGAATAACTTTGGGTATAGTGCAGTGATAGGACTAAATGCAGCGGGTAATGTAAAACAAGTGAATGAATTATTTAATAAAATTAAAAAACTAAAATCATGATTGATTTAAAATTTGACCACGAAAAAAACACAATTGGAGATGCAATTGGTATTTCCAAACTTAAGTCAGCAGAAATCACTGCTAAAATTATGTTTGAAATCATTAATCAACAGATAATGGTTCAGGAACTGTATGATGATCCAATGGATGCTCCTCATGAGCTGCGTAAAAAGACTGTGATATTAGAAAATATCTTTAAGGAGTGCACTAACACAGCAGAGTTTATGATGGCAACTTGGGAAGCAGCAAGAATTGATGCTGTATTATGTCAAGAAAATGAAGCTTCTGAAAAAACTATGTCTATGATGGCAATGCTTTATGCATTAAGCAAGAAAAAACGTGAGAAGTTTATTCAAACATTTATTGAAAGAGTTGCTAATATGGAGGATGACAGTGAATAAGAGTTTAATACCCCCTGTAGTGTAAAAGCTATGGGGGTTTTAATACTATTTTATGGAAAAGAAAACTGTAACTATTGATGGCATTGTATATAAAACAGGCGATAAAGTAACATGTGAACTAACTGATCAAGATAGAATTGAGGTTAAAGCCAAAGTAACTGATGGTAAAATCTATGTTGCTGGAGAAATTGAAGAGGAACTTATTAGATGTTTTATTTGTCAAAATAAAAAGGATGGTGCTATATCTGAAGATAAATTAGGTTATAAATATAGCTGGGCATTTCATGTAAAAAATGGTAAAATAGACAGTTCAGTCAAAAATCTTCAACTTGCAGATGGTGAGAAAACCCCAAAGAAAAGAACTCCTAAAACTAAAGCTCCCATGACAATTACAATAGGTGAAGATACATTTGAACATGGAGAAACTGTTATAATTAATATACCACCAAACTATTCTTCTAATCCAGACTTTAAAGGAGGAGATGTAGAAGCAATCTTGTGCATAACCCCAAATAGTAGTCTTTTTTTATGTCAAGACTATTTTTATGGTGCAGAGTGTTCTGAAAAATTTGGCAAGAAATACAGCTGGGTATTTGATGTAGTAGATGGTGAAATAACAGATAACTTTTCTGAGATTCAATACATCCGCAAATTAAAGACTCCTATTCCTAATTTAGACCTAGATGATGATCCTATGCCTGCAGATTGGGTGTGTGATGAAAAAATTCCTATTGATTTGTAATATTTCACTATATTTGTAAAAGAAAAGGATTCATAAAAGCTAAAGTTTTACAGTACACCAGCGAGGATTTATTAACCAAACCAAAATTATTAACAATTTTGGGTTAGTTTAGTAGCGTAGGACCCTTATCTGGTGTGCTGTAGACTTTAATGGGGGTGCCAGGCATTGACCTACACTCAAGAGGTAACATCACATGCAAGGTCTAGTCAGTGACCAAACAGACTGATTAAAATTTAAAGGACAACACAACTGTTGAACTTTCCAATTATACTCTTGAGTCTCTGTTCGCAGAACTTGAGGGTGCTGAGCTCGAAGTAGCCTAGCATTGGTGGGGCAGCTGATAGCCTAGCAACAGAACAGCAAAATAGTACAGAAATGTACGCACGTCCTTACTTTCTAATTATACAGGACTCATAAAGATCAATTAGATGGTGGAGCGTTCTAACGAGCTAGTTAGTTCCCAATTTAGGGTGCAGAGGATTGTCTGGTCGACACGTTATTACGTGACCTGTTCATACCCTCAGTACAAACTACGGTGCAGTGGTAACACAGTACTAAGCATGTAAAAATGGTGGTACAGATTGATGTAGACACAGGGGTTCGACTCCCCTCACCTCCACATTAAGATTGTCTCACAGAGATGTTTTAGCTCAGGTACACCCTCCCTTGTTTCTACTTGGGAGGTTTTTTTATCATCCTTTAATAAATTAAATGAAAAAGTTATTATTTTTACTGTTGTTTAGTATTAATTGTGCATCTGCACAAGATATTACTAAGTTTAGAGTCCTAGAAACTGCGTCATATATATACAAACCCAGTTTAGATGAATATGAGTTTTATAAGAAAGAAGATGGGGGCAACATGTCAATATTTCTCAAAGATGACAAAATCTTAATATCCAATGAAGCAAGATCAGAGTATAAGCTTCTGGAAAAAACAGGAGAAACAAATGATAGTGAATACCGCTGTCTTGATTACATAGGAATAGATGAACAAAACAAGCGTGTAGAAATACAGATTTGTGCATCTAAACTATCTGATGTTAAATGGTTTACAATGATATATTTAAATTCATATTATATCACATTTTTTGTAAAATAATAAGACTATGTGGAATAAGATTAAAAACATGTTTAGCAGCAATTGTAAAGAAAGTCTAAAAGACTTAGAAGATGCTGTGCGGACGCTAGTAATTGAAAATGAACTTTTGAAAGAAAGACTAGTAGACAAGCAAGAGCAGATTAACAAAACAAATTCATATTATAAAAAAAAGATTTATAATATGAAAAATAAAGACAAAAAGCCTAAAAAGGAAAATTAAGTCTTTTTATAGCGTTATACTGCGGTATTTTTATCATAACTCATTGATATTTAAGTATATATAGTTAAGTTTGTATATAACCCAACTATATATGCTATTTAGCTTACCAAATGGAAAGGTTATAGAGATATCAATTGATCAGTTTTTTGATATGACTGATGAAGATCTAGAGTATTTGATTGGACTTAACTATGGAGAAGCAATACAAAATCCATTTTTTGGGTCAATCATAGAAAGTCCTGAATTTATAGACACTCCAGATGTTTATTATGAGTTAGAAATACCACCTGCTGATGAAATTGATAATTCTATAGACTTTGTGCCAGAAGAAGATTAATTAAATCCACATTATTTTATATCCTTTAGAAATGAGGGATGGGGACCTGTATCTCCATCCCTTTTTTTATATATATTAATCACCGTTAAATTTTCATTATCATGAAAAAAGAAAACAAAACAATAACAGTGGGAAAAGACTTCATCACTGTTAATTACCATGACACTAAAAAACATTTTGTCTACCCAGTACAAAAAGATCATGGTGCACTACGGGACATTAAACTGTTTGGTAAATCCTTTAAGAGACAAAAGGCATTAGAAATTAGAAAAGACTTTCTTACACCACAACAAAGAGAACTATTTGATGACCTGCTCTATTCTAGAAAAAGAATGACCCAACAGGAGATTGATTTGCTACCAGTAAATCGAAAGTACAGAATTTTAGTGATAGCAAAAGAAGTAGAAAGGATATTGACAGAATGGAAAAAAGAAATTATCTTTACAAAAGTAGATAGTCTTCTTCTTAAGCTGTTTCCTAATTCTACAATGGTAAAACAAATGGTTGAAGTGGGAACTGATTATGAGGATAGTGACTATCTTAATAACATCAGTATTCACAGTTTAGTTTCTGAGCAACAAATCGCAGAATATTTATTGCAAAAGGGGCTATTCAAAAAATTCAGCTAATGGGATACCATGACTTATCAAACGAAGAGATCGTATTTCTTTACAATGTTGCTAAATCAGTAGTGACACAGTATGAAGACACATTTTTGAATAGTAGTTTAAAACAATCATTATCCACAGATATGGGGATAATTGAAGTGAGAACTTTGATTTCAGATGATGTGATTGAAACTTTGTCTAAAAGCAAACATTACACTATTATGAAAAATGTAATGAGCAAACTTGAAAATATCTACGATCTCATCGTTGATACAGAACCAGAATTAGTGGAGGAAATAAACAAAATTTTTGACATTAAATTAGATGAATCAGAAGAAGAATGAATTACATATTCTTACAAAACGGTATAACACAATTGGTATTAAAAGCAGACAATGAAGTGGAAAAAGTACTTCTTGATGCTTTAATAGATCAGGGACCATTAGAGATAGTATATATTAGACAACCTGTTGGGGTATTAGGTGTATCAGTCAAAGATGGTATAGTGATTAGAAAATTAAAATCAGATGATACAAGCAAAACAGAAGATGTGTGCAGGGTGCAATCAGCTCAAACACATCTGGAAGAGTCACGGGAAGGAGAAATTCTGTAAAGAATGTTGGTATAAGCAAGAACCTCCTAAAAAAATCAAACAAGTTTCACAGAAGATGAGGGGTGTAATGGATGAGTATACAAAGAAGCGTGTGGCGTTTCTAGCATTACATTCTAACTGTCAAGCAAAACTTGCTGGTTGCACAGGCAAAGCTACAGACATACATCATAAAAAAGGAAGAGGTGAAAATCACAATAAAATAACCTCTTGGATGGCTGTGTGTAGAGATTGTCATAGTTATATAGAACTTAATCCATTGGAAGCTAAGGAGTTAGGATTTTCAGAAAATAGACTTGATTAATTTTATAAAAATCTTATCTTTATAAGCTAAAACCTTTACTATGAAAAGAATTACAATTTACTGGATTGGGTTAGCTCTATCGCTAGCTATTATTTTCACTGGATCATTTGACACTAAACCTGAGATTTATTTGTGGAACTGGTTTGGGTATAAGTTTGGATTGTCATTTGGTGGTAGTGAGCTGCCTGTTATTGTTGCAAAAATCAGCGCTTTAGTATTTGTACTATTGATGGGATTTGATCCTTTCAAAAAAAGTAATACAGCAAGCTAGATAAATTTATGTGTATTGTGTAGTTTAGAATGATGACCCCCTGGTATTTCTATACTGGGGGGTTTTATTTACTTAGGTGGTGGAACTGGTAGACACGCAGGACTTAAAATCCTGTTCTCAGCAATGAGAGTGTGGGTTCAATTCCCATCCTGAGTACACGTTCTGTGTCACAGCAGATAGTTCAGCCCTGAATGATGAGAAGTAGGTTAGTTACCTATATGGGTCAGTTCATCCTTAGTGAAGCAGTAAAGGGTCAAGTTGACTACTTGGAACAATTAAGTTGTTCAATAAGTCTATTCCTAACTAAATTTATTTAGGACAGCCGTAACACCTGTAAGTTGGATAAATAAGGGTGTTTTTTGTTTGAAAACAGCGAACAGGGGTCAGCATATAGCTTTACTATAACTGGTTGAAAGTCAAGCTATTACTTGTCATAATCTGTGGCCTTTTGTCGCAAAAGTTTACAATATTTGCGACAAAATCTGCATGAATTTTGCCAAAAAACTCATGCTTAATGGCAAAAATTGTGAGAAAATCACATTTTAGTATAATAAGTCATCCAGAAATGCCTGTTTTAGGTCATAGTGTATGATAAATCATACTAAAATGGGGATTAAGGGTTATTATATTACACATTATTCAAACGTAATTGTGATAGATGCTGCACAAAAAACAAATGAATAATGGTATCGTGAACAATTAAAATAAAATTATGACAATTGAAGAAGTAAAAGAACAAATCCAACAAGATATCCTTACTTATCTAGACGGTATGGATCAAGAAACACTAGATGTGTTGTGTCAAATCATAGTTAGTAACTTTAACCAATTAAAAAAATAAAAACTATGAAACCAGAATCAATCATTGGCATTCCAACAATCAGCAATGATGAAATTTTTGAAATGAATCGTAAAAAGGCAGAATCAAACATGAATGATTTTTGCCCATGCTGCGGAAAAGAAATCAAGAATCCAAAGTATTTCATCAATTCAATTTATGGTGGTTGTGCATATCCAAAACATGACAAAAATGAATACAATGATGCGTGGGTGATGGCAGTTGGAACTGAATGCAGAAAGAAATTTCCATCAGAATACATCATGACAAAGGAAGAAATTTGATTAAACAGGGGAGCAGCATAAACAATGGATCCTTTTATCCATCAAGTTATTGGCAAGAAGTAAAACAAGAAATACAAAAGCTATGACATCACTTGAATTATTTATATTCTATCTAGGGAATACATTATGGTTCTATGTAGGATATAAGATTGGTAAACAAAATAAAGACAAATAATTATGAGCAGAATTAAAGTGACATATGTAGCTATGGATGTAGATGGGTATAAGCCTATTATGACAGCAGAGACATTTGAAGACCTTAGAAAGGGGTTAGATAAATACTATGCTGTAGATAGAGAAGTAGCTACATGTTTGGGTTGGACACCACATATAACTAAGTACATTGATGAATATGAGGGATATTTTAAATACAGCTATAAAGCTATATACAGTGATAAAAATGGATTAGAAGATGAGGTAGATATTGTGAAAGTATACTGTCTTAACTTCTATCCAGAAACTGTAATAGAGGATGTAGACAAACTAGGTAATGAGGATGTGTCAAAACTAGGTTATGATGAAAAGGGTAGACCACTTACATATTGGGGTGGTAAGCAAGTTCCTGAAATGGTAGAAGATGATGTTGAGAAGTTGGCTGAAAAGTATCCTTATGGTGGACGAGAAGGAAGCAAAAGATTAGCATTTATAGATGGTTATAACACAGCCAAAGAAACTCTATATACAGAGGAACAAGTTAAAGAAGCTATACAACTTGCAAGAGAGGCAGATTCTATAGATGGAACTGTT
>Ga0315906_10009063_pt1 | contig 11864 bp, 19 predicted proteins | sample LakEriMetagenome_4_FD_203526 | JGI IMG/M metagenome (GOLD analysis project Ga0315906, IMG submission 203526) | Freshwater fungal communities from buoy surface, Lake Erie, Ohio, United States - Buoy 2 MA122 | ecosystem: Environmental > Aquatic > Freshwater > Lake > Lake biofilm | place: USA... | reverse complement strand
CTCAAGTTTGGAAATTGCGCTTTCATGCTATTGAGCGCCTCCAATATGAACAAGTCAGGCCACCACTTGCCATCTTTGTTACGCACAACACTAACGCCAATAGGAATGACGGTTTTACTGATATACAATGGAATCTCGTTTCCACTATCATCAGTAGCGGGATAACCCTCGTCACGCTTATCGCGCAAATATTGCTCGATTGCAATTTGGTTGCCTTTAAGAATGTAGGCAAATCTAATTTCACCGTCCTTTTTGAACGGGTTGCGGAATTCTGCTTTTAATTCCATAATGATAAAGATTTTAAATGGTTAAACAATAAGTAAAGAGAGTAGACGCGAAGCGTCAAGGGAGTGCGAAGCGTAGCGAGCACGAGTCAAGAAAGAGGAAGACTTGTATTTAAAGGGACTGGGTAATTCCTCCGGTGTTTGGTGTAACTAAAACACGGGGGATTTCTCCCCCGTGTTTATAGATGAAACAACTACCGTACTATTTTGATTTGAGTACGGCTAACATCCTGTCCCAATCTTTGGAATTGGGAATACACTTTGTCCATTGCATGCCACTTGGAGCATGCAAGCACCGTTATAATGCCTAACTTGGCAACGGCGACTTTATAAGTTTGTGTGTCCATAAAAAAAAAGAGAAAGAGGCGAAGCCCCTTCTTTGTGAGTGTGCAAAGAAAAATAACCCCCTATGAAGTTCAGGGGTTACGGTGGAAGGGCATATCTATAAGATACATTAACAGGGCATGTACATTGCAAGGACTCCCCCTTGGATGTACTTAAGTTCATATTGAAACATTGCACCTGCATTTTATCCCCTAACTCAAGAAAAAAAAGAAGGGGCGAAGCCCCCTTTAGTTTAGTTTCGAGAGCACGCGCATGACGCACTCGTGTCCAACATGTTCGCCAAACGCGTCGGACATTTCACAATACAGGTTGTTTAACATGTTAATTGGAAAGCACCTGTCAAGCATTTCCAATTTAAAGTTCAAGTTGTCCATAGATAAAAAAAGAAGGGGGCGAAGCCCCTCCTTTCTACAAGCAGTCAATGTCCTCTATGCAAGCATCGTTGTTTTGCATAGCAGGCTTAAACAACCAACTTGTCTTGGGACGCATTTTCGTTTGCTCCCAAATGTTAATTGCCTCAACCTGTTGGTTAATTAAACCCTGATTGAATGCACTGTGAAATTGGTCAATTTCTTCCCGATTCGTAGTGCTAAATTCAATCGTCATTTTCCCGGATTTCCCTTGCCAAATTTTGCAATTAAAATTTGCAAAGTTCATCCATGAAAATGTCGCTACATTCATGCACAACTTTGCGCAGTAAATGTTGGTGGTTCCCAACTCATGAGTTGAGAAGCCAAAGGGTAATTTATGTCGTATCATAAGGAAAGATAGTAGTCACGAAGTGACAAGCTCGTCAAAAAAGAGGAGCGCATTGGAGTACGGGTGGGTGGGTGGGGACTAGGTAATAACCCATCCACCTTTTTAAAAAGAAAGCGGATTACTCCGCTTTCTCTTGTAGGTAACACACAGCACCAATCATTCCGATTAGTGCAATTATTATCATTGGTATCGCGTAAGCTGGATGGCTTACGGCACCAAAGTAATTTGAAATACTTACGGTTATTATACCGTAACACAATGCGGGCAACACGTATATAAGTGTTGCTATGCTCGCCATTGCTACAATGCCGAGCATAATGTTTTTTGTTTGTCTCATAAAGAAAAAAAGAAAAGGGCGAAGCCCTATTGTTTCTGTTGCCAAGGCAATGCCTCCGAGTCTTACTCATGAACTTGTTCGAGTCATTTCTCTCTTCTCCAACAATGGAGGTGAGAATTCTCTAAATCGATTGGAGTGACAACGATATCACGCAAGTGATACTTATGTCTCCATTGATTTAGAGCTTTCTGAATTTCCACGTTCTTGGAGGCGATAACAATCGCTTCCCACGTGGATTCAGAAACAACTCGAACAACGCGTTGTACGTTGTCCATAAAGAAAAAAAGAAACCCCAAAGGGGTGATGATCTCCCTAAAATGGGAGATCATCATCTTGTTGAGTGTATGGAGGTTGCTTTGGTTCCTCCATTACCTCCATTACCTCTATACCCCAACCCTCGCAAGAACGATTGGTACATAGAGTGACTTGTTCGATGATTACATCGAACGAGTCAACGGATCCCCCGTCATCATAACAGGGGACCATGAACTCACGATTACCAATCGTGAGTTCAGTGCCGCAGCACTTGCATTTTTTTTCCATGGTCTTTATATTTATATAAAGACAGGAGCCACGCAGTGGCAAAGCTTGTCATCGAAGATGCACTTGGAGGTGTCACTCGAGGCACGAGAGTGCACACCGGAGAGTGCAAGCTTGTCTGCGCCATGGTGAGTGGGGGGGGTGTGCGCAAGCGAGCGTGGTGGGCTTTGCGTGGGCAAGTGTGGGGGGGTAGCCCCCGCGCGGCGCGAGGCCTGGGGTTCTTTCTATAGCGACCCCTCACATTCTCTACCACACTATTTTTTTATTTAAGGATCTTTCATATATTTGAAAAAAAAACATATGCAAGTACTTGGAAATCGAATCATGGTTTTAAAACCAAAAGCACCAGAATCTACTATTCAGCTTACTGATGAATCTAAAGCAGAAATGGAAAAAGAGATGATGAAAAGATGGAGTAAGTTAGAGGTTACTCATATTGGGGATGAGGTGACTAAAGTTAGGGTGGGCGACCGCGTTTATATTGGTAGCGCTGCTTTACAAAACGCCGAAGTCATTCAACATGAAGATGATTTTTATTTTCTTATAAATGAACAATCCGTGTTGATATCGTATCGAAACTGACAAGGGGGCTGATGCCCCCTTTAACTTTACTATTATGGTAATTGAAATAGGATTTAATACTTTAACTAATTGGACGATTGGTTTAGCATATGTTCCTGGCGAAGATCTTGAAGGTGACGAATTTCAAGAATTTGAAATAGGCCTAGGATTTTTTTATATTTCTTTTAAAGTCTATGTATAATTTGTATATTATATATATAAATTGTATGTAATATGGGGTTAGGTAATAATAACTATAAAAATGGTAGTAAGCGATCCAACTTTAGGTATCAGCTAACTTTCCTTAGACTTTTACAAAGGATATTAGATAATTTAACTCCTTAATTTTTAGTATATGAGTTTAGGTAACGGTAATCCCAATGAAGGGAATAAAGGTTCAAATTATGATTTTGAACGTAGAAGTCTAAAATTATTAGAGGCAATTGCTAATGCAACGAGCGGAGGTTTAGGTGGTGTCACATCTGTTGGCTTATCTATGCCTTCTGAATTTTCTGTAGCTAATAGTCCTATAATAACAAATGGAACACTTACAGTAACAAAAGCAAGTCAAAATCAGAATTTAGTTTATGCTTCACCTGATGGTATAGCTGGTGTTCCAACATTTAGACAATTGGTTGCAGCAGATATTCCTGCTTTACCTTATGCTACATCTGTTGGTTTATCTTTACCAAGTGCTGATTGGACAATTACAAATAGTCCTGTTACTGGTAGTGGAACATTAACTGGAACTTATAAAACTCAAAGTGCTAATAGAGTATTTGCAGGTCCAACTACTGGTGCTGCTGCTACTCCTTCTTTTAGAGCATTGGTAAGTGATGATATTCCAGGAATATTTAACCAAGACTTTTTAATGCTTGGTACAAGAGGTCTTAACGTTGCAAATAATACTACAGTGTTCGCTCCATTAGTTGGAGATATTGCATCAGCAACTGGATTTGCTGCCAGTGAAGTAAACGTATATAATGTTTTGCCGTATAACATTACTGCAACGGGCATCAAAGTTTATATTGCTAACTCTATGCCCGCAACACAAACACTTACTGTTAGATTAAGAGATGATGCTGCTAATACAGCATTACTCTTAACAATTAACCCAAGTTCAGTTGCAGGAGTTTATAGTGCAACAGGTAGTGTCAATGTTGATGCCGATTCACTTGTTAACTGGCAATTAATAAATAGTGCTGGAGGTTCAGCAACTGCTAACATAGTTTCCATTGTTTTATTATTTAAATATAGGTAATAATGCAGGATACTACTTTTATATATCAGATTATAACTATTTCCGCAGCTTTGATTGGAACATATGTTAAGATGATAATGGAAATAACTAAAATGAAATCAAGAATCTTTGTGTTAGAACAAAGTAGTAGTGAAGTAACTACAATGCTTAAGAAATTACACGATGATTTAAATGAAATTAAACTTCTACTAGCTAGAAAACAAATAGATAAATAATATGGTATCATTAATATTTTTAATCGGTATACTACTAACCCTAATAATTATACTAGTATTTCTTCATAAAGAAGTTATAAAGGATAAAAACAAAAACTTTATACCTGATACTGTTGAAGAAAAAATAGAAGAGGTTAGTGAAAAAATTGAAGAGACTGTTGAGGTTATTAAACACAGAACCAAGAGAGTTAAGCAAGAAGCTGATGACGTTGTAAAAGCATTTTGTAAAGCAATTGATGGAATAGACGATCTTGGTGAGGCTGCAAAAGGAGCCAAAAGAAAAGGTCGTAAGAAAAAGGTATCATGAAACCCATACTCCGTTTCTTTAAAATGTGGGACTTTATATGGAGTGTTCCACTAGCCTTTATTGCATTTTATGGATATGGTTGGATTCAAGAAAATATTTTTGGAGATCCAATGTATTCAACAGAATGGTTTCATCGAGCTATTCTAGCATCATTAATTATGATTTTATTTAATGGTGTAATACTTACAGGAACATATTTCAACTTTAAAGGAATATTTAAATACTTCTATTCTAAGGATTCTTCAATAAGAAATGATTTTAATAACGCACCAGTATGGTTAAAACTATTATACTTTCCATTTGTATTTTTCTTATACCTATTTGCACTTATCCTCGTATTCAGATATATAGTTCCGATAATATAACATATGAACTAAAAGCTGAATTTGCAGTTGAAATAGCAGATAGTTTTGTAGGTATTAAAGAGAAAGGTAGCAATTCAGGTTTTAATCATCCCACTTTTGAGATGATGATGAAGAATGTAGGATGGTATAAAGGTGCTCCCTGGTGTGCATATATATTAAAACTTATTTATAGTATAGCAGAAATAGAAAATACTATAACCGGTTGGAGCCCAAGTGCGTACAATAAAAAGAATATTGTTTATACAAACGGTAAACTTTATAAACCTATTGAACCAGGAGATGCAGGAACCTTATCTTATAATAAATTTAAAGGAAATAAAAGTAGATATAAAGGTATAGGTCATGCATTTATTGTTAAACAACATAGAGGAAATGCAGTTGTAACAATAGAAGGAAATACTGATTCTGATTCTGGTAGAGAAGGAGATGGTGTATACGAAAAAATAAGACCCTTAAATTCAAACTTACATATTACACGATGGAACACAAAATAAATTGGGATAAAATTGCCCTGTATGTTGTAGTAATGATTGCTTTTATATACCTAATAAGTGTATTAAAAGAACTTAAACCACAAACTGATGTATTAAATACTACATTAGATACATCAGAAATTGAAAAATTAATTAAGGAAAAAGATAGTCTAGTTAATGCGATGGATAAATTGCAATTAGACTATGAATATGAGACTAATGATAGGATAAACAATATAACTAACTCTAATAATAATAAACAAAATGAAATTAATAATATTCCTAACCTCCGTAATGTTGAGCGTGACAGTATTTGGTCAATACTTCTCACCTCAAAGGATAGTCTTCCGCAGAGATACTGGGATCTTCTTGAACAAACAACAAGAAGAAAAGGTACTTGAAACCTTTAAATGGAAGTTAGTATATCAAGAAAACTTAGATAGTATGTTTCTTCAAGCATATGATTGCGCATTATATGTAGAAGAATTACAAAATAACTACTTTAGCCTTAGTAATAAATTTGATGGTCTTGAACAAGAATGTATAATGCTAGAAAAGGATTGTATAAATAAGCTATCAGATCAACAAAAATTAATCATAGAAAAAGAAAATCAGCTTATATCTGAACAAGAAAAGAAAAGAACTTGGAGAGGTATTGCAATTGGTGAAGGAATATTTATTACTTTAGTAATCGCTTTAATAGCGCTTTAACCAAATATAACTTGTAACAATAATGAGGCCTGCTATATGCAGGCTTTATTATTTATAAGAAAACTTTGGAAGTTTAAATCATATATAATATATTTGTTTAAACTTAAAAAATTCAAACATGTCTGAAAACCAACAATTATCTCCAGAAGAACTGGAAGCAAAGCGTCAAGAACTCATTGATTTTTACTCAAATCAAATTCCCATATTAAAAATGCGAAAAGAATATGAGGAATTACAAACTGAAATCCAGGAATTACAAACGCGTAAAGTATACGCTCAAGTAAAGATGGCTCAAATGATGTATAACTCAAATAACGAAGACAATGGCACTAGTGAATCAAGTGAACAAAATAGTTAAAATGGACTTATGGAATATTGTTAAGTATCAGATTGCTACGCACTGTTATTTAAAAGATATTTCATTATCACAAACAGATCTTAATTGTTTGACACTGTTAGCTTTATCTGGTGAAAAAGAATTACCAGAATTCTGTGAATTAGCTGCAGAACAAAAGATATTTAAAAGCGTTCAAACTGTTCGTAATGCATTAGCTAAAGCAGAGAAAAAGAAGCTTATTTCAAAAGACGGTAAAAACAAAAAGAAAATTAAAATATCAAATGAGATAAATGTTCAAACAGATGGCAACATCCTTTTAGTTCACAAACTTGTTTACGTAGCCAATGAAAAAGTCGCGTGATATTAAGAATATAATAGCTGAAAGGTTATCATATGATAAAGATATAATTGATGCAGTAATTGACTTTTATTGGTCAACAGTAAGAAAAAAATTAAGCTCTTTAGATTTTCATAGAGTTTATATTGAATCTCTTGGAGACTTTTATATAAGACAAAAGCCATTAAATATCTTTATTGAAAAGCAGATTTACTATATAGCTAAACTTGATAGAACAAATTTTCAAAGTTTTCCAAGATATCAAGAAGCTCAAGAAAAACTTTTAAAGCTAAAAAATATTCAACAAGTCATTGATCTAGAAACACTTAGAAAAAACCAAATAAAAAATGAACGTGTTAAATAAAGTAAAACAAATATTACAAGGATGGTGGTATCGATGGTTTCCAAATCCTGAAATAGAAAAGATTGCTGCTGAAAGAATGCGTATATGTGCAAATTGTCCATTCATTGATTTTACTGGAAAGCATTGTGCAGTTCCTAAAACTGAACCATGTTGTTCAGATTGTGGATGTAGTCTCGCAGCGGCAACAAGATCTCCCGAATATTCATGTCCTAAAAACAAATGGTGATGTCAGTAATATTTGAACCAAAAGAACATAAATATATAAGCAGTAATCCTGATGAAAAAATTAATTGGGTAAGTGTAACTGGTTGTATATCAATGCTTAAAGAAAAATTTGATGCAGATAATGCAGCTGAGAAAGCATCTAAAAATAAAAAGTCCAAGTGGTATAACATGGCACCAGAAGAAATAAAACTAAGATGGACACAAGAAAATGAAAAATCTGTAAAGCTTGGTAGATGGTATCATGATCAAAGAGAACGTGATATCTTAAATCTAAATAGTATTACAAGAGAAGGTTTACCATTACCAGTATTTCAAGTAAATGAAGTTGATGGTATTAAATATGCTCCAGATCAAAAGCTTGCTGATGGTATTTATCCTGAACATTTAGTTTATTTAAAATCAGCAGGTATATGTGGTCAAGCAGATAGAGTTGAAGTAGTTAACGGCGTTGTAAACGTATATGACTATAAAACCAATAAAGAAATAAAAGAATCATCGTACGTAAATTGGGAAGGTATAAGTCAAAAAATGATTGGGCCTGTAGCACATCTTGACGATTGTAATTTAAATCATTATAATCTTCAGTTGAGTATATATATGTATATCATTATAAAACATAATCCTAGACTTAAACCAGGTAAGCTTATTGTTGATCATATCAAATTTGCTGGTGAAGTTGATGAATACGGTAGCAGAATTTTAAAATATGACGCTAATAATGATCCAATTGTAGAGGAGATTAAAAGATATGATTTACCATATCTTAAAAAAGAAGTAATAGATATTATTCAATACCTTAAAGATTATGGCACAACTTAATGCAAACTTTCCTTATATAGAATGTTATATAAGAAATGAATTTATATTAGATACTTGGGGTGTAACACCAGGATATATTTTTGGAGTTAAGTCTATGATTAATAGACCATTACACTTTCATTTTCAATCTAATTTTGGAGCTATATTTTGGAATATGCCAATATCTGCATTTGTTCATCATGAAAATTATGATAAGTTAGATAATGATGAAGAAGTTAGATTGTCTTTATTACAATCGTGGGATTGTCAAAGTAATAATATTGCAGTTACAACATTTGCTTTCTTACAAAATAAGATGGTAGATGTTTTTTGTAGAGATCGTGTATGGAGATCCGGTTACTATATAACTACTATAGATGATTACGAAGGAGATCTAAATGAATTAAATGTTGGATACTCCAATGATCAAGATAGTAAGTGTTATCACTTTATAATGTTAAGTGATGGTAACTTCTGTGCCCAACCAAATAATTTATTAAGATGGCATAATCCAGATTTTATCGTACCTTATAATAAGGATAGTCCTCCAAAAATTCAAATTTTTAAAGATCCTCTTTCATCGGAAAGAATTGATAGGACATATGGTAACAGTCCATATTATTTTTATGGTGCTGGAGAAAAAAAAGATAATGTATGATAATAAAGTTATTTGATATTCAGAATGGTAAAGTGATTCCAATGGAACATTGTTATACTTTACAGACACTTAAAAATATTATGGATAACTATCCTGAAGATTATTTAAAAATCTTTCAGTATATCTTTTATATGACGTGTCCTAATCCAGATTTAAATCCATTCTTTCATACTCTAGAAGATGAAAAAGAAGAAATAATTCTCTATGAATTAGATGCAAACTTTAATGTAGAAGATGATTTAATTATTGAAGCATTAAACTTCTGTAAGAAAATGTATGAAACTCCTACAAGTAGAGCATACGAGGGTATTAAAAAAGCATTAGATCGTATTGGACGATATATGTCAAACACTGCTATTACAGATGGTAAGGATGGTAACATTAATCAAATACGAGCTATGGCTAAAGATTTTGATGCAATAAGACAATCATTTAAAGGTGCATATAAAGATTTACAAGATGAACAAAAGAGCCATGTCCGCGGTGGACAAGGTCTTGCATACGATCAAATGTAATATTATGTCTAAAACAAACATTGAAAAAAATGCTCCTAAAGGAGATGTTAAGTTTTCTTTATCTCTTACAGAGGAACAGAAAGCTGCAAAATCTAAAATTTTAGAAACTCCAATTAACTTTTTAATTGGTCAAGCAGGAACAGGAAAGACTTTGGTTGCTGTTCAAATTGCTTTAGACATGTTTTTTAAAAGACTGATTAACAAAATTATTATAACAAGACCTACTATTTCTACTGAAGAAAATGGTTTTTTACCAGGCTCTCTATCAGAGAAGATGGAACCTTGGTTAGTTCCTATTAGATCTAATATGCAAAAGGTATATGCTAAACCTGAAATATTAGAAAAGATGGAACAAAGTCATGATATTGAATTAGTTTCATTAAGTCATTTTCGTGGTAGGACTTTTGATAATGCTGTGTGTATAGTAGATGAATTTCAGAATCTTACTAAATCACAATTACAGATGTGTCTAGGTCGTCTAGGTAAAGACTCTAAAATTATCTTTACTGGAGATAGTCAACAAATAGACCTTAGACCAAGAGACTTTTCTGCTGTTCATGACATATTTAAGATTGAGAATTCACAGTATGTAAGCAAGATTATTCTTAAAGAGAATCACAGACATGAAGCTCTTGAGGAAATATTTAAACTATTAAATGAATATTAATATGTCATTTATATCAGTTCCTACATATAATGGTGAGTGGTCATATACTGAATTTGAAACACGAGAATCTTTTAGAGACTATTTAGTATCTATTTTTAAAGAACCCGGTGAATATGGTTTTGATGAAATGTCGAAACTATTTAATGAGCAAGCACAAAACTTTAATAAAAGTGGATTCTACTGTTCATTCCCAGAAGGAACTAAAGACTTTAGAAAGTATTGGGATAATGAAAAAGAAAAATGTCGTAAGGGAGTAATCTTTATATCTGATGACAAGCATTGGTATATCACTAGAGATTACTATATGTGGCTTAACTTTCTACCAATCTTTAATAAAGAGATACAGAAGTTTGGTTTTGCGGATGTACGTGATGCTCAATACCATATGGCATTATATGAGGTTATTGCAGAACTTAGTTATAAACATGCAGCGATTCTTAAAAAACGACAGATTGCATCATCATATTTACATGCTGGTAAATTAATTAATCAGTTATGGTTTGAAGAAGGGGTTACTCTTAAAATGGGAGCTAGCCTAAAAGATTATATAAATGAAAAGGGAACATGGAAGTTTTTAAATGAATATGAAACCTTTTTAAATAAACATACTGCATGGTATAGACCAATGAATCCACATAAGGCTTTATTCTGGCAACAAAAAATTGAAACAGAAACTCATGTAGGAAATAAAAAGCGTAAATCAGAAATTGGTCTTAAGGGTGTAATACAAGGTATGTCTTTTGAAAAAGATCCTACAAGTGGCGTAGGTGGACCTTGTAAATACTTCTTTCATGAAGAAGCAGGTATTGCTCCTAAGATGGATGAAACATTTGGTTATATAAAACCTGCACTTAAATCAGGTATGATAACTACAGGTATGTTTATTGCCGCTGGTTCTGTGGGTGATTTGGATCAATGTGAACCATTAAAGGATATGATACTTGATCCTGATGCTCATGATATTTATCCAGTTAAATCAAACTTAATTGATAAACATAATACTATTGGTTTTAGTGGATTATTTATTCCGGAACAATGGTCTATGCCCCCATACATTGATGAATATGGAAATTCATTAGTAGAAGAAGCTTTAGTTGCATTAGATGAATACTTTATAGAATGTAAAAGAAAGATGTCTCCTCAAGCTTATCAACTTGAAATTTCACAGCATCCAAGAAATATTGAGGAAGCATTTGCATTTAGAAAAGAATCAGTTTTTCCACTAGAATTAGTTGGAGCTCAACTTCGAAGAATAGAAGATAAAGTATATCCATATGAACATCTTGAGATATATAGAAATGCAGAAGGTTATCCTGCTGTAAAAGAGACAAATAAATTACCAATACTAGAATTTCCAATATCTAAAAAAACAGAAGATAAAACAGGTTGCTTAGTTGTATATGAAAGACCAAGAAGCAATACAGATTTTGGAACTTATTATGCATCTATTGACCCTGTTTCAGAAGGTAAAACAACTACATCTGAATCTCTTTGTTCAATTATAGTTTATCGTAATCCAACAGAGGTTACAAAAATTAATGGTGAAGAGACAGAAACATATATTGAACATGATATGATTGTTGCTACATGGTGTGGACGATATGATGATTTAAAGAAAACACATGAACAACTTGAACTTATTATTGAATGGTATAATGCTTGGACTATTGTTGAAAACAACGTAAGTCTATTTATTCAATATATGATAAGTAGAAAAAAACAAAAATATTTAGTACCGAGAAGTCAAATATTATTTCTAAAAGAATTAGGCGCTAATGCTAATGTATATCAAGAATATGGTTGGA
>Ga0315906_10009061_pt1 | contig 11865 bp, 10 predicted proteins | sample LakEriMetagenome_4_FD_203526 | JGI IMG/M metagenome (GOLD analysis project Ga0315906, IMG submission 203526) | Freshwater fungal communities from buoy surface, Lake Erie, Ohio, United States - Buoy 2 MA122 | ecosystem: Environmental > Aquatic > Freshwater > Lake > Lake biofilm | place: USA... | reverse complement strand
GAACTCGAAACTTCACCCTCGCTCTTAAGAATGGTCACTATCTTGAAGTTGTCTGTCCTTTGGATCATCCAGCAGCTGATGCTTCAGCATTTGGTCGCGTAGTTTCACAGCGCGCTAATGAAGGCGGAGGCTGGCTTACTTGGGTTGTTTCAACAGATGATCTCTCACCAATTGAAAACCGCCTTGGAAGACAAGCCATTGATGGTTCAAGAAAGCGCCCTGATGGAAGTGAGTTAAAGTGGAAGCAACTTGGAGTTCTTGGAACTCTTAATGACTCTCAGCTCCCATTTTTCATTCAATGGATGTCTAGTGATCACCCATCAACTGATGGCAAGGCAGTTGCTGAGATTGTAAAAATTGAGATTTCCGGTGATGAGAAGACAATTGAAGAGTGGCTTGGCTCAGATCTATCAAAAGCTTTCGATGGTGTTGAAATTCAGTGGGTTGACCCAGCGGTAAATGATGGAGAAACCGGACTTGTAGCTGTTCACCTAGCAACGCCTAATGGCGTTGTACGCTTGGACTAGTGATCAAGACGCACACTACCTTTGCTCAGTAGGTAGAGTGGAAATTCATCTTCATTTTTATCAAATAGTTAAAGTTAACTTCTATTTGACATACACAATTATTTTTTTGCTAATTGGGAATTAGTACCAAGTGTGAAATACTTTACTTGTGAAACGTAGCCTAGCTAGCTTTGATGTGGTAATTGTCGGCTCGGGTTTCTTTGGATTAACTATGGCGCACCAAATTGCCACAGAATCTGACAAAAAAGTGGTTGTAATTGAGAAGAGGGATCACATCGGCGGAAATTCCCATTCAGAAAATTATGGTTCCTCTGGTATAGAAGTCCACAAATACGGGTCGCACCTGTTCCACACCTCTTCGTTGGAAGTATGGCAATTTATAAATCAATTCTCTTCTTTTAATGAGTATACACACCAAGTAAAATCTCTTTATAGAGGTGAGTATTTCGATATTCCTATAAATTTACACACGCTTTCCCAGTTCTTTCATAGACCTTTCTCGCCATCTGAAGCAAGAGATTTTATGAAAAGCCAAAAGAATAATTTCTCAGCTCAAAAAGCTCTAACTTTCGAGGATCACGCAATCCAGACAGTGGGGTTGGACTTATATGAAGCATTTTATAAGGGCTATACAAAGAAGCAATGGCAGTTAGATCCATCCTTACTTCCCGGAGAAATATTCAGCAGAATTCCGATACGACTCAATTTTGATTCCAGATATTTTGATGATACTTTCCAAGGACTACCAATTCTCGGCTATCACAAGGTGTTTGAAAAAATGATAGAAAACCCAAGTATAGAAGTACTGACAGGAACAGACTTTTTTCAATTGGGTTTCACGCGCGGAGAAGAACAATTAGTAGTTTTCACTGGGCCAATTGATCGCTACTTTAACTATCGACTGGGGTTGCTAAATTGGCGAACATTAGATTTTGAGTGGTCTATTGAAAATACCAACGATTTTCAAGGAAATTCAGTAATTAACTACCCAGAGGAGCAATATCCTTTTACTAGAATTCACGAATTTAAGCATCTCCACCCAGAAAGAGTAGAAAAAATGAAAAGCAATCAAACTGTAATTGCAAAAGAATTTTCGCGCTTTGCAGATGTTGGCGATGAGCCTTTCTATCCTGTTAATTCTCCCAGAGATAAAATTCTCTTACGAGGTTATAGAGATTTAGCAAAACGAGAAAAAGGAGTATTCTTTGGAGGGAGATTAGGTAGGTATCAGTATCTTGATATGCATATGGCAATAGCTGCTGCGCTTAGTTTATTTGATAAAATTAACGAAGCATGAGTAGTCAACTTCCTGTAAATTGCCTAACGAATTCACGGACCTCTCTATAAAAAAATTCCTTCTCTTTAGATACCGATTCTCGAAATAGCGTTTGCATTTTGAAGTTTTCTAATTTCCCCAACTTGAGTACTTTTAGTACACTCTGTGCAGCTTCAACAGGGCTTATGACATCCAATTGCAATTTATACTGGCTTGGGACCGGGAAATCCTCGGCATTAAAACCTGCACCCAAGGTTGTTATCATTATTGGGCAACCTGCCATTATGGCTTCGCGGGGTAATCGATCCTTTCCAGGCAAATTTCCAAGATCTAAGTATAAGTCGACCTTATTAAGGATATCCTGAACTTGGTTATCAGAGAATCCCTGTAAAGGAATAAATTTTACACTGGGATCTAAAAATCTTTTTATATTTAGGATGTTGGCTAAACCTTTACGTGGATTATAAGCAACAATAAATGCTCGGTCATCGTAGTCAATTTTAACTATTTGAGATTCTTGGATTGGCAATCTAGTGATCTCATGAGTGTAATCACTTACCATTAAACCTTTCAGCTGATATTCTCTACCAACATACTCCTTTGCGTAATTGGATTGAAAAATGTGTAGGACTTCGCTCAATTTAATCTGAGAGCTAAGGAGTTTGTACAGAATGTTAGTTAGACGTAAAGCCATTAGGTAGCTCCCGTATCTAAGATAACTCAGGATACTAAGATGTCTTCTGAAATGAAGTGTCTCCCCAATATCTTTTGAATCGGGATATTCAGACCAAATTTTTTTATTTGAAGATTTCCATTTTTTTTCGTTAAAAAAAGGACTATTGTCGACAGACAGCCACCAGAATACTATCGAGTCAGCACGTCTGGATACATAGTAGGGAATCCTTGATAAGAACTCGGGAACAACAACTACATCTCCACGCTTTAAACTCCACCACTGAATAAATTTGGGGCGATATATGTTGTATTCCAGGATAGTCTTTTTTCTACCCGTTCCCCAGGTGGCTAACAAATAACATTCAAATCCAAGATCTTTTAGGGCATGATTTAGCTGATGAATCGCTTCTGGACCTCCCGTTTTTACTCCTTTAGGAACATACAGTATAAAACGCATGACTAATGTTAGCAAAAAGTTCGAATCATAAAGCTATAAGTGTCAGTGCAAATTCCGTATGGAATTTAAGCTTAGAATGAGTTCAGTTTTGAATAGTCAAGATAAAGGGTGTTAAATACAAAATGGTTGACTCGATTATCTAGAAATAACAGTGCATACTCTTTTTAGGTAGAGAACTCTCGGCCCAATGGAAAGCAATGGGGGCTCTATCTCAAAAGAGGAGGGTTCAAGGTTCCATGAGAGGAAAATTAAATTGTCCTCTCCCAGAATTGGGATAGTTAGACATGTCCGACTGTTTCAAGGTGGGAATATTTAGCTCACATAATCTGATCAGCTCACAGTCATGCGACACGGACAACAGACTGTAACTATATATTAAGAACGATAACAATAAGTTTCTGGAATCTAAAAGTACCTAGTAAGGGACTTTCTCCAGCCATCCCTCGTAATTCCGAATTTTAATCAGAATGCTTGTTAGTTAGGATTACAGTGAAGGCAGTAATATTATTTTTCGTAGAGAGATAGTATTAAAGCTAACTTACGAAATCAAAAAGCCATTAGGTTTTTCATCAACTAATGGTCTTAGCGTTGGGTAAACTCAAGAGATATTTTGAAAATTATAATTGGCCATATTCACAGACAAGGCAAAATCAGTAAGAGCCCTAAATTCAATTATCACGGCATAGATGCTCCTCCAAACATTAAATTGTCGTCCTTACCTTTCTTCAAATATTAGAACGCAATTAATTTCCGCTAGACTTGGGGGGGTGTTTAAGTTCATACGCCGCCCTAGCTCAGTTGGTAGAGCGTCGCTCTCGTAAAGCGAAGGTCATGGGTTCGAATCCCGTGGGTGGCTCCATAAAATAAGTGGAAAGGGATGAAATTTAACGAGAGTTTAAACGCGCAATTCACCAATTAGTAACTGGCGCATTCATTTAGTTGTACCCTTCAAAACCTCTTGTTTTCGGCGAAACAAGCATTCCTGGCGCCGGATAGGTATGTGGTTTGGACTATACTTATCGTTGTTGGGATACATCATACGTAGTATCAAATCAATTCTATAGAGTTTGAAGTAATTAGTAGAAAGAGAACTTGTAGGTGTATGAAAAAGTCAATAGCAGTTATTGCGCCAGTTTTTAATGAAGAAGAGAGCATTCACGAATTTATTCAGCAGATAACGGAAGTATTTGATAGTAATCAAGACTTCTCATGGCGTTTGCTTTTGGTAGAAAACGGATCCACAGATAAGTCTTGGAATCTAATTAATGTGACTCGCCAAGCCAGAAACGATATTGATGTAATTAGACTTTCTAGAAATTTTGGCATGGACGGTGGCCTCGCTGCAGGTCTTAGATTTGTAAATGAAGATGCAGTTATTTTGATGGCGTCAGACCTGCAAGACCCACCTCAAGCAATTCCCTTATTTGTGAGAAAATGGGAAGAAGGCTTTGACAACGTTTTCGCAATCGTAAGCAAGCGACCTGGCGTTTCTTTGCTACGTAGAGTTAACTCTCAAATCTTTTATCTAATTGCCAATAAAATGACAGGAAATTTGATTCCAAAGAATGTAAGTGATTTCAGGCTTTTATCAAAACGCTGTTACCAACAGTTAATACGTCTGGAAGAGGTCAACCCCGTGCTTCGTGGCTTGATAGCTTGGATTGGGTTCGAATCTACCGGAATTCGTGTCGAGAGAGCTCCAAGATTTGGGGGGAGGAGTAAAGCGTACTCATGGACAGTTTTTGGCCTGGGAATTCGGGCGATCCTGGCGCACTCTTTAATTCCCTTACGTTTAATATCTTTACTGGGGGCATTCTTGAGTATTGGGGCTTTTATGACACTAATTTTTACAACAGTCCTATTTTTAACTTCTGGCGTGCCTTTTCCTGGGTTTGGAACCCTATTGACTGTACTTATTTTTATGTTTGGACTACTTTTCTCAATGCTAGGCGTAATCGCAGAATATGTGGGGATGACCTATAAAGAGGTTTTAAAACGTCCTAACTTTATAGTGAAAGAAACTTACTTTAATACTGATTGAGCAATAAACTTTGCTACCTCTATAACCATATCCTCTTGGCCTGCGACTACTTTCCTTCTTCCAAGTTCGTCTATTAGTTTAAATGGTGAAATATTAAACTCTTTTGCAATTCTCTGTATTGGTTTTAGATATCCTGAAAAAAGACCAGCTCTTCCCGTAGCTATCGTAAGACTATTGCTTACGGGAGTGATTACAAAAGATTCTAAAGCTTTTTCTGCTACCTCAAAATACTTAAATCCTTCGAAATCAATAAACTTCGAGTCATAAAGAAGTGGAATTAAGAGTTCAATTTGTGCATTTCCAGCCCCAGCCCCAAATCCTGCAATACATGCATCTACAATTCGAGCTCCTGCTTCAACCGCAACAAGCGTATTAGCGATTGCGCACCCTAAATTATTGTGAGCATGTATCCCAGCGGGGATATCTAACGCATCTTGTAGTATTTTAAAACGTTCATTGATTTCAACCGGTAATAGTGCGCCAGCTGAATCCATCAACATTATTGCTTCCGCTCCTGCTTCTTGCATGAGTTTTGCTTCTTTAAGGAATTCAATGGGCGATGTCATATGGCTCATCATCAATACACCAACCGCATGTCTCTCTTGCTCACGAACATATTCAAGATACCTAAGCGTTGTGTTTGCCTCAGTACAATGAGAGGCTATTCGGAAGATATCAACTCCCATTTCAATTGCTCGATTAATGTCCCGGCCGATGCTGGCGATACCTGGCATTACATGAACAGAAAGCGAAGCGCGCTTCAGTGAACTACGAGCTGAAGTTAACGCAATTTCATCGGAAACAACAGCCTTGCCGATATGAAAGGAGCTAGCACCCAGCCCGTTTCCGTGACCAACTTCAACCCAATCAGCGCCAGCCGAGTCTGCCCATCCAGTGTATTTTCGAATGTTATCTTCTGTTATACCGTGTGAAACTGCATGATTTCCATCACGAAGAGTTACATCTGAAATCAAAACACGTTTTGAATATTTCTGTATCATCATGACGAGCGCTCAATACTTTGTGAGATATCTTCTCCAGCCTGAACGGCAGCTAAAGTTATAATGTCTAAGTTTCCAGAATAGGTAGGTAAATAGTCTCCAGATCCTAATACTTCAACAGAAAAGTGAATTGTATCAAAATCAATAAATGTGGGTGTTGCAATTAGTTTTAAGTTTGGAATGGTTACATTCAATTGCTTTATTCTTTGATTTACAACATCTTGCACACTTTCCTCTACCAGATCTAAACCCGAAACATAAATACTGGTATGCATCACGATTTCAGGGATTGCAGGGTTGATCACCAACATAACTTTTACCTCGTTTACTCCCGTCTCTTCGCAAATTGCACGCTCTGTATTAGCGATGTATTCATCAAGATTTTCTCTTGTTGCCAAGCCGGCAGAGTTTGAAGCAATTGTGCTAACTACTTCGACTGAGTTGATTTTAAAATTTGAACAAAGAGTATATAATAAAGGTATTGATGTTTGCCCCCCGCAAGTGACCATATTCAAATGAGAATTTGCATGAATAATTTTTCGGTTATTTGTGACACTTGGAATATAAAAACTTCCCAAAGGTGCAGGTGTTAGATTTACAAGTGCAACGTTCTCATTTTGCAAGGCATTTGCAATCAGAATGTGTTCTGAAGCTGAGGTAGCATCAAATACTAGGTCAATATTCGCAATATTTGCCATGAGCCCTTCTAGGCCATTGGGGCTAGTCTGGATCCCCATTTTATCTGCCCGCACTAAGCCTGGAGAATCAAAACGTCTCCCGACCATCAATGTACACTTAAGGTGCTTGCTTCGGCGTACTTTGTAAAGAAGATCTGTGCCAATGTTGCCAGAACCTATAATGGCAACACGCAAACGCTTTCCCGTTTCCAAAAAACCCTCCCCGCACGCTTAATTGCGAAATTCTACTAACTTTTCTCTGTTTATGAACAAAAATGAGATAAAGTCTTGGGTATTCAACTAGTCGATGGGATAACAATGATTAAACAAGCGAATCTCACAAATATACCCGTTGTGATACTTGCGGGGGGCTTAGGGACACGGCTTAGAGAAGAGACTGAATTTAAGCCCAAACCCATGGTAGAAATCGGCGACCGACCCATACTTTGGCACATTATGAAATACTTTAGTAGTTACGGAATTAAGGATTTTATCATATGCCTTGGATACCGTGGAGATGTCATTAGGGATTACTTTCTTAGTTACCAGACAAGAAACATCAATTTATCCTTACGTCTAGGGCAAGAACCTAAAACTAATTTTCTAGATAAGCATGACGAAAACGATTGGAAAGTTACTCTCATCGAAACTGGCAAGTTAAGCAGCACTGGAAGTCGTTTAAAGCAGGTTCAAGACTTCATTGGTGACCGTACTTTCATGTGCACCTATGGTGATGGATTATCCAGTGTTAATTTAGAGGAATTAGTTTCGTTTCACAGGTCACACTCTGGAATTGCAACACTGTCTGCAGTTCACCCAACAAGTCGGTTTGGTGTTGTTGATTTAAGGGATGATGGGAAGATTCAAGAGTTTCTGGAAAAGCCCATTGTGGATGACTGGGTAAATGGCGGGTATTTTGTGCTTGAACCATCGATATTCGACTTCATTACTGATGATGGGCCATTTGAAGAGACTCCATTGAAATCTCTGGCAAAGTCTAACAATCTGTTTGCATATCGTCATGACGGATTCTGGCAGCCAATGGATACATATCGTGAGTATCTCGAATTGAACGCACGGTGGACGTCAAATGATGCCCCTTGGCGTCGTTGGTGAGTTAATCTATGAAGCACGAATTGGGCATTTGGAATATATTGGCGGATCAAAATTCAACTTCTCAGCTAGCTGACTACTTTGATTTTATTTACCTCGACCTGGAGCACGGCTTTCGCTCGATAGATGACATTCTCGCAACCGTAAGATTCTACAATTCTAATCAGGTGGATTTTTCTGTAAGGGTACGGAGGTTTGATGACCCAATCATTCAAACTCTTTTAGATGCCGGTGTCCGCAAGTTTGTGCTGCCACAGCTTCGTTCAATGAATGAGTTTATGACCTTTAAACGTAGCCTTCAGTTTCCCCCTAATGGAACGCGTGGGCTCCATCCAAAATCTATACTTAAGATGAATACCCCCAAAGATGAGAGTGTTGCTATCACTGTCATAATTGAGACACAAGAAGCATTAGCAATCCTTGAAGAGATAGCAAATGATAATTTGGTTACTGATCTATATTTAGGAGTTTTTGATTTATCTATGGAGATCGGCGTCCAAGGTGGCCCCTTTTCACCTGATCTTGATACATATTTCGTACAAATAAATAATGTCTGCAAAAAATATAACAAGAATTTTGTAGCGATGCTTCCCGAGATTACCGACCTCTCTTTTGCTACTAAGTATTCATTAAGTAGGGTCGTAGTCGGAATTGATTCTATGTTAATTCGCACCCTATTGCTTCAATTGACTTCAAATTTGCGTGTAGATCAAAATGACAGATAGAAGTCGCGTAGCAGACTATGTAGTTAACCGATTAATTGAATCGGGAGTTGACCATTTTTTTATTGTAGTTGGTGGGAATGCTATGTATCTTGATGATGCAATCAGAGTAAGCAATGTTCCATACACTGCATTTCATAATGAGCAAGCAGCGACTATGGCGGCCGAAGCTTATTCTCGAGTCACAGGAAAACTTGCTTGTGTTGTTGTAACAAGTGGTCCTGGAGCTACAAATGTCATAACAGGTGTAGCGGGTGCCTTTTATGATTCAGTGCCGCTTATCATAATTTGTGGAAACGCGAAAAGTTCCGATCTCTGCACTCCAGAAATGCCTAGAGGTGTCCGTCAAGTGGGCACTTTTGAACTTCCTATTCATGAAATTTGTGCGCCCATAACAAAGTATTCAGAGTTGATTACTTCAAGGGGTCAGGTAGAAGAAGTTCTTAATGCCGCAATAAGTAACTGTTTGCAGGACAGACCTGGCCCATCATTGATTAATTTCCCTATCGATATTCAAGGTGAGCAAATGATAGATCCGTTGACTTCAACCGAAGTATCTTATGGGGCCACCGACGTCCAACCCATAAATCAGACTGACTTAAATAATTTGATTTCAGAATTAGATTTTTGTTTACGCCCTTCAGTTCTAATCGGACATGGCGTTCGAGTGTCTCAAAGATCAGATAAGTTACTTAATATAATTAAAAAATTCAATGTTCCTATTTTTACAACTCAGTTAGCAAAAGATTTTGTATCCTACGAGGATGATTTGTTCATAGGGCATGTTGGCGTGCGTGGCGATAGACCGGGCAATATGGGAATTTATAATTCTGACTTTATACTGTGTATTGGAACTAGCCTTCATCAACAGAATATTGGCTACGAGCCTCAACTTTTTGTGCCGAATGCCAAGAAGTTCATCTTGGAAATGGATAAGTCAGTCTCTGGAAAAAAACTTCCTATCGAAGCTAAATATCTTGATATTTCAATTGATAGCTTCATAAACTTATGTGAAGACCTAGAGATAAATTATTGTAATTCAAATGATTCATGGTTACAGGATTTACGTGCTCTAAAACACAAGTATGCTGTAGCTAAGGAGCCGCACGACTTTTCAACTCCAGAAATAAATATGTACGAGTTTGTTGACGTGCTTTCTGCGAATCTAGAAGGTAACGAGACGATAATTACGGATGCTGGCTTGTGTTTTTATATCATGGGCCAGGCTTTCAAGTTGAAGAAAGGTCAAAGGTATATTGTCTCTGGGGGATTGGGATCTATGGGCTATGCACTCCCAGCCTCAATTGGTGCAAGTTTGGCCACGGATTATCCGGTAATTGCTGTAACTGGAGATGGATCGATGCAGATGAACGTCCAGGAGTTAGCGACTTTGAGTTTGCTTGGTACTAAGACCAAGATTTTCATTATTAACAATGGAGGCTATGCATCCCTGAGAAATACTCAACGCTCATTTTTTGGACCGGACTTTATTGGAACATCTGAAACGTCTGGTCTGTCTATGCCGAATTGGAAGTTGATTTCTTCTGCCTATGGAATTGACTATCGGGCGATATCAAAAGCATCAGACCTTAATAGTAGCCTAAATGAAATTATGGAAAATTCGAAAACGCAAATTATTGAAATTTTTTGCCAACACAATCAAGTGGTTATGCCTTTCGTCGGAAACTATAGAGATGAAGCAGGCAGCTTAAGATCAGATCCACTTTATGAAATGAAACCTAAACTTTCTAATGATCCGGCTGATATCAATCTAATTTTGAACTAGAAAGGACAAATTTTATCCATCGATTAATTACTTTTCTATGGTCCTGTTCAAAATTGATTTTAGGAATTCTCCCATCCCAATGCGGTACATACTTGTCAGAACTATCATCAAATTTGCTCAAGATTTTAAGAGGCTTACCAGAAATATCTGAGACCATGTCCCCCCAATTCTTAAGTGTTCGTCCGTCGCTACTTCCTACATGAGTCGCGCCGACTAATTCTTTATTCAATAAGTAAAGTACAACCGCAGCCATCGCATTTCCAGTGAGGTAGGATCTTCTTGCCTTTCCATTGCCATTCAAGTGAAGTGACTCTGAGAATAATGCCTGATTAATTAGATTTCCTATCGCGTAGTGACTTGTGGTTGGTAGACCTGGTCCAAAAAATGCAAACAACCTTGCGTTTACTCCAGACACATAACCTTCTCTCGTCGCCTGATTTAACCTCAATTCTGTCTCTCTCTTAGCCATCGCATAGGTGAAATGTCTCGAGGACTTGTCAACGCTTGCTTCTTGAAAGTCTTGACGTAAAGGTAACTTTTCATGAATAAGTCGAACGTTTCCATAAACAGCTCCAGAGCTTGTGTGTAAAATACGTGGCCTATTTCCATTGATTTTGGCCGCTTTTAAGAGATACTGCATTCCTCCAATTGAAGAAAGTCTTACATTTTCGGAATTATTAGAACCAGTTTCACTTGTTGCAGGAGTGGCACAATGAATTGCGTGAGAGAAAACGTACTTGATCTCAGAAAGTTTTTCAACCCCACCTTCAGCCCAGTTTAGAAACTCAAAATTCTCTTTACCTAATTTTGCGTGCGTTTTTCCTAAATTTCTGCTCAACCCAAGAATTTGTATCTTTTGAGACTCGGCTTTTGTGTAATACCTCAGAACCTCTATCAACCAAGATCCAATGAAACCAGATGCTCCAGTTATCAAAATTTTAGATTCAGAAAAGTTTACTGAATTACCTTTAAGGTAAATATGTGCTGACTCTAAATACTCCTCGGGGTATCTATACATATTTTGACCTCCTTGGCAGTAAAGTATAATTTTCCAATAAAATCTTAATCCATAGCCTTACTTATGCGCCAGTCATTGTGTCTAAGTTTTTATCAGTTACTACTATTTTCCATCTAGTGTTCAAGAGCTTAATCCTATTATGAATCTCTTTTACTTTATAAATAGTGGTGATAAGAGAATTAACATATACTTGAGAAGTGTCGAACATTATTGCAGGCCAAATAAGTGGTATAACTTCAGTAAAGGCCATAGTTTTCAGTTTATTCTCTGTTCATTCCGAAAAACGTGTAGCGATGCGCCAGCCAGAATTAAAGTTTGCATAATCTATTTAATCGCTTCTTCTATCGATTTGGCTACATATTCAAGCATTTCATGGGTAAGCCCAGGCCAAACGCCCAGCCAGAATGTATCTTTCATTACCTGGTCAGTATATTTTAAGTCTCCTACAACTCTGCGTGGAGCATCTATGAATGCGGGCTGGCGAATCAAGTTTCCAGCAAAGAGCAATCTTGTTCCTATACTCTTGTGGTTTAGTCTCTGAACTATTTCATTTCTATTTTTTGGAGAACTGT
>Ga0315906_10009060_pt1 | contig 11865 bp, 10 predicted proteins | sample LakEriMetagenome_4_FD_203526 | JGI IMG/M metagenome (GOLD analysis project Ga0315906, IMG submission 203526) | Freshwater fungal communities from buoy surface, Lake Erie, Ohio, United States - Buoy 2 MA122 | ecosystem: Environmental > Aquatic > Freshwater > Lake > Lake biofilm | place: USA... | reverse complement strand
CAACTGAGAACCTAAAGAGTAAGCACCATTTGATATTACTTCAACGTTTTCAACATAGCCAGCGGTGTTTACGTAGATACGTGCATTTGCCGCTATGTTTGCAGAACCTAAATTTGTATAGATCGTAACAAAACTATTTACAGTTCTGGCGCCAGCGTTTGCAGTAATTGTGCGAACACCCGTAGCAACTACTGCTGTGGCAATCACAACGTTTGAATTTGTGTTTAATGATACTGTGGGATTTGATTCATAAAGTCCAGAGTCATTTACAACAAATGTATTAATCGCAGTATTTGGATGAACAATTACTTGTACATTTGCTTGTCTTAACGGAGAACCACCGGAGAAAACCAACCAGCCATTTGAATAACCTTGACCAGGATTCGTCATTGCAAGACTGTTTGCATATAACACACGGTGTGGATTATTATTTGGTGTGGCAACTGGTTTTGAACCATATAACCCACCACTCACAAATGAAATTGTACGAATCGCACCGTTGGATGGGTACACTTCAATATTTGCAACGGCTGCTATGGCTTCGTCTGTACCTGTAAAGGATATAAATCCATTATCATAACCTGAACCGGGATAAGTTAAAGTTAATGAAGTAACTTGTCCACCACCATTTGAGAATACAAGATAACCGTTTGAGTATCCTGAACCAGAATTAGCGATTCTCAAGTTAGAGACATTTGAAGAAGTAATTAATTCGGTGTTACTTAAAACGGAAGAGATTTTTCTCATCTCACCATTTACGGCAATAAAAGAACCTATTGATAAAATACCAAAGTTATTGGCAACGTTAAACTTTGTATTACTTCCAGTAACGACAACTCTTCCATTTCCAACGTTGACTGTGCCAGAAATTGTCTTTTCTTGTATAGTTTGTTGAACAGCAACGTCTGTGAGTTCAACAACATGTTCTCTATTAAAGACGGCGTAGTTGACAAGACCAACTGGATGTATAAGTCGTTTGAGTAAGGTTTTATATTTCGCAAATTCAATTTGTGAAGAGATTACGTAAGAATAATCAACATAGTAATCTTCACCTTGAATCTTTCTTTCAAAAGATGAGATAATAGAATCTGATGTTGTCCAACGACCAGGAGTGGAAATAAAAGAGCGTTCAATTTCGGCAGTTGCGGTAGCACTTCCATCACCACCAGAAATACTTACTTTTGGAATAAACTCATATCCTGCACCAGGATCAATTAATTTGATTGATGTAATTTGACCGTTAGCGGAGAATCCTGTGCCTTCTAATCTTTCACCATCACCATTCAGTGAATCAATTTCAACATTAGCATAAACGCCAGCTTCCGAACTTACTGTAATCGACGGGAAATTATTTTGAACGTAACCATAACCACCTAAAGGCCAACGGTTATAAACACCAACTCTTCTATCTAAAGATGTGTATGTCCAGGTTGAAGTCATTACAGCAAGAGTATCATTTGTAATTGAAGATATAACTCTTGATTGAGTATTTACTTCAATTATATCACCAACGTTTAAATCTTGAGTAAAGAATGTACCAGTTCCGTTTAATTCGTTACATGCTGTGTTTACCGAAGACGTTCCACGAATTCTACTGTTTGCCGAGTCAACTCTAACAATTCCACCAGCAGAATTAACAGCAGCAACTATAGCAGCAGCATGTTGACCGTATGTGCCTAAAGGGTTGGGCCCAAAAACAATTTCATCACCAACTTTATAGTTTATACCACCATTATTAATTTTGTAACGACCAATTGATTTTAAACTCTTAGAATATCTAAATTTTGCGGTTGGTCCATATTCTGCACCAGCAGCATCAAATACAACTTGATTTTTTTCAGTTAAAGGAACAGATGTGGTAACAACATTAACACTTGTGATTGGACCAACTTGAAGTCTGAGATAGTTAAGTGCATCGGATATTGTATTAGCCGCACTTATGTTTGGTTTTGCAAAAACAGCTCCAAAGTTTGAACTGTTTACATACACTGTACCATCAACATTCAAACTTAAATTTGAAACTACGTCTGGAGAAATCAACAAAGAATTTGCGGCATTTGCTCCAGAGGTATCAATACCATCAACAACTGCCACTAATGTTGTAAGAGGATTATTTCCACTTACAGAAATAGGAGATAGCAAACTAAAAACAGCACCACCATGATGAACGTTTACAACATCAACAAGCGCAGATTTAACACTCTCAACAATACCAAAAGCGTTTGATGAAGCATTGCCACCTACAGCAGAAACGATTTCACCTACACTATAGTTATTTCCCGAATTAATAATGTTGAATCGTTTGACAATTGAGAACGTTGACGCACGAATATCAATTAAAATATCATTATCTTCATCAACAATTGGTATGGTTACTATTTCACCATTTAAAAAATCTCCATTTAGAGTTTTTAAATTAATAAAAAGTTCAATTGGTAAACCAAGATTTAAAGTGTCTGCTACAGTTCTTTTAACAGTTTTTTCAACAATAGCAGACGCACCCGAAGATACTCCAGTAACTTTTCTATTTTCAATTAATGAAATATCAAAGTTATCGTATAAAACAACGATAACCGAATTGTTTGTGGGAGCCGTGACAAAGTTTAGTTGTCTATATTCTTTGTTGATAAAGAAATCAACATCGGCTAATTTTAAAACTCCATCTACGAAAACACTGATCTCAGTCTGATCAACTTTCTGTGCAAAGTAAAAAGTTTTGTTTGTACCATTTCCGATATAGCGGCTTGATACGTCAGGATTAATTCTAAGTTTATTATCTACTTGCCACTTACTTGCCGATACACGAAGAACATTATTTTTGGGTAAAACAATATCAACATCTTGTCCAAAAATAAGTTGAAAAAGAAGTTTAAAAGAACCCTCTGAACCTTTTGATCTGTATAAATTTGCAAGATGTTTGAACAGAAGTGCTTTGTTTGACTGCACCTCTAATGGCACTAAAGAAGCGTAAGTATTGTAAAAATTTCTTTCAAATCTATCCAAAGAGTCATCAACATCCCTAATACTTTTTAAAGTTTTTGCCGTTGTAACTAAATTATTAGATGTGATGGCAGTGTTAGCCTGAGTCTCAAGAAACTCATAGTACGCTTCCAAAAAGGTGATGAACTTCGGATATTCATCACGAACGAATTCGGGTACTTGACGGCTAACAAGTAATGATGTTTTTAAATCTACTGACATTATACAGTTTCTAGTGTTGTGCTAATTGATGTTGGATCGGTTTCATCAATAGTTATGATGGTGTCTTTTGTTGTACTTATAATGCCTTTTTCAGACTCAATTGACATTCTAATTTCATTATCAGTAGATTCTACATTTTTAATAAAAATATCTTTTATTGTAACTATGCCGGCATCATAATCAATTTCACCAGCAGCTTCGTTTACAACTTGTCTTTGTGAAAGTGCATCATAGTAAACTGTACGAATTGTTCCAACACGACCATCAATTACTGCCGATGCCGTAGCACCAGAGCCACCACCGCCGGTTATTGTAACTATGGCACGTGTATAATCAATACCACGATTTATCACTTCAATGCTTTGAATTTGACCGTTTAAAATAGTTGCCGAAGCATTTGCACCCGTACCATCACCCTCAATTGTTATTCTGGGCTGTGATGAGTAACCCGAACCTGGATTCGTCACTTGAATTGATGTAATTCCGGAGAAAGATTGTGGAATTTCGTCAAATTGAACTTCACGATCTACACCCTGTGAATCCGCTACCGTAAATTTAGTTGAAGATAACTTATTACCGATTGTACCTCTGCGTAATGGTGTATTGAATCTAATCGTATAAGGTGTAGACGAATTTAAAGTGGGAGTGAATCTTTTCTCCAATCGAACAGAAATAGACGATCCAATAATAGAGTTTGTATCTACAGAATCAATTGTATCTTGAACTTTTGAAAGAATAAATTGTGAATTAAATTTATCAAGATTTGTTGTTTTATATGCCAAAATAGAATTTCTTATGGCAGTAATTAATTGTTGTTGAGTTAATGCAGTTTTATTTGGATCATATGTAACTGATGATGAAACAAGTAAATATAAAAATTCTGGATCACGTATTACAGTTTGAATAGCCACAATTGCCTTGGGCTTGATAATTTCATCAATGATTCTTTGCTTTTCTGTATCTGAAATAAAATAGTTTTGTTTAGGTTTAAGAGATATATAAACTACTCCAAATTTTGGTGGTGATTCATCTTCACCACCCCAAACTGAAACTGAGTCTACAACAGGATACGCTTTTTGAATATAAGTTTCGTAATCTTTAAAAGTAACTAAACGATTCTGCGTTGTAAATTGCAAAGGTGCTGCAAATTTAATATTATCTACAGATTCTCTTTCTGCTCCACCGGAAGATTCGCTTACGGGATCAATTATAAAATCTGTTTGTGCATTACCTAAAGAGTCTGCAAGAACTCCGGTGGCAACGAAATTATTTGCCTTGTTTGCTCCCGAACCATTTGTAATTAAATAAGTGACGCTAATCACTGCACCGTTAGGTAATTTTTTACCAATTACATTGTCACCAAAATAAATTGCATATCTTTCTCCTCTGTTTTCTTGTAGATAGAAAACAGCGGATGTTGTGGTGGTGGTTGAAGCATCTTCTGCTAAAGTATAGATTTCCGAATCTGTGTTTGATACAGAGTTACGAACAGATACAAACAAAGTGGATGTGTCAATGTTTGTATCAGGAAGAGTAAATATTTGCTTTGGATTTGTCGTTTGGTCATGAGTAAAATTGTATGTTACCAACTGACCTTCATATATCGGCAAATTTAAAAATGAAAAATCTGTGTTTGATTTAGTTACTCGAACCTCTTCCAGCGTCACAAAGTTGTAACTGACACCATCAATTTCGTTAGATAAAAAAGAAAAACCTTTAGGTATTGTCAGTGTGCTTGCAACATTTGTGGCCGTATTGACAGTGAAGTTGATTGTCGCACGTGGTGCTTTTCTAGAATACGGAATATAACCTAAAACTTTAGAGTGTGAGATAACAGAATCACGCAATAAAGCGGTATCCATGAATGCTTCATTGGCAACCATGTTCAAATAATAAGCATTATAATGTGTGTTATATGCCAAAATATCCAACAGAACGCTTAGACCAGAACCTTCAAAATCGTAGTCAGTAAACTCAGACTGACTCTTTAAAAAAGTCTTTAGATTTTGTTTGATTTGATCAAAGTCAAGTTCGGTAACTTGTAGTGGTTCAGCCATTTTATCTTATACGCTCTAAAAAGAAATTAATTGTAATTGGATTAGGCAAATTAACAATATAAAAAGTCATTGAAATTCTGTAGCCATTTTCGTCCGGAGCAGGAATTGCAACAATTGATTCTACTGAAACTCTCGGTTCATAGTTATTAATAACGTCAAATAAACGCCTTTCTATTGAAGCACCAAAAACAGAATCTACTGGTTCAAATAGTAAAGCCCGAATTGCTGATCCCAATTCTGGCTGAAAAGGTCTTTCGTAAAAGTTAGTCGAAACTAGATTCTTTACAGAATTAATAATCGCCTTTTCGTTTAAGTGACGATTTATGTCCTTTTTTACAGGATGTATTGTAAAATTCAAATCCAAATCTTTATAAGATCGTTCGGACTGAATTTTTGGTTCGTTGGATGTAATTGTAGTTGACATCTTTTATTTATTCAACCTGCAAAAACATTTGGGGAACCAGCAGCAACAGCAGTACAACCTCCAATACTATCGCCAACACGGCCAGCACCTCTACCATTTACTTTTACAGTGCTTGAACCTGACGAAATTGATGCTACATGCACCGAGCATGGATTATCATTTGGTATTAGATGTGGAGTATTGATATGTCCCTGACAACTCCAAGGTATACCATTTACAAAAACATTCGTTGAGCCTTGGGCTCTTGAAGGTGTGGAGCAGTGTGTGATGTCCATGTCTCCAATTCTACATGCCGCTGGCATAATTTTCTCCTATTCTGCTGGCTCTACCCAACCTGGTGGGTCTGAAATATAAGTTGGTGTTATAATGTTACCCGAAGCATCTTCAATAACTCTACCTGGCGCTATCGCTTGTACAAGTGACTGCAATCTGGTAAAGTGTCTAGTAGGTATCAGATGCACCATTTGAGTGAATTCTGTTGTAACTCCTTGAGCATTAAAAGTAAAAGTTACTGTTTTCTCTGGTGTGTCATCTGGATAAAACTTTACAATATTATTCCAACCTGTGGTTGATGTGCTTGAAGGTGCCCTTGCTGCAATCAACGCATTGTATGAATTATAAGTGGTTACTTGAAAATCACCCGTTGGTTTTGATTCTGAACCATAAAAACTAGAGGCATTCGGATCATAATTGTTTGTGTTCATTACCTGATAAATGTCTCTTGTTGCCAGATCATCTCTGTATTTTCCAGACAAAGTGTAAGTTGTTATGTAAACTTGAGCCATACCTACAGTTGTAAGAATACAACTTGTATTTGACATTGTGGCACTCGTTATTACACCTTCTGTTGTCAAACCTTTGTCAACTCTAGCATCAATAAACGAAACGTTTACTGGTTGCCCCGCCGCAACTAAAGTTTGAGCATGTGAAAACTCTACAGTTTCCCCATCAGGAATGTCTCTAAATTGTGTGCCATATGTGGACAAAGCCATTTCTAAAAAGTTCCTCTTTTCATTAACTCTTGAAATCTTGGCATCCAAGATTCTATTTCTTCATGATCTTCTTTTGTATGCGGCGGTGGTGGCATATATGGATTAAACTTAATTACCGCATCAAACTTTTTTGGTATGTCTTCCCAACGCTCATAAGTTTTCAATTTACCATTCAACAAAATAACAAATTCGTGCTTCATGTTTAGTTCAGTCTAATTATTGATCCTTGTATAGTCATTGTGCCGCCCGATTTAATTGTTGCTGTGCCACTTGCTTGAATGTCTAATGTCTGGCAAGTTGCTTTTAATTGTTGAGTGACAGCCAATGTAGCGTTCTTTTTTACTGTCGCCGACAAGTTTTCACCAATAGTTGCAGTCACATTTTTATCCACTTTAATCGTAGCATTTTGCTTAACATAAACTTCAGCGTCACCTTGTACCGTAACAAAACATTTACCCATGATATAAACACGGTCATTACCCATCACGATTTCATAATTATCTTTTGTAATCTTTTCTACTTTATCGCCGTTAGGAAACCATTCTTGAAATGAACCATTACGATGTGCAATATGAATTCTTTCTTTACCAACAGTATCGTCAAACTCTACAATGTGACCAGACTCGGTTTCAGTTACATTATTGTATGGATACTTTGCGGCATATTGTGTTGTTGGTTCTGTCCAAGTGCTGGTAGCAGTTGGCACAGATTTAACCACATTGTCTTTACGTTCTTGTATAAACGTCTTTGACATGTTTTCATCATTACGAGCCAGTCGTGACGTTGTTGGTTCATCTAATATTCTTGGATAAGATTCAGCAGCAGATTTTTCTGTAATCTTGATACCACTTCCATCTGTACTATAAGTTTTTGATGCTGGTGTTCTTGGTGAACTTTGCAGTTCGGAAGAAACTCTTGCATCATTAAATCCTTTTTGAGCATTCGCCGCTACAAGGGGAATGCCAGGAAGAACACCTAACATCACAGGCTGCTGTGCATTTTCACCATCAAAGAAAAAACCAAATACCATATCACCTTCACGTGGCGGATATGTGTCTCTAGCATTTACAGGCAATGACGACTGCGCCCACGGCAAACTATCTGTCGGCAACAAAGACTTATTATCTGTATGCCAACCAGCGCAACGAACTCTACAACGACCAAGTTTTAATGGATCGTTGATTTTTTCTACAACACCAACCCACCAAACAAAACCATTTTTACCTGCAAAGTCTTTATTTTCAGTAGCTTCCATAATTTTCTGCCGCCTTGTTTTGTTCTGGTGTGCTTTGTGGTATAAAGTCTGTTTCGTTTGATGTCGTTGCAAGTTCTAAAATTGTTTCGTGCATATCATATTTGATGACATGTCTTGCAGCAATAATCAAATATTTTCCGCTTAGTGAACGATCTTCATTCTCTGAGCCAGACTCTTTCTTTGAAAAATCTGGCACACGAACATTTAAATTAAAGCCTGAAGTCAACTGAAAGTTGCCAGGCATAACAAGTTTAATTCGTTTGTTCATTAAATTAGCAAAAATTGCCTTTCGTGCAAACACAAAATCTTCTGGAGTTTCAATTTTTGAAATTGAAGTGGGATCATACTTTTTAACATAAGCACTGTTTTTTATATTAGCACCAAAAATGTTTAGCACTTTTTTAGAATCATATGCTTCAGTTGCTTTTTCACCACCACGATTTTTTGATTGTGAAAAGTTGGCAGTGTCATTGCCATGATCCATTGCATTATAATGATCTTCAAACCCTATACGCTTGCTTTGTATTGTTCTGGTGATTGGGTCAAAACCAATAAACGTACCAGCGGCAACACCCTCTCTTGTAGTTTTAATTTTATCAGATTGATTCACAACCTCAAAGTGTCTCGGACTTAACAACTCTTGATTTGACTGAACACCTTCTAAGTTTTTAGCTGGAAATTTAATTTTAAATAATGCGTCAGATGTAAGAAGATAAGAAAGTGAAGTAAAATTAAAACCCAAATTATTCTCAAAGAAAACATAATTTGGTGATCTTTTTTGATCCACTGCTCTTTTGGCACACCACTCTAAGGCATCAAGAGGCTTCAGATTCGGTATAACTAAATCACGGATGCCCGTCGTGTCTTGAAAGACACCGTTCAATTTATGTTCGGGAGTCTTTAAGTAATTGACTAATATTTTCTTAACAACATCGCTATAAGTTGTTTTGTAAGATTGGTTTATTTTTTGTTGTTCGGAAAAAATAAACTCGTCTGAAACAAACTCTAAAGTATAAGCCTCTGCATTTTGCTGTAGTGCTGCACGATTTGTTTGACGATATATTCTAAATGCTTTTTTTAATCTAAAAGAATCTGAGTCTGAATCTTTACCAATATTCACCAAAAGAACTTCTGAGCCATCAAACAATAATTTAGAAGAAAGACCAATTGAGTCAATAATAACAATCGCACCTGTCATTACGGGTGACAATAGAGAATCAAAAATGTTCAGTTCTTGAAATAGTTTAGATATGTCTAACTTGCCAGTTTTGGTTACAATGGCAAGTTCATTAAGACTAAACTTTGACGGTGTTTCTGGTAAATTAACAGTTGACATTTTTATTCTTTAGAATTAATCACTCGTTTAAACTCATCAAGTAAACCAGATTGAGAAACAATTTCTGAACGTAACAATTTAATTCTTCTCTTTGATTCATTTAAATTTGTTTCATATTCATAGAAAGTTTCTGTTCCTTTGCTAACTGTTTCTGTTATTTTTGTTCCACTTTGAAGTGTTATCATAGAAGTAGATGTGATTACATTTGCATACGAATTTGCATCAACTTCTATTTTTTCTTCTATGGTATTTCTTGTGGCATTGTTTGTGACTCTTGTAACTATTTTATAATAAGATTTTACGTTTGATTGTGACCAGGCAATTCCAGTTTGTGGAGTTACGTTGGCAGACCCATTTGCCGAATATTTTTCGTTGATATATTTTATAATTGTTCTTTGATCTAGCGGCCAGTCATATTGTGGATCAATAATATCGTTAAACATTAAAACTACCCAATGTCTTTCAGGTGAACCATAATATTTGTTTGCAATTGTCTCAGGTGTATCACCATCTTGAATATCATAGGGATAAAAAATGTTTGAGTTTTGTTTTAGTTCATTTTCAAAACCAAATCGTGCAATAATGTTTGTTATAAAATCAGCATTCGTTGGCTTATTTGACAACGAGTATAAAGTCTTTGGAAAAAAATTAAAATACTTTGCCATAAATTATTACTTTATAAATCTGTTATAAGTTTCTTGTAGTCTAGAACCGACAGACTCAGAGGCTTTATAACCCCCATCTTTTCGAACCATACTTGCTTTAGTAAGAATAACTGTTTCTTTAAACTCAAGTGTCAATTGAATTGCAGTCGGCATACCTGTGCGACCTAAACGGGGATCGTTTTCACCAAACATTTCATATGCTGACCAACCATTGGGTGCATAATTGACAGAAATATTTGTCAGCACACAACGACCAATACCAGGTAAGTTTGGATTGGGACGACCACCATAATAAAATCCAAGTTCAAATTCTGAAGGCGGTATCAAAAGCAAACCACCAGATCCACCATCAATTTCTGGCGCTTGATGAAATCTTAGACGCTCTAAAATATTTTGAACCTCCAATGCTTCTCTTTCATCACGTGGATAAAACATAAACTCAAAAGTAAATTGTCTAAACGATGGTGAAGAATAAAGCAGTTCAAGCATTGGGTTATTGACACCACCAAGTGCCAAAAATGCGGCTGCTTTGGCTGTATTTTGACCGATGCCTGGGATTTTACCAGCGCCGCTTCCTGCAAGTTCAAATGCTTTTTGTATAGCAGCGGTGGCAGCAGGGCCTTTGATTCCTTTTTCAGCAGCAGATTTTATATCTAAGCCTTTGCTCATATCTTCTAATACAGACTTGCCCGCCACTGCTATTTTGCCACCCAATTCATCTCCCAATGCAGCCTCAGAATAAGATTGTGCAAAAGTATACTGCAACGTATCTGGCATATACAGAACAATTGTTTCATTTGTTTGTTCGGTTGTTTTGATTAAAGACTGGTTTTCAATATCTTTTACATTGTCAATATACGTGTTCTGATCAACATCCACTGCTGCTCTTTGTTTTACGGGACCACCAAAATTGGTTGCAATACTTTTACCAAACAAAGTTTTACCGCTTGTAAGGTTGTTTATTGCATTATCAATTGCACCGTTAATTTTTGAGGCAAAAGATGTACTTTGTTGTCCTGGAGTTGATGGTTTAAAGTCTCCAATTTTATTGATATTGTTTTGCTGTACACCTTGATATTGTGAATTTTTTTGTTTGAAAACATTGATAAGCATATAATGTGCTTTATCATAGTTACCAATGTCTATAGGATATCTGAATGTGTTAGTTGTATCACCTTTGTACAGGGCTGCTAAAGGTCCGTTTCTATTATCTTCTTTTGATATGGTGATGTCTGATAGACCGAAAAATGCCATGTGAGAGATTCCTGTTCGTTGACTAGATAGTATTTATGTCAAATAAAGGAAGGTTTAAACCGAAAAACCCGCAGAAATACAAGGGTGATGCAAATAACATCATCTACAGGTCAACGTGGGAGATAAAGGTGATGAATTATTTAGATGAGAATTCGAACGTCATTTGGTGGGGTTCGGAAGAGTTACCTATACCCTATTACAGTCCAGTTGACAAAAAGAAACATCGATACTTCCCAGACTTCATAGCAAAGATGCGTAAGACTGACGGTACAGTTATGACTTACATTATAGAAGTCAAACCAGAGAAACAAACACAACCACCCACACAGAAACGAAAGACTAAGACCTTTCTGCAAGAAGCAATTACTTACGAAATCAACAAAGCCAAATGGCACGCCGCTACTGAATTTTGCAAAGACCACGGTTGGCAATTTCTAATTTTGACTGAAAAGCACCTTGGTATAAGATAAATATTCGATGGCGAAACGACTTATTGATAGAATCAAGGAATCCCTTGCAAAATCAGGATATGCACCACGGTCACGTGAAGCACGTGCCTGGTTAAGATCCAAAGTTCCTTCACTCAGACCCACTAAGGGTGATCTGATGCGTGATCGTGAACGATTAAAGAACCAGTCTATCATTGGTCGTATGTACTTTTATTATTATGATCCAAAGACG
>Ga0315906_10009059_pt1 | contig 11865 bp, 10 predicted proteins | sample LakEriMetagenome_4_FD_203526 | JGI IMG/M metagenome (GOLD analysis project Ga0315906, IMG submission 203526) | Freshwater fungal communities from buoy surface, Lake Erie, Ohio, United States - Buoy 2 MA122 | ecosystem: Environmental > Aquatic > Freshwater > Lake > Lake biofilm | place: USA... | reverse complement strand
TCCACCCGCGTCACCAGGGCCTCGACGGCTTCGGTGAGCAGGACGGTGGTGTGCTGGAAGGCCGCGCCGGCATCGCTCAAGGCACTCACCCGATGAACAAGGTGTCGAGCTGGCCGGTCATGTCCTGCTCCAGGACGGCGGCTTCATGAGCGTCGTAACGGGCCTTGTCCCAGAGCTCGAAGCGGTTGCCCAGGCCCATGAAGACGACCTCCCGCTCCAGGCCCGCCCAGGCGCGCAGTTCGGGCGGCAGCAGCAGACGCGACGCGCCGTCGATGGCCGCCTCCGTGGCACTGCCGATGTACAGCCGGCGCAGCCCGTCGGCCGATGCAGGCAGGGCGTTCAGGCGGGTCTCGAACTGGTCCCACACCGGGCGCGGGAACAGGGACAGGCAGCGCACATGGCTCTTGCTGACCATCATCTGGCCTTGCACGGCGGACACGAGCACATCCCGCCAACGGGCCGGGACGGTGATCCGCCCCTTCCCGTCCAGCGTGAGCACCGGACCACCCTTGAACGCAAAAGCCGACACAAAAACCCACTTTCCTGCACTTCCGCGCACTTTAGCTCAGGCCACAGGGGGGGTCAATCCACGGAATCGAAAAAAGTTCAATGGAATCAAGCACTTAGACTCGAATTAGGTGGCAATCCTTGGAAAAAAATCGTTCAGAACCAAGCACTTGCAAGGGGCAGTGAAACTGCTTTGTGAGCAAAAGGAGGGTGTCACGGGGGCACCCTCCTGGCGCGAGTCTGCGGGTTTTGCTGGACCAGCCAGCCCCGGGCGCGCTGATAAATTTCTGCGCAAGGGGCTTGCACCCGACGCCACACCACCCTGAGCACCCACCCATGACCCTCACCGCCGCCGCCCTGGCCGACACCCGGCACCACCTCCACCCCTACACCCAGCTGCGCCAACTTGAAAAGGACGGGCCGCTGGTCATCGTCAAAGGCGACGGCGTGCACGTCGAGGACGAGCAGGGCCGGCGCTACCTGGAGGGCATGGCGGGCCTGTGGTGCGCCTCGCTGGGCTTCTCGGAGCGACGCCTGGCCGACGCCGCCGAACGCCAGATGCGCACCCTGCCGTATTACCACTCGTTCTCCGGCAAGGTACCGGGGCCGGTGACCGAGTTGGTGCAGGCGCTGGACCGCTGGTCGCCCATCCCGGGCGCCCGGGTGCTGTTCGCGAACTCCGGCTCAGAGTCCAACGACACCGCCGTCAAGCTGGTGCGTTACTACAACAACGCCCGTGGCCGGCCGCTGAAGAAGAAGATCATCGGCCGCGTCAAGGGCTACCACGGCGTGACGGTGGCCGCCGCCTCGCTGTCGGGCATTCCCACCATGCACCAGCACTTTGACCTGCCCATGGACGGCGTGGTGCGGGTGAGCTGCCCGCACGCCTACCAGTTCGCCCGTGACGGCGAGTCACCGCAGGCCTTTGCACAACGCCTGGCGCAGGAACTGGAAGACACCATCCAACGCGAAGGGCCCGACACCGTGGCGGCCTTCATTGCCGAGCCGGTGCAGGGCGCCGGCGGCGTGATCGTGCCGCCGCCAGGCTACTTCGACCTGATCCAGCCCATCCTGAAGAAGCACGACGTGCTCTTCATCGCCGACGAGGTCATCACCGGGTTCGGTCGGCTGGGCCAGGCCTTTGGCTCCCAGGTCTACGGCCTGAAGCCCGACTTCGTGACGGTGGCCAAGATGATGACCTCGGCCTACGTGCCGATGTCGGGGCTGTACGTGGCCGACCACGTCTACCAGACGATTGCCGACGCCAGCGCCGAGATCGGCGTGTTCGGCCACGGCTACACCTACAGCGGCCACCCGCTGGCCTGCGCCGTGGCGCTGGAGACGCTGCGCATCTACGAAAGCGACCGCGTGGTCGAGCATGTGGCGCAGGTGGGCCCCCGCCTGCAAGCGGGGCTGGCCCGCTACCGCGGGCACCCGCTGATCGGGGACGTGCGCGGGCTGGGCCTGATCGGCGCCGTGGAACTGGCCGCGGACCCGGCTGCCCGCAAGCCCTTCGACCCCAAGCGCGGCGTGGGTGCGTACCTGGTGCGGCGGGCGCAGGAGCACGGCCTGATCCTGCGAGCGATGGCCGGCGACATCGTCGCTTTCTCACCGCCGCTGATCATCACCGAGGCCCAGATCGACGAGTTGCTGGAAAAGTTCGATAGGGCCCTGGCCGACACCCAGGCCTGGGTGACCGGCCGCTGAGAGTGCGCGGTCGCCTCCTCCAGCACCTCCATGAACGACAACGACCCCCTGTGGCGCCTGCGCCATGCCCTGGCCGGTATCGGGCTTGCGCTGGCCTGCTCGGTGCTCATCGCCGCCGTCGCCGGCAGCCTGCTGGGGGACGCGCTGGGCGGCACCTACGCCTGGCGGGCAGGTGTGTATGCGGCGCTGCTGCTGTACGTGCTGGTGGGCGCCGTGGTGCTGTTCGTGAAGGTGGCACAGCACGAGACGCGGCCCCTGAACGCCGGACGGCTGGCGCGCTGGGTGTTTAGCCTGTGGCTGTGGCCCGCCCTGTGGTGGGCCAGCCGGGGCGGCAGGCCTGGGGGCTGACCCCGCGCAGCCTGGCAAGCCGGCGGCCCGCCCGGCGTCGAGTTCAGCGTGACTGCTTGATCACCCGTCCATTCAGCGGCTGAATGGGCCGTGCGTTCATCGGATGCAGGCGGGCGAAGATGGCCAATTGCTGAGGAGAAACCTGTATGGGCTGTTGCATCACGATCCACAGCACGCCCTCGGTACAGGGCGGCGTGTTCAGCGATCCCATGTAGGTGTAGTAGCCCCGACGCGCGGGCAGCAGCGCCGTGGGATCGAACTCCACCGACGCCGCCACGAACTCGCCCCGCTCCAGGGGCAGGTTGTTCCACACGGCCTGCACGGCCGGATGCTCAGGGCCCTCATCGGCCACCAGGGCCACCACGGCCATGCGGCCTTGAGGGTCTCGGTGCACCAGGTGGATGGACATGGCGAAAGACCGCCCGTCCACCAACTCCTCGCCCGGCAGGTGGAAGTGGAATCCGGTCAGCTCATAGCGACGCGCGCCGACTTCGATGGCATTGCCCCCACCCACCTGCACCTGCACGGTATGCCCGTTGTCGGTGACGGAGAAGAAACCCGGCCGGTACTGGAACTCCACTTCTTCCAGGTCCACCGGCAAGCCATCACGGATGTCCACGGGGCTCTGGCGCTGCCCGCTGCCGCACAGGGAAAACGAGGGGTGCAGGGAAGCCCAGGCCTGCGGGCCCAGGCTGCCGGAGTAGCTCCAGGCCGGCCCATGGGCGCCGGCACCGGCACCGGCCGCGTGCTTTGCCTCAGCCCCGGTGGCGGCTGCGGCGGCTGCGGCGCCGGCCGCCATCGCCCCACGCGATGCCGCTGAGGCCGTACGGGTGGTTCGGGCTGTTGACGTCGAGCCTGCTGGCGGCGCCTTGATGACGAATTCCCCGGAGGCCCGGTTGTCGACCTTGATCTCCGGCGTGCCGCGTGAGCCCGGCTTGGCCGCCCCATCCGCAGCCACCCCGCGTGCCAGACGCTCGCGCAGGCGCTCCAGCGGATCGCCAGGGCCCAGCTTGATGGGGGTGCCCAACAGGGGTTCCCCTGTGGCGGCCGCGGGCGTGCCCGGGGCGCCGGGGCTGATGGGAGGAGCCGCGCCGAAGGAGGCGCCAGGGCCGGCCGGAGCGCCACCCGCGCCTGCAGTGCCTCCGCCACCAATCGGGCCGGGCTTGCGGGGCCGGTAAGGCGTGCGCATGGCCGTCGGCCCGCGAGCCGCCGAGGCCGCAGGCGCGGCAGCCTCAGGGGGTGCGGCAGCGGCGGGGGTCGCGATGGCAGCAGGTAAGGCTGCAGCGTTCGGAGCTGCAGGCGCAGGGGCCACCGCGGGACTTGCAGGCTTCTGCGCTTTGGCAGCGGGTTCTGCCGCGTGCAAGGGCCCCGCCAGGCTCGACAGCACAACCAACGCCGACAGCGCCCGCGGCGCCCGCGGCGCGCGCAGGGCAAGCAACACCGACAGCGACAGGAGCGCTGTGGGTGCCGGTCGAACCGGCAGCAGTCGTGGGGCAGAGTCGGTCATCGCGGCGGCATCCTGCCTCGATTTCGGCGCACGCGGCGCAAACTTGAGTCCCGCAGCGGCCGGCATCAGGGCCCACCCGTCAGCGCAGCCTCCTCAAGGCGGGCCTTCAGCGCCATCACCTTGGCGATGTATTCGGCCGCCAGCGCATCGTCCACCCGGCTGCCGCCCAGGTAGAAGCGCAGCCCGTCTTCCACCGAGCCGCCCGTGAGCTTGATGCAGTCGTGCAGCACGCGCGCGCCCACCCGCAGGTTGGTCAGGGGATCGAAGGCCGTCATCGGCCCGCCGTGCTCCTCGAAGCGACGGGCATGCACCTTGGGCATCACCTGCATCAGGCCCTGGGCGCCGGCCGAACTCTCGCTGAAGGGGTTCAGGCTGGACTCGGTGGCCATCACGGCCAGGATCATGGTCGGCTGCAGCTTCAGCCTGGGCCCGACGAAGTGGGCCTCTCGCACCAGCGCGGCCACGGGTTCCGGCGCCACCTTGTAGGTGCTGGCCAGCCAGCGGGACATGCGCGCCTGCGGCGGCGGCAGGGAGGCGGGATCGATGGCAGTAGCACGCTCGGCGGCCTGCGGATCCGGCGCGGGCAGCACCAGATCTTCGAACGAACGTCGCTCCAGCCAGACCAGCAGGCGGTCCTCGCCGGCGGCACGCCAGGAGGGCACCAGCCACAGGCACAGGCCGACCAGGGCCGCCAGCAGGCCCAGCGCAGCCAGCCCATGGCGCAGCCAGGTGCTTGCGCTGCGCAGGAGGCTTCGGAAACCAGACACGTTCTGCATGGTAAGGGCCCGATGAAGCGTCTTTCAGATGGTCAGAGCGTCTCCGACCTGAGTCGGGTGCGGACCCAGGCCCAGCTCAGCAGGCCGACCAGCATCAGCGCGGCGGAAGCCAGGGACAGGTGCAGCGAGGAATGCATCACCAGCGGCGCCAGCACACCGGCCACCAGCCCGTTCATGATGCCCGAGGAGAAGGCCTGGACGGAGGAAGCCATGCCTCGCCGCTCGGGCACCAGGTCCAGCAGCAGCAAGGTGACCGAGGGCGTCATCACCGACCACCCGAAGGAGTACACCGCCACCGGCCACAGCGCCCAGCCCGGGTGGGGCGGCAGTACCGCGCTCAGCAGCACGTTCAACGCGGAGATGCCCAGCATGATGAGAAAGCCCAGGCGGATCTGCGCCGCCGGACGGATGCGCCCGGCCAGGCGGCCGCTCATCCAGGCGCCGGACATGATGCCGGCCACGCTGAGGGTGAAGAACCAGAAGAACTCGGTGGGCTGCAATTGCAGAAGTTCGCCCAGCCACACGGGGGCCGACAGCACATACAGGAACATGCCGTTGAAGGGCAGGCTGCTGGCCAGCGCCAGGGCCATGAAGCGCGCGCTCGCGCCCATCTGCCAGTAGCCGCGCAACAGGTGGGCCACGTGCAGCGGTTGCCGCTGGCTGGCGTGCAGTGACTCCGGCAGCTTTCGCCACATCACCGCGCACAGCACCGCCCCCACCAGCGCCAGGAACCAGAACACCGAAGTCCAGCCCAGGGCAACGAAGAGCCAGCCGCCCACCAGCGGCGCCACGGCCGGCGCCACGCCAAAGAAGATGGTCACCTGCGACATCACGCGCTGGGCCTGCGCAGGCGGGAACAGGTCGCGGATGATGGCCCGGCCGATCACCATGCCGCCGCCGGCCGACAAGCCCTGCACCGTGCGCCAGAACAGCAGCCAGCCGATGGAGGGGCTGAGCGCGCACCCCACGGAAGCGAGGGTGAACACCGCCATGGCCACCAGCACCACGGGGCGCCGGCCCAGGCTGTCGGACAAGGCGCCATGAAACAGGTTCATCAGCGCAAAGGCGAACAGGTAGGTCGACAGGGTCTGCTGCATCTGCACCGCAGACGCCGACAGGTCGGCGGCCATGCCGGGAAACGTCGGCAGGTAGGTGTCGATGGCGAAGGGGCCGAGCGAACTCAGGCCGGCCAGCAGCAGGGCCAGGGTCCACAGAGGGCCGCGCCACAGGGTCGCGGCTTGGGGATGCATGGTCGGGGCGTCCTTCGTGCCTGGCCTGTGCCGCAATGCGCCGCACAAGCTGTCAATAGTGTGAAGCAGACCGATAGGCCGGATTCTGTGCACCCGTGTGTCTTGCGACCCCCGGGCGTGACCGCCATTCCTCTGGGCCGGGGGTCACCCCACCGGCTCGGTGCCACCTACCCGCCGGCTCCGCGGAGCCACGTCAACGCCGGCCTACTTGGTGTTGCTGCGCGCAGAGATTGCCCGTTGCACCCTGCGCGGGGCTTCCGCCCCGCGCAGGGTGGCTGAGGGGTCTGGATGCTTGCGCATCCAGGGCCCGCTGACGCGGCCCGCGCAACTTTCGTCGCGCACCCCACAGAACACCCTGACTGGGACCATCCACCCTGCGCAGACTCGTCTCTGTTGCTCTGATCCTCACCTCGCGGTGGAGAGCCGTTAGCTCCTGCGCTGCCCTGTGCAGTCCGGACCTTCCTCCAGGGCCGTGTTTCCACGCTCGCCCCAGCGGCGGTCTGGCCTGCTTCACATCTGCATTGTCCCACCCATCACCGAAAGGGCTGCCGCGTGTCCCGGCCGTGCGATGAATTGACCCGGCCCTGAGCAAAGAGTTTCTAGCCCCGCTCCAAGGTTCAGTCCAAGTCTAAGTACAGCTCAAGCGTAGAAAGATATCAATCAATTACTTTTCTTCTCTTATCATGTAGCGCATGGTCCCTTCCGGCCTCAGCGCCGCTTCGCGTCGCGAACTCAGTCGCCTGTTGCGAGATAACCCGCCTCTCGTCACCACGAGCCTGGCGGTGTCAACGCTGGGGCTGACGCCGGCCGCCGCTTCGCGCCGGCTGACCGCCTGGGCGCGCGCTGGATGGCTGGCGCGCGTCCGGCGCGGCGCCTACGTCCCCGTGCCGATCGAATCGCCTTCTGCCGACGTGGCGCTAGAAGACCCGTGGTCGGTCGCCATGACCATGTTCGCGCCGTGCTACATCGGCGGCTGGTCTGCCGCGGAACACTGGGGGCTGACCGAGCAGATCTTCCGCTCGGTTTGCGTGATGACGCTGAAGCGCCCCTACGACCGCCAGCCAGTCTTGCGCAAAGTCCGCTTCGACCTGCACACGGTGGCCCAGTCACAGCTCGTCGGGTTGAAGACGGTGTGGCGCGGAGGCACTCGCTTGCAGGTGTCCGACCCGGCCCGGACCTTGGTCGACATGCTGACGTCACCAAGCCTCGGAGGGGGCATTCGCCATGTGGCGGAGATGCTGAACACACTGCTTCACGAGCAGCCCAAAGAAGCCCCCAAGCTGTTGCTCTACGCAGAAAAGCTGGGCGTCGGTGCCGTCTACAAGCGCCTGGGCTACTTGACGCAACGTGATCACCCTGACCTCGCCGAGTTGATCGCCACCTGCCGCCAGCGCATGACGGCAGGCTATGCCAGCCTGGATCCGGCACTCCCGGCAGACCGCCTGGTGACGGCATGGAGGGTATGGGTCCCGGACAGTGAACTGCGGGAACCAGCGTCATGATCCCCAAGCAGGAAATCATGGCGCTTGCAGCCGAACTACAGCTCCAGGCCCATGTGGTCGAGAAGGACTACGCCCTCGGCTGGTTCCTGGCCGGCATTTCGGCCCACCCGGTGATCGGCCCGCGCTGGGTGTTCAAGGGCGGCACCTGCCTGAAGAAGTGCTACTTCGAGACCTACCGCTTTTCGGAAGACCTCGACTTCACGCTGCAGGATGCCGAGCATCTGGACGAAGCATTTCTGGCCGAGGTCTTCGAGGAGATTGGCGAGTGGGTCTACGACGCCTGCGGCCTGCAGCTTCCGCCCGAAGCGCGCAAGTTCGAGGTCTTTACCAATCCGCGTGGCACGCAGTCGGCCCAAGGCCGCGTGGGCTATCGCGGGCCGCTCGGTCGCGCGGGCGATCCGCCCCGCATCAAGCTCGACCTGGCCGCCGACGAGGTGCTGGTGCTGACGCCGGTGCAGCGCCCGGTTCACCACCCTTACACCGACCGACCGGCAGAAGGTATCCACGTCCTCAGCTACTCGTTCGAAGAAGTCTTTGCCGAGAAGATGCGGGCACTGGCAGAACGCCAGCGCCCGCGGGACCTGTACGACGTGGTGCACCTCTACCGCCGGCAAGACCTGCAGCCTGATCGCGCCGTCGTCCGCAGCACGCTGGCCCGCAAATGCGAGTTCAAGGGCATCGCGGTGCCCACCTATGCCGCACTGACGGACCGCCCCGAGCGCGCCGCCATCGAGGTGGAGTGGGAGCAGATGCTCGCCCACCAGCTGCCGACCTGCCCGCCCTTTGCCGAGTTCTGGCAAGAGCTTCCGGAAGTCTTCGAGTGGCTGAACGAAGCCATCGCCGCGCCCACCTTCGCTGCCGTGCCGGGTGGAGCGTTCGGGCTCGATGCGCTGGACGCTACCTGGCGTTTGCCGCCGATGGTTCAGGCCTGGGGTGCCGAGGCTGGATCCCTGGAGACGATTCGCTTCGCCGCGGCCAACCGCCTCTGCGTGCAGCTGGACTACACCAAGATCAACGGCGATCGCACATCGCCCACGATCGAACCCTACTCGGTTCGCCGGACGAGCGCCGGTCACCTGCTGTTGTTCGGCGTGAAGGCAGACACCGGCGAATCGCGCAGCTACCGGCTGGACCGCGTCAACGCAGCCACGGTCACGCGGCAAGCCTTCCGGCCCCGCTACGTCGTCGAGCTGACGGCGTCGGGTCCGCTGGCCGCACCCTTTCTGGAGCGCCCGGCATCGACCGCCGCTGCCTTTACACCGGCATGGCCATCCGCCCGCAAGAGCCCGGCGCCTGCGCGCCGCGCCGGCCCCAAGCCCTTCGGCCAGACCGGGCTCAGCTACACCTTCGCCTGCACGGTCTGCGGCAAGACTTTCAAGCGCAGCACCTACGACGCCACGCTGAACCCGCACAAGAACAAACAGGGATGGCCGTGCCCTGGGCGAATCGGCTTTCCGAAGTGAACGAGAACCTATGAATCTGCAAGAACTGCTGACCAAGCTCGAGACGCCGATCGTCATCCGCCCCACGCGGCGCATGACCCAGGGCGAGCTTGAAACCTACCTCGACAAGGCCGCCGACATCCTGCGCGGCAACGCCGACCACTCCGAATTTCGCGGCTATGTCTTCGCTCTGCTGTTCTACAAGCGCATCAGCGACTGCTACGAGGAGGAGGTCCGCAGCCAGGCTGACGCACTGGCCAAGGCCGGCATGCCCAGGGACCAAGCCATCCTGCTGGCCCGTGACCCACAGAACCACCACTTCACCGTGCCGGAGCACGCGGCCTGGGCCGATGTGGCGCGCACCGCGAAAGGCCAGCTCGGGCAGGCGCTCAACGACGCGATGCTGTCCATCGAGCGCGCCAACGCCCACCGCCAGAACAACTTTGACGGCATCCTCACCGGCAAGATCGACTTCAACAAGCAGGACGAGCTGCCGCGCGACAAGCTGGTCAATCTGATCAACCACTTCGGTAGCCAGACCTTCGACCGGGCCCACGTGTCCGACGATCTGTTCGGCAACGCCTACGAGTACCTGATCCGCAACTTCGCCAGCAAGGCGGGCAAGTCCAGCGGCGAGTTCTACACGCCGGCCGAGGTGGGCTTCCTGATGGCCGAGGTGCTGCAGCCGCGCGCCGGCATGTCCATCTGCGACTGGGCCAGTGGCTCGGGCGGCCTGCTCTTGCAGTGCATCCGCCACGTCAAGAAGCACGGCGGCGATGTGCGCCAGCTGCAGCTGCACGGGCAGGAATCCAACGTCGCCACCTACAACATCTCACGCATCAACATGATCCTGCACGGCATCCCCGTGTGGGACCACAAGCAGGGTGACAGTCTGCGCGACCCGCGCCACCTCACCGCCGAAAGCCGCCTCAAGCAGTTCGACCGCGTCATCATGAATCCGCCCTTCTCACTGGAGGACTGGGGCTACGACACCGTGGTGGCCGGCGACAAGTTCGGCCGCCTGTCCTACGGCATGCCACCCACGAGCAACGGCGACTGGGCCTGGCTGCAGCAAATCGCCAAGTCGCTGAAGGACGCCGACCCGGATACCGGCGCCGGCGGTCAGGGCATGGTGGTGATGTCGCAGGGCGTGCTCTTCCGCGGCCAGCCCGAACAGACCGAAGAAGAAGATGGCCAGAATCAGAAGGCCGATGCCGAATACGTGATCCGCCGTGGCTTCATCGAGGCCGACCTTATCGAAGCCATCGTCGTGTTGCCGGGCAAGCTGTTCTATGGCAACAACGTGCCCGGCTGCCTGCTCCTGCTGAACAAGACCAAGCCCGCGGCGCGCAAGGACAAGATCCTGATGATCTGGGCCTCGCGCCACTTCCACAAGGGCAACCCGCAGAACCTGCTGCGCCCCTCCGACCTGATGCGCACGCTGGTGCCTTGGCGTGCCTTTGGCGATCTGCAAACCGCGCGCCACCTGGTGCCCGAGCACGAGGCCCAGCTCATCCGTGAAGTGGAGCAGCAGCGCGACGGCCGCATGGCCGACATCGGGGACGCCTACGGCCCCGTGCTGGAGCCGCTGCCGCGGCTGGAGGCCGAACTTGCGATCCTGGACGCGCTGGACCTAAAGGTGCAGGCCGTCAAGGATGCCATCGCGCCCGAGCACCCGTACTTTCACCCGTTGGCACCATTGCAGGCGGAGGTCGAGCGCATCGAGGGTGAGATCGCCGGCGCCGGCCGCGGCGACAAGGTCGCACTGAAGGCATCGCTCGTGGCACCGAAGGCCAAATTCGACGACGCGCGCAGGAAACTCGTCGACGCCATCAAGGCACGCCACAAACAGGTGACTCGTGCCGTCAAGGACCTCGGCAAGCTCAAGGAAGAGCGCGACGCCCGCGAGCAGGAGGTCAAGCTCGCTGCCGCGCGCGAAGTCACCCACCTGCACGAGGCGGCGGCGGACCTGCTGCGCATCTGTGGCAGCGACGATGAAGCTCGTCGCTACTTCTCCGTGATCGCCCGAGCCGAGATCGAGGAGAACGAGTTCAACCTCAACCTGCCCCGATACGTGGACACGTTCGAGCCCGAAGAAGTGCTTCCGCTTGCCGCAGCCACGGCGCAACTAGCGTCGACCACCGCGGCGGCAGCGGCCGCCCAAACTGCGCTGCAAACGCTCCTGGCGAAGCTCATCGCGCCCGAGGCAAGAGAAGGGGGCGCCTGATGTTGACGCACCGGTCCAGAACCATTCTGGGCGACATCCCGCCTGATTGGCAGGCCAGGCCTGTCAGACAGTTGATCACCGATCAGTTTGCCGGCGACTGGGGCGATGACGAAGGCGAGCAGGCCGTCTCGGTCATGCGCTCGACCAACTTCACGAACGACGGGCGCCTCGACATGAGCGACGTGGCCACCCGCTACTTTCCCAAGGACAAGGCCGCGCAGTTTCAATTGAAGCGAGGCGATTTGCTCGTTGAGCGTTCTGGAGGTGGGCCTGAGCAACCGGTCGGCCGCATCGGCTTCATCGAGCAGGACATGCCAGGCGCCACGGTCTCCAACTTCGTCCAGGTGCTTCGGCCGGATGCCGAGAAGGTGGATGCCGCGTACCTTGGCTGGGCGCTGTTCGAGCTGCAGCGCACAGGCATCATCGAACGGGTGCAGCAGCAGTCCACCCAAATGCGCAACTTGAACTGGCGCGGCGATGTCCCAGGCGTAGTTGGAACTTCAGGCGGCGGTTTCCGCCGGTGAGTTCGAGAGAATCGAGCTTGCCAACTTGAAACCCTGAACCTGAAGGATGGAAACCGCCATGAAGGAATGTAAGGC
>Ga0315906_10009058_pt1 | contig 11867 bp, 18 predicted proteins | sample LakEriMetagenome_4_FD_203526 | JGI IMG/M metagenome (GOLD analysis project Ga0315906, IMG submission 203526) | Freshwater fungal communities from buoy surface, Lake Erie, Ohio, United States - Buoy 2 MA122 | ecosystem: Environmental > Aquatic > Freshwater > Lake > Lake biofilm | place: USA... | reverse complement strand
ATACCAATTCCATTTTCCATCTAGCCAATTTATGGATAGAGATGATAGACAAATCAACCTTGTTGAATATTTGAATGGAAAAATGTCCGAACTAAAAGATTTTTTCAAACCAGAGTTTGCTAAAGGGTTAGTTCAAAAAGGTGGTAACAAAGTCGAAATAAATTATCCTGAAAGTTCTGCGGGTAAATTTGTTGCATTATATGGTTTTGATGAGTTGTTCGAAACTCTTCCTGAGGATATACAACATTTATTAATAAATAATAAATCAAAAGAAGATATAGCTCTGATAGTACCCGAAAGTCTTGGAAGGTTCAAAAATTTACAGGCGTTATTATTACAAAATATAGTAAAAAAATTACCTGATAGTATTGGTCAGTTAGAAAAACTTAATTTCTTGGCTTTACCAAGTAATAAACAACTTGAAAGTTTACCATCATCAATCGCAAATCTAAAAGAATTAGCATTTATCACTTTAAAAGATTCAAATCCGAATATTCATATACCAGATGAATTAAAAGAGAAAATGACTGAAGAAGGTAAAGGATTTTACTATGTAAATTAATTTCTTTATCCTTAAAAGAAAAAATATGATGAAGAATGTTGATGTTGAAATTTATCTTAGTCAATTCATTTCTTTTTTTGAGAAGAATCCGAATGATTTAATGGATTTAATCGGAGACACACATAAGGAAGAATTTTACAAAAAAGTTAAAGAACAATGTCAAAAGAATTTAGATAAGGGTGATGATGTTACTTTAACTAGACAACAAATATTAGATATTGTTATTAACTTAAAAAAAGGTCCCATTTTTGATGAAAATAAAATAAACGCCGTATTCGAAAAAACAAAATTTGGTTTAATTCCTTTGAATTAATTTTGTATTTCAATTTTTTTTTCCTATCTTTGTGTCATAATCAAAAACATTGACACCATGATAAACCACGAAAACCTTAAAGATTTAACCCCCGCAGTATTCGCGACTTCACCTTCGTCTAAAATGTCTGACAAATATGTATTTGTTCCGACTATGGATATTGTTGAAAAATTTGAAAAAGAAGGGTGGAAAGTTTCATCCGCAAGACAAATGGGTAAAACTATTTACGGTATTCATGAACTTAGATTAAGAAATGGCGAATTACCCAAAGTAGGAGACTCATTGGTTGAGGCGGTAATCAGAAATTCTCATAATGGTATGGCAACTTTTTCTGTCAGTGCAGGATTACACCGTTTAGTTTGTAGTAACGGTCTTACAGTCCCAACCTCTTTAACTGAATCCGTGAATATAAGACACCAAAGATTCGATATTGATGATGTTAAATCCCTTACTGAAAGTTTTGCTCATAAACTACCTGTAATTCAAGGTTCAGTGAATAGAATGATGAACAAAGAGCTTTCAACGAAAGAAAAAATTGATTTTATTAAGAAAGCTATCAATGTTCGATGGAAATCAGGGTCAGTTCCTTCAAATTTGGACGTTATGTCTATATTACATCCGAGGAGAGAAGAAGACCAAAAAAACGATGTGTGGACTGTTTTCAATGTCATTCAGGAAAACTTCACTCGTGGTGGTCTCAAGTATGTCTCTGATAATGGTAGAAAAACAGAGTTGAGAGGATTGAAAAATATTATGGTTGTAAATCAACTCAACACTAAACTTTGGGAATTAGCAACTGAAATGTGTTAAAATAACGGGAGGTGCGGACCTCCCTTTTTACAATTATGAAAGAACATCAAGATTTATATCATTTTTCCTGTAATTGGCATCATGTGATTGAATACAAAAATTCGTGTGAAATAAGTCAAATTGTTGATGATGAGGACTTTTTCATAAAACATTTAAGACCATATTCACAATGGGAAATCAACCAGTTACATGATTCAGAGGAAAAATACCAGCAAAATTATGGAAACCCTTTATGTACCGTGATTCATGACAGATACACAATAGTCGTTGGTAAAACAGAAGATAAAACTTTTATCAAATTATTTACTTATTTCAGAAAAAGAGAAAGAGGTCAAAAATTTTTCAGAATTTCAACACAAGTAGATTATATTAGTTTCAACCATAAAACTAACTCTCTATATACTGGTTACATAACAAATTATCATAAAAAAAGAAAGTTTCATAAAAAAGTCAAAAAAAATGGGTTTTCTGAAGAACCGATTAACAAAGTTAAAAGTCGAATAAATTCTCATCTATCTCATCATGGTAAAAGAAATAATCAGTTAATGTTTGAAAAAAACTTTATTGTCGAAGTTGTGATTAATACTTTTATTGATAATATACCTGGTATAAATAGAAATAATTTAACTGAACCTGATAATATTTTATATAAATTCCATTTAGATAATTGGGGGGTTAAGTTATCCGACAATTGGTTATCGTTTAATAGAAGTTATCCCCAACCCAAGAAAAAAGATTATGTAAAGAGTAAAATGAAGTACATAGATTGTATTATGAACCTTCATAATCTCAAAGGTGATAAAGTTAGAAAAGCACTTCATCAGGTCTTAACTTTTCAGGGTTCTGAATGTTTTCATTGGTCTTGTAGATTTTTTGGATATGATTATATAATATCAAAAGATGTAAATTTAATTAAAACTTTATTTGAATCGACCCATTATTCTTATTATCTTGGGGAGGCAGACAAGTTTCTCACCAAAAAAGAGAAAGACAACTGTTTTATGATTTTCAAATTGTGTTTGATTGGTGAGGTCGACACTAACACCTTTAATGACCATTTGAATATGATTCAAAGAGTAAGAAAATTTGAAGATTTTAAGTGGGTGTCAAATACTTGGAATAGTTTCAGTGAAGAGCATTATGTATTGTCGGAAAAATTAGGATTTTATACTAAAGGAGATTATAGAAGAATATATAATCAGGATTTTGTAGAACAATTGCAATTACCAATCATTTCAAATGGTGTATATTATCCCATATTACTTAGGACTTCAAAAGAATATAATGTGGAATCATTTGTACAATCGAATTGTGTTAAAGGATATGTTAACAAAGCGGACTCTCTTATCATATCTCTTAGAAAAGGGTCTGAGGATTCTAGAGAAAGAGGAACAATAGAATATAAAATTTTTGAACTAAATAAAAAAATAATGTTAAGAAGAGTTCAAACTTTGGGAAGATTCAATCAAAGACTCAACGAGGAGTGGAACGAAGTAATTCAACTTTTGGATTCTAATATTGAAAGACTGATAGATAATAAAATCTTTAAACTACCATCTGTTGAATTGAAAATGGGTAATAGAGTTGTATATTCCAATTCTAAATTTAAACCGAATCCTTGGGTGAAAACAGAGGAAAATTATTTGTGTTGGGAGAATGACGGGATTGTAAACGTACAATCTTTAGATAATAATCCTTTGGAAACTTATTTACACGGTGATATAGTTTAATATATTTCAAATATGAATATACCACAAAATTGTATAAATTTTTTTATTGATACCCACAAAATATTCCCTAGTTTTGTTCGATATCAAAATGAATTTTCAGTTGATGTTATAAAGAAATTGACAGATAAATCTGTTGCAGTTTGGGTAAATAAAGTTATAACTAAAGATAAAAATATTACTTTAGATAACTTTTTGGTGTATGATTCTAATGGTATTATGATATATATTAATAACAGTGATGAAATAATTGATTTGGTGTTCCTTTGTACTCCTGATAAAATACAAAATGTTGAATTATTGTTATCACAATTAAAACGTATAAAAAAATAATATGGAAATTAGTCAAGAAGAATTAAGAGAAAAAATAAACAACGGTGAGAAAGTAATCGTTGATTTCTGGGCACCGTGGTGCGGACCCTGCAAAATAGTAAAACCACTTTTCGAAAGGATGTCTCACAACTCGGAAATACCAATGTATACATTAAACGTCGATGAAAATCGTGAATTAGCTGCGGAAGTTGGAATCAGGGCTATACCTACAATTAAATCATTTAACGGTGGAAATGTGGTTGATACGAAAGTCGGTATTGTACAGGAATCACAATTACAAGATTTAGTAAAAAATTTACTCAATGGATAAAGTTTTAATTTTGTATACAATGAAAGGATGTCCTTTTTGTGACATGATAAAAAAACAACTCAATGAGTGTGAAATTGATTATCACGAAAGAGACATCAACAAGTATGAAAAAGAATTTGATTTATTTTCAGAAATCACAAAGAGTGAGTTTGTACCTGCATTTATGATTATTGAAAATCCTGAGAGTGAAAATCCAACCCCGCATTTATTTACACCTGACCAACATTTTCAAACTATTGACGAAGGAGTCGAAATTATTAAACAATTCATTCTTTAATGAATCTTAAATTTAAGAAAAAAGGGGTTACCCATGAACCAATTAAATATTGGGAATTAAAAGACGGTAACTATGTAATCATCTATCAAGGAAGTAGAGGGGGGAATCCTGAATTGGACTTTATTGTCAAATATAAAAGTTCAAAATCAAGGTTAAGAGCTCCTTCTCATACTCATTGGATAGTTGACATGATTATGAAATGTGAGTTATCACCAGACCGAGTAAATCAATTTATTAAAGAGTGGATTGACATTTATGAAGTTGCAACACCATTCAAAACTCAAGACGAAAGAAAAAATTATAACTTTGTTTATAATGAATATTTCACCGAGAATTATTGGGATATGGACAATACTGGAATTTTCAGTGTCGAATTTTTATCAGCAATCTTAGAACTTTTCGTGAAATGTGAGAAACAAACTGAAGGAGCATTCATGTTCAAAAATCTTCTCAATTTGGTTAAACAATACTCAGAAGGAACTAAAGATTTTTATCAAGTTATATCTTATTCGAAAAGAGTTTAAAAAATTACAACATCTTTCGATTTATCTTTTACCAACCACTTGCTTGGTAGTAATTGATTTTCAATTTCAAATTCCAAATCGAGTTCGATTAAGTAATCGTTTTTAAATTTTGTTAAATTAAAATCGAAAACATCTAACACTAAAGATTTGATTATCTCTTCAGAATAATAAGAATCAGAAATTAACCTAATTTGTAAATCATCACGGATATCCTTGTCTGAGTTAAATTTAATAAAAATTTGATTACAATTGATTGTGGATATAATTTGATTCACAATATATTCTGAGTAATAATACTTTAATCTTCCAGATTTGAGATTGTATCCATGAGGGAATTCAGATTTTAGTGAAAGTGAATTTAAATTAGAAATTTCGTTATTAAAATTAAATTCTCTTTTTGTGGAAGTGTTTTTTAATACACGACAATCAAAGTCTATTGTTTCTTCGCTCAAATCTAAATTATTTGTTTTTACATAGTTGATTACTTCTGAGTGAAATCTTGGAGTTTCGCTTTTGTAAAATTTCGAAAAGGAATCGTAATTAACGTCTTTTGAACCATACTCAATGATATCAATGTAATTAATATTATTAATACCATGAGCAGATAGAAGGTAGTTATACTTTTGAACAAAGTTATTTCTTATTTCTTGAAGGTTTAGAACCTTATCTGATTCGGTGACACCTTTGATTACAAAAAAACCGCCTAAGTAAATTACTTCGATTATAGTTGATGAAGTCTCATCCGTGTTTTTAACTATGAAGTCTGCGAATTTGTTTATTAAACCTGATTTGGAATTTGGATTAATGTATCTCATAAATTTAATTGAATAAGGTATAAACAAAAAAAAATAATATCTAAAGAGTAAAAACAAAAAAAGAGGGGATTACCCCTCTTTAATTACGTTCAATAAGGAAAATTACTTTTTCTTATTGTAATATTTTTCAACAACTTTTTTTATAGATTCCTGAATATTAGGATTCTTAGTTTGTTGTTGTTGTTGAGGCTGTGCTGTCGGTTGACTAGCTTGTTGTGCCCCTTTATTCTTACATCCACAACCCATGGTTAGTTTTTTTTAGAAGTTTATTTTATCAATTTATATATAAATATCCCCAATTTGTTTTAATTGTCAATATGTTTTATATTTTATTTTTATTTGTGTATTTATTAGTATGAAACAACTTTTGAGACGTATTCTAAAGGAACAAGAAGAAGAACAATATTACAAGATTTCTCCTCAAGATTATTTAGAATTGATGAAACTATCTGGTTATCACGGAAGTGTTACAAAACTAAAAAAATTCGGAGGAAAACCTTTTTGGATAACAGGACCTTTGGATATTTCAAATACTCCAACAGACACATTAGGTAATGTTGCTAGAATAGATGGTAGGTTAGACATTTCAAATACTAATATAGGAGATATATCTGGTATTCAAGTCAAAGGTCACATATGGGACACTAAAACACCAAGAGAAAAAAAACGAATTGCCGCAGAGATTAAAAAGAAAAAAGAGGAAGCTCAATTAAGAAGAGAGGAAGGAGAATGGGATTTGAAAACTGCGGACGATGAAGGTTTAAAAGCTCACGCATTGTTTGAGTGGTTGGTTAACCAAGGCGAGATTGAAGTAATGACAGACGAAGAAAAAGAAGAATATAATAGTTTGAAATCTAAATTAAAAGATTTAACGGAAATATACAATTCTGAAGAATTGGAACCTGAAGAAGTTAGCCCTTTACAAGATGAAATTTCAGATATCGAAACTCGAATAGAAGAACTTGAGGAAACTATGAATGATGTGTATGTGATTAGTCCATATAAGTACAAACATTACGGACTTAACACTTTCGAGGTAATAGGAATACCAGGATTAATGAATCAAGAATATACCGTTGGCACTGAAGATGAGATGGAAGAAGGTGCTTTGGAATATGCTAAAAACTATATTGATGAAGTTGGAATCGAAGGGTTTAGAGATTCTTTTTTAGAAGATAATATAGATACTGACGCATTAGAATCTTATGTTAGAGATTCTTATGAATATGATATTAGAGATAATCCTGAATCATATTTTAATGATGAAGATTTTCAGTTAACAGATGAACAAGAAAAGAGAATTGAAGAGTTGGAAAATTACATCCAAGAGTTGGAAGATTACATTCAAACAATGGAAGAGGAACAAAATGAATTAGAAAATGAAATCGAAGACCCTGATGAATATAGTAAAAGACATGATGAAATTCAAAAAATGATTGATGATGCGGAAACAAAAAGAGATGACGCACAAGAAGAATTGGATTCAATTGAACCTGACACCGAGCCAACTGAAGACATGATTGAAGAAAAATTACAGGAAAAAATAGATGAAGCTATGACCAACCCAATGCGTTATATGAAAGATTATGGTTTAGAATTGAAAGAATATATCGATGAAGACAGTTTAGCGGAAGAGTTAGTACGAAGTGACGGTTGGGGTATAATGAATAGTTACGATGGGACATATGACTCTGAATCTATTGAAGGCGAATATTATTACATAATGAGAATTAATTAAATTCTTCATTTATGTGAAAACTTTATTTATATTTTATATAAATGACAAACAAAGGTAAAAATAAAGTAAAGTTTCTGATGGATACCGATTGGATGTTTGACGGTATTGTTGATTCAGAAGAAAAAGAATACAGACTTCTTAGTTATTTTCAGAAACTTAATAAAAACTTGGATGAAATGAAAGTTTATCCATTGTTTACGGAAATATCTTTACATCTTGGTAATATACAAACTTTAATAAATCAAGATAAAATTTTATACACTGATAGAGAATTGTCATCATTCGATGATGAGTTACTTTTTTCTGATTTGAAGTTAAAGGACATTCCAGTTTTGGCGAAAGATGAATATGAAGAGTATCAAAAAATTTTAAAAAATACATTACCTAAACTTCAATACTACTTTCAGATAACTAAATCAATTTGGACAATTGTTTATGATTCAATAAAAATTAATGTTAAGAAAAACAAAAACAACATGTCCTCGAAAAAAGGGTTTTTCTATTTTGATAATAAAGAGAATCTTTTTGTTTGGGAATATTCAATCAGAAAATTAAAAAATTCTGAAAATAATACTAAAACTTCAATAAAATTAATCTATAAAGAACCTTCATCTGAATTGACAATATCGGATATTATTTCTAATTTTATGTTATCACAAAATAAATCTAAAAATCATAAATTACCTGTATTTGAGATTATTTGTGACGATATTTTTCCGATGGAAGAAACATTGGTGCCAATTTTCAAAAGAAAAGTTATGAGTTATATTTCTCAAACTGTTAAAAATGAAAACAACAAACTTATGAAATTATTGCCAAATGGGGTTCAATAAAAGATATATTAGTATAGAAAGTTTAAAAAAATTTATTGAGAATGAGTGTTCAGTTTCCAAAATTTTTGAAGCGGACGCTCTTTTTTTTTGTGATGATAAATCCTCCGAGATTTATGATTTATATTTGAAGGGGATTGATGATAAAAAATTGAAAAATATCATTCAAAATGAACCAAGAAAATAAAATTAATGAACTGTTAGGTAAATTGAGAAGTCCATTGACTTTCGAATTTATCTGTAATAACATCCTAAAATTGGACGAAATTCAAACTAATGAAATTTTGAATGATTTGGTCGAGCAAGGGATTATCGAAGAAAAAAATAAAACATATCAAATAAAAAAATTAAAATGATAAGGAAAATAGAGTACGTTTGGTTGGATGGATATAGTCCAGAACCAAATTTGAGAAGTAAAATTAAAATAATAAAATCAGATGATAGAATTTTTTCAGTTGACGACATACCACACTGGAACTTTGATGGTTCGTCAACACTACAAGCGGAAGGTTCAAAATCTGATTGTATATTAAAGCCTGTTAGAGTCTACTCAAATATAAATCAAACAAAAGTTTACGTATTATGTGAAGTAATGAATCCAAATGGAACACCACATGAAACCAACGATAGAGCTAAATTAGGAGAAGAAGATAAAGATATTTGGTTTGGATTTGAGCAAGAGTATTTTATTAGAGAAGGAAAAGGAAAACCTGTTTTAGGTCATAAAACAGAAGGATGGATGGAACCTCAAGGAAAATATTATTGTGGTGTAGGCTCAAATGTGGTAGGAAGAGAATTAGTTGAAGAGCATTTAGATATGTGTTTAGAATATGGGATTAATATAACTGGTATAAACGCTGAGGTTGCTTTAGGACAATGGGAATTCCAAGTGTTCTCTGAAGGTAAAATAAAGGCGTGTGATGACTTATGGATGTGTAGATATTTTTTAGATAAAATTTCTGAAAAATATAACAATCATATTGAATATCACCCAAAACCTATCCTGTATGGTGAATGGAATGGTTCAGGACTACACACAAATTTTTCAACTAAAAGAATGAGAGAAGAAGGTGGTGAAAAGTATTTCCAAAGTCTATTTTCCGCTTTAGAAGCAAGACAGGATGTCCATATTAAAAATTATGGTTCTGACAACCACTTGAGATTAACAGGACGATATGAAACACAATCAATTGATAAGTTTTCGTGTGGAGTAAGTGATAGAGGTGCTTCAATCAGAATTCCCGCTCAAACTGCGGTAAATGATTGGAAAGGATATCTTGAAGATAGAAGACCAGCATCGAACGGTAATCCTTATAAAATAGCTAAAGTTCTAATTGAAACTTTAGACATGGCAGACGAATTAAATGAGACATTACATAATATGTTTTCTAACGTAAACACAAAAAATTTCGATATCATAAGAGAAAAATATAATGGAATCCCAAGTTCAAAAGATTTATTAGATGAATATAGAAACGATGAAAATTACATTTTGACTGATGAAATGATGGAATCTAAAGCAAATATACCTTCAGAAGAACTAAAATTTGATGTAAACAGTAAATAAAAGTATAATTATGGAAAACAAAGAAATGGTTAATCACCCTGACCATTACCAATTTGGTAAAAATAATGAATATGAGGCAATTAAAGTAATTGATGCTTGGAATTTAGGGTTTTCACTTGGTAATACCGTGAAGTACATTTCAAGAGCGGGGAAAAAGAACAAAGAAAAGGAATTGGAAGATTTAAAAAAAGGTTTGTGGTACCTCCAACACCACATTGAACAATTAGAAAAAAAATGAATTCACCTATACGATATTACGGAAGTAAAGGAGGTTTCTATAATAAAATAATAGAACATTTTCCCACAACTGAGTATGATACATACATCGAACCGTATGGAGGAACATACATAGTTGGATTAATGAGTAATCCTGCCAAAATTGAAATATATAATGATTTAGAACAAAATGTTTACTCTCTTTATAAAGTAATTTCAGACAAGGATTTATTTGAAGAGTTTAAACGTAGATGTGATTTAGTTTTATATTGTGAGCAATTAAGAAAAGAATGCAAAGAAAATTTGACAAATGAAAACATTTCTATGGTTGATAGAGCATTTAATTTTTTTTATGTAAACAGAACATCACATAATGGAATCGGAGGATTTTCAATGAATTCACATATAAGAAGGGGAATGAGTAAAGCGGTTTCTGATTTCCTATCCTCTATTGATAGATTACCCGAATTACATAATAGATTATCTAGAGTTATGGTGACTAATATGGATGGGGTTAAATTGATTAAAAAATATAACAATCCTAAAGTTTTTATTTATTGTGACCCACCCTATGAACAATCAACAAGAACAAATGCTAGATACAAAGTAGACATGAATAGAGAAGGGCATATTGAGTTTTTAGATTCCGTTATCGAAAGTAAGTCCAAAATTTTGATAAGTGGATATGATTGTGAACTTTACAATAAATTGACTGACAATGGTTTTGAAAAAATTCAATTCGAAGTGAAAACAATTGATGGTAATTTCAATAAAAAAACTAAAACTGAAACAATATGGAAAAATTATTAATTAATATAAAAAAAAAGTGGATTAAACTAATCAAATTTATTAAATTTGTTGAGGAAGAAAAAAATAAATGTCAAGAACGTTCAATGTTCGCAAAATTTTAGAGATGGAAGTTAATAAGATTATAAATGGTGATTGTATTGAAGTAATGAAAACATTACCAGAAGGAAGTATAGATTTGATTTGTACGTCACCTCCTTATGGTGTAGGAATTGATTATGATGTTCATCATGATGATATGGAATTTGAAGAATATAAAAAATTTACACGTCTTTGGTTAAAAGAGGCTCTAAAAGTTCTAAAAGACGATGGAAGAATTGCTTTGAATATCCCCTATGAAATAAACCGACAAGATAAAGGTGGAAGAATTTTTTTCGTGTCTGAAGTTTATCAAATAATGAAGGAAGTTGGGTTTAAATTTTTCGGAATCGTTGATTTGGAAGAAGATAGTCCACACAGGAGTAAGACAACTGCTTGGGGCTCATGGATGAGCCCAAGTTCACCCTACATCTATAACCCAAAGGAATGTGTTATTTTAGCTTATAAAAAACATCATATAAAGAAAGTTAAAGGTGACCCCCAATGGAAAGGTGAGGCAATGGAAATTGAACAAGAAGACGGGACTTTAAAGAAAAAAATAGTTTATTCTGAAGAAGATAAAAAGGAGTTTATCAGTTTGGTTTACGGTCAATGGAAATATTTTGCTGATACAAAATCTCTTACTAAAGCAACCTTTTCCATGGATATACCTACAAAGGCGATAAAGATTTTATCATATAAAAATGATATTATTCTTGACCCATTTGCAGGTTCAGGAACAAGTTTGGTTGCCGCTGAAATATTAGATAGAAGGTGGTTAGGAATTGAACTAAGTCCGAACTATTGTCAAATAGCAAATGAACGAGTCCAATCATTTGTAGATTCAAAAAAACAACAAGAATTAGAGTTTTGAAAATGAGGTCACAAATGTGACCTCTTTTGTTTTTATAGATATTTATAAAAAAAAATATCGAGATGGAAAAAACATTATATACTGAA
>Ga0315906_10009057_pt1 | contig 11867 bp, 20 predicted proteins | sample LakEriMetagenome_4_FD_203526 | JGI IMG/M metagenome (GOLD analysis project Ga0315906, IMG submission 203526) | Freshwater fungal communities from buoy surface, Lake Erie, Ohio, United States - Buoy 2 MA122 | ecosystem: Environmental > Aquatic > Freshwater > Lake > Lake biofilm | place: USA... | reverse complement strand
CCGGCCCCTTTTTTTTTGATTCATTAAAAATTTAACAATGAATAATTTTGCCGAAGAAATGAACCTAATAAATGCCCCACAATTCCCAGGGCAGCAATTAGGCAATAAAACGATTGAACAGATCCGAGGGATCATTAAACGACAAAAACGTTTAAAGGGATATTCTTTAACGGTCCCAACCGGTGCAAGTAGTTTTAACCTGGATTTGTCGGGTACGGCCCGCATTTTATTGGGAATTGCATTAATCAATGATCAAGGAGATGCTTTTACAGAAATTAGCAGTTTGCAATTTCAAGTAAATAATGAAATTGTAATTGATCAAGTATCACCTAATTTTTTAACGTTGTTCTTTAATAACAACGAATACTATTACATACCTCGTCCATTGTCTGGAACTGATGAATTAACTCTAAAATTTCAAAATACAGGGTTAAATTCTGAATTATGTAATGTGGTCCTTTATTATATTTAATAGGTATGTTAACGCCAATTTTAGAAAAATTAATCCTATCCGGAAAAGCCAGCTACAATACGTTTGTAGTTGGTGGATCCGAGAAGCATATATTAAATGTTGAAAATGATCGTTTTATTATTATTACCGATCTTCTATATTTTCATGAGGTTAATTTGAACAGTAAGGCCCGGGGTTGTACTTTAGAAGAATTGAACGAGTTGAAAAACAACCATTTGAATACTCAATTAAAAGTTTTTTCAAGTAAAAGCCAAAACACCTTTCTTTTTAGGAATAATTTAGATATTCAACAAGTAAAATCTGATCCACAAGCTTTTAGTGTAATGCCTTTAGGTCACACAAAATTAGATACCTATCTAATTCATGAATCGGACGTGGCATTTACGTTTTCTTATGCCGGGGGGCGCAGCGCTATTGGTTTACCAACAGTTACAGTTAGTGAGTCAATCGCATATCCACCCCCGTTTGATTATGGAAAGTTGGGACAAATTGGCGCACAACCGATCAGACAAATTTCAGAAGATCAAGCTGCCGTTTCAAGAACTTTGGCCGGTGGTCAACTTTACTCAAAACCTGGTAACCCTGAAAATTTAGAATTGAATTTTCCGGTTATTCCAACAACGGCCGCAACAAGTTTGAATATCTCCGAAAGTTATCCAATAGTTTTAGTGAGTTACGTTGAAATTTTGGGTAACCCAACCAACATTAGTGCAACTCTATAAAAAAAAAAGCCGCATGAAAATTTACAACATTGAAGATCTCCGAAAGATCCAAGCCGAACAAAATTACCGGTATATGGGCCTATTTGATTACAACGGTGCGCAAATTATCCCGTTTAATCCGAACAAAGTTACAAATGAAACCAGGTTAAAAGAAATCGAAACCCGTTTAAGATCCCAGGGGTTGCCGGATGGTTACTATATTGTAAAATGTAAAAATTCCACCGGTAAAAATGTTAAAACAGACGATTACACTTTTTATGTAGGTGAACAGTTAGCAGATGGACCACCACCAACCCCGGTTGTGATCCAGGCACCGGCACCGGTTGCCGGTCCCGAAGTATTGACCTATGAGGGTGCCTTAAAGCTGCAAGTTGAATTGGAACGTTTGAAACTTGAAAACCAGGCACTAAAAAAAGAAGTTGAAGATCTTAAAGCTGAATTAAGCGAAATTGAAACCCTGGGAGAAGATAACCAGGCAACTGCCGGAATGTGGGAAAACGCAAAATCGTTTTTGAGTGAGATTGTGGCCGTGGGTGCGCCATTGTTAGACAAGCATTTTGAATTAAGAGAAAAGCAATTGGCACTAAAAGCAATTGAAATTCAAAGCAAACAAACGGCCCCACGGCCCACCAATAAACCCCAGGAAAGGAATAATGAGATCCAGGAATTTATTAAAAGCTTCCAGGAAGAAGATCCGGACACGTACAATGATTTGGTGAACATTTACAATGGTGCTGAACACCAAAACGATTTTTTTAACAAATTGGGACAATATAACCCCGATTTATTAACTGCGCTGCAAAATGGATGAAAAATTGAAACAATGCCGGACAATGGGAGAGATCCTGGCCGTATGTAATGAATTTTATGACCTGGACCAACCGTTGGGAATTGCAACCAAAGCCGTTGTAACGTCCGGAATCAAAAAAGTGATTAAGTTGATAAACGCAAAGCCAAAAAAATGACAACACAAAAAAAACTATTGATCGGTGCAGCCGTTTTAGGTGGTGGCTTCCTGGCCTGGAAGTATTTGATTTCTCCAATGATCAACAAACCGGAACCGGAACCAACACCGGCCCCAGGTGGATCAGTTAACCAAGCCACAACGAATGCCGTTGCTAATGTGCAACAAATACCGGTGAACGTGCGGCCCAAACCGGGTGCGTTAATTGCTGCAACCGGTAGCAAAAACTTGTTTAATCAGATCAAACAAAATGTTGCAGCTGCAACAATACCACAACAACCAATTAGGACAATAATACAACCAAAAGCGGTAATTCGTCCAGGTGCAAATAAATTGGGAACAACTTTTTATTGATATGAGAAAGAAAACTACAACACGTCGCAGATCTCCAAAAAATAAATTAACACCAGGCAAAAAAATTGCAATTGGTTTGATGGTGGCCGGTGGTGGTTTCCTTGCATGGAAATATCTGATTTCTCCAATGATCAACAAACCAACACCAGGACCAACACCAGGACAAACACCGGTGCCAGGTGGGTCAATTGATCAAGCAAGTGACAACGTTATTAACCAGGTGCAACAAATACCGGTTAATACCACCCCACCGGTAAAAACTTTATCACCAATTGGCACACCAGGCAACCAACAAAATTGGGGTCTATTTTTGAAGTACGGGGATCGTGGTGGAGAAATTGAAACTTTGCAAAAGTTGATTAATCGAATCTACCAGGCCAAGCGTAGTGCAAAGCGTATAAAAGTCGACGGTGTTTACGGTAATGAAACCCTTAAAGCCCGAAATGAATTGTTTAACCCAAAAAAACAAGTTAATTTAAAATTGGCTTATGACACATTTAAACAATTTGAAAAAGGTGCCGGATTTGCAACCGCTGCCGGATCATTTGGAACCAACATTTTTGGAGGTATTGAGTTTAACCAACCAGGACAATTGTAATGGCAACACGTAGTACATTTTTCAACACACCGTGGGACAAGCGTGGACCGGTTGAACGTGTTTTAATCATTTCAACCGTGCTTGGTACTGCAATTGGTGGAATTATTTTAACCAGGAGAATAATTACCGGGATCCAGGAACGCAAACAAGCAAAGCAATTAGAAAGTGATGTTAATTTGTTTCAATCTCAGGGGCAAAAGTTGTCTTATCCTTTGGGCCAATATGTGATCCTGGCAGATACATTATTTACGGCCATGAATAGTAGCATGTTTGATTGGGGAACTGATGAAACACAAGTGGCCGGTGTAATGTACCGCATGAAAAATGATTTAGACGTGAACCAATTGATCAAAGCATTTGGCAAACGTGATGGGTACACACTACCGGAATGGATCTCCGGGGATTTCTCCGAAGAAGACAAAGAATTTTACATTAATAACATTCTTCGTAAAAAGGGAATAAAATACCGTTTTTAATATGCTGCATGAAAAAAAGAAAATTAATTGGGACCGCTTTTTTCAAGCGTTTACTGATGAGGACCAGGCATTCAATTTTCCTATTAAATATCCGGCTATTGATTTGGACCGGTCCACAAAGCAAAGTTTTTACGTTACTTCAAGCATTTTGGCCGGTGGTATGATCCTGGCTGCCTTAATTGTTGCCAATGCAAAGAAAAAGTAATTTTTGGGGACCCGTTGTAATTGGTGCCGGTGTAATTACCGGCATTGTTTTATTATTACGAAAAGGAATGAAAACAGAAAAGCTATCTAAATACTTTGATTGGTCCGAATTTCAGTCCAACGATGGTGCAGCAATGCCGGATCATGTAAAAGCCAACATAAAAAAATTGGTGCCACAATTAGAAAAGATCCGTGCGGCTTCCGGTAATCGTCCCATGCGCATTAATAGTGGTTACAGATCTCCGGCACAAAATACGGCCGTGGGTGGTGTTAAAAACAGTTACCACATGCAAGGAATGGCCGCAGATTTCACCATTCAAGGAATGACCCCAAAACAAGTGCAGCAATTAGTTGGATCTCTTATAGATTCGGGACAAATTACGCAAGGTGGTTTAGGATCTTATGGAACTTTCACGCATTACGATATACGTGGTACAAAATCCAGGTGGAATGGCTAAAAAGAAAAAACGTTTAATTGATCAAATTTACAACGGTGCTTTTGAAAATATGGAACTTTCAAAAGGATCTCAAAGCGCAATTAATGCAAGTGCTTTAATTGTTGGCCTGGGTATTATTGGCGCAATTGCAATTTTAACCAAACAGAAATGAGCAAATTTATTGGTACACGGGTTGAATTGATCGACAAATACGGCCCATTTATTGTGGAACAAACAAAAGGGACCGGGATTCTTCCAGGCACGTTAATTACTCAACTAATTGTTGAGAGCCAGGGCAAAGTTGGTGGATCCTATAAAGTTGGTGGATCAACTTTATCCAGGAACGCACAAAATTATTTTGGTATTAAGTGTGGATCTTCCTGGAAAGGTCAAAAATATGAGATCCGGACCCGTGAAGAAGATAAAAACGGCAACAGTTATTATGTTGTTGCTTGTTTTAGACAATATGACGGTATCGAATCAAGTATAAAAGATTACATTCGATTTCTCCAAACCAACCAACGCTACAAAAATGCCGGATTCTTCCAACAAAAAACAGTTTTAGGACAATTCCAGGCGTTAAAAAAGGCCGGTTATGCAACTGCCGGTAGTTATGTGGATCTATTAAACAAAGTTTATACACCACTAAAGAATAAAATTGATAACATACCAACAACCAACGGCCCAAATAACATAGGATTGATTGTGCCGGTTGTAGTCTTGGCTGCTTCAATTTATTATTTTTGGCATAAATTCTAATCTATGGAGAAAAAACAACGGTTTAAAAAGATCCTGGGTAGTGCCGGTCGCATTGCAAAAGGTATCGTTAAAGGTGTGTTAGATGTAGCACTACCAAACATGAAAGGAACAATTACAATGAAAGAAAGTGATTTGGATGATGAAAAGCCAAAATTCGATATTGACTTTCCACGTTTAATAACTGCCATCACCGTTTGGATCTTATTGATCCTGGTATTCTTTGGCAAAATCAAATTTGCAGACGTGGTTGGGTTGCTTGAAAAGCTTTTTATGCTCAAATGATGTTTAGGATCATGTACCGTGTGGCCGGATCTTTACGACCTTTCCACACAATTGCAGAAAGTTACCGGGAAGCAATTGAGAATTTTATTGAAACTACGGGCAGCAGCGAAAAAGAAATACAAAGTATAACGTTGTTAGACTAATTTGCGGCAGACAATTGCTACCAGGTAGCAATTATCGAAAAAGGGACCTTAACGGGTCCCTTTTTTTGTACCTAACTCAACTATCCACCTTAAATAAGATCCACAAAATAGCATTTTTTATTTAGAACCTATCTAAACAAGGCATTTTTTTGCCTTATTTTTATTTAATCTAAATATAAATTAGCCCTAAAATCTATTTTTTTTTGAATTTCTCTAAACTAAAAAAGCCCGTTGGCACGGGCTTTTTTGCTTTTTATGAAGAATTTTCTGCGGTTTGGGGCCGCATGGCGATATAAAACGTGATAAAGATATTCATTTTTATCATATTATTGCAGAGATATAAAACGAATTTAACCGGTTAGGTATGTCAAAAGGTCAAAAATTGGTGATCCGTTCACCCTGGGCTTATTTTGCCCTTTTTTTTGGGCTTTTTTATTGGTACTGTACGTACTGTACATACTGTATCAATATATTGTACATACTGATACCAGGTTAAAAGTAGTTTTTTAAATACTGTACCTTTTTAAAAAACACGTATGAAGAAAAAATTGAAAAATGAAACGGACGAAATTTTAAAATCCATTTCAAATGAGATCAACATGGCACACGCTGAATTTACCAGGCACAACCACCATGATCAATTGGATCAAGCCGAAACGAAAGAAACCAGGAGAAAAAAAAGACAATTGGAACGGAGATTGAAGCCGTACAATGCCTATCTTATCAAAGATTACGTTTTAATTCGTCAACACAACTATATGAGTATGCGCATGTATGATCCGGACACAATGTTGCTTATCCAGGATCTAAACCTATTTATTCAACTCTCAATTTTCTAAATTATGGATGCTCAAATTTTTGAAGCTGCATTAAAAGACTTCCGGGGTGTATTGGAACAAGCAGCGGAACCGGTGCGCAATTACAACCGAACAAGTGAAAAACCAATTTACAAACCCGAAGCAGCACGGTTTAAATTAGTAGTATGGTTCAAGGACGGAAATACCAGGTACTTCTTCTCCTTTGACCACACAAAATATAAAGACGGGTCGTTCATAGATGAATTTGAGGGATTGAAAAAGTTGATCCGGTTGGTTGATAAATTCAAAGGGACGTATAAAAATGCGATCATTTATGCAAACCTGGATGAAAAAAAAGAGATCCAGGGAAATTACAATTGTGAAATGTTCAAATACAATATATATGGAACCCACAAAGTTAACGAACACGGTAATTTTAAGAATGTAGGCAAAAACGTTATATTTGATGCTGAAAGGATGAAGTATTTACAAAAATTCAAAATATGACAACATACCATTTGATCGAATTAAAATATCAAGGCGCAACAAACTATAAAAGCAGCCGTTTGAAATTATCTTCTTTGAGATTTCCAGGAGATTCTTTAACTGTTTCGCTTTCATATAAATTTGATAGCATACTTCCTCAAGCATTGGAAATTTTGAAAGGTTTAAAATTTCGTGTTAGTGGGTACGGGTATGATGAAAAAAAAGGCGTTTATATTATTTGTTCAACAACTTTTGAACCATTGAAAGAGAAAAAAAATGCGGCTAAAATGTTAGCAGAACAAATGAGTGAAAAGCAGAAAGGTTGGCATAAGGACCACTATAACTACAACAAAGCTGAAAAATGGGAACGTACACCGGCCAAACGTAAAACACCGGCACGAAATATAAAACGTCGTTAATATGTTTTTAGCAGTATTAAACCGATTTCGTAAACGTCGCAAAAAAAGATCCAGACGAACAAAAAAACGTGAACAATGGCGGTCTTATTAGTACCATATACCGACATCAACGCAACCATGCAAGGAATCCGGACCCAGGTGATTGATTCACTTGATTATTGTGTGAATGAGATGCCTCGTTTTAGAGATCCGGAAAGTATGTTTAATGGCTTAAAAGCAATGATTACATATAAAAATGATCCTCCAGGCGTTGAATTGCTGCAAAGTGTGCCAACGTTGTTTGAGCAAAATTATTGGGGTCAACGTGGGGCCGGTGATTGTGATTGTTTCAGTATTTTGGCGTTAACAATGTGCATTGTGCATGGGTGGAATACACAACAAATTGTATTGGCCGGTCGTTCAAAGTTGGCCCCGGTTCATATTTGGACCCGTGTTAAGCACAACGGCAAATGGTATGATTTCGATTTAACACAACCTTATTTTAATACTTGCCGCCATTACAAATTTGTACAATACCTGGATTGTTAATATATTCGTAAAAAAAGAAAATAATGGGATATTTACAGTTGGCCGAAAATTCGGATCCTAATTTGGTCCATTTGGCAGAACAAACAATTGAAAACGCTGATAAGTACGTATTTGTGCCGCAAGGGTACAGAGGTGCGCAAAAGGACCTATATATACGTGAGGATCTTTTTGACAATTTACCGGATCCGGTTTACAATAATCTCATGAATGAATTGGAACCATTCCAAAACACGGGATTAAGTGGAAAGGGTAAAGATCGCAGAGCAGCCCGACGTGAAGCACGTCAAAAGCGTGTGGAAACCCGTGCCGCAGCACGTGCGCAAGGTGGTGGCTTCCTGGATAAGATTGGAAACATTGCAACCAACGTGATCGGTGGTTTAAAAGGTGGTCAATTGGATGTCCAAGCCGGTGGCGGTGAATTGGCAATTGATTACGGAACAGAACCAACATTTTTTGAAAAATACAAGTGGCCGTTAATTATTGGCGGTGTTGCCATTGTTGGTGGTGGTATTTACCTGGCAACAAGAAAAAAGAAATAAACAATTTTCATTTTTTATTAACATGAGAAGAAAAACAACAACACGCCGTAAAACTACGGCAACACGTCCGAAAAGACGTGTAACACGTCGCAAAAAGGGCTTCCTTGCGGAAATGTTTAATGCCAACATGGCGCAAGCCGGTGGAAAGGTTGTATTGAGTGGTGCGGTTGGTGGTGTAGGTGCCGGGCTGCTTAACAAATTGCTGCCTGATACCATGACAACCAAGACAAAAGCTTTCTACACGTTAGCCGGTGGATTTGTAACGGCAACAGTTTTGAAAATGCCAAACGTTGGGGCCGGAATGGCCGGGGTTGGTATGTTCAATTTGTTCCAGGAATCCGGGTTTTTGGCCGAGGGCATGAACTATGCGGATGATATTGAAGCTTTGCCAATGGTCCTGGATGAAAATGGTGCCGGATATTTGCAAGAAATGTACTTGCAAGAAGGCGGAATGTATCTCCAGGAAGATAACGAATTGAGTTACGACGTTGGTTACTACGGTGCCGGGTTTGGACTTGACAACATGTAAAATCTGAAAACAAAAAAAAGAAGATGAAAGAAGTGATTACGGGGAGGTTTACCCCACAAAGAAAAGCAATTGGGGTTAATGATAAATTCGGCAACCGTGGAATAAAGAATCAACAAGGTTCAACAGTTATTAAATACGATACGTTGCCATTTGATGGCCGAACTGAATTTCGATTTTTTGAGGGTTCAGCACAACGTAATTTCCCTTTTTCAAACACGGGATCTGATGGCAATAAATTGGGTGTAGGAAACACAATGGTAGTTGAACGTGCGTATTTGTCATTAATTGTAACGGATGCAGACACCGGTGCCATTGATTCGGTAGAAGCGTTAACATTAACTAATCCAGATCCGGCAGTTACTCTCGCTGAATTTGGATTTATGGTTGCGAATAGCGAGGTTATTAAAACCGTTCCTATCTTATCTTGGTTTCCAGAATTTAACAAAGTTGCTGAAAACCAATTGAATACTAACTTTGAGTTTGATACTCAGGTAGTGATTCCGCCACTTTTAGAGTTTGTAGCAACCGTGCGTTTAGCACAAGCCTTTACAAAAGCCAATGTTTCTTTACGTTTGACTATTGAGGGAACCGGTGCTATTATTGCACCACGTACAACGTTCTAATAACGTTTTTGAATAGTGCAAGGGGCCGGCAAGCAATGGCCGGCCCCTTTTTTTTTGATTCATTAAAAATTTAACAATGAATAATTTTGCCGAAGAAATGAACCTAATAAATGCCCCACAATTCCCAGGGCAGCAATTAGGCAATAAAACGATTGAACAGATCCGAGGGATCATTAAACGACAAAAACGTTTAAAGGGATATTCTTTAACGGTCCCAACCGGTGCAAGTAGTTTTAACCTGGATTTGTCGGGTACGGCCCGCATTTTATTGGGAATTGCATTAATCAATGATCAAGGAGATGCTTTTACAGAAATTAGCAGTTTGCAATTTCAAGTAAATAATGAAATTGTAATTGATCAAGTATCACCTAATTTTTTAACGTTGTTCTTTAATAACAACGAATACTATTACATACCTCGTCCATTGTCTGGAACTGATGAATTAACTCTAAAATTTCAAAATACAGGGTTAAATTCTGAATTATGTAATGTGGTCCTTTATTATATTTAATAGGTATGTTAACGCCAATTTTAGAAAAATTAATCCTATCCGGAAAAGCCAGCTACAATACGTTTGTAGTTGGTGGATCCGAGAAGCATATATTAAATGTTGAAAATGATCGTTTTATTATTATTACCGATCTTCTATATTTTCATGAGGTTAATTTGAACAGTAAGGCCCGGGGTTGTACTTTAGAAGAATTGAACGAGTTGAAAAACAACCATTTGAATACTCAATTAAAAGTTTTTTCAAGTAAAAGCCAAAACACCTTTCTTTTTAGGAATAATTTAGATATTCAACAAGTAAAATCTGATCCACAAGCTTTTAGTGTAATGCCTTTAGGTCACACAAAATTAGATACCTATCTAATTCATGAATCGGACGTGGCATTTACGTTTTCTTATGCCGGGGGGCGCAGCGCTATTGGTTTACCAACAGTTACAGTTAGTGAGTCAATCGCATATCCACCCCCGTTTGATTATGGAAAGTTGGGACAAATTGGCGCACAACCGATCAGACAAATTTCAGAAGATCAAGCTGCCGTTTCAAGAACTTTGGCCGGTGGTCAACTTTACTCAAAACCTGGTAACCCTGAAAATTTAGAATTGAATTTTCCGGTTATTCCAACAACGGCCGCAACAAGTTTGAATATCTCCGAAAGTTATCCAATAGTTTTAGTGAGTTACGTTGAAATTTTGGGTAACCCAACCAACATTAGTGCAACTCTATAAAAAAAAAAGCCGCATGAAAATTTACAACATTGAAGATCTCCGAAAGATCCAAGCCGAACAAAATTACCGGTATATGGGCCTATTTGATTACAACGGTGCGCAAATTATCCCGTTTAATCCGAACAAAGTTACAAATGAAACCAGGTTAAAAGAAATCGAAACCCGTTTAAGATCCCAGGGGTTGCCGGATGGTTACTATATTGTAAAATGTAAAAATTCCACCGGTAAAAATGTTAAAACAGACGATTACACTTTTTATGTAGGTGAACAGTTAGCAGATGGACCACCACCAACCCCGGTTGTGATCCAGGCACCGGCACCGGTTGCCGGTCCCGAAGTATTGACCTATGAGGGTGCCTTAAAGCTGCAAGTTGAATTGGAACGTTTGAAACTTGAAAACCAGGCACTAAAAAAAGAAGTTGAAGATCTTAAAGCTGAATTAAGCGAAATTGAAACCCTGGGAGAAGATAACCAGGCAACTGCCGGAATGTGGGAAAACGCAAAATCGTTTTTGAGTGAGATTGTGGCCGTGGGTGCGCCATTGTTAGACAAGCATTTTGAATTAAGAGAAAAGCAATTGGCACTAAAAGCAATTGAAATTCAAAGCAAACAAACGGCCCCACGGCCCACCAATAAACCCCAGGAAAGGAATAATGAGATCCAGGAATTTATTAAAAGCTTCCAGGAAGAAGATCCGGACACGTACAATGATTTGGTGAACATTTACAATGGTGCTGAACACCAAAACGATTTTTTTAACAAATTGGGACAATATAACCCCGATTTATTAACTGCGCTGCAAAATGGATGAAAAATTGAAACAATGCCGGACAATGGGAGAGATCCTGGCCGTATGTAATGAATTTTATGACCTGGACCAACCGTTGGGAATTGCAACCAAAGCCGTTGTAACGTCCGGAATCAAAAAAGTGATTAAGTTGATAAACGCAAAGCCAAAAAAATGACAACACAAAAAAAACTATTGATCGGTGCAGCCGTTTTAGGTGGTGGCTTCCTGGCCTGGAAGTATTTGATTTCTCCAATGATCAACAAACCGGAACCGGAACCAACACCGGCCCCAGGTGGATCAGTTAACCAAGCCACAACGAATGCCGTTGCTAATGTGCAACAAATACCGGTGAACGTGCGGCCCAAACCGGGTGCGTTAATTGCTGCAACCGGTAGCAAAAACTTGTTTAATCAGATCAAACAAAATGTTGCAGCTGCAACAATACCACAACAACCAATCAGGACAATAATACAACCAAAAGCGGTAATTCGTCCAGGTGCAAATAAATTGGG
>Ga0315906_10009055_pt1 | contig 11869 bp, 10 predicted proteins | sample LakEriMetagenome_4_FD_203526 | JGI IMG/M metagenome (GOLD analysis project Ga0315906, IMG submission 203526) | Freshwater fungal communities from buoy surface, Lake Erie, Ohio, United States - Buoy 2 MA122 | ecosystem: Environmental > Aquatic > Freshwater > Lake > Lake biofilm | place: USA... | reverse complement strand
CCTTCGAGTGGCGGCGTGAACCCGTTCTGCTGTCGCTCTACGATGGCGACGATGTTCGCGGCGCGCTGCGGCGGGGGGCATCCGGGCTTGCGGAGCGGGGTGATCTGGCAGCGCTGCGCCATCTCAGAGATGCTTCCTCATGACGATCAAAGACAGTCCGCCTGCGCGTCGCCCGATGCTGGCGGCGCTAGGAATCGCCTGCCTCGCAGGTGGGGCATGGTTTGCCTGGCGTGGCGATCAGGCAGCTGGGCCTGGCCAAGCGGCGCTCGAGAGTTTTCTGGGCGCAAGCTGGACTGATGCTGACGGGCGGCCATTTGACAGCGCTGCGCTGCGTGGCCGACCCCTGGTGCTCAATTTCTGGGCGACCTGGTGCCCGCCCTGCGTGGAGGAAATGCCCGAACTCGACGCGCTCAGCCGTGAACTGGCGCCCAAGGGTGTTCAGATAATCGGTATCGGTATCGATTCTGCAGCTAAAATTCAACAATTCGCTCAAAAATCTGGCTTTTCTTACCCGCTTCTGCCGGCTGGTGCGGGCGGCGCGGAGCTCACCCGCGCATTCGGGAACGCCTCCGCGGCCCTGCCCTATACCGTTGTAGTCGGGCGTGATGGCCGCATCCGGGAGCGCATTCTTGGGCGCTTCAAGCTGGAAAGCCTGCGAAACGCAGCCCTGTCAGCAGCTGGGTAAGTATCGGCGGGTTGCGCTTTTTGCTAGGTTCCTGCTTCAAGTTGGGCTAAGATTCGCGATCTTTCCTGCATCCGACATCGTTCAGCGCTGCATCGGCGTGGCGTCGACACGGGGAGTCGGTGCGGGCAGCAGGGGGCCGCGTCTTTCTTCAGGAGCAGGGCGCGGTCTGAGGGCGGTCCGCCAGAGGTACGAGCATGGATCTCAGAAAACTTAAAACGCTGATCGACCTGGTGTCCGAGTCCGGCATTTCCGAACTTGAGATCACCGAGGGCGAAGGGAGGGTGCGAATCGTCAAGGCGGCCGCACCGCAGGCCATCCCGATTCCAGCCATGATGCCAGCGCCGATTGCGGTCGCACCCGCCGTGGCAGCCGATGTTTCGGCAGCCTCAGCCGTCACCTCCCCCCCGGCCTCGGCCGAGGAACCCGCCAAAACGCCCACCGGTCACGTGGTCAAGTCGCCGATGGTCGGCACGTTTTATCGCTCTGCACAGCCTGGCTCCGAGGCGTTCGTGTCGGTGGGCAGCAAGGTCCGCCAGGGCGATACGCTCTGCATCATCGAGGCGATGAAGCTCATGAACGAGATCGAAGCCGACTGCGACGGCACCGTGAAGGCGGTACTGGTTGAAAACGGCTCGCCGGTCGAGTTTGGCCAGCCGCTTTTCGTCATCGAACCCTGAAGCCGGCCGGCCGGAGCCTCGAATGTTCGAGAAGATCCTGATCGCCAATCGCGGCGAGATCGCGCTTCGGGTGCAGCGCGCCTGCCGCGAACTGGGCATCAAGACGGTCGTCGTGCATTCGCAGGCCGATACTGAAGCGAAGTATGTGAAGCTCGCCGATGAATCGGTGTGCATCGGGCCGCCTCCTTCGCGTGAGAGTTATCTCAATATCCCTGCGATCATCAGCGCGGCCGAAGTCACCGATGCCGAGGCAATCCATCCCGGCTATGGTTTTCTGTCTGAGAACGCCGATTTCGCCGAGCGGGTGGAAAAAAGCGGCTTTGTTTTCATCGGACCGCGCCCTGAGTCCATCCGCCTGATGGGCGACAAGGTTTCTGCCAAAGACGCCATGAAGAAGGCCGGGGTGCCGGTTGTGCCCGGGTCGGAGGGCGCGCTACCCGATGACCCGAAAGAGGTGTTGCGGATCGCACGCGCAGTGGGCTACCCGGTCATCATCAAGGCGGCTGGCGGTGGTGGCGGCCGCGGCATGCGGATCGTGCATACCGAAGCCGCACTCACCAACGCCGTCACCATGACGCGCTCGGAGGCGCAGTCGGCGTTCGGTAACCCGTCGGTGTACCTGGAAAAGTTTCTTGAGAACCCGCGGCACATCGAAATCCAGGTGCTGGCCGACGGCGGGCGTAACGCCATCTATCTCGGTGAGCGTGACTGCTCTATGCAGCGTCGGCATCAGAAAATCATCGAAGAGGGTCCTGCGCCAGGTATCTCGCGGCGTCTCCTCGATCGCATGGGGGCACGTTGTGCCGACGCGTGCCGCAAGATGGGCTATCGCGGCGCGGGCACGTTCGAGTTCCTGTTTGAAGATGATGAGTTTTACTTCATTGAAATGAACACCAGGGTGCAGGTCGAGCATCCGGTCACCGAACTCATCACCGGCATTGATATCGTGCAGGAGCAGATCCGGATCGCGGCCGGCGAGCCGCTACGGATCAAACAGCGCGACGTCACGGTTCGCGGTCACGCGATCGAATGCCGGATCAACGCCGAAGACCCCTACCGGTTCACGCCATCACCGGGGCGAATCACTGCCTGGCATCCGCCAGGTGGGCCCGGCATCCGCGTGGATTCGCACGCCTACACGGGCTATGTGGTGCCGCCTCACTACGATTCCATGATCGGCAAGGTGCTCGCCTACGGTGACACGCGCGAACAGGCGCTTCGCCGGATGCGGATTGCGCTATCGGAAATGGCGGTTGAGGGCATCCTCACCAACCTTCCGCTTCATCGCGAACTGCTCGCCGACGCGCGATTTGTGGCAGGGGGTACGTCGATTCACTATCTCGAGAACAAGCTCGCGCAACGCAGGACCGCTGGCTGACGCATGTTCACCGAGCTCGTGTTCACCGTGGCAGGTGAAGAGGTTGAACGCTGGTCCGACGCCCTGCTCGAGGCGGGCGCGCTGTCGGTCGAAGCCGAGGACGCCGACGCAGACTCGCCTGACGAGCAGGCGATTTTTGGTGAGCCCGGCGAACCCGTGCCGGTGGCAGCCTGGGCGCGAACCCGTCTGCGTGCGCTCCTTGATGCGGGCGACGATGCGGCCGCCGTGCTGGCGCTTGCGGCAGAGCACTGCAGCCTGCCGAGTCCGTCCTTTACGCTGCAGCCGATCGCCGACCAGGATTGGGTGCGGCTCACCCAAGCCCAGTTCGAACCCATTCCAGTCGGTCCACGCCTCATGATTGCGCCGAGCTGGCATCTCGAAGCGGCGCGGCCCAGGGCCGAGGGCGCGCAGCTGATCATGCTGGACCCCGGACTTGCGTTTGGCACCGGAAGCCATCCGACCACGCGGATGTGTCTGGAGTGGCTCGATACCCATCTTGAGGCAGGGCAGTCGATGATTGATTACGGCTGCGGGTCGGGCATTCTGGCCATTGCCGCGGCAAGGCTTGGCGCGCAACCGGTCAGTGCCATCGATATCGATCCGCAAGCGTTGGTGAGCACGCGCGATAACGCGCTTGCCAACGGCGTGACGCTGCAGATCATGGCCGCAGAGTCCGCGCGACCCGCCCCCGCGGCGGTGGTGGTCGCCAACATCCTCGCCAATCCGTTAAGGCTTCTTGCGCCGCTCCTCAGCTCGCTGGTGCGGCCCGGCGGATCGCTGGTGCTGGCGGGCTTGCTCGAGCGGCAGGCCGATGAATTGCGTGCGCTCTATCCAGATATCGCGCTCGAGGTGTACGCGCGCCGCGAGGGCTGGGCCTGCCTCGCCGGCGTACGGCGCTGAGCGCACACTTTTCAAACGGAGAAAAACATGACGGGACGGGTAATGATCAGCGGTTCGGTGGCCTACGACACCATCATGGTGTTCGATGGTCACTTCAAAGACCACATCCTGGCCAATCAGGTTCACATGCTCAATGTGTCGTTTCTAACCCCGCGGCTCAAGCGCGAATTCGGTGGCTGCGCCGCCAACATCGCCTACAGCCTGAAGCGGTTGGGCGGTGATCCTCTGGTGCTCGCCGCTATCGGGCGCGACGGTTCAGATTATCTCCAGCGCCTGCGCGCGCTTGGCATCGATACCGCGCGGGTACGCGCCTTCGACGATCAGTACACGGCGCAGGCCTTCATCACCACCGATCTGTCCGATAACCAGATCACCGCTTTTCATCCAGGCGCCATGGGGAGTGCCGATCAGGTGAGCGCACAGTCCGAGGGCGAGCGCATCGCCTGGGGGATTGTGGCGCCGAACGGTAAGGCGGCGATGATGCGGCACGCGCGCGAATTCGCAGCGCAGGATATTCCGTTCATTTTCGATCCCGGACAGGGTCTGCCCATGTTCGACGGAGAGGAGTTGCGCGGTCTGATCGGCATGGCTACGGCGTTAACCGTCAACGACTATGAAGCGAAGCTTCTGAGCGATCGCACGGGTTGGTCCGAGGAGGACATTGCCGCCAGGCTGAAGGCACTCGTCATCACGCGGGGTGCGGAAGGTTCCACGCTCTATGAAGGCGGCTCGCGCCAGATGATCTCGGCAGCATCGATCAGCCGAGCGGTGGACCCCACGGGCTGCGGGGACGCCTATCGTTCTGGCCTGCTCTACGGACTCTCCCAAGGTTGGGGCTGGCTGGATTCGGCCCGGCTCGGCAGTGTCCTGGGCGCGGCCAAGATCGAGCACGCCGGCGCGCAGAACCATCCGGTCGATCGGGCTGAACTGAGCGCGCGCTTCGCGGTTGCGTATGGCCGTACGCCCTGGTGAGCGATTGCGAGTGCAGCGGGGTCGCGGGTTTGCCCCGCGAATTGCGAAGGCTTAGATGACGGGCGCGATAGCCCCAGCAACCGACAGCCCAACCTGCGCGAGCAGAATCACGATGAGCGGGGACAGATCAACGCCGCCCAGGCGCGGCAGTCGCCGTTGGATGGGCGACAGGATCGGTTCGGTCAGCAGGTGCAGCATGGGGGCGATGGGGGCATGAGGATTGACCCAGGACAGAATCACCTGAAGAAGCAGCGAACCAATCAACAGCCACAGCACCCAACGCACCAACCAGACCACGGCGAGCAGTACGACCGAACCGAATGAAGGGGTGCGCGACGCGTAGAGCAGAACAAATACGACCGCCAGCGCGAGGGCGAGCAGCATGGCCGCCAGCAGACAGGATCCGTCGAAATGGCCCTTTCGCGGCAGGATCGAACGTAGCGGCCGCACCAGCCACTCGGTGAAGGTGAACACAAAATGGCCCACCGGATCGCGCAGCGCCATTCCGAGCCAAATCATCCACAAGCGCAGCACACAGGCGGCTGCGAGCAGACTGCCGATTGTGTCCACGACGAGCCACAGCACCTCTCGCATCCGTTCCCCCTGGCTCCCTTTGCTTGACGCGCCGATCGTAACCCAACAGAGTGCCGGGCGTTTACTGACCTTTGCAAGGCCGTTATTTTGACTGACATCGACCCGGGTGCCGAGCGTTGGCGAGTGATGAGCGCGCTGCTGGTGGCGAGCGCGCTGAACATCCCGTTTGGCACGATCTACGCGTTCAGCGTGTTTTTGCGGCCGATGGAGCAGCAGCTTGGTGTGTCGCGGACCGAAATGAGCGTGGTGTTCGCAAGTGCCACTGTCGCGCTTGCGCTGGGTATGAATCTGTTGCCGCTGCTCGCACGGCGCATGAGCGGGGTCGCGCTCATTCCGATCGCCGGGCTGATTGGCGCGTTGGGAATTGTGATCGTCACGCAGGCGCAAGGCTTCTGGATGCTGTTCATGGGCTATGGGGTGTTGTTCGGCCTGGGAGGCGGACTCTCGTTTACCGCGGTCCAGCAGTGCGTGAATCAGGCGACGGTGCGGCCCAGCGGCCTTGCCAACGGCTATGTGGTGAGCACCTACCCGATCGGGGCGATGATCGGTGCGCCCGTGTTCAGCGCCACGCTTCACCTCTGGGGCATTGGCCCCACGCTTTGGCTGCTCGCAGGTGTGTTGGGTGGCGCCGGTGTGCTGGGAGGGTGGCTGTTTCGGCGCGCGGGCCTCACGCTCGTCTCGGCTGCAGCGGCGCAGTCGCCCCCGCCGCCGGTATCGCTTTCAGACCCGGTTTTCACGCGGCTGTTCGCGGTGTTTTTTCTCTCTGCATCGGCTGGGCTCATGGTGCTGGGGCAGGCGGCCGCGATGCTGCATGCCTACGGGGCGGGAGCGGGTTTGGCCGCTGCCGCCACCACGGTGATTACAGCCGTGCTGGCTGCCTCGCGACTGGCAGGCGGTTGGCTGGTTGATCACTGGCAGATGCGGCGCGTGGCGGTTGGAGCCAACCTCTGCGCCTTTGCGGGTGCCGTGCTGATTACACTGTGGCCGGTACCGCTGTCTGCGCTCTTTGCGTTGTCACTGCTCGGTGGGGGCTATGGTCTTATGTCCGGGGCAAGTGCTGGGTACATTCCCCGACTCTGGCCGCGCGACCTGTTTGCTGCCATTGCTGCGCGGCTGTATGTCGCCTGGTGCCTGGCCGCGGTATGCCTGCCGGTGCTTGCCGGCTGGTTGTTTGATCTGACGGAGAGCTATCGTGCTGCGGTGATGGTTGCCGCAGCAGGCAATCTGGCTGGCGCCTGGCTGGCACGGCGGATTGCACTCACAGGGTCCGGGCGCCCTGAATAAAAACGGGGCAACGCTTGCGTGTTGCCCCGTTAAAGCCTCTGCCCGGATGACTCCGGGCGTAAGCTTACGGACGGTTCCCGGTCGGGAACGGCCAGGCGGCCGCGGGATTCAGCGGCTGCGCAGCAGGGGCAGCCGCAGCGGGGGCAGCGGCGGCTTTTTTCGCAGCTTTTTTCGCAGGCTTTTTCGCGGCTTTTTTCGCAGCGGCTTTTTTAGCCGGCTTTTTCGCAGCAGCTTTCTTAGCTGGCTTTTTCGCAGCAGCTTTCTTGGCTGCAGGCTTTTTCGCCGCCGCTTTCTTCGCTGCAGGCTTCTTCGCCGCCGCTTTCTTGGCTGCAGGCTTCTTCGCCGCCGCTTTCTTGGCTGCAGGCTTCTTCGCTGCCGCTTTCTTGGCTACGGGCTTCTTCGCTGCCGCTTTCTTGGCTGCAGGCTTTTTCGCCGCCGCTTTCTTGGCTGCGGGCTTCTTCGCCGCCGGCTTCTTCGCTGCGGGCTTTTTCGCCGCCGCTTTCTTGGCTGTTGCCATGGTGAAACTCCTTCAGTTGAAGTTACGCTGGTGGAGACCCGCGCCGGCAAGCGGTAACGCAGTACGGCGGGCGAGCCATTCATCGGCGCAAGCGATCACCCCCGCGGGGGGGGCTACGCGTACGCTAATGAATTCGGGAGTCAGCGCGACGGCGCGCTGAAATGAAAAACGCCGGCTGGTTGGGCACGGCGTTTTCAAAAGAGGGAGGGGGAGCGAGGGCAAGGCGGCCTTGTGGGCCGCCGCCCTGACGCGCGAGAGGCAAGCGGGTCTCAATCCCAACTGAGCGCACCCCCGGTCTGATATTCAATGACCCGCGTCTCGAAGAAATTGCGCTCCTTCTTGAGATCGATCATTTCGCTCATCCAGGGAAAGGGATTTTCCTCTGTCGGGAACAGCGTTTCGATACCGATCTGCTGGGCCCGTCGATTGGCGATGAAGCGCAGGTAGCCCTTGAACTGCTGGGCGTTGAGCCCAAGGACACCTCGCGGCATGGTGTCTTCGGCATACGCGTATTCGAGTTCAACCGCCTGGCGGAACAGCCCGCGAATTTCATCGCGGAACTCGGCCGTCCAGAGATGCGGATTCTCAAGCTTGATCTGGTTGATGAGGTCAATGCCGAAATTGCAGTGCATCGATTCATCGCGAAGGATGTACTGATACTGCTCGGCAGCGCCCGTCATCTTGTTCTGCCGACCGAGCGCGAGAATCTGCACAAACCCGACGTAAAAGAACAACCCTTCCATCAGGCAGGCAAACACGATGAGCGAACGCAGCAGCTTCTGATCGGCGTCGGGTGTACCGGTGACGAAATCGGGGTTGGTGAGGGTATCGATGAACGGGATCAGGAACTCGTCCTTGTCGCGAATCGACTTGACCTCGTGATAGGCATTGAAGATTTCGCCTTCGTCTAGACCGAGTGACTCGACGATGTACTGATAGGCATGGGTGTGAATAGCCTCTTCAAACGCCTGACGCAGCAAAAACTGACGGCACTCCGGAGCACTGATATGTCGATAGGTGCCCAGCACAATGTTGTTGGCGGCCAGCGAATCAGCGGTGACAAAAAAGCCAAGGTTGCGCTTGACGAGCCTGCGCTCGTCTTCGGTGAGGCCATCAGGAGATTTCCAGAGCGCGATATCACGGCTCATGTTGATCTCTTGCGGCATCCAGTGATTGGCGCAGGTGGCGAGATATTTTTCCCAGGCCCACTTGTACTTGAACGGCACCAGCTGGTTGACGTCAGCGCTGCCGTTGATGATGCGCTTATCTTCAACGCGCACGCGGCGCGAACTTGAACCCATGACCGTTGAAGCGGGCTTGGGCAGATTGATGGCGGGGGCCGCAGCCGCACCCGTGACCGGCATGGACGCCGGCGCGGAAGCCAGTTCCGGATGGATCGGCGGTGCAGGCGGTGCCCGGCGTGTTGGTGTTGCCACTACGGGCGCTTCATCCCAGGACAGCATTTAAGATCTCGCTTTAACTTTCTTTGATAACAAACTGAGGGAGCGAGAAGAATTCTTCACGCCCTGAATCTTACGGTGCAATGAATAGCCTTGCAACGTCAGGACAAGCTTTACACGATCACTGACAGGCCTCGCACTCTGGATCATCGATCGCACAGAACTTCGGTGCAATGGGGTCACTGCTGGCAGCGACCCCCGCAGCACCCGCAGCCATACCACCGGCTCCCGCGTAGTTGAAGCCGGCTGAGCCCGCGCCGTCGGCCGACACCGAGTTCAGCTGCCCGATCTTGTCGGTGGTCGACTTCTCTGCATGCGTGGCCCCGAGCGTGCGCAGGTAATAAGTTGTTTTGAGCCCACGGAGCCAGGCCAGCGTGTAGGTGTCATGCAGGCGTTTGCCCGATGCCCCAGCCATGTAGATGTTGAGCGATTGCGCCTGATCGATCCATTTCTGACGCCGCGCCGCGCACTCGACCAGCCAGCTGGGCTCCACCTCGAATGCGGTGGCGTAGATTTCGCGGAGTTCGGTGGGGATCCGGTCAATTCGAGCGAGCGAGCCGTCGAAGAACTTGAGATCGGCCACCATCACTTCGTCCCACAGCCCGAGCCGCTTCAGGTCGCGAACCAGATAGTCGTTGACGACGGTGAATTCGCCCGACAGGTTCGATTTCACGTAGAGGTTCTGGAAGGTGGGCTCGATACAGGCCGACACACCGATGATGTTCGAGATCGTGGCGGTGGGGGCGATTGCGACGCAATTGGAGTTGCGCATGCCGTGCTCGCGGATGCGGGCGCGCAGACTCGTCCAATCGAGATGCTCGGTTTCATCGACCTCGACATGACCGCCGCGCTCTTCGCGCAGCAACCGGATTGTGTCCTGCGGCAGAATGCCGCGATCCCACAATGAACCCTTGAAGCTCGAGTATCGCCCGCGCTCCTCGGCCAGTTCAGTGGAGGCCCAGTATGCGAAGTAGCAAACGGCTTCCATGGAGGCGTCGGCAAATTCAATGGCCTGTTCGCTCGCATAGGGTACGCGCAGCAGATGCAGGCAGTCCTGGAAGCCCATGATGCCCAGCCCTACCGGGCGGTGGCGGAGGTTGGCATTTCTCGCCTTGCCGACCGCGTAGTAGTTGATGTCGATCACGTTATCGAGCATGCGCATGGCGGTGTGGATCGTTGCCTTGAGCTTGTCCAGATCGAGTTCCCAGCGGCCGTCACGTTCGCGCATATGGGCCACCAGATTGACCGACCCCAGGTTGCACACCGCGATTTCGCTGTCACTGGTGTTGAGCGTGATCTCGGTGCACAGGTTGGAGCTGTGGACGACGCCCACATGTTGCTGGGGGCTGCGCAGATTGCAGGGATCCTTGAAGGTGATCCAGGGATGGCCGGTTTCAAACAGCATCGACAGCATCTTTCGCCACAGCTGAATCGCCGGAACCTTGCGGAACAGCTTGAGTTCACCATTGGCGGCGCGCGTTTCGTGCCGCAGGTAGGCCCGTTCGAATTCGCGGCCAACCTTGTCGTGGAGGTCGCGACAGTCAGCGGGTGAAAACAGGGTCCATTCGGCGTTTTCCATGACCCGCTTCATGAACAGGTCAGGGATCCAGTTGGCCGTGTTCATGTCGTGCGTACGGCGACGATCATCGCCGGTGTTCTTACGCAGCTCGAGAAACTCCTCGATGTCCAGGTGCCAGGTTTCGAGGTAGGCGCAGACCGCGCCCTTGCGCTTGCCGCCCTGGTTGACCGCCACTGCGGTGTCATTGACCACCTTGAGGAAGGGCACGACACCCTGGCTCTTGCCATTGGTGCCACGAATATGGCTGCCGAGCGCGCGAACCGGTGTCCAGTCGTTACCTAGACCACCTGCGTACTTGGCAAGCAGCGCATTTTCCTTGATGGCCTCATAGATGCCGTCAAGATCGTCGGACACGGTGGTGAGATAGCACGAGGAAAGCTGGGAACGCTGGGTGCCCGAGTTGAACAGTGTGGGCGTGGAGCTCATGAAGTCGAACGTGGAGAGGAGTTCGTAGAACTCGATGGCGCGCTCTTCGCGGTTGACTTCGTTGAGCGACAGACCCATGGCGACGCGCATGAAAAATGCCTGCGGCAGCTCGATTCGCTGTTCGTCAATATGGAGGAAGTAACGATCGTAAAGGGTCTGCAGTCCGAGGTAAGTGAACTGCAGGTCGCGGTCAGCCTGGAGCGCTGCGCCAAGTCGGCGAAGATCAAACTGCAGCAATTTTTCGTCAATGAGCCCCGCCTCGACACCGCGGCGCATGAAGCCCGGAAAATAATCGGCGTAGCGCGTGGTCATTGCGGAATGGTCGACTTCTTCGCCGAGCGCCTCTCGGCGCATGGTGTGCAGCAGAAGCCGGGCGGTCACCTGGCTGTAGGCTGGGTCCTTTTCGATCAGTGCACGAGCGGACAGGATCGCCGATTTGTAGACCTCTTCGAGCGGAACGCCGTCATAGAGGTTGCGCACGGTTTCTGAAAGCACGGTTTCCGCGCTCACGAATTCGCCCAGCCCGACACAGGCCGAGGCGATCAGCGCATGCAGCGCGGAAATATCGAGCGGGCGGCGCTGGCCGCCCTCGACGACGTGCAGGGCTGCCTGTTTGGCGCTGTCGCGCTCCTGGCGCGCAGCCGTACGCTCCTGCGTACGGCGCTCGCGGTAGAGCACGTAGGCGCGCGCTACCTCGTGTTCGCCAAAGCGCATGAGCGCGAGTTCGACGTGGTCCTGGATATCTTCAATATGAAAGGTGCCGCCGCCCTGCTTGCCGCGCGCGAGCGCCGAGACCACCGCACCGGTCAGGCGCTCGACCAGTTCGCGAACCCGGGCCGACGCCGCACTCTGCCCGCCATGCACGGCAAGGAACGCTTTGGTCATGGCAACCGAGATCTTGCCGGGCTCAAACGCCACCACCGAACCATTGCGGCGGATAACCTTGAAGTCGGCGAGGAAAGCGGCCGACTGAGCGCCCGGTGCGGTTTCGACGGTGGCCGCGGCCCCCTGGGGCATCAGCGACTCCTGCCTGGTGCGCTCAGCGACTCTCTGCATACGATTCTCCTTGTTGTGATGGCGATGAGCGCCGGATTACGCCTCATGCCAGCCTGATCTGTTCTTTGCTGTCCGGAACCATTCCGGACGACCGCTGCATCACGCCTCGCGAGGCTTCATACGCGTATGGCACGCGGACCAACTGCTGTCCGTGATGACGCGGGAAGCACTAGATGTGGGGGGTATGACGATCGTTGGGCCTAATTCTAGTGGTCGGGACCCGCCCGATCAAGTCTTGCAACCGATCCGATCAATGCTGCAGTCACAGCCTGATCAAGAATCGCATCGATTCAAGAACTGCCTTCTCCAACCACGGCCCATCGTTGTTTTCAGGCGGTGAT
>Ga0315906_10009054_pt1 | contig 11869 bp, 9 predicted proteins | sample LakEriMetagenome_4_FD_203526 | JGI IMG/M metagenome (GOLD analysis project Ga0315906, IMG submission 203526) | Freshwater fungal communities from buoy surface, Lake Erie, Ohio, United States - Buoy 2 MA122 | ecosystem: Environmental > Aquatic > Freshwater > Lake > Lake biofilm | place: USA: Lake... | reverse complement strand
TAAAAAGAAAAATTGCATTGTTCTGTAATGTAAGAGCAGGAAGAGTGATAGAAGCAGCAGATGCATCTACCATTTATGAAGTGCCTTTGAAAATGTTGGAAGAAAAATTAGATTTAATTGTGCTTGATAAATTAAAGATTACAAAATTCAATGAACCAGATTTAACCAAGTGGAAAGTATTTTTAGACAAATTAAAAAATCCTAAGTCTACTGTCAATATTGGTTTGATTGGAAAGTATATTGAGTTACAGGATGCTTATAAATCTATCTTAGAAGGGTTTATTCATGCAGGTGCAATGAACGAGGTGAAGGTGAATGTGGTGAATGTCCATAGTGAGACTATTACCAAAGAAAATGTAAAAGCATTAGTGGGTGGCTTAGATGGATTATTGGTAGCCCCTGGATTTGGAAATAGAGGGATTGAAGGAAAGATTGTGGCTGTTCAATATGCTAGAGAAAATAATTTACCGTTTTTTGGTATTTGTTTAGGTATGCAAATGGCAGTGATTGAATTTGCTAGAAATGTCATTGGTTTAAAAGGTGCACATTCTGTAGAGATGGATCCGAATAGCCCAGAACCTGTAATCAATATGATGGAAGAACAAAAGCGTATTACCATGATGGGCGGCACCATGCGTTTGGGATCTTACCCTTGTAACATTACCGAAAATACTTTAGCGCACAAAATATATGGCACTACTTCTATCAACGAACGCCATCGTCATCGTTATGAATTTAACAATGCATATTTGAATGATTTTCACGAAAAAGGCATGGTGACTAGTGGGGTAAATCCTGCTACTGGATTGGTTGAAATTGTAGAATTACCGAATCATCCATTTTTTATTGGCGTACAATACCATCCAGAATTAAAGAGCACCGTAGAAGCGCCTGCGCCTTTGTTTGTGCATTTTATTGCTGCAGCAAAAGCACACGCAAAAAAGTAAATTTTCACTTTGCTATACCGCTAACATATGTTAGTTTTGCGGTATGCAAAAAATAAGAATTTTAACTTCGACTAGTTTATTTGATGGCCATGATGCCTCTATCAATATCATGCGCCGTGTGTTGCAAGAACAAGGTGCAGAAGTCATCCACATGGGACATAATCGATCTGCTCAAGAAATTGTAGAAGCAGCGATCGAAGAAGATGTACAATTGATTGCAATCACATCTTATCAAGGAGGTCATATTGAATTTTTTACCTACCTCAGAAAATTATTAGACGATGCGGGCTACCAACATATTAAAATAGTTGGTGGAGGTGGTGGTACCATTTTACCTTCCGAAGCTGCTATCATTCATGCCAAAGGGATTTCAAAAATATATTTACCAAAAGATGGTCTTGCCATGGGGATCGAAGGCATGATTAAAGAAGTAATTGCAATTGCTAATTTTCAATTAAAATCTAATCAAACAATTAAGTATCCAAAATTACCTTTTGATAAAAAAACTGATCCAAGAAAATTAGCTAGAGATATTACACTTTTGCAAAATGGTACTTTGAAAATTAAGAAAGATAAAAAAATTGTTCAAAAAAATATTCCTGTCATTGGATTAACTGGAACGGGTGGCGCAGGTAAGTCTACCGTATGTGATCGTTTGGTACATTATTTTATTCAAACCAATCCAAACTTAAGTATTGCGGTAGTGTCTGTAGATCCAACTAAGAAAAAGACTGGTGGTGCATTATTAGGAGATAGAATTAGAATGAACGCCATCCATCATCCTAATGTATTTATGCGTTCACTTGCAACTAGGTCCGATCATCAATCCATCTCTGGGTCCTTAGACCAAGTGATTTATTTATGTAAAGCAGCAGGATATGATGCTATTATCATTGAGACTGCAGGTGTTGGTCAAAATGATGCATCAATTGTAGATTATGTAACACTTCCAATGTATATCATGACACCAGAATTTGGTGCAGCGAGTCAATTGGAGAAGATCAATATGATTGACTTTGCACAAATTATTGGTATCAATAAATTTGATCGAGCAGGTGGATTAGATGCAATCAGAGATGTGAAAAAGCAATACGCTAGGTCGCGTCATTTATTTGATGCGGATCATTCAAAGCTTCCTGTTTATGGAACTATTGCCTCAAAGTTCAATGATCCTGGTATGCAGCATCTATTCAATCATATGATCCAATTAGTGAATCAGCAACATCAATTAAATTGGAATACGATTGCACAACCTCTAGCATATAATTCCAATCAAGTTTCTACACCAACTATTCCATTGAATCGATTTAATTATTTAAATGAAATTGTAGCAACGATTCAAAAAAATAAAGTTTGGATTTCAGAACAAAAGCAGTTGGCTTCTCAGTGGTATAGTTATGAGCAAGTGATGCAAAATCCAAAACTTAAAAAATTGCCCCTTTTAAAAGAGGAAGCAGATAAAGTAGCTGGCGCAATCGATCCAGAAGTGAAAAAATCTATTCAAACTTGGGAAGCGACAAAAACGAAGTACCAACAAGATGCATTGGTCTATGAAATAAGAGGTAAGAAAATACATCAACCCTTAAGTTTTAAAACAGAATCAGGTTTGACTTTGCAAAAAGTGTATTTACCCAATTTTAAAGACTGGGGCGATATTGCTGAGTGGCAATTAAAAGAAAATGTGCCTGGACATTATCCATATACTGCTGGCGTATTTGATTTAAAGCGAACAGGGGAAGATCCTACAAGGATGTTTGCAGGCGAAGGTGGTCCCGAAAAAACCAACCAACGCTTTCATTTTTTAGCTAAGGGACAACCCGCTACAAGATTATCAACCGCTTTTGATAGTGTGACTTTATATGGTCAAGATCCATCTAATAGAATGGATGTATTTGGAAAAATTGGCAATGCGGGTGTGAATATTGCCTCTGTGGATGACATCAAGAAATTATATTCTGGCATTAATTTAAATGACCCAACGAGTTCTGTAAGTATGACCATCAACGGGCCTGCAGCAATTATACTTGCGATGTTTTTTAATGCAGCGATTGATCAAGCTTGTGAGCAATATATCACTGAACAAAAAATGTGGCCTACAGTCAATAAAAAATTAAATCAAATTTTTAAGAATACTACAAGACCAGTATACAATGATTTTGAAGGATTAAAAAAACAATCTATTCAACACAATGGCTTGGGCTTAAAATTATTAGGTGTGAGTGGGGATCAGGTGCTAGATCCAAAAGTGTATGCAAATATTAAAAAGCAAGTTTTACAAAATGTACGCGGAACATTACAAGCAGATATTCTAAAAGAAGACCAAGCTCAAAATACTTGTATTTTCTCGATTGATTTTGCATTAAAATTAATGGGCGATGTACAAGCTTATTTTGTAGACCAAAAAGTAAAAAACTTTTATAGCATCTCTATTTCAGGATACCATATTGCAGAAGCAGGGGCCAATCCAATTACGCAATTGGCATTTACGCTAGCAAATGGATTTACTTACATTGAGTATTTTTTGAACAGAGGTTTAGAGATAGATGATTTTATTCCGAATTTCAGTTTCTTTTTTAGCAATGGAATGGATCCAGAATATGCAGTAATTGGAAGAGTCGCAAGAAGAATCTGGGCGCAAACAATGAAGCTTAAATACAAGGCGAATTCAAGGTCTCAAAAATTAAAATACCATATTCAAACAAGTGGTAGAAGTTTACACGCACAAGAAATTGATTTTAACGATATCAGGACCACCTTGCAAGCATTATATGCAATTTATGACCAGTGTAATAGCTTACATACCAATGCTTATGACGAAGCAATTACTACACCAACAAAAGAGAGTGTAAGAAGGGCACTTGCCATTCAGTTAATTATCAATAAAGAACTTGGAACTGCTAAAGTAGAAAATGCACAACAGGGTAGCTTCTTGATGAACGAGTTAACCGACTTGGTAGAAGAAGCCGTATTACAAGAATTAGAAAGAATCAATGCAAGGGGTGGGGTATTGGGTGCGATGGAAAGAATGTATCAGCGATCAAAGATTCAAGAAGAAAGCATGTTGTATGAAACCAGAAAACATCATGGCGAGATTCCAATCATTGGGGTGAATACTTTTATTGATGAAGCAGATCAAAATAGCAATGATCGTCAACCTGTATTTAGATCCTCTGCTGCAGAAAAGAAATTACAAATCACAAATCTTGGTCATTTTAAAAATAGAAATAAGGAACAAGCAGACCATTATTTAAAATTATTACATCATGCAGCAGTTCAAAATGAAAATATTTTTGAACTATTGATGGAGGCGGTTAAGTATTGTAGTTTAGGAGATATCACGAACTTGCTTTACCACACAGGGGGTAAATACAGTAGGAATTTGTAATAAAGCCTTAAAATAGCCCTAAAATGATTCCAAAATAGGGTCCAGCTGGTGCTAAATACATCTTAAAAACATACCTTTGCCGCATCTATTTAGATTAATTGAAAAAGCATGAAAACGGACAAAAATACGGTCATTGGGTTTATATTATTAGCAGTTTTATTCTTTGTTTACTTTTGGTACACAAGTAAGCAACAAAATGAGATAGCCGCCTATAAAAAAAGATTTGATGATTCTGTAGCAGTGGTGAAAGCCAATGCCGAAAAGGCAGCAGCTTTGAATACAGTTGCATTGATTGATTCTACTAAAAAAGATGCAACCGGTAATGCAGTTGTTTCGGATACTTTAAAGGAGCAAATTGCCATTCTAGAGAACGATTTAATCACAGTTGAATTTACGAATAAAGGAGGTCAGGTTGCACGTGTAACTTTGAAAAAGTATACCAATTCAAAAAAGCAATTAGTGCAATTGGGAGATAGCAGTTCCCTATCCTATGCTGTGAATGCAGGTAACAATCAAACAGTACAAATTAACCAAGTTATATTTCCTGTATCGAATGTATCCACCGATCAAAACGGTGGTCAAAAAATTGAATATGCTTGGACCGCCCCAAATGGTAAGACCATCAAACACCAATTTACTTTATCAAAAGGTAAATACAATGTGGATTGGAATATCGTGATGGATGGAGCAGATCAATTGTTGACCAATAACCAATTGAATGTTTTATGGGATGCACACTCTTATGGTCAAGAAAAAACGACGACTTACGAGCGTCAAATGTCTAATATTTGTTTTTCAGAAGGGAATGAGTTCGATTATATTTCTAGCAATACCAATAAGGTGTTCGAAAAACCTGTTCAATGGGTTGGACTAGTTCAACAATTTTTTACAACTACAGTGCTGTATAAGGATGGATTCAATTCAGGTAAAATTGACTGGCAGCGTAAGACGGATAGCAGCAACGGCCTAGCCACTTTGCAAGCGCAGTTCCAAACTAAATTGACTGGCGCGAATGCTACTATGCCATTATCACTTTATTATGGCCCGAATGATTTTGAAATCTTAAAATCACAGGCACCAGAGATGGAGCAAATTGTGAACTTAGGAAGAGATTTATATTCATTTGTACGTCCTATCAACAAATACATCATTATGCCAGTGTTTGATTTCTTCGCTGGCTTTGTACAAAATTACGGATGGGTTGTATTCTTATTAACTATTTTTATTCGTTTAGTCACTTCTCCTTTGACTTATTCAAGTTTCTTGAGTACTGCCAAGATGAAAGTATTGAAGCCTGAATTAGATGAGCTTAAGAAAAAGACTGGGGATGATCAACAAGCTTTTGCAATGGAGCAAATGAAGTTATTTAGAGAAGCAGGGGTGAATCCTTTGGGCGGATGTATTCCAGCTTTATTACAAATCCCGATCTTCTTTGCTTTATATAGTTTCTTTAATTCCAACATCGCACTAAGAGGGCAGTCCTTCCTATGGAGCCAAGACTTGTCTAGTTATGATTCAATATATACACTTCCTTTTTCTATTCCATTAGGATTTGGAAGCCATATTAGTTTGTTTACTTTGACTGCAGTATTGACTACTTTTATTTCGTCTATTTATAATATGTCAATGACACCTACGCAAGACAATCCTGCGTTAAAGTACATGCCATATATTTTCCCATTCATGCTACTATTCATCTTCAATAGTTTGCCTTCTGCATTAACATGGTATTATACTGTATCCAATATTGTGACTTTATTACTACAATTATTGATTCAGAAAGTCATCATCGATCATGATAAAATTTTGGCTACAATAGAAGTTAAAAGAAAGACGCCAAAGAAGAAAAGCAACTGGCAGGAGAAATACGAACAAATGATGGAGGCTCAAAAAAAAGTACAAGCCTTAAAAGATAAAACTAAAAAATAAAATCATCTAAAGAGACCTAAATAAAATTGGGTCTCTTTTTGTAATAAAGTTTATTCAATATGCTACGATTACCCCCCATAATTGTTTGCTTCCTTAGTTGTGCTGTATTTCAATCACAGGCTCAAACAAAAGTTGTTGGAGAATGTGCCATCACCTACGATATCCATCAAATTTCAATGAAGGGGGATACAAGCTCTGTAGGTCAAAAGCAAATCTTTATCAAAGGGAATAGTTGTAAAACTATTTTAAAGACCCCAGCATTCACTCAGACGCTCATATTCAATACTCAACAAGACACTGCCATCATTTTGAAAGAGATTGGCTTGAATAAAATCCTGCAATATATTTCGTATGCATCTATGCAACCTGTCAACTTAGTTGCCTCCAAAAAAAATGGGACTACAAATACGCTTTTAGATTATCCATGTGAAACCATCACCTTGTCTTGGGCAGACGGTAATTCGATGGAAGTAACTTATACAACAATGATTGTACCTACTGTAACAGTTTACGAGCAAGCATTTAAGGAAATACCAGGATTGGTCATGCGTTATCAGTTGACAACTAAAGAAGGCAATAAAATTTTGTACAACGCAAATAAAATTGATTTAAGTCCAATTACATTGAATGTATTTGAAGTCAATAAATCGAACTACCAACAAATAAATTAGGGATGTTGAGGGCTTGGTGTCTTAAACCTAGGTAAAATTACTTTGTGTCGGTAAGGAATGACATAAGTGATATTACCCTTATTGTATTTTAGATAATTTGTTTGACCCAATCCACTATTTATAGAAGAGGAAACGGTAAGGCCTTTGTAGAGTAATTTAGATTTTAAATCATGAAAAGTGCTTACTCTATGATTTAAACTTCTTAAGTTTTTTAAACTGTATTTCTCCGTTGCTTTTTTTGATTCGCTTGTACCAGATACAATACTTGATGCATGAACAGTAGAGGACGTCACTGTAATGAATACAAAAGCGGTCAATATGGTTCTAAGGGTACGCACGGTTGATACGAAGTTAAAACATTATGACATTCCTACATAAATTTTTTTTTAACGAACAATTAGGTGGACTGTGAACAATAAATTGGTTCAAATTACGCCTGAACCCGTACATTTAATAAAGTAATGAAAGTGCAATAAAAGGATTTATTACATTGATTTTCAATACTTTATATTACAAATGTAAATAGTTGCCATGTTCAATAATGAATTTGAAGACGAAAATGGGGATATTCAAGACCTGCTATTACGTTACCAGAACCTAAAAACCGGGAAAGCACCTTCTTATATCGAAGAGGATGATTTCGAAAAGATTATTGCCCACTTAGATGAAAAAGATGCTATTGTAGAAGCGATCGAAGCAGCAGATATCGCTCTGACTCAATTTCCATCTTCCGCACTCCTGATGATTAAAAAAGCGGATTTACTATTAGCAACCAGAAAGTATGCAGAGGCATTAGCACTTTTAAATACAGCCGCTTTATATGATCATAAAGACATGAATTTATTCATTCTAAAAACAGATGCTTTTTTAGCATTGGATCAACCCGAAGAAGCCATCGTTTTATTACAAGAGGCCCTGCATTTATTTGAAGGAGCAGAAAGAACAGAGCTACTCTTTGAATTAGCTGATGTATATGATGACCATGAAGCATTTGATAAAGTTTTTGATTGTTTGCAATTGATTTTAGAAGAAGAGCCAACCAATGAGGAAGCCTTATATAAAATTTGTTTTTGGACAGATTTTACAGGACGTAATGAGGAAAGTATTGTACTGCATCAAAAGATGATTGATGAGCATCCCTATAATGCACTCGCATGGTTTAACCTGGCTGCTGCATATCAAGGCATCAAACTATTTGAGAAAGCAATTGATGCATACCAATTTGCAATTGTCATTGATGAGAAGTTTGATTATGCTTATCGCAATATGGGTGATGCGTATTTAAGAATTAGAAAATACAAAGAGGCGATTGACGCACTAGAGAAAGTGCTAGAACTATCCAGGCCAGAAGATGTGATTTATGAAGCTATTGGGCATTGCTACCATCGATTGAAAAATTATGCGCAGGCGAGGTTTCATTATAAAAAAGCTGCGCACTTAAATCCAGATGATAGCCGACTCTATCAAAAAATCGCTGCTACTTACATGATAGAATCTAAATGGCAGATGGCGATAAAGCAAATCGAACATGCCATTAGAATCAATAAACATATTAATGAGTATTATATCATGATGGGGGAATGCTATATGTATTTAAACGATTACAAAGAAGCTGCAACTTATTTTGGTGTTGTTGTAAAACATAAGCCAAAGCAAATAGCGGGCTGGGAAAGTTTTATAAAATGTCTAATTGCCAATGAGCAATACGATGCTGCATTGGAGCAAACAGAATTGGCTTATATGTCAACACAGGGTAAAATCATTTTTGTCTACTACCGCAGTGCTATCTTATTTATGATGCACAAGCGTAAGGAAGGATTGTTACAATTAGAGATGGCATTGTCCAAGTCGGGCAAGTGGTTGAATAAGCTCATTAAATTTTATCCAGAGTTGATCCAAGATCCTAAAGTGGTGGAATTGATCAGTCAATACAAGAAGCCTAGATAAACTAATTATTTTAAATTATCTTTGCAAAAATAACTACACGATGAATTTTAGTTTAACACAAATACCAGAAAGGACAAAACAACCTAGACAATACGGATTGACCATGGTCATGGATAAAGGCCTAAGCTTAAGAGATGCTGAAAGCTTTATAAGTGTTGGCGCACCACATACTGATATTATTAAATTAGGTTTTGGTACATCATTTGTTACACCCAATTTGAGAGCTAAAATTGAATTGTACCAACAACATAATATCCCGGTTTATTTTGGCGGCACATTATTCGAAGCTTTTGTGATCAGAAATCAGTTTGACGATTATATTGCAATGTGTAAGGACTATAATATTGATGTCATTGAAGTGAGCGATGGTTCTATTGTTATTCCACATACCGAGAAATGCGGTTACATTGAAAAGATATCAAAATTTGCAAAAGTTTTTAGCGAAGTAGGAAGTAAAGATGCAGCACATATTATTCCGCCATACAAATGGATAGAATTAATGAGTGCCGAATTAAGTGCGGGCGCATCTTATGTGATTGCAGAGGCAAGAGAGGCTGGGAACGTAGGTATATACAGAGGTTCAGGAGAGGTGAGGGAAGGGCTTGTACAAGAGATTCTGACTAAAATTCCTGCAGAAAAAATACTTTGGGAAGCACCACAAAAAGCACAACAATTATATTTTCTTGAATTAATTGGTTGCAATGTGAACCTTGGAAATATTGCGCCTTCAGAAATTATTCCTTTAGAAGCAATGCGAATTGGACTTCGCGGAGATACTTTTGATTTATATTTAAATAAATAAATGTGCGCCAGTTTGGATTAATCGGATTTCCATTATCGCATTCTTTTTCAAAAGGATACTTTGCCAATCATTTTTTGACAGAAAATATATTGGATGCGCATTATGAAAATTATCCAATTGAATCCATTGATTTATTTACAGGCTTATGGAAAAACAATCCCGCTTTAAAAGGGTTGAATGTCACTATCCCGTATAAAAAATTAGTTATTCCTTTTTTACAGCATACATCAACGGTAGTAGCGTCAATTCAAGCATGTAATTGTATTAAACTACACCAAGGGGCTTTATATGGTTACAATACAGATGTCATAGGTTTTGAAAAGTCTTTATTGCCCTACTTACATCCACATCATCAAAAAGCACTCATTTTTGGAACAGGTGGCGCTGCTGCTGCAGTAGAATGGGTACTCCAAAAATTAGGTATTGCTTACCAATTGGTTTCAAGAACTGCTTCAGAAGGATGTATTACCTATGCATCACTTACTCATGATATCATTGCATCGCATAGTTTATTGATTCAGACAAGCCCTGTGGGGATGTTCCCAAATATAGAGGAGGCGCCTAATTTGCCTTATGAAGCAATTACCTCAAAACATCATTTGTATGATTTGGTGTACAATCCTGTAGTCACCAAATTTTTAGAAAAGGGAGCAGCGCAAGGTGCTACCACTCAAAATGGTTTAGAAATGTTACACTTACAAGCCGATGCGAGTTGGGAGATTTGGAATTGCGAGACGCCATTCATTCAATAAACTCATAATTTACCAAGGAAGTCAAATAATTGTGTCACTGCTTTTTTACGATGACTGAATGTATTCTTTTCCTCCATCGTCATATTAGCAAAGCTTTTAGAAGCACCATCAGGAACAAATATAGGATCATAACCAAATCCATTTTCACCTTGCATATTGCTTAATATTTGTCCTTTACAAATGCCTTCAAAATAGTAGGTTTGATTTTCCCAAATAAGACAAATGACTGTTCTAAATTGCGCAGTCCTATTTTCAACACCTGTCATGTTACTTAAAACCAGATCAATATTGGATTGCGCATTGCTATTTTCCCCTGCATATCTTGCACTTTTTACACCAGGGGCGCCACCTAATGCAACAATTTCTAATCCCGTGTCTTCACTAAAACAATTTTGATTCGTCATGTTAAAAATAGTCAAGGCCTTCTCTTGTGCATTGGCTTCCAATTGATCATGCGGTTCTGGAATATCAATTTCAATACCAGCTTCTTTCAGTGGAATAATGGTAAAATTAGGTCCAACCAAGGATTGAATTTCGGCAACTTTATTGCGATTGTTTGTAGCAAAAATGAGTGTGTGCATTGTAATTATAAATTCAGTTTATAATTTGAAAATTATTTTTAATGCAGACCATAATTTTGTTTTTTCAATTTTTGAAGCTTGATCAATTCCTTGCATTTGTGATAAATTATTACAGAATAATAATTGGGTTTCTCCAAGTAAAATTGGGGTATATAATTTAGTAGGTAATTTTATTTTTAATTGCGTTGGATTGATATCAAAAACCAACACTAATTCAGAAGGTACCTGCGTTAAAATTTGATGCAATGAAAAGTTTTTATTTGCAAGATTAATTAATGCAATATCAGCAATGGTTAATTTGCATGCATTTAAAATAGAAGTTAATAAATCAAAAGCCCTTTCGTTTAAATGCACCGCATCTGGATCTTGCACTAAAACAAGGATCTTTTTTTGGTGTTCGCCAAGAAATTTGATAGGTGCAATAAGTGGCTCTTCTGCGGCAATTGCTGTGTTTTTTTCTTCAACAGGCGGGAATGCCTGTGCTTTTTTATCCACATTTGCCGGAGTAACGCCAAGTACTAAACTTTCTTTATATAGGTTCACTAATACGCTATTTGGCAAATTGTTTTTCACTTCTTTCACAGGATTTAGATGCTGAAAATTAACTGAATTGATTGGTTTGAAAAAATAACAATTGTACGTATTTATTTTTTTGTGTTTCTTTGTGTTTGATTTAGCATAAAAAAGAATAATAATGAGCGTAGGAAACATCCAATTTATTGAAATGCCGAAGGAGCAATTAAGGCATTTAGATCCTAAAAATTTTTATTTTGGGAAAAGCTTCACCAACTATATGTTAGAAGCGGATTACAAAGATGGTGAATGGACAAATGCAGTCATTAAAAAATTCGAACC
>Ga0315906_10009053_pt1 | contig 11870 bp, 8 predicted proteins | sample LakEriMetagenome_4_FD_203526 | JGI IMG/M metagenome (GOLD analysis project Ga0315906, IMG submission 203526) | Freshwater fungal communities from buoy surface, Lake Erie, Ohio, United States - Buoy 2 MA122 | ecosystem: Environmental > Aquatic > Freshwater > Lake > Lake biofilm | place: USA: Lake... | reverse complement strand
TCGGATCGCTTCTGGATTTCCTCATGGGTCCAGTTGTTCTCCTCGCTCGTCCAGGTTTCGAAGTAGCCGCCTTCACCCCACGAGGAGGAGACGGGGGCCGCCGGAGGGAGGGGCTGGTCCTTGTGCGCCGCGAGGTAGGTGACCGGCGTGGTGAAAGCGAAGTCGCCGCGCTGCGCGGTCTTGCGGAAGACGCGCTCGAGGAATTCGACGCCTTCATACCACCAGTGACCGAAGAGGTCGGCGTCGAAGGCGCAGACCACGACCGGATGGGCAAGACCGGAGGCCTCAAGAGCGGCCAACTGGGCCCCGCGGCTCGCCACGAAACGCACCGAATGCTCCTCGAGGGCGCGGGAGGCGAGGGCCGGATCGTAAACCTCGCTCTCGTCGCCGTTCCGCGCGAGACGGTAATACTTGATTCCCGTGAACTGGCGCTGGTCGCTTTCGCCGAGGTATTCGCGAAGGTACTCGATCGGGGCTTCGAGACCGATGTCACGGAAGAAATCGCGGTAACGTTCGTCGCCGGGAAAACCCTCGTCGGCGTTCCAGACCTCACTGCTGCTCGCCTGGTCGCGCCCGAAGACGTAGAGTCCCTCCGCGGTCACGCCGGGGATGAAGGGAAAGGCTTCGTTCGACTGGGGAGCGGTCGTGAGACCGTGCTCATCGACGAGGGTCCAGTCGATCCCCTCGCGCTTGAGGATGGCGCCGAGGGCGGGGGCGAAGGCGCATTCGGGCAGCCAGAAGCCGCGCGGCATGCGGCCGAAGCACTGCACATACTGCCGGATCCCGGCGCGGATCTGCGCCTGCACGGACTCAGGGACGCGCATCAGCAATGGGAGCAGTCCGTGGGTCGCCGCGCTCGCGGTGAACTCGAGATGGCCGCTGTCGCGGAGGTCGGCGTAGGCGCGGAGGATGTCGCATTCCCAGGTCTCGACAAAGAGGGTGCGGAGGCGGTGGAGGCGCTCTTCCTGGGCCGCGGCGAGGTCGCGCCGTCCGGTGATGTCACCACGCTCGACTTCGTCGCGGCAAAGCCGCAGGGTGCGATCGAGGTAGGCGAGGGTGCGGCGGCGCAGGACGCGGTCCCGCAACATCGCGAGGAGGGTCGGGGAAAGGTCGAGGGTCAGCCGGAAGGGAACGCCCTCCTCACGAAGACGGAACAGCATCTCGAGCATCGGGAGATGCGTCTCGACCACGGTGCTGTGCAACCAATCCTCCTCCAGGCAATGGGGCACCTCGACGTGCCTCACCCAGGGGATGTGGGCATGCAGGACAATGCAACAGTTCCGACTCATGAAAATTTAACCGACTGGAGGGTTAATAAGACGAAAAAGGCAAAAATGGCCAGCATTATCCTGACCACTCCCAGCGGGGCGTGTTCCACCCTCGTTTTGAGATGCTGGTCCCAGTAACAGAGCCCGGTCGTCGTCAGTCGAAAGAAACTGAAAATCATACCGATGAGAATGAACGGGAATTGATAGAATCCCACGCCCAGCACATAGACATAAAAGGCGCGGCCCAGCGAGGGCAGGAAGGCGATCCGGCCGCCCTCGGCCGGCCGCACCTTCAACCCGAAGAGGAGCTTTCCAGGGGTGGCTCCGAAGAGGTGGATGAGCACGGCCTCGAGGAGGTTCCAGCCGATCTGCGCGAAAAAGAGGGTGCGGGCGAAGACGACGATCCCGGGGCTTCCCATCTCCTCGAAGTAACGCGTGTAGAACTGCCCCAGGTTCTCTCCGGCCTGTGGCTGAGGGAAGGCAAAATCGGAAAACTGGAAGACGATCACGGAGACAAGTGTGAAATCGAACATCCTCGCCCAGAACCGGACGAAGGGCCGCGAGGGCTCCACCGCCGCGCGGGTCAGGACCTGGGCCGGAGCCGGTCCCACCTGCGGGAGAGGGGTGCCGGGGAGCGGCTCGGGAGGGAGGGGAAGGCGGGACGGAGAGGCGGGTGGAGCGGGCGGCGCGGATTGGGCGCCGGAGGAAGGCGTCTCGACCTGCTGGAGCACCGCCTCGAGCGCGGGAACGTCGCGGATCGGTTTCCATCCGTCGAGGCCGCGGTGCCAGGCCAGTGTGTCCGGGTTGGCGGCACCGCTCTCGAGGAGTTCGCCGACCTTGAAGATCGTGTAGGGGCCCGCCTTGGAGCCGCCGAGAGAGAGAAAGAAGTCCATCGGTTCGGAAAGGGTGGAGAAGCGCAACACCGGGCGGAGGCGTCCGGGAGCGGGATGAGGCTACTGGCTCCGCAGCGCCTTCGCGGGTTGGAGGAAGGCGGCGATCAGGGCAGGAATGAGAGCCGCGAGGGTGCAGCAGACGAAGGCGCTCGCGGTGATGATGCCGAGGTCGCGCGGGGTCTGTTCGGCGGGGAGCCCGCCATCGACCTTGTAGATTTCGGCCGAGAAGATATCGACATTGAAGACACGGCCGATCCACTGGGAGATGTCGTTGCGGAAATGGATCGTGACCTCGGCGAGGGCGAACCCGACGACCACGCCGATGAGACCCACGAGCATGCCCTGGAAGAGGAAGACCCAGGCGATCTGTCCTTCGACGGAACCAAGGGCCTTGAGCAGGCCGATCTCGGTCCGCTTCTGCACCGTGATCGTGATCATCGTGCTCATGATCCCGAAGCTGCCCACGATCATGATGATGAAGAGGATCAGGAACATCGCCTGCCTTTCCGCCGCGACCGCGTCGAAGACGAGCTTGTTCATCTGACCCCACGTGAGGACGCGGTAGTGCTCCGGCAACATCGCGTGCAGTTTCGCGAGGTAGTCGTTCGCCTTGAAGGCGTCGTCGGTGCGGACGGCGATGCCGTGGCATTCCTCGAGGTCGAAATTGTAGAGGACCTGGGCCGTCTCAAGGTGGACGAAGATGATGTTCGCGTCGAAGTCCCAGTGGCCCGAGTCGAAGATGCCCGTCACCGTGACCTCCTGGGGCGCCGTCATCTCGCGGATTTCGTCGATGCCTTGCTTGCGGTCGGCCTCGTTCGCCGCGCCCTCGACGCGATCGAGCGACTTCATCACCGCGTCGATATCGCGGGGCGAGTAGAGGAGGATCTTGTCGCCCACCTTGATGTTCTGGCCCTCGGCGATGCCGTCGCCGATGACCGCGGAGTAGTAGTCGTTCTCGCCGAAAAAGTCGCCGAGGGGCAGCGCTTTGGCCGGATTTTCAGGGTCGCGCGGGTCGGGCTGCTTCGCGATCTTGCTCCGCATCTGCTCGAGCTCCTTTCCCTGCGGCGGGAGGATCCCCCGGATGACGGGCGCGCTGCGGAGCCCGTTGAAATCCATCACGACCTGGCCCCGCACGTAGGGCGTCACCGAGACGACGCCCTCCATCGCCTTGATCTTCTCGTAGGGCTCGGGCCAGTTCTCCATGATCCCGCCCGAGTCGATGACGAGGTGCGGCTCGAATCCGAGAATGCTGTCCTTGATCCGCTCGCCGTATCCGGTGAAGACGGCGATGACCACGATCATGGCCCACACGCCGAGGGCCACCCCGAGGATGGAGATCACCGTGATGATCGAGACGAAGGTGCGCTTGGGCTTGAGGTAGCGGGCGGCGAGAAAGGGGCTGAAAAACATGACTCGGGGTTGACTCCGCCCTACGGTAGCCGCTAATCCTCATTGCGACAGTCGAATTCCCGCCCCTTCGCCCCATGACCGGAGTCCGCCCCGAAAAGTACAAAGCCTTCATTTTCCTCGGTGCCCCCGGTTGCGGCAAGGGCACCCAGGGCCAGATCCTCGGGGCGATCCCCCGTTTCTATCACTTCTCGATGGGCGACGCCTTCCGGGCGATGGACACCCGCACCCCGATCGGCCAGGAGTTCATCTCCTACTCGCGCAAGGGGGAACTGGTTCCCGACGAGCTCACGATCCGCTATTTCAAGGTCCAGATCGACGCCCGGGCCGACCTCCACATGTTCAAGCCGGACATCGACATCCTCATCCTCGACGGCATCCCCCGCAGCATCGAACAAGCGCGGATCCTCGAGGAGCACATCGAGGTGCTCCAGCTCTTCCACCTCTCCTGTCCGAATCGCGACGAACTCATCACTCGTATTCGCAAGCGCGCCATCAAGGAGGGCCGGCTCGACGACGCCAGCGACGAGGTCATCCAGCGCCGCATCCGCACCTACGAGGAGTCGACCCGGGAGCTCATCGACCACTACGCCGACCGCCGCGCCGCGATCAACGCGAACCAGGCGCCCGCGAAGGTCACCCACGACATCCTCAGCGTCATCGTCGCGAATCCCGACTGGCTCCACCACGCGGACGATTGAGGCAGGTCTTGATCCTGCGGGAGAAGGTGACGGGCCCGCTTCCGGACTCATCGCGAGCGGTTCGAAGCCGGAACTTCGGGTGCGGTCACGACCCGTTCTCTCCGGGTTCGTTTCAATTGGTTGCCTGCTTCGGTTTGATCACGATGGAGACGCGGGTGTCGTCCTTGAGGAACTCCTCCGCGAGGGCGTTGATCTCTTCGACGGTGATGTTTTTGTAGTCGTCCACGAAGGTCCGCGACCAGTCGAGGCGCTGGGGATACTCCTGCGAGGATTCGAGGACGCTGCCCATCCAGTAGCGGTTCGTCCGGCGCATCTCCTCGATCGAGACGACCTGGGGTTTTTTGGCGCGGTCGAGTTCGTCCGCGGTGATGCTGTCGCCCTTGGCGAGGTCGGAGGCGATCCTGGCGATGACGCCGTTGACCTTCGCGGCCTGGGCCGGGTCGACCGTGACCGAGGCGAAGAGGTATCCATAGCCCTTCCACGTGTCGCTCGGCAGGTTGTGGGCGAAAGGGCTGTAGGCGTCGCCGAGTTCCTCGCGGATCTTGATGCGGAGCCGGTCGTCGAGGATGGCCGAGAGCATGCCGAGGCGCCGCGTCTTCTCGATCTGGAAGATGTCGGTGGTGGGCCAGTGGACCACGGCCATGCCCTTGGGAATCTCGGACTCGAAGAGGAACTCCTTCTCGCCGCCGGCGGGAAACTTCACGACCCGCTCCTTTTCAAGGGGCGGTTTCGTCGCGTCGCGACCGGGGAGGTTTCCGAAGGTCCGCGCGAGGAGTTCGATCGTCTCCTCCTTGTCGAAGTCGCCGACCACGGTGATCTCGCAATAGCCCTTCGCGAGGTCGGGCATGATCCACTCGCGGGCCTGGGAGGTGGTGAACGCCTCGACCGCGCCGCGGGCGGGGAATCCGAAGCGCGCGTCGCCGCCGTGAAGGTAGGTCGCGACCTCGTCCTGGGCGAAACCGCCCGGCGTCCGCTCGAGCTGCTGGTAAACGTAGTCGAGCGCCCCCTTGAACTCGGTCACGGCCTCCTCCCGGAACCCGGGATTGGTGACGTAGGCGCGCATCAGGGTGAGCTGGTCGGCGAGGGCCTCGGGCGTGGTCTGGCCGGAAAGGGCGAAGGCATCGTCGTCGACGGTGAAGTTCACCTCGACCGGCTTGCCCGCGAAGAGAGCCTTCAGGTCGTCGTCGCTGTGGGCCTCGAGTCCGCCCTTGGAGAAAATGCTGCCGAGGAAGAATGACAAGCCCGGTGCCGGTTCGGTGATGAGACCGGATCCGATGCGGGCCTTCACGTAAACGGCGGCGTCCTCGAAATCGGTGACCTTGAGGTTCACCCGGACGTTGTTGCCGAAGCGGAGCTGGGTCACGCCGATGTCCTCGACTTCCTTCCGCTCGGCCACGGTGCCAGGCTCGGGAAGCTTCGCGTAGGCGAACTCGGCCACGGCCTTCTCCTCGGGCGCGGCCACGGCGACGGCCTCGCTCTCCTTGTAGGCCGACGCGATCGTGGCGAGGGGATTCTCGATCGTCGCGTTGCCGGAGACCATGACGAGGGTTTCGTTGGCCGAACCCCAGAGTTCGCGAAGGTGGTCGCGGCAGCCTTCCGCGGTGATCTTGTCGAGGGAGGCAATGACGCGGGGGAGGTCGTCGGCCGGGCTCGTGAAGATGCGGCGCGACCCGAGGCGTCCCGCAAGGTCGTCGGCGAGTTCGCGGGACTGGCGCGTCGCCATCTGTTTGGCGGCCTGTTCATACATGACGCGGATGTTGGCCTTGGCCTCGTCGAGTTCCGCCTTGGTGAAGCCGTGCTCGAGGGCGCGGCGGAGCTCCTGCTCGATGAGGGCGAGGGCGGGCTTCCATTTTTCGGGCTTGCAGTCCGCATCGATCGAGGTGTAAAGGGCGAAACCGAGCTCGAAGAAGTCTCCCGCGCTCATCCTCGCCGAGCTGATGGGGGCGTCGGGCTGCTTGGCGAGCCGCTCGAGGCGGCGGTCGATCATTCGGCTCGCGATCATGAGGTGCAGGTCGTAGAGGCGGCGCTCGATGTTGTCCGGCGGGTCGAGACGCGGCTTCAACGCCTCGATCGAAACAGAGGTCTCGCCGGCCTCCGCCTCGTGGTGGTAGTGGGAGGCGAAACCGCGCTTCGACATTTCCCCCATGGGCGGCATGGGGCGTTTCTCGCGGGCGGGGAGGTCGCCGAAGTATTTTTTCACGATCCCCTCGACCGCGGCCACCTCGACGTCGCCGACGACGATGACAGCCATGCGGTTTGGGGTATACCAGTTCTCGTAGAACTCGGCGAAGCGTTCGCGCGGCGCCCCCTTGATCACTTCCTCCGTCCCGATGGGCAGGCGCTTCGAGATGCGTTGTCCGGGGAAGGCGAAGGCGATCTGCTCGACGAAGGTGCGCCAATCGACCGAGTCGCGGGTGCGTTTCTCGCTGAGGATGATGCCGCGCTCGTCCTCGATCTCGTCCGGATCGAGGAGCATGCCGTCGGCGTAGTCTCGGAAGAGCTTCATGCCCTCGTCGATCATGGCGGCGTCGCTCTTGGGCAGCTCGAGTTTGTAAACGGTCTCGTTGAAGGAGGTGTGGGCGTTGGTGTGGTTCCCGAAGCCCATCCCGAGGCGCTGGAAGTATTCGACCATCTCGCCGGCGGGGAAATTCTTCGTCCCGTTGAAGGCCATGTGCTCGAGGAAGTGGGCGAGGCCCTGCTGGTCGTCGTTCTCCATGAGCGACCCGGCGTCGACGAAGAGGCGCATGCTGACGCGGTCCGGCGGTTCCGGATTCGGGAGGATCGCGTAGCGCAGACCGTTGTCGAGGAGTCCCCAGGTCACCGCCGGATCGACGGCGATGTCGCTGTTTTCGTGCGGCAACGGGATCGGGTCTGCGGCGCGCAGCAGGGAGGAACCGGCGAGCAATGCGGCGAGGAAGAAATAAGAACGCAGGGTCATGGGAAGGATGGGGGGAGTCGGAATCGAAGGCGAGCGGAACGATCCCTGATCCGGGAGGTTACGGCAAGCGCGGACTTGCGGAGCCGTCGCCCCGCGTCCGGTGCGGGGAACCGGGGTCACTCCCGCATGGCCGCCCGCCAGCGGGTGGGGGTCTGGCCGGCGAGGCGGCGGAACCAGCGGGAGAAGTAGTTCTGGTCGTCCATCCCCACGGCTTCGGCCACCGCGCCGATTTCCGCGTCGGAACCGCGGAGCAGGCGCGTGGCCTCGGCGAGGCGCAGTTCGTTGAGGAGTCCGCCCAGGGTGATCCCGCTTTCCGCGCGGAGGTTGCGGTTGAGGTGATCGAGGGAACGCCCGAGCGAGGCGGCGACGAGCCCCGGCGAAAGTCCGGAAAAGCCGTGCCGGGTCGCGACGGACTTCACCTGCGAGGTGACGGGACCTCCGCCGCGGGACGGCGTGCCCGAGACCGCTCCGGCGAGGCAGGCGAGTAGGGGAACGACAAGGGCCGCGGACTGGAGGGAAAAGGGATCGGGCCGCCGCCTTGCCTCATGGAGCCGCACGAGCTGGTGCTCGATCCGGGCAAGCTCACCCGGGAGCAGGGTCGCCGACTCCCGCCAGCCGGAGGACCCGGTCGTTTCAAAGTCGATCGCGAGGCAGATCGGCCGCACCGCCCGGGTCTTTTCAAAGCGGTGCGGCTGTCCCGGCGGGATCACAAGCACGGTCCCGCGGCCCACCGGCAGGGTCCGGCCGCCGAGGTGCTGTTGCCCCTCGCCGCGCAGGTAGAGCAGCATCTGGGAGAAGCGATGGACGTGCTCGCCTAGCCGCTCGACCCTCGGCATGTGCTGGTTCAGGGCGACCCGGCGGATCGTGAATCCGGGCCAGCGGATCCTGAGGTCCTCGAGGAGGATGGGTTGGAATTCCCGCGTTCTCACGAAATCGACATCGGTTTTGTGCTAATTAGGACGAAAAAATTCTCACCCGTTTCCGGCGGATTGGCTAACGTTTAATTCATGATCACCGATCCCGCCGATCTGAAACCCTCCACGTCCTGGGAGGAAACCATCTGGGCCCACACGCCGGAGGAAGCCCTCGTCGATCACACCTCCAAGGCCCGCCTCTGCGTCGCGACCCTGCTGCCGTTCCGCGACGGCAAGCCCGACTGGGAGGGCTTCGAGAACAGCATCCGCTGGATGAGCTCCTGCGCCGAGGCCGCCGGGATCGAGATTGCCTTCGTCCTCAATGCCGACACGGGCTACATCTTCAACCTTTCCCTCGAACTCTACGGCGAGGTCATCCGGCGTTTCCGCGCCGCTTTCCCCGACCCGACCATCATCTGCGGATCGACCGCGACGGGCGCCTCGGGCGATACGTTCAAGCCGGAGTGGTATCGTCCGCACTTCGAGATCGCGCAGAGTTTCGACAAGGTCGAGATCATGATCATGACCTCGAAGCTGCTTAACGAGCTCGGAACCGAAAAACGCCGCGATGCCTACTTCGAGATCGCCGAGATGCTCACCGTGCCCGGCATCGTCCACGCCCTCGAGCCCGCCTTCGTGCCCTGGGCGACTCCCTTCGGGCCCTGGCTGCTGCACGAGCTGGCGAATCACCCGAAGTTTGTCGGCGGGAAAATCTCGACGCTCGACGAGCCCCATTTCCTCTACTGGGCTTCGATGTGCCGGGATCTGAAGCTGGACTTCGCTCCCCACAGCGGCGACGACTTCGGGATCTCAGCGGCCATCCGGGTGGGGCTTCCCCTCCTCATCGGTGCCGGCGTCTCGGCTTGTCCGCTCATCTGCGAGGCGAAGCGGATGTGGCGGAGTGCGCCGTTCGACACGCGGGTCTACAAGCTCTTCGAAGCCTTCCAGTCGCTCGAGGACGCCGTCTTCCGACTCGACGCCGGCGGCAGCGCCGCCGCCTACAAGCACAGCACCGCGCACGTCCTGAAACTGCTCGGCCTGATCGACTCGAGCGAAATCCATCCCGATTGCCCCGATGTTCGCCCCGCCGACGAGGCCGACCGCATGCGCGAAGCCCTCGTCCGTCCCCTCCGCATCGCCGAACGCCTTGGCATCGCGAATTTCAAGCTGGCGTAGCACGGGCTTCCAGCCCGTGCATCGTGACGAGACTTCGAACACCACGAGAACCCCATTGCGAACGAACGCAATCCACCTGCCCCGCTCCTCAGTTCTTGAAATGACCGATGCATGGGCAGGATGCCCATGCCACACCCTTGGCCCATGACCCGTAACTCCCGCCTCTGCGTCCACACCATCACCACCAAGCCTTGGCCGATCGAGGTGGCGATGGACCGATACGCCGCCGCCGGCATCGGCGGCATCACGGTCTGGCGGCAGGCTCTCGAGGGACGGAACATCGCCCGCGTCGGTGATGATCTCCGCGCCCGGAATCTGGAGATCGTCTCGCTCTGCCGGGGCGGCTTTTTTCCTAACAAAACCGCGGAAGGCCGCGCCGAGGCGATCGAGGAAAACCGCCGTGCGATCCGCGAGGCGGCCGAGCTCGGCGCCCCGCTCGTCGTCCTCGTCTGCGGGGCCGTGCCCGGTCAGCCGCTCGCGGAATCGCGCCGGCAGATCGCCGACGGCATCGCCGCGGTCCTGCCCCTCGCCGAGGAACTCAATGTCCGCCTTGGGATCGAGCCGCTCCATCCGATGTATGCCGACGACCGCAGCGCGATCAACACGATGGCCTCGGCCAACGCCGTCTGCGATGAACTCGATCATCCCCTCGTCGGACTCGCCGTCGACGCCTACCACGTCTGGTGGGATCCCGACCTCGCCGCCCAGATCGCCCTGACCGGGGAGAAGAACCGCCTCTTCGCCTTCCACATCTGCGACTGGCTCACCCCGACGACCGATCTCCTCAACGACCGCGGCCTCATGGGCGAGGGCTGCATCGACCTCAAGGGCATGCGCGCCATGGTCGAGTCCGCCGGCTTCTCCGGCTACCACGAAGTCGAAATCTTCTCCAACCGCTGGTGGTCCGTCGACCAGGACGAGTTCCTCGCCCGTATCCAGCAGGCCTACACGGAACATCGTTGAACCCATTCACGGGGCACCAGCCCCGCAAACTCCCAACCTTTTACCTTTTACCTTCCCACCTTTTACCGGGCGCTCCGCGCCCGCCATCCTCATGAACATCGGCATCATCTTGAACGGCGTCACCGGACGCATGGGCACCAACCAGCACCTGGTCCGTTCCATCCTCGCGATCCGCGACCAGGGCGGCATCCGCATCGCGCCCGGACAAACCATCCAGGTCGACCCCATCCTCACCGGACGCAACGAACACAAGCTGCGCGAGCTTGCGACGAAATACGGCGTGGAGCGCTGGACCACCGATCTTGACGCGGCCCTCGCCGATCCCCACAACCGGGTCTTCTTCGACGCCAGCTCGACCCTGCACCGCGCCGGTTTCGTCGAGAAGGCGGTCAAGGCGGGTAAGGCGATCTACTGCGAGAAACCCACCGCCGTGGAGACGGCCGAGGCGGTGCGCCTCGCCAATCTCTGCCGCGAGGCCGGGGTGAAGAACGGTGTCGTCCAGGACAAGCTCTGGCTCACCGGAATCCGCAAGCTGAAGCTGCTCATCGACCAGGGATTCTTCGGCCGCATCCTCTCGGTGCGCGGCGAGTTCGGCTACTGGGTCTTCACCGGTCACGACGCCGACCAGCCGATCCAGCGCCCGAGCTGGAACTACCGCAAGGAAGACGGCGGAGGCATCATCATCGACATGCTCTGCCACTGGCGTTACCTCATCGACCACACCTTCGGTCCGATCAAGAGCGTCTCCTGCCTCGGCGCGGTCCACATCCCCGAGCGCATCGACGAGGCCGGCAAGGCCTACGAGTGCACCGCCGATGACAGTTGTTACGCGACCTTCGAGCTCGAGAACGGCGCCGTCTGCCAGTTCAACAGCTCGTGGGACGTCCGGGTGCGGCGCGACGACCTCTTCGTGATGAACGTCGACGGCACCCACGGCTCCGCCGTGGTCGGCCTGCGCAAGTGCTGGGTGCAATCCCTCGGCACGACACCGAAGCCGGTCTGGAACCCCGACATCCCGCAGCCGATCAATTTCTTCGAGGGCTGGCAGGAAGTGCCGGACGCGACCGTCTACGACAACGCCTTCAAGATCCAGTGGGAGCTCTTCCTCCGCCACGTCGCCCTCGACGAGCCGTTCCCCTATGATCTGATGGAGGGGGCCAAGGGTGTCCAGCTCGCCGAGGCCGGCCTGCAAAGCTGGGCCGAGCGCCGCTGGATCGACCTTGCGCCCCTCGGGTAAGCTTGGCCCAGGAGGGTCAGCTCGCGGATCTCAAAGGGTCTGGTGCGCGAGCACCTCGGAGCCGCGGCTCCGCGTCGCCCTCACAAATCCACCATCCTCCCGGTCCGGAAGGCCTCGTCGGCGGCGAGGACGATCCGGAGGCTGTTGACCGCGTCCTCCATGTGGTCGGAGAGATCGACGTCGTTGCGGATCGCGTTGAGGAAGACCTCCTGCTCGCGGTAACAAAGCCCGTCGTGGTCGGGTTCGTCGGCGCAGTCGAGGATCTCGTCGGGCTTCGCGAACTTGCCATCCGCGCCGAGTTCGGCGTGGTGCACCTTCAGCGCCGCGGCCTTCGAGTGCGAGTCGATGTTGTCGCTCGAGGTCTCTCCCTCCT
>Ga0315906_10009049_pt1 | contig 11874 bp, 9 predicted proteins | sample LakEriMetagenome_4_FD_203526 | JGI IMG/M metagenome (GOLD analysis project Ga0315906, IMG submission 203526) | Freshwater fungal communities from buoy surface, Lake Erie, Ohio, United States - Buoy 2 MA122 | ecosystem: Environmental > Aquatic > Freshwater > Lake > Lake biofilm | place: USA: Lake... | reverse complement strand
CCACCGCCGACGTGCGGGCCGTGCCGCTCGCCGCGAAGCCGGGCGCCTCTCCGATCCCGCCGGAGCCGAAATTCGCCTACAGCGGCGAGTATCCCCTTGCCCGGCTCCTCTTCATGAGCGTCAATTACAAGCCTGGATCCACGCTCGACCCGCTCCGGCGCGAGTTCATCCGCTACATGCTCAGCGCCGAAGGCCAGGCCGACGTGAAGAAAGACGGCTACCTGCCGGTCACCGCTCCGATCGCGAAGCGGGCGCTCGACAGCGTCGGCTTGAGCGGCCAGTGACCCGCGCCCCACAGCCACCGCTTCGAGGCTCCCTGCGGGCATGAACACGAAGGCCACCTTCACCGGGCGGGCGCGGCGACGCAGAACCCACCCGTGGGTGAAGGCGGGCGACACCCTCGCGCAGACCCTGATCACGCTCGGGGGGATCGGCACGATCGTGACGGTGCTGCTCGTGGGCGTGTTTCTGCTGGCGGTGGCCCTGCCGCTCTTTCGCTCCGCGCGGATCGCGTTCGAGCATGCCACGCCGCTCGAGCACGATCCCGCGAGCGCGACCGCGATCGGCACCGACGAGACCGGCGCGGTCGGCTGGCTCTTCGACGGCGGGGAGGGCACCGCGGCGGGCCGCATCCGCCTGTTCTCCACCGCCGACGGCGGGACGCTCCTCGGCCGCGATGCGGCCGAGGCCGGGCTGGCCGGCGCCACCGCGATCCGCGTGCAGCCGACGACGCTCCAGGCGGTCGTGGGCTATGCCGACGGCTCCGTGCGAACGGGCCGCCTGGGGCTGGAGTCGTCGTTCCTTGCCGCCAACGATCTCCCGGCCGACATCGGCAGGCTGCAGCTGGGGGAAGCGCGGCGGTCGGGCGACGCCGTGATCCTGCGCGGCGGCAACGACCGCCACTCCCGCATCCGGCTCGTGGCCGATTTTCCGGGCGAGCCGTCGCGGGCGCTCGAGAGCCGGATCATGGATGTCGACGTGACGCAGGCCTCGGGCGGGCCGCTCGTGGCGGCGCTCGATGCCACCGGCCGCGTGCGGGTGGAGGCGATCACGAGCCGGCGCAACCTCCTCACCGACGAGGTCGTGACCGAGTCATCCGGCACGACGATCGAGCCAGACGCGGCGAAGGCCGCCGGCACGGCGCGGTTCGTGCGCGTCTCGGAACTGGGCGACCAGCTCTTCGTCATCGACGAAGATGGAACCGCGCGGCGGCACGCCATCCGCTCGATCGAAGAGCCTGTCTTGATGGAGACGTTCGACGTGGCGCCCGGCCCCGCGACAGTGACTGCCGTGGCGCGGCTCTTCGGTGGCAACGCGCTCGCCGTGGGCGACTCCGCGGGCGTCGTGCGGATCTATTTCACGACGCGGGCCGACGATGCCGCGGCTAGCGACGGTCTGCGGATGGCGGCGGCCACGACCTTTCCGGCAGCCGCGAATGGTTCGGCCTCCGCGAATGGTTCGGCCTCCGCGAATGGTTCGGCCTCCGCGAATGGTTCGGCCTCCGCGAATGGTTCGGCCTCCGCCGGCGCCGCGGCGATCACCGCGCTGGCGGGATCGCCGCGGTCGCGGCTCATCGCGGCGGCCGACGCCTCGGGGCGAATCCGGCTCCTGCAATCGACGGCGGGGTCGACGGTGCTGTCGGTCGACGGCGAGGCCGCTGGCGGCCTCGCCGCGCCTGCCGATCTCGTGCTCGTGTCGCCTCGCGAGAACAGGCTGCTCGCGGCCGATGCCCGCGGCATCGGTGCCTGGGCCTTCGACCCCGGCTATCCCGAAGTGTCGCTCCGCGGGCTTTTCGGCCGGGTGTGGTATGAGAACTACCCGGGGGCCGTGCATGCCTGGGAGACGACCGGGCACGAATCCTTCGAGGCGAAGTTTGGGCTGGTGCCGCTCATCTTCGGCACGCTCAAGGCGACGCTCTATTCGATGCTCTTCGCCACCCCGATCGCCATCCTGGCGGCAATCTACTCGAGCCAGTTTCTGCACCCGCGCTGGAAGGCGCGGGTCAAGCCGACGATCGAGATGATGGCGAGCCTGCCGAGCGTGGTGCTGGGGTTCATCGCCGGGCTCGTCTTCGCGCCGCTGGTCGAGCCGGCTGCGATGGCCGTGATCACCGGCTTCTTCACCGTGCCGCTCACGCTGCTTCTGGGTGCCCATCTCTGGCAACTGCTGCCGTCGGGCTGGCGGAGCATCCTGAGCGTCTGGCGGCTGCCTGTGATCGCCGTCGTCGCGCTGCCGGCCGGCGCTCTGGCAGCACGGTGGGCTGCGCCGCTCGTCGAACGGCTGCTCTTCCAAGGCGATTTTCGAGGCTGGCTCGACGGCCGCGGCGGTAGCGGGCTCGGCGGCTGGGTGCTCGCGCTCCTGCCGCTCGCCGGGATCGCGGCGGCGACGATCTGCGGCCGCTTCGTGAGCCCGTGGCTGCGGCGGAAGACCGTCGGCTCGTCCCGCGGCCAGGCGGCGCTCATGTCGCTCGGCACGTTCCTTGCCGGGATCACCCTCGCGGTGGTGATCGCGATGGCCGCGGCGATGTTTTGCGACGCCCTGCGGCTCGACACCCGCGGCGGCATCTTCGGCACCTACGTGCAGCGCAACGCCATGATCGTGGCCATCGGCATGAGCTTCGCCATCATCCCGCTGATCTTCACGATCGCCGACGACGCGCTCTCGAGCGTGCCCGACCACCTGCGCAGCGCCTCCTTGGGCGCCGGGGCCACGCCCTGGCAGACCGCTGTGCGGGTGATCGTGCCCGCGGCGGCGAGCGGCCTGTTCTCGGCGGTGATGATCGGCCTCGGCCGCGCCGTGGGTGAGACGATGGTCGTGCTGATGGCGGCGGGCAACACGCCGCTCATGGGATGGAACCTGTTCAATGGTTTCCAGACGCTCTCCGCCGCGATCGCCACCGAATTGCCCGAGGCGGCCCGCGGCAGCGCGCATTACCGCGTGCTCTTCCTCGCGGCGCTCGTGCTCTTCGCGATGACGTTCGTCGTCAACACCGCGGCAGAGATCGTCAGGCAGCGGTTCCGAAGGAGGTCGCATGAGCTCTGATGCGACAGCGGCCTCCGCGGGGTCGAAGGGCGGGCGACGCCGGCTGCGGAGCGCCTACACCAACGTCGCCGCGCAGGGCGAGCCCTGGGTGTGGCTCACCGGCGGGGCGCTCGCCACGGCGCTCGCGATGATCATCGGGCTCTTGTGCTTCATCGTGGTGCGTGGTGCGAGCACGTTTTGGCCGCAGCCGCTCGAACTCGTCGAGCTCGTCGACGGCCGCAAGACGCTCGGCGAGATCTCCGGCCGAGAGCAGGCCGCGGAGGGGCCGCGGCGGCTCGTGCGCTCGGAAAATTTCGAACTGACCGGCAGCCACTATGAATGGTTCGACGATGCGCAGATCGCCGCGAGCAGCCGTCCCGAATGGGCGACGGCCGTGGAGCGGCTCGAAGGCGGACGATTCCATGGTTTTCCGGCGCGGCTCGTGCACGGCGACGAGGTGATCGCCGAGGGGCCGGGCGAGACATGGCAGGCGTTCGAGCGGCTGCATGCCGACGCCCGGCGACGTTGGCGGCAGGCCCTGCGGATCGATCGCCACGATCGCGGCGACCTGCAACGGCAGCTTCGCGCGGCGCGATTGGCCGTCGTGCAGGCGGATCTCCGCTCGGGGAGCGACAGCCCGGCCTCTGCGGCCGCCCGCGCCGCCGAGCAGGCCGTGGCAGGGCGGGTGTCGGGGCAGCTCGAGGCGGTCGATCGGGAGGCCGCCCGACTGCGGCAGGAGAATGCCGGCTGGGGCGTTGAATTCGAGACCGCGTCGGGCGAAAAGCGCACGCTGCCGCTCGACGGCATCGTGCATGCCTGGCAGTCGAACCGGCTCTCCTGGTGGGGCAAGCTCGGCATCTATCTCGCGCGGTGGCGGGAGTTTCTCACCGATGATCCGCGGGAGGCCAACAGCGCCGGCGGTGTCTTTCCGGCAATCTGGGGCACGGTGGCGATGACGCTCATCATGGCGATCCTCGTCGCCCCTTTCGGCGTGCTGGCCGCGCTCTATCTCCGCGAATACGCCGGCCGCGGGCCGGTGACCACCGCGATCCGCATCGCGATCAACAATCTCGCCGGCGTGCCAAGCATCGTCTACGGCGCCTTCGGGCTGGGGTTCTTCTGCTACGTGCTCGGCGCCGGGATCGACGACCTCTTCTTCAAGGCCAGCCTCGTGGCCGACGGCCAGCCCACCTTTGGCACCGGTGGGCTCTTGTGGGCGTCGCTCACGCTCGCGCTGCTCACGCTGCCGGTGGTGATCGTGGCGACGGAGGAGGCGCTTGCCGCGGTGCCCAATTCGATGCGCGAGGGCTCCTATGCCTGCGGGGCCGGCAAGTGGCAGACGATCCGCCGGATCGTGCTGCCGCGGGCACTGCCCGGCATCATGACCGGGCTCATCCTCGCGATGGCCCGCGGCGCCGGTGAAGTGGCGCCGTTGATGCTCGTCGGCGTGAAGAAGCTCGCCGTCGACCTGCCGATCGACGGCACCTTTCCGTTCGTTCATCCGGAGCGGGAATTCATGCATTTGGCCTACCTGATCTACGACGTGGGCTTCCAAAGCCCCAACAGCCAGGCCGCCCAGCCGATGGTGTTTACGATCACGTTTCTGCTCGTCACGATCATCGCGCTGTTGAACCTGGCCGCGATCTGGCTCCGCTCCCGCCTGAAACGCCGCTTCGTCGCCCAGCAGTTTTGAGCCGGCCCCGTGCCGTTCGGTATGATTCCCGTGTCCACAGCCTTCCCTCACCATCCACCAGAAAGTCCGTCACGCATGCAGGCGCCGACCGAACACCCGCGCGAGGCCGCCGTTGGCCGACCGGCCGATCCGGGGCTGGGAGACAGGCTCGTGGCCGTGGCAGCCGGTCGCGAGGTGCCCGCCGAGGTGCATGACCAGGTGCTCGCCGAGCACCCCGTGCTCGAGATCGACCGGTTCAATCTCTGGTATGGGGCCAAGCAGGCGCTGCACGCCATCACGATGCCGATCCCCCACAACAAGGTGACGGCGCTCGTCGGTCCGAGCGGCTGCGGCAAGTCGACGCTGCTCCGCAGTGTGAACCGGCTCAACGATCTCGTGCAGAGCGTGCGGATCACGGGCGACATGCGGCTCAACGGCGATTCGATCTACGATCCGCGGATGGACGTGATCGAACTGCGGAAGCGGATGGGCATGGTGTTTCAAAAGCCGAACCCCTTCCCGATGAGCATCTACGAAAACGTCGTCTACTCGCTGCGGATCGACGGCGAGAGCAGCCGTGGCGTGCTCGACGAAGTGTGCGAACTCAGCCTGCGGGGCGCGGCCCTCTGGGACGAGGTGAAGGATCGCCTGCACGACAGCGCGCTGGGCCTCTCCGGCGGCCAGCAGCAGCGGCTCTGCATCGCCCGCGCGATCGCGGCCGAGCCCGAAGTGCTCCTGCTCGACGAGCCCTGTTCGGCGCTCGATCCGATCGCCACCGGCAAGGTGGAGGACCTGATCCAGGAGCTCCGTGGCCGCTATTCGGTGCTCATCGTCACCCACAACATGCAGCAAGCCAGCCGCTCGAGCGACTACACCGCCTTCATGTACCTCGGTCGGCTCATCGAGTACGGGCCGACCACGGAGATCTTCACGAAGCCGATCCTCCGCGAGACCGAGGCCTACGTGACCGGCCGATTCGGCTGAGCCTTCCTGAAGACAGCCCATGACGAAGCACATCGAACGCCAGGTCGACCAGCTCAAGGAGCGGATCCTCCGCGTCGGCACGCTCGTCGAGGAGGCAATCTCGAAGTCGATCACGGCGCTCATCAACCGCGACGTGCAGCTCGCCCAGCGCGTGGCCGCCAGCGACGAGCAGATCGACCGCATGGAGGTGGAGGTCGAGGAGGAATGCCTCAAGATCCTCGCGCTCTATCAGCCCGTCGCGGCCGATTTGCGGTTTGTGGTGGCCGTACTGAAGATCAACAACGACCTCGAGCGCATGGGCGATCTCGCCAAGAACATCGCCAAGCGTGTCGCCCAACTCGCCAACGGCGAGCCCTGTGAGCTGCCGCCGGAGATCCGGGTGATGGCAATGCAGGCCCAGGAAATGGTGAAGCAGTCGCTTGACGCCGTCGTGCAGGCCGATCCGGCGCTGGCTCGGCAGGTGCGCGAGGAAGACGACGCCGTCGACGAATACCGGCAGCAGATCCGCCGCAAAGTGCTCAAGGGAATCGTCGAGCATCCGGAGAACGTCGAGAACCTGCTCCGCGTGAATTCGGTCTCGAAGCACATCGAGCGGATCGCCGACATGGCGACGAACATCGCCGAGGACGTGATCTACATGGTGGAGGGCGACATCGTCCGCCACCGGTCCACCGACGGCTAGCTGCACTCGTAGACCGCTTGCTGGAAAGCAGACCGCTTGCTCCGCAAGCGGATCTCTAGAACGCATTCGACTTTGGTGTATCGCCGGCTTCGGGACGGCAGAAGTCGACTCGCGGTGGCCGCGGCGGCCAAATGCTCGTCGAGCTTCAGCCGATCCCTTCCCCTCCATCCGTGGTTTGACGAGTCGTCGCTGCACGTATTCCAGAACGGCTCTCACGCGTGGCTTTCTTCGAGCTGCCACGGCCCGCGGGCGGCAAAAGTTCTTAGTCCGCCGTTCCGACGTCGGATTGGTGCGTCGCGGTGGCCCTCGCGGACTCGGTCCAAATGCTCCGCAAGCTTTCGCCGACCCGCGGGCCTCGTCCAGGCGAAACGGCTCGCGGGATAAAGCAGCCTGTTTCGCGGCAAAATCGCAGGTGGGCAGGCTGCGCGGGATCGTGGTACTCTTTCCCCCCGAAATGACAGGATTCCCCCGGGAGGAAGCCGGAGCATGCGTGCACGTTGGTTTGGCCCCATCGTCGGAGTTCTCTGCCTGCTGGCCGGCGGTGCCGCGCGGGCGGAGGACCCCGTGCTCGTGAACATCACCGGGCCGCTGGCGGCGCGCGTCGGGGAAAAGGTGTCGTTCGAGGTGGAGCTCGTGAACCGCTCCGGCCGGCAGCTCAACGGGCTGCGGGTGGTCGATTACTTCGACAAGGGGTTTCACCACGCCGCCTCGGCCAGTCCGATCGAGCAGCGAGGAACGATCGACATGGCGCCCGGTACCAGCCGTCGGCTCAACCTCGACTTCACGCTCGACGAACCGGGCCGCCAGTGCCATCGCGTCGAGATTCTCGACCAAGCGCACAACTACATGGGTGGCGCAACCGAATGTGTGCAGGTGGCCGCGGCAACGATCGCCTCCGCTCCAGCTCCCGTAACGCAGCCGCTCTCCGCTCCTGCTCCGACCGCGGTGACGGCTCCGCCGCCCCTGACGCAGCCTGCCCCCTACGCCGCCCCGGCGCCGATCGTGAATCCGGCGCCCTACACCGCGCCGGGCTACACAGCTCCCGCCCCCGTTGGCAGTCAGCCGCCGCTCGCGGCGCCGGCTCCGGTCTATGCCCCGCCGCCGGTCGCCGTTGCGGTTCCAGCACCGACGGCGCCGCCTGCCGCACTCGCGCCGTTGCAGACGACGGTGCCACCGCTCACCGCGACCGCCACCGCTCCTCCGGCCGTGCCGACGCTCGAACTCGACATCACCGGCCCGGCCGAGGCCCAGTCGGGCGCGGTCGCCGAATTCGTCGCGACCGTCCGCAATACCGGCGCCGTCGCCTCGGGTGCCACGTCGCTCGAACTCTCCTGGGAAAACGCCTTCTCGCCGCTCGAGGCATCCGACGGCTACAAGCTCGGCACGTCGAGCGTCTCCTGGAACCTACCCGCAATCGAGCCCGGTGGTCAGCTGCGGCGACAGATCAACCTCAGGCCGCAGGCGCCGGCGTCGAGCTATCGCGATTCTCCCGGCTCGCGGGCCTGCGTGCGGGGCGTTCTCAGCGGACTCTCCGGCGGCGTGATGGTCGCCGACGAGGCCTGCACGCTGGTGCGTTCGACCGTGTCGCGTCCGCGGACGCCGCGCGAGGCGGGGCTTCGGCTCTCGATCGCCGATCTCGATGATCCGGTCGAAGTGGGAGCCGCCACGACCATCGTCTGCACCGTGTCGAACAACGGCACCGCTCCGTCCGGCCGGCTCGATCTGGTCGTCGCCCTGCCCGATCAGGCCCGGCTCGTCGGCGACCCCCGTCCTTCGCGGGTGAGGATCGATGGTTCGACGGTCGCCTTCGATTCCATCCAGAGCATCCCACCCGGCGGCTCCGAGACGTTTGAGATGTCGTATCGCGTGTCGTCTCCTTCGAGCGCCAGGGCGACGGCGATCCTCACGGGGGCCGAACTCGATGGCTCGCTCGAATCGGCCTGCACGACGTCGTTCCTGTCGCCGGTGGCCCAGTAGGCGACGCGTCCCTCGGCGGCTTTCAGCCTCGAGGGAGCGCGCCGGCTCGCGGGCGGCAGAAGTCTCCTCGCGGAGAAACTTTCTCCTTTCACGACCTACGGCGATGCATTCCCCAGAAGGTCGAAAGTTCCTCATGCTCGTCGAGCTTCCGCCGACCCCCTCGCCTCCGTCCGTAGGACAGGCCTCCGTGCCTGTCGAAAGCAGATCCGCTTGCTCCAGCCCGCACGACCCGCAGAGTTTCGCGCCGGTCCTGAATGACGGGTCGAGCGCAGTGGCCCCGTCGGTCGATGCCTAGTGTCGGCGGCCACGGGGGTCGTCGGCAGAGGCATCGGTGGGGAATGCTCGTCGTCACCGCAAATTGGTCGATTACCGACGGCACGCTCGTCGATCCACCCGGCCGTGCGCGGATCGACGAATTCCTCGGGGGAGTGCGACGATCGGCGGCGCGGGCCGGAGTGCGGCGCGACGGCGGATATCGCCCCGTCGAGCGAGTGGATGTGATCCTCGGGGGCGACACGTTCGACTGGCTCGTCAGCGCCGCCTGGCTGGGGAACGAGCGGCCCTGGCAGCGACGGGCGCGGCGCGGGGCAACGCGCGACCGGGTCATGCAGGCCGCGGTGAAGCGTGGGATGCGGCTGCTCGGGAGGCTTGGCCGCCTGGCGCGACGGGGACTTTCGGTCGCCGGCGCCGATGGCCGCGGCCGGCCGCTGCTCGGGTCGCAGGTGAAGGTGCCCGTGCGCGTGGTGGTGCTCTCCGGCGACCGCGATGCATGGATCGAAGAGCCGCGGAGCGTGGAGTGGGCGGGAAGGTTCGGCATCGCCGTGGGGCGGTCGTGGGCCGACCACCCGGTGGCGATCGCGCACGGCCACGCGACCGATCCGCTCTGCGGCCCCACATGGGACTCCGCCATCGACCGCCCCCCCACGCTTCACGAAAGCCTGTCGGTCGATCTGCTCGCGCGATTCGCTGCGATCCTTCACGAGCTGACTCCGGCGCCTGGTGCCAGACGGGTGCTGGCCATGCTCGTCGCCGACTGCCCGCTCGACGTTCCGATCAGGCTGCGAGCATGGCTCGACCGCGCCGGTGATGTCGGGATGCTCTCGCTGAAAGCGCGGGATCGGATCGAGTCCGCCTGGCAGCGGGCCGTCGATGAATGGCACCGACGGGCGCGACGCGACGTGCCCACGACGGAGTTTGAGTTTGACGCCGTCGATGCAATCGCGACGTGGCTGCGGCAAAGCCCCGAAGCGATGGATCACGCGTGTCCGACCTTCTCGGCGTCGACCTGCACCGCGCGCGGTGAACCGGCTCAGGAAGCCGCGATCGTCGTCTCCGGGCATCTGGCCGTCGGCCGCCCAACCAACGGCCCGGCTGCGGGATCGCAGATGATTTGCCTCGGACCGACGGCCGTGCGACGATTCTCCTTCGGCGACCGGTTCGGCGGCGACGTTGCCACGATCGCGCCGGAAATCGACGCCTTCGATGTCCGCCCGAAGGCCGTGACGATCTTCGAGCCCGGCGAAGCCGGCGGTGCCGACTGGTCGGCCTGGTTCACGAGCGGCCGGGCAATCCTTGACGCACGGCCCGCGCCCGTCCGCGCTCAGGGGATCGTCGATGCAGCCTGAACTGACCGAGATCCGCACCACGTTTCCCACCCGCGAGGCGGCCGAGGCGTGTGCCGCCGCGCTCGTGGCCGATCGTGTGGCCGCGTGCGTGCAGATCGACGGTCCCGTCCAAAGCACCTATCGCTGGCAGGAGGCCATCGAGCGGGCCGCGGAATTTCGCTGCACCTGCAAGACCGCTCCGGAGCGCGTGGACGATTGCGTCGCCGCGATCGTGCGGATGCATGGGTACGAGACGCCCGAAATCATCGTCTCATCCGTCGTGGCATCGCCGGCCTATGCCGCCTGGGTGCGGTCGTGCGTGGCCCCGGATTCCGGAGCGTCGCCATGACGAACGAGCCGCTCTATGCCTTCGATATCACGCTGCACCGGCTCGACCCGGATCGCGTGGGCGCGCAGGCGGGCCCGGTGCACGCCGATGCCTGGGGAGCGTGGCCCACGCTCGACGTGCCGCACGACGCGCTCGCGGTGCCGCTCGGCATCGGGTTTGACGAGGCCTTCGCCCGGCTGGATCGGCTCGAGCGGATGTATGCAGAGCCCGATGGTTCGTTCGTCTGGGCGAGCCCGCGCGAGGGGCTCTCCTGGCAGGTCGACGGCAATGCCTTCGAGCGCAACGGCCGTGTGCTCCTGGTCGATCTCAAGGGCTCCTGCCCACCGCAGGAGTTCGACCGGCTCCTCGAGGCTTTTGGCTGGCCTGCCGACGCGGTCTTGATGCAACTCACGCGGCCGGCAGTCTTTCTCGACGAGGCGACGTTTCGCCGCCACGCCCGGGCACGGGGGGCCGCGGGGGATGGGGAAGTTTTGCGCCCGGGCTGATGCCCTCGGCTGCCGGCAGGGCCGTTCTGCCGATACCGATTGCGGTAGTTTTCACGGAGAAACCAGCCATGCGATCCATGTCGGCCTTCCTGCTTTTCGGTCTCGTCGTCGCGTCCCTTGCCACGGGACTTTCTGCAGGACAAGCGCCCGCCGGTGAGATGCCGCCGGCACTCGCCACGGGCTACGGAAACGGCGTGCATGCCTTCAACGAGGGCGACTACCAGTGCAGCTACGATGAACTGACGCGGGTGATCGAGGCGGGGAGCAACGACCCGCGGGCGTTTTACTTTCGTGGGCTGGCAGCGTTGAAGCTCGGCCGGGTGGACGAGGCCGACGCGGATTTCCAGCAGGGCGCCAATCTCGAGGCCGACGGCGTCGGTGGCCGGGCCGTCTCGCGGGCGCTCGAGAGGATCCAAGGCTGCGATCGGCTCAAACTCGAGCAATTCCGGTCGCAGGCCCGTGTGTCGGCGGTGCAGCGCGACCGCGAGGCGATCCGCCAACGGTATTCCGACATCTACGAGGCCGAGCCGGACGTGCTCCGCCGCCGCCGCCCGGAGCCGGTCGAACCCGTGCAGGCGCCCACGCCGAAGGAGCCGGAGCCCGCCGCCGAACCGCCCGCGGAAGAGGCCGCCGAAGAACCGGCAGCCGAACCCGTGGAAGAACCCGCGGAGGAGGCAGCGGAGGAGGCAGCGGAGGAGGCAGCGGAGGAACCTGCTGACGAGGCTGCTGAGGAATCGGCTGACGAACCGGCCGACACCTCCGATCCATTCGGCGACGCCCCCGCGGCGGAAGAAGCGCCTGCCGAAGACAACGCCTCGTAGTAGACCGCTTGCTCCGCAAGCGGATCGCCACTGGCATCGCGCCGGCTCGGGGGCGGCAGAAGGTTCCTCGCGGTGTCCCTCGCGGACTCGGGCCAAACGCTCGTCACGCTTCCGCCGACCCCCCTCGCCTACGTCCAGCGTCGAGCGCTCGCAAAGTAGACCGCTTGCTCCGCAAGCGGATCCATCAACAGGCGAGTGAGCCCGGGTCGGCTGAAGCTCGCGGAGCATTTGGACCGAGTCCTCGAGGGCCACCGCGACGCGACTTCTGCCGCCCGGGCG
>Ga0315906_10009043_pt1 | contig 11879 bp, 14 predicted proteins | sample LakEriMetagenome_4_FD_203526 | JGI IMG/M metagenome (GOLD analysis project Ga0315906, IMG submission 203526) | Freshwater fungal communities from buoy surface, Lake Erie, Ohio, United States - Buoy 2 MA122 | ecosystem: Environmental > Aquatic > Freshwater > Lake > Lake biofilm | place: USA... | reverse complement strand
TGGGTTGGCTATGCTGGCTGTCAGCTTCGCTCTTTACGCCATCGGCTGGATAGGCGCAGGCGACGCGAAGCTATTCGCTGCGGTCGCTGTGTTTACCGGCTGGGGATTTCTGGGCTCTTTCGTCTTTCTGACGGCGGTTGGCGGCGGCGTCCTCGCTATACTCTCTCTGGCGCAACGACCGGCGGAGGTTCTCGGCGCGATCATCCTGCAGGGCGGGAAACGGCCAAGCGTCGAGATCCCCTACGGAGTGGCGATCGCGGTCGGCGGCGCCGGCGTCATCTGGCTGCGCGCCTTCGGCTGATCCTCGCGGCGCTTTGACCGGCCCCCCAACTCTCGGACGCACTCACAGTTGCTGGCGGAACAGGCGCCCCCGTGTGAACAGGCGCCGAACGATGACCCCTCCGCCTCCCGCTCAATCCATCTCGCAGCGCGCCTATCGGCGTCGCGACCCCATGCCTGTTCACAGCTCCGACAATTCTGCGATTGTTTTCGTCGGAAATCACCATTCTCCCCCTGTTTACGGGCGGGTCGGACGCCCGTCATTTTCTGTCGACGCGAAGGGCGAGAAAGGGCCCCGAATTTTCCTGAGTGCGGATTGTGGCAGTCCGGCTGAGTCGATCAACAGCGGACAGTCAGAGACAACGCTGCGTTGCGGCAGGACCTCACCCAACGACGGTCATTGCTTAGCGCCGAGGCCAACATCCGTGGTCGACACCTCGAGGCGGCTTGGGTTAATGGCCATGCTCCACTTGCGTGGCCTAAAATGGCGACGAAGCTGATCGCAATCTGACGATTTGAGGAGATAACGGGCATCGACACCCAACATCGCCCGGCATGCAGCTTGCGCCATACGAGACAGGTAAAGGCGGGGGAGGCAGTAATGTTTGGCAGAAAGCAAACTCCTCTAAGCGGAACGCTAGCGCAACGCGTGCACCGCATAGCAACAGCACCAGCGTACGCTCCGGCGCCGTGTGTGGGCCAGAGGTTCGGCAAGCGGTCCTCACGGCTCCCAGGTTCCAGGCGTCCTAGCACGATCACTTTGCAAACCGGCAAAACCATCGACGTCGTTGTCACGGACATCTGCTCTACCGGCGCTAAGATCGAGTTCGTCCCGGATGTCTGCCTCCCGGATCGGGTACAGCTGGCAGCGCTGGGCAACAGCCGGTGGGCCTATGTCACCTCCGAGACACGGGGTGCGGCCAGGCTGCAGTTCGTAAGCGAGCGCAAGAGGTAGCCTCGCCAGACGCACGAGCCAGATCATCACGCAGCGATAACTCTCACCTTGGACTATTCGGCAAAGCGCGAGTTCCGCTCAAGCAAGTGTCCTGCCCGTACAGCGTTTCCGGAAACCGCCAAGCTCAGCTCGAATTCCGAATGCGCTAATTGCCCTGTTCGAACCGGCAGCAGCCCAGGTGGGGGGCCCGATCTTGCATTTTGACGCCATTTTGTGACGCGCATGAGAAATGTTTTGGCCCTCGGACACCCTGACGTTGCAGTGGCTCAACCATTCTGGGGCAATGAATTCAATGCGATGACCGCCTCGCCGCACGCCAGCCTTTAGGAATGCGGTCTAATTGCGCGGCTTCGTGAGGCCGTTCTTAACGCTGCGCGCGTACTTTGCACGATATGCGACTGGCTCGGAAAGTACGGTTAGCTGGGGATCGGCGCGCCAACATGGCGATCATCATGGCGCTCGCGGCCCCTGCGCTGGTGGGCGTATGCGGCTTGAGCGCCGAGACCGGCTACTGGTTCTATCTCGAGAAATCCGCACAGAAAGCAGCCGATGTAGCCGCGTACGCTGGCGCGGTGGCGCTGCGCAACGGCGACAGCAAGGATGCGGCAATCGCAGTCGCCTTGGCCGAGGCTGCGTTGCTGGGTTTTGAGGACCCGAAGTCTATTATCGCCGCCGTGACGCCGCCGACGACAGGGCCGAACCAGAACGCGCGTGCGATGGAAGTAACGATCGACTTCGAAGTGCCGCGCTTCTTCTCCGGCATCTTCAACAATGAGGAAGTGCGCGGTGACGTTCGCGCGGTGGCGGCCTACGACACGCCGTCCAACGCTTGCCTTCTCGCGCTCGACATCGACGACCCGGCCGCGCTGACTATTACCGGTAGCGCCGACGTCACGCTGCTATCGTGCGAAGTCATGTCGAACTCGATCGCTGCCGACGCCGTGCTCCTGTCAGGCAGCGGCGACCTGCTGACGGACTGCGTGAATGCCGTAGGCGGGGTCGTGGTGAAGGTTGGCGGAACCGACCTGACGCTGACCGACTGTCCTGCCCCGCGCCAGAACATGGCGCGGGCGCCGGATCCTTACGCCAGCGTGCCGGAACCGAACTTGGATGGAGTGCCCTGCTCGACTGTGAGCAAGGGTGCCGGCACCATCAACGTGGCAGCGGGCGCCGGTGGGGTGAAACGCTTCTGCGGCGGACTCAGTCTTTCGGGCGACTATCATTTTGAGCCCGGTGTCTATGTAATCGACGATGGCGATTTTCGCATCAACGCTGGTACGATGGTCACAGGTGACGATGTGACCTTCTTCTTCACGGACGGGGCTGAGGCGCGGTTCAATGGAACGGCGACGATCGACATCGCGGCGCCGACGACGGGAACATATCAGGGCATCGCCATGATGGGTGACCGCAGTGACACGTCTGCCGAGCACCGCTTCAACGGCACGGCAAACTCGAAGATCACAGGCGCAATCTACACGCCAGCGTCTCGTCTCGTTTTCAACGGCAACTTTTCCGGAGACGACGGCTGCATGCAGCTCGTTGGTTCTACGATCGAACTCGTCGGCAACATGCATATCTCGACGGACTGCGAAGGGTACGGACTGAAATGGGCGCAGGTGCCCGGCTCTGTCCGCATGTCGGAGTGAGCCAGATGTTCAAGACCATCGAGCGCCTAGCCGCGCTACGTTTGCTGCGCGACCGGAAAGGTCTCGCAGGCATTGAGTTCGCCATCGTGGCCCCGGTCGTTGTCATCCTGATCGTGGGCGCGACCGATGTAGGTATGCTCGTCTACAACCGCATGGATACGACATCATCGATCCAGGCCGGCGCCCAGTACTTCATGGCAGGCGGCGCGGACGCCCAACAGGCCCTCGCCACAGTCAAACGCTCTTGGACATCCATGCCGGCAGATACGGAGCTGTCGATCGTGAAGACCTGCTACTGCGCCCAAGTCGTGAACCTGTGCACCGTGAATTGCGCCGACGGGTCGTTGCCGACCGCCTACAACATCGTGTCCGCCAAGCTGACATACAGTGGGGTTTTGCTTGAGAACGAATACGTCATTTCAGAAGCTGTTCGCGTTCGCTAAGCGCCTCCAACGGGAAAAGCGCGGCGCCACGGCGGTTGAGTTCGCCATGGTCGCGCCGCTATTCCTGCTTCTCGCGACTGTCGGCATGGAAATCAGCATCGCCATTCATAAAGGTTCGTCAGTTCAGTGGGCGATTGAGAAAGCCGCGCGCACCGCGATGATCACGCCGACGATGGATCAGGCCGGCTTCCAGGACCTGGTCGACGGGAACCTTGCAGCAATGGGTGTGGCCGCGACGGTAGATGTCGCATACTCGAAGGAAACCGGTCCGGAGATCGTTCTCGCAAGAGCGCAAGCGACCTATGTACACACTATGCGTCCGATCCTGCTGCCCGAGGTCGAGCTGTCGTTCGAAAGCGATGTGAGCTTCCCGCAGGCAAGCTAGAATAAATGTCCGCGCTCGGAGTTAGCTTAAAGACCGTCCGGAAGCCTGAACCGTGGTGCGCGCCGGCAGTTGGAACGTCTGCAAAGGGCCCCACTTCGCGCCCATCCGCTGATGTTACGAATGGCGGGGCCGCCCGTGAACTGCCAGTCGCTCCCGGCCTACTGATCAGGCACGACCTTGCCCAGTTCGAGACATTCGTAATCTTTGGAAATCTGAGGCAAGATTCGACCTTCCCGGGCGGGTCATGTAACCCTGCGGCCCACACCAGCGGGGTCGGGCGTGCCGGACATTTTCCTCTCCTACAATCGCGAGGACCAGGCCGCCGCGCGGCGGTTCGCAGAGGCGTTCAAGGCCCAGGGCTTCGATGTCTGGTGGGACACGACCTTGCGGGCGGGTGAAGCCTACGATCAAGTCACGGAGAAGGCTCTACGTGAGGCCAAGGCTGTCGTCGTGCTGTGGTCGAAGAAATCGGTGGAGTCCCGCTGGGTCCGCGCCGAAGCGACGCTGGCGGATCGGAACAAGACCCTCGTCCCTTGCATGATCGAGCCCTGCGAACGCCCGATCATGTTTGAGCTGACCCAGACGGCGGACTTGTGCCACTGGGCGGGGGATGCGGGGGATCGGGCTTGGCAGGCGTTTCTTGACGATGTGCGACGGTTTGTCTGGCGCGAAGATCAGGCTCCAGCGATAGCAGCAGTCGAAGCGACACCGCGGCAATCAGTGACGCCATCGGTCAGTGGCGATCGACCCGTGATAGCAGTTCCGCCGTTCAAAGGCTCATTTGAAACGGGGGCCGGTGCGGACCTAGACCAAGGCTTGACCGACGCGATCGTCGCTGCTCTCAGCCGCTACAAGTATCTCTTGAGGGTCCAGCCTGACTCCACGTCTTCCGAATATATCCTTGTAGGCACACTACGCCGCTCGGGAGAACAGATATCCCTCTCGGCTCGCCTCCAGGATGTTCGCGAAGGCACGCCAATCTGGGCCGAACGGCTAGACGATACGTTGGCTGGCGTTTCCGATTCGCCGGAAAGCCTTGCCACCAGACTGGCAGCGCAAATCGCAACGGTCATCGAAGCGACTGAAACACGCAGAGCAGCAACCCAACCGATCGTAGGGGCCACCACCTACCAACTTCTTCTTGGCGCGCTTCATGCGGTTCGTGGTTTTTCCAGGGACTCGATTGGTCAGGCAGCTGAAATGCTGGAGCGGGCGCTCAAGAGCGCCCCGGACGACCCTTATTTGCTGGCACTTGCCAGCCTGGCCTATGGGCTCAAAGTCTCTTTTTTCGGGACAAACAATAGCGCCGAGGATACACGGCTGTCACAGGACTATATGAGACGCGCATTGCAGCGGGGAGGCGATGATCCACAAGTTCTCGGCTGGTCCGCTGTCGGCGGGACCAACTCGGGCGGCGACATCTCTACATTGGACGCCATGATCGATCAGGCGTTGGTGCGCAATCCTGGCTGGTTTTATTTGTGGCACTTCAGCGGACAGACGAAGCTGTGCCGTGGCAACATTGATGCAGCGATAGCCCACTTTGAGAAGTCACTGCGCCTGGAGCCCTGGTCCCCTGATCGTTGGGCAGTTCTTGCCGGTTTAGGCATGGCACGCGTGTTGTCCGGGAACTACGAAATCGCGCTGGCACCGCTGCTCGAATCCCAACAGCTCCTCCCCGGATCATCGGCAGCCAATGTCGCTCTGGTGGCGGCTTATGTTCATCTCGGACGGATCGAGGACGCGCGATCGGCCCGGAAGCGCGTGGCTTTCACACCCGGCAATGCGGCTTTCGACTTCTACCGGAATCCCGCCCATCAAGCCTTTTTGCGCGATGCTTGGGACAAGGCTACGTAGTTCTCCATGAGCGCCAAACCCGACATCTTCCTCTCCTACAACCGTGAGGATCAGGCGCGGGCGAAGCAGTTTGCTGAGGCGTTCGAGGCGCAGGGTCTGGACGTCTGGTGGGATGTCGGCCTCAAGGCCGGAGAAGCGTACGACGAGGTGACGGAGACGGCGCTGCGGACGGCGAAGGCCGTCGTGGTGTTGTGGTCGAAGAAGTCCGTTCAATCGCGCTGGGTGCGAGCCGAGGCGACGCTCGCGGACCGGAACAAGACGCTCGTCCCCTGCATGATCGAGCCGTGCGAGCGGCCCATCATGTTCGAGCTGACCCAGACGGCAGAGCTCTCGCACTGGCAGGGCGATGCGGACGACCGCGCGTGGGCGGCGTTTCTGGGCGACGTGAAGCGCTTCGTCGCGAAAGAGGTTGCGCCCGAAGTCGAGGCCCCGCCCACTCCGTTCGCCGCGCCGACCGTTGAGGAAACACTCAAGCCGGGACAGAGCGGGTCCGCGCCGTCGCTGGCGGTGTTGCCCTTCACCAACCGCTCCAGCCTGCCCGAGGACGAGGTGTTCGCCGAAGGCATGGTGGAAGATGTGATCTCGGCTCTGTCGCAGGGCGTCAATGTCCGCGTGCTGGGATCGATGTCGACGGCGCATCTGCGCAAGAGCGCAACCACTGATCTCTCTGCTGTGGGGCGGCAGCTGGCCGTGCGCTATCTTCTGGAGGGCAATGTCCGCCGTGTCGGCACAAACTTGCGGGTCACCACGCAGCTGCTGGAAGCGGCGACGGGCGAAATCGTCTGGACCGCGAAGTTCGATCGCCCGCTGACCGAGCTTGCCGAGCTCCAGGAGGAATTGGTCACGGACATCGCCGCCAGCCTCCATGCACAGGTCTATGCCCTTGAGATGGAACGGGCGCTGAGGAAGCCGAGCAACATCACTGCGTGGGAGGCGACAGTGCGCAGCCTTTATGGGCTTCGTAGGTGGGACGCCGCCTCTCAGGCGGAGGGCATCGAGGAAGCAAGGCGCGCTGTCGCCATCGCGGCCGACTATGCGCCAGCGCATGCCTCGCTCGCCTACGCTCTCGCCAACGCTTACTTTGCCGGCCCTGACAATCCGACCGAGGTCCGTCGTATTCGAGCAGTCGCGGAACGTGCACTTACATTGGCGCCAGAAGACGCTTCGGTTCTCGGTTCCGTTGGAATTGCGTTCAGCCTTTGCTGCCTTCCAGAAGAAGGTGAGCGCTACACGAGTCGCGCCCTTCGCAAGGCGCCCGGCAGTGGATTGTTGCACTTTATGCATGGCCTCGCGTGCGCGATGCTCAACCGGTCGGAGGAGGCGCTGTCGCACCTCAAGACCGCTGAGCGCCTCATGCCAGACTGGCACATGATGTGGTTGGTGAAGGCTTGGCAGGGGGTCGCGCTCTTCGCCCTTGGTCTCTCAGAGGAAGCGGACGCGGCCGTCGATGAGAGCATACGTCTCAATCCGACACACGCGTTCAATCACGTGGCCAAAGCTCTTGTCCTCAGGCAGCGTGGACGGCACGCCGAGGCGCGCCGGCAGATCGAGATCGCGCGCCAAAAGGGGTTGGAACTGGTTACGACCGAGCGCATTTGGCGCCGCGTCTGGCCAAACCTCCCAACGCTCGAAGCTGACATTGCAACCATTCGCGCGCTCTACGCAGAGACGGGGACGGGGGTATGAGCACGCCACCCGACATTTTTCTTTCCTGAAATCGCGCGAACCAGGCGCGGGCGAATGGCTGAATTGGGCCCCGACTTGGCCAAGCGCAAATTGTGGCGATCCGGCTGAGTCGATCTAGTTAGGTCATTCGCCGCTGACGCTGCGTTGCGGCGGGTCATCGCCCAATTGCAGCCGTTGGTAATGCGATTGCGCCGAATTCACCACAGCAGCGCGCCCCACAAGCACGCATTAAGATTTTTGCTGTAGGATTTCACTCTCAACGGGATGTTCAGCAAGCGGCGCAACGTGACACCGATGATAAAGCGACTCGTTTACCTTAGCTCCGCTCCGGGCGACATAAGCGCCGCTGATGTCGAGAAAATCCTGGAAACTTCGCGCCGGAACAATGCGCGGGCAGACCTCACCGGGTTGCTGCTGCTTCACGATGGCTGTTTCTTTCAGGCGCTAGAAGGACCTGCCGAAGAGGTGGACCGCATCTTCGACGTAATAGAGGCCGACGCGCGTCATGTCGGCGTGATTGTCCTGGAGTGTTCGATCACCACGGAGCGGGCGTTTTCAGACTGGTCCATGGGCTTTGTGGGCGCGAGCAAGCTGAGCCCGGATCAGCGTAGATCGCTGATTGATCTCGCGAGTCTTGTCGCCAGCAACGAGATCGTCGCCTTCACCCCCTCGCGGTCATCGACCGCGCAGATCGAGTCCTTCCTGCGCAGTTTCCGCGAGTTCGCTCCTGTATGATCTATCAAACACTGGAGCGCATTCAGTCGGTTTGTAAGGTGCGGACGTCGCGAGCAACTGTTCTGTGAACAGGCGCCGCAAGAGGACCCCGAGGCTCGCTACGAAATCAACCGCGAAGCGCGCCTAACGGTGCCGTGACCCCTCGCCGATTCACAAGCATCGGCCTACCCGGATCGCGCTAAGCTGATCCCAAAAGGGATCAAAGAGCACCCGCGATGAGCGCGGGTATTTTCTCCCTCAGCTTGAAAAAACCGGCATTTGCGTGCGGCCAGACGCGCGCATCAAATCTTCGCTGCAACCGAACGAGACGTACGCCACTGGACTCGAGGTCTACCTGAAGCTTGTCCAGCAACTGTGCGGACGATCCAACGGGTGCATAGGCTGTGACGATCTCATCAACGCCAAGCTGCCTCGCCCATCCAACAATGCCACCCGCATCGTGTGACACACCAACAGTCGCGAAGTGAGCCTCGGTCCGCGCGAGGCCATCCTTCAACGCGCCACGACTGAAGCGCGCCGCAGGGGTGTCGGCGCCGACAGGGCTGACCAGCGCCGCGCAGCCAGCCACGTCTGTAGTGAACGCCCCGCTTTCGGGATGCAGATCTTCCTCGTGAAGGAGCAAACCTACGCGTTTGGCCCTTAGAGAGCCTCCAGCGGGAACAGTAGCCGGCGCTGGTGAGCCGACGTCTTCCGACAAGGGCGCCGCCGCTTCGTCCAACTCTCCGGCAGGGTCGAAACGACCAAGCGTATTCGCGTGGATGTTGGCCGCGCGCGCTAGGTAATGCTTGCCGCGCGTGTGCAGGCCCGCGACCCAGCGCCACGAGAGCGTGTTCGATGCCGGATCAGCATCGAGCAAGTGTTCGAAGAAAAACGCGGCGCCCAGCTGCCATGGCAAGCGCAGCGTGAAAATCCAGATCGAGGCGAACCACATGCGTGCGTGGTTGTGGAGCCAGCCAATCTCTATCAGTTCTCTTACCCAGGCATCGAAGCATGTGATTCCCGTCCGCCCGTCCATGGCGAGCCGAAAGCCTTCATGTCCGGCCCACGTCTCCCGCAAGGCCCTACGCTCGGCATCAAAACGCACAAGTACACCCGGGCGTGTCTCGAGCCATCCTTTCCAGTAGCTGCGCCAGAACACCTCCTGGATGAACTTTTCAGCGGCTGCGAAGCTGTGGTGTTTCAGGACCGCGGCGATTACCTCTTCCTCGGTGATCAATCGCCGCCGGATCCAGGGCGAAAGCGCTGAGACATTGGCGCGATCTGCAGGGCCGCGATCAACATTCCGATCGCGGGCATAGTCCCGGCCCGCCTGTGGCAGGAAGGACTCCAATCGCGCCAGCCCCGCCGCTCGGGTCGGCGTCCAGTCGACAGCCGCCAGTGAACATCCAGAAGTACTAGCGCTCATCGACTCCCCTCGCCTGCTCGTTTTCACGCGAGCCTGGATAGCGTGTCAGGCCCGAATTTCTTTTGGTCCGATCGTTGCGCAAAGCCGTACCAGCTGGAGGAACCGCACGCGGTTACCTTTTTTGCCGCCAACGGGCCGCGAACGACAGGGTTAACCCCCAGAATCTGAGGGCGCATATCGTGCGCACAAACACATGAGACAGATGGTCCTTTCTGGTTGGAACTTCATTTTCAACGCAGAGGTGAGCCCGCTGCGCCACATCACGGACGTGTCTTTGAGACACTATGTCCTGCAGGCGCTCGGGTTCATGTGGGCTGCAGCGTCCAGCGTAGCGCTTGGAAGCTACACACTCGGATTTGCGAGCATCATCGGCCACACGGTCCTGATCGGGGCGGCAGCGATTACCGTGGCGACCTATACCACGGCGACATTGAAGCCCGACTTTTTCAAATCTAATTCGGGCCGGCGTCGTGATGGTGAGCACGAGTAGATGCCAGCCTTCTTCCGGAGCGCCAGGTTATATGGGCTGGTACCGACTTCCCGCAGCTATAGCGTAAGCGAACGCTGAACACTCCAGCGGGCTCGGACGCAGGCTCATGTAGTTGCCAGGCTTGCCAGCCCAACTGGTTGTCAACCAGCTTCGGTGACGGCGTCCATCATTCGCGCACCTCAAGACGCCGTTCTGTACCAAGGCCGGTCGTTATCGAACCTGAGAAAGATTCGGTGGCATGAACGCCGCCGCCGATATTCTCAGCACGTGCTGACACGGTTGACGCTGATCGCGTCAGGCAGACTGTTGAAACGGCGCGCGAGGATGCGGACGCACTTGGCGAGCAAGTCGTTGGCATTCTCAGAATGCCTCGTCGTGCTCCAGATCAAGCGGGTGTCTCGGCGTGAGAAGGGCGAGGAGGCGGTGGAGGATGGTCATGCTGCTTCAAACTCAGAACTGGACCCGTCGCGCACGCACCGGAATCGGCGCTGGTGAAGGCGACGTCCCGATGAAGAGCATGAGAGCGAGAGCTCCGATAAAGAGGTCCTTGGCCTCTTCCACGGGTCGATCTTTATGCAACAGTCGCGCTTGCTTCGCGAACATAGAAGCCAGCAGGCGCTTCGAGTGCCGGGTGTCCATGACCAGACTCCTTTTCCCGACATTTCTACGTAGCCGAGCGGCACGCGGATGCGTGCCGCGCAGAATGACTGCTTCAGGGCGCATGTAGGACTTCTGCCTGAAACATTCGGCCACACCCGATTCGGAAAGCGAATCGCGCCGGCTGCCTTTATCAACACGACAACAGATCGAGCTGTCCGTACTCCTGGACCTCGCCGATCGAAGCATCCAGCCTGGCAGCATCGCCACCAGAGCTCAGGGCGGGGCGGCGCTCCTTGGTCACCTTTGTCGCACGCGTGGGCGAGATCCTCTTCACCATGCTGGCGGAATTCGGCCACGACTTCGATGGGGCCGGCATCTACGCGTTTGGAGGCTAAAAGTTTCGCGGCGGCGCAACGCGCGAGGACGGCACCCAGTTCGGCGCTGGGGGCTATTTCCGTCCGCTCGACGGGGTGATCGCCGGGGTCGACGCTGGTTGGTCGGAGTCGTCCATCAACGGTCTGGATCGGTCTGCAGACCTGACAGCCTACAGCAGTTTTACACTCTCGCCTGACTGGCGGATGTCGGTCTATGCCCTCACCGGCCTGACCGAAAACGCTCCCGATTCCGGCGCGGGCTTGCGGCTGACCTGGCGCGTGGACTTCCGTCGCCCCACGGAGGACTAAGCGAGGCGACGGACCTTCAGGCGCGACAAACAGGAATGCCCGGCCAGTCGCTGGCCGGGCGTTACGCGTTCAAGTACCCCAACCTGCACCGAGAGCCATCTGGTCACCCGGCCTGGTCGTCACACATCTGAGTCGGGCGACCGTTTGCCTGTGCTGATCCTCGCGCGGCAATTCGTCCGTCAATCGATCTGCAACGGGCCATCGCGCGTAAGGTTTATCAAAGACGCCATCGTGTGAACCCGCTGCAGTCAAGCGGGCTTCGCCGAACGAGGGTCAGGACGGGTCAAGCGCCATGAAGTTTGAAATGCGCTCAAACGCAGGACGGACCTCTCGCCCGCCTCGGGAGGAAGATCGCCTGCAGGAGGCAAGCCCGTCGCTGACCGTCTGGTTTGACGGGGGCTGTCCGCTCTGCCGGCGGGAAATCCTGCTGATCAAGAAACTGGATCGACGGCGCGCGATCCATTTCGAAGATGTCGACCGCGCTGATGCGGTATGTCCTCTCGATCGGGCCGAATTGCTCTCACGCTTCCATGCGCAGGAGCTTGGTCACCCGGTCGTCTCAGGAGCGGCAGCTGACCTGCCCCCGGTTTTTCGGACCAAGAGTTGCTTGAGGGACGGCCTTCTGGGAAGAGGGTCACATGCGCAAGGCGCGGTTTACGGATGAACAGATGGTGGCGATCCTGCGGGAAGCGGATCGCGAGGCGCCGGCGGT
>Ga0315906_10009041_pt1 | contig 11881 bp, 10 predicted proteins | sample LakEriMetagenome_4_FD_203526 | JGI IMG/M metagenome (GOLD analysis project Ga0315906, IMG submission 203526) | Freshwater fungal communities from buoy surface, Lake Erie, Ohio, United States - Buoy 2 MA122 | ecosystem: Environmental > Aquatic > Freshwater > Lake > Lake biofilm | place: USA... | reverse complement strand
GTCACGATGCGACGCAACCGTGTCCACCCGGGCTGCGAACCCGATCGGGCGCCTGGGCTCGCCTGCGCCAGCGCGACCGGTGCGACTGCTGACGTAGCCGCGAGTCCGCTCAACCAATCGCGACGCGACAACGTCATCAGCGCGTCACCTTGCGCCGCTGCGCGGTGCGACGTGATTCCGTCGCACGTTGCGGCCTCTGCCAAACCAAAGAATGAACACGCAGTCCGTCCGCCACCGGCTCCTCCACCGACAAAGTCAGTGTACGCCCACGCAAGGTTGCCTTGCGCCACTGCACGCTGCCGACCAAGCCCGGATTGAGCGCAACCGTCACCTCATGTGCGACCTGCCCATCTTCGAGGTGCCATCGTCCGGCATACCCAAAGTAACTGTCGAAGGCACGCGCCCGCTCAGGCACGCTGGCCGCGCGAGGGTTGGCCTTGGACAGCAGCGGTCGAGCGCCCGCCATGACGTTGGCGCTCATGCCGCCGTCGGCGGTGTAGAGCAAGGTTCCCGACGCCGCATCGCCGAAGGGATGGGTAACCGACCCGTCCGGGTAGACGATCTCCCAGCGCAGGTACTCCCAGCGCCCGATGAGATCAGTGGCCTGTGGGTGTCGAGTGCGCTTTGCTTTCACCATCCTTCAACTCCCCTTGCAGTCTATCGAACAACGACTGAACGGCCCGATCTCCCTCACGAGTGTGCGCGAACACATGCGCCGGCCGCAGCGCGCGGTCAAACCACACTCCTGCGGTCTCGGCTTGCGCAGGTCGCCGGGTTGCCAACCACAAAGCCGTATCGGCACCCGATGCCGCATCACGCAACATCGATTTCAAGGCGCGGCGAAACCGCGGCAACGAACGCTGCACGCCTTCGGTGTCGACCCATCCCGGGTGCATGACGTAGAACTCGATCCCACGATGCGAATGACGGCGTCGCCACTCCGCGTTGAGCACCATCTGCGCGCGCTTGTGGCACGCATAAGCCGCCGTGCCGTTATAGCGCGCAGGGTCGGTGACATTGAGTAGATCGACGATCAAGGGAAAGTTGTAGCCACCGCCCGAACTCATGTTGATGACCGCCGACCCGGGGCCCAGCAGTTCGTTCGCGAGCAGCCCCTCGGTGAGTTGGAAATGCGACAGCAGATTGATGGCAAAGGAGCGTTCGCGGCCTTCGCCCGTCAGTTCGTGCGCATCGAGCAGGACGCCGACGTTGTTGACCAGCACATCGACGCGTTGCCCGGCGGACTGCAGCTGCCGCAGCAGCGAGCCCACCTCGCGCTGTAGCGCGAAATCAAAAACGCACGGCTGCAGCCGCTCGCGCAGTTCGGGGGCGAGACTCTCGCGTAGGCCTGCCAGCTTGTGGGGGTCGCGTGCCGCGGCGATCACCGTCGCTCCGGCCTTCACTGCCTCGCGCGTAATTTGCGCCCCGAGACCACCCGAGGCGCCGGTCACGACCCACAGCTGGCCGCGGAAATCAGGTCTCACCTTGCGCCAAAAAATTCTCCGTAGCCGAAATCCTGGCTCGGTGAAGCTGACAAGGAAGCGTCCGTAGAACGCAAGAATCCGACCCAGCATACGCAGATTCACGTCGCAGGCCTCGAAAGCAGATGAGTCAGCATGGCCACGAGCGTGGCGGCCAGAAATGCCAGGCCCATCGATGCACGCGGCAGGACGAGCATCAACGTGAGGCAAAAACTCGCCACCGACCACATACCGCGGGTCATACCACGCAAGAACAAGGTCGCCGCCTGCGCCCCGCCCTGCGCATGATTGAACGTCGCCACCACAAGTCCGATCGACGGAAAGAGCGCCGCATAGCCGCTGAGCTGTGCGCCACCGCGTCGACCCAACTCGCTGCTGAATACCGTGACGGCGGCGCCCACCACCATCCGCGAGGCCAATTCGGCGGGATGCGGTGTCGACGAATCGCCCGCCTTGGCCATCGGCATCAACCGCGGCACGAGCCACAAGGCGCCGGCACCGAGCAGCAAACCGAGCCACAGAGTCGGCTGCACGAGATGCAGTGCTCCGATGGCCGCGACCCAACACACGAGTGCCGCGGGCGCAGCCAAAAACCAACGCACCCGAATCGCGAAACGGGTGTAAGCAAGATAGAACAGCATCGCGGGCGCAAGCCCCACGAGCGCAGCGAATGCGGCCTCCGCTGCGAACGCGTTGCCATTCTCGATCGCGAGCACGAGCAGCACAGGACCCGCGACGATCGGAAATCCACCAAGCCAACCTGCCAGCCGTTGTCCCCAACGACGACCCGCCAGCGTCACGAGCGCAATGAGCGATGGAACGAGCAGCACCTTCAGCAGCAGGACGTTCATGTCGAGGCCCGGTGTCGGTCAGGGAACGCAGCGAAGCGCAGCAACAACACGCAGCACAACACCAGCACCGCAGAGTGCGCGAGCAACACCGGCGTGTAGCCGCCAAATCGCTCCATCGCCAGAGCGGTGACGAACGGGCCTATGCCGCCACTCAGTGAATAGATGCCGTAGAACGAACCATAGACCGCGGCAAAATGCCGAGTGCCAAAATATCGGCCGGTGAGATACGCCAGCACGTCCACCTCAGCACCCACCGCAAGGCCCACGAGCAGCGCCGAGAGGACGGCAATCCATTCATTGACGCCAAGAGCCAGCATCACGATGCCGACAATCGGTGCGATCAGGAACGCGAGCGCCACGCGCGGTGCAAAGAAACGGTCCATCAACCAACCGGTAACGAGGCGCCCGGTCGTCAGCGCCAGAAACAGCACCGACTGCGCGAACGCCGCGCGCATGGGCGAGACGCCTCGCCCCGTCAGCAGCGGCACGAGGTGCAGGATGATGCTCTGCACGACGAATCCAATCAGAAAGAACGTGACGATCATCAACCAGTACTGCCCCGTTCGACTCGCCTCACCGAGCGTCATACCCTGGGCGTTCGAGGCCATCACCGAGCGAACGTCGCCGTCGCTTGCACCGACCACGGCACCCGGCGCTGTATCCCCATCAGGCCACTGCCCGACGGACTGAGGCGTGTCCTTGAGCCAAAAGAAAATCACAGGCAGCGCGAAGATCGCCACCGCCAGAGCCAACAAAAGGTAGGCGGTGCGCCAGCCAAACTCGCCGATCATGAACTGCGCGTAAAGAGGCCAGATGAATCCGCCGATGCCAATGCCAGAGAGGGCGATCCCAAGTGCAAGACCACGCCGCCGGTCGAACCACACGGTGAGCACCCGAGCGAACGCCACGTGGGTCGTGCCGAGCGTGAAGGCGGCCAGCAGAAAGAACCTGAGATAGAACGTCCACAGATCATCGCTCTGGAAGGCCAGCGAACCGACGATCAGCATCTCGGCGACGAACGACGCCAGGATGATGCGACGCGCCCCGAAGCGGTCGACCACGGCACCCACGACAGGCGCCAGAAAGGACGCCGTGATGGTCACGACGAGCAGTGCGGTCAGCACCGAACTCTGCGACCAAGAGAACTCCTGTTGTAGCGGTCCAAGGAACAAACCGAAGGTGGCCGCCACCAGAGTGCCGAGTCCACATCCAAGACCGATGGTGGATGCGGCAACGACACGCCAACCGAGAAATTTACCGCCTGTCACGACTCAATCTCGCCAGGCACCGAAACAAAACCAGCGCACGCCGCGCGCCAGCCGACCCGTCTGCGGAGAATCCACCGATGGCTCCTCGGCACGGGCGGCGCGCCGCCACGCAGCAGGTCCGAGCGCACTCCACGAGGGAACAACGTGCTGCACGTATCGCTTTGATGCGAACCCCGCCTCAACAATGAGTTGCCGCGGATCACAGGCGCGAAACGTTCGATAGAACGGCTCATTGTTGTAGTGCCCATCCCAATCGAGTTGGAAGGAATCGTAGGGCGACAACTGCGTTGCCGGGGGAAGCTCCATATGCAGCATCAGCCCACCGGGGCGAAGCACGCGGTGCGCTTCGCGAAAGACGCGCGCGAGACTGCGGCGCGGCAGCTCGTGCAGGAACATGGACGAAAACACCAGATCGAAGCTGCCGGCAGCGTAATCCAAGTTCTCAGCATTCATTTGCCGAAAATGGACGGCACGTCGCTGCAGACGAGCCCGCGCATGCGCGTAGCGCAGACACGGAGCGGAAACGTCGATGCCGTGCACCTCGGCGGCTGGGAACACATCCTTCCACGCGCCGGTGTTGTGTCCAACCGTACAGCCGAGGTCGAGAATGCGCTGCGGCCGCCAGCCCGGGTGCCGCAGACGCATGAACCGTGCGATCGACTGCCCGATGTCGTCGAGGTTCGGTCCGAACACACCGAACGTCGAGATGGCCAGGCGCTGCTCATACACCGCACCCATGGTCAGATCGTCCGCGCCGTACTCGGTGTGGTAACTGCCCGGCATCAGATGGATGTCGATCGCTGATACCGAGCGCGGCACTGGCAGTCGCGGGTCGAGGGTCAGCGAGCCCCCTGCCCTCGATCGTGTGCCTCGGCGCGTGAGCCCTGTCGCTTCATTGACAAGGGCTGCGCTCGATCGCTCGATCGGCTCCCTCACTGTTTGGTACAGCAGATCCTGCGAACAGGTCCGAAGCGCCGAGTAAAAGCGGAACGACTCGCGTGAGCGCATGGAGTGATGCACACGCTCAGCGGTCCAGCCGCCGGCGGGCACCTTCTCGGCCACACGGGAATCGAAATCCGCCCGCATGGACCCCGCCAAATCCTCAAGAACATAGCGACGCAGTGCAGACACGAACGCGCTGCGCGCCTTGTCATCGCGTTTGAAGTCGATCGGCAGACTTGCGTGGGTACGGTTCAAAACCGTACCAGTGTAGCCGGTAAACCGGGCCTAACGTGCCTGGAGAAACTCGATGGCGTCCCGCACGGTCGCGGCGGGCTGTTCCATCATCGGCAGGTGACCGGCCCCCCGGTATTGCCGCAGCGTCACCGGGGCGCCCTTTAGAAGAGCGGCGACCTGTCCGCCAATCGCCTCGGGCAGTACCACCCCGTCGGCACCCCACTGCAGCAGCATCGGCCGTGTGAGTCGACCGTAGTACTTCGGCACATCCAAGGTGTCCCAGATCCGATACTGCGTCTGAATGTAGGCGTCGACCCAGCCCTTCGCACCGTCGCGATTGTTGATGTCGTGATAGCGCGTGACGAGATCGGGCGTCACCACGCTGTCGTTCGCCGTGATGTCTTCAAGAAACGCCTGCCAGAACTCGCGCGGCTGATACGGCGCCTGCTCCCGCAATTGCTGCGCCGCAGCGCGCATCGCCACACTCGGCTGCCGCGCGGGTGGGCGACTCGCCGGCAGCGTCGAGACCACGAGACGATCCACGCGCTGCGGGTGCTCGATGGCAAAAAACAAAGCGACCATGGCGCCGTTGGATGTTCCCCCAATGTGGAAGCGCTGCAGCCCCAGTTGATCGGCGAGCAAGCGAACGAGTTCCACCGCTCGCTCGGTGCTGTACACGCCCTTCGGATCAGGACCGGACAGTCCGTACGGCGGGTAGTCGAGACGGATCACCCGAAAGTGACGGGTGAGTTCCGGGATCCACGGATCCCACATGTGCAGGCTGCCGAGATGACCGTTCAGCAGCAATAACGCAGGCCCGCGACCTTCGTCGCGCACGTGCAGTCGAACACCGTCGACCATCAAAAATTGCGAAGGCGCCGATGCGTAGCGCGCCTCGAGGGTGGCGGAGTCGATCAGCCCGCGCTCCGCCGCGGGCGTAGCGATCGAGCACACCGCCAAAAAGATGCAGAAAAGGAACGGGTGGGTGACTTGCGCCACCCACCCGCTACTCGTGGTCTCCCCCCTGGCAGACCCCATTCCGAACATCAACTTAGAACTTCATGCCGAGCCGGATGCCGATCTGGCGCGGGTCGGCAGGATAGGTCGTGTACGCGAGCACCGGCGGGGCCACCGGGAAAGCGATGTACGGATCGCCGTAGCTCTGTGCCGAAATCGCACCGGTGAAGTCGAACAGGTTGTTCGCATAGGCCACGACCGTGTACTTGTCGTTCGAGATACCCACCTGCATGTCGACGTTCGAGTGCTTCGGCAACCAGACGAGGTTATCGGGCGAGAGGAAGCGCTTGCTGCGCCACTGACCCGAGATCTCGCCATTGAGCGTCCAGCCGTTCGCCATCTCGCGCGAGTACGAGACCGCGGCCACCAGCGCATGCTTGGCCGACTGCTCAAGGCTCTTGCCGTTGGTGTTGGTAAAGCACACAACCTGGGCACCGACGTTGCCGACGCGGCAGTTACCTGAGCCCGCGATACCGAGCGCGGAGGTGTTCGGCACCTCGGACTCGATGAAGCGCGCATCCAGGTAGGTGTAGCCGGCCGACAGCGTGACGCTCTCGGACAGTGCCGCCGTGATTTCGAACTCGGCGCCATCGACCTTCGCCTCACCCTGGTTGCGGACCAGCGTCGAAGTGCCCTGCGGGCTGCGAGTATCCGGCACCAGCAACTGTGCGATGCGGTCGGTGTACTTCATCTGGAACAAGGCACCGTTCAGGCGCAGCCGATCGTCCATCCACGAAGTCTTGAAGCCGAGTTCGTAGTTCCACAACTCTTCAGGGTTGTACTTCGCATCGTTCGCATCGAGCACCACGCCGACGTTGAGGAAGCCCGCCGGCTTCACGCCCTTGGAGGCCGTGGCGTAGATCAACTTGCCATCCACCGGCGTGTAGTTGACCGTAATCTTCGGTGCGAAGAAGTCCGTGCTCGAGGACGGGGTGAAGACACTGCCAGCGAATGTCGCCGGGTTGAGCGCACCGGTCGCCGCGTTCACGCCGAGCGACAGCGCGCGCCCGAAGAGGTAGTCGAACTGCTCTTCGCTGTAGCGCGCCTCGGCGCTGACTTCGAGCTGGTCGGTGAGATCGTACGCAAGGGTCACGTACGCCGACTTGTGCTCCGTGTTGCGATAGTTAGGATCGCCGGCCAACTTGCCACGCGCGGCGACCTCAGCGGCTGCCGACCACGTCGCACCGGCCGGGATAAGCGGCGGATTGCGGAAGTATCCACCGATGAAGATCGAGGCGTTGACGCTGGAGTAGTCCTCCTTCCAGTACAACGCGCCGACGCCCCAGCGCAGACCGTCACCGTCAAACTTACCGAGACGGAATTCCTGGCTGATCTGCTTGGCTTCGGTGTCCAGATCGGTGATCGACAACGCAGGCAGCGCTTCGTAGCTGCCGGCGATCGGTCGGACCGAGGTCGCCGCGGGTGCCGCGAAGAAGTCCGCATCGGCGCGGCTCAGGGTGTCCGCCTTGGTGTAGCCCGTCCATGTGTTGAACGTCGCCCAACCCATGTCGATCTCGCCAACGAGACTGAAGACCAGCGCCTCGAGCGTGCTGCCCTCGTAGTCTTTGCCTGTCAGCGGGTCGACGCTGAGCAGGATCTTATCGCCCAACTGCGCTTCGCCGATCGCGGGGTACGGGATCGAAGCCGGCAACGGCGCACCGCCCGGAGGCACGCCCAAGCGCAAGCCCACTGCGTTGGCCGGCAGATTCAACCGCGTGTTGCGACCCGGTACCGCTTGACCGACGTAGTACGAGGCACGCGGCCCCGACTCATCGTCCGAGTAGGACAGGCGCGCAGTGAAATCAACGTTGTCGCTCGGCTGGAAACGCAGCGCCGCAGCGATACCCTTCGTGTCCCATCCGCCAAGGTCACCACCGGAGATGCTGTTCGTGAAGAAGCCGTCGAACGTGCTGTAGAGCGCGTTGATGCGCAGCGCGACCGTATCGCTCACTGGCAGGTTGATCGATCCGCGGGCCTCAGCCAGACCACCCGTGGCCAGATCGAGGCTGACATTGGATTCTTGCTTGTCGAGACTCGGGCGCTTGGAGACGTAATTGATGGCGCCGCCAAAAGCCACTCGACCATAGAGCGCACTCTGGGGACCCTTCACCACTTCGATGCGCTCGACATCGACCAACTTCAGGTTCATGAGGTTCGAGCCACCGGCCGTCGCGATGGACTCAGAGGAGATGTCGATGCCATCGAGCAAGATGCCGATGGGCGGACGACCGCGGGTGGTCGGCAAGCCGCGAATGTTCGGGCGCGTATCCTGCGGCGCGAAGCCCTTGTCAAAACTCAGGCCCGGCGTGAATCGCACCAGATCCTGCACGTTGCGGATACCGCGACGCTCGATCGACTCGGCAGTGAACGCGGTCACCGAGATGGGAGTTTCTTGCAGAGACTCGGCCGTTCGCCGGGCGGTGACGATGATTTCCTCGAGTTGGGCTTGGGCACTCGCGGTACCACTCACGGCAGCCGCGACGGCTGCAGCAATCAAGATTTGCGAACGAAACGATGCACGCTGAGACATTCAATCCTCCCGTTTATGAACTACCGGCTGTTGTTGTGGATCAGCCACGCCAGTCTTCCACGACACTCACGCGCAGCGCGTTTTGCGTCCAATACCTTTCACTTATTCCGAACGCATTAACCATACGCAAAACGCATACGTCGAACTCGTCGCAGCGTGTGAATCAGAGGTAGTCTTGATGCTCATGAACACCTCATCGCCTCGTCGATCTCGGGTGTCAGCACTGCGCAACAGCTGCGCTGCGGTGCTGGCTTTGGCAGGGTTGCACTTGTGCGGAGTGTCGCCAGCAGCGGCCGCACCCGTCGTGCAGCGGGTCGCAGACCTCAATAACGTTCAAATCAGTTATCGCGAACGCGGCAAGGGGCGCCCCGTGTTGTTCGTACACGCGCTGCTGCTCGACTCGCGCCTCTGGACCGATCAACTCAATGCGCTGTGCGAGACGCGGCGCTGCCTCGCTCCCGATTTCTCCGGCCACGGCAACTCCTCGCACGTCACCGCAACAAAAGTCGACTCTCGCAAGTACGCGGCAGAGCTGCTCGAATTTCTCGATGTCGTCGGCGCACGCGAGCCCGTTGATGTTGTCGGCCTCAGCGGCGGTGGCAACATCGCCCTGCTCGCCTGCGCGCAGCAGCCGACCCGCTGTCGTTCCGTGACGCTGATCAGCTCCGTTGTCGGCGGCAGCCTCGATCCGGCTGGCGTGCGGTATCGCGCCGAGAATGCCCGCACGGTCGTCATCGAAGGCAAGGACACGTTGTTCCGGCGCTTCAACGAGTACATCGTCGCATCCTCCGCGTCACTCACCGCGCGTGCCCGTTATCGATCCATGCTCGAGCAGACGCCATACGAGACGTTCGTCGCGTTTCTTACGGCGGCCGAGCAGCAACCCGCTGCCAGCGAGCTGCTGCCGAAGTTGCCGATGCCGGTGATGATTCCGGTGGGCACCGGAGATTCGGTGCTGACGCCTGAGATGGCCCGCAAAAGCGCCGCAGCATTCATGAATGCCCGCGTGGTGGAGTTGCCCTCCGCCGGGCGGTTGCTCCCCCTCGAATCACCGGCAGAACTCAACCAAGCATTAGGTACATTCTGGAACGAACTCGACAGCGGAGGCGCCCGACGATGATCACGCTTAAACAACGCGGCCGTGCAGGCCTGCAGTTTCTCGGCTCGTTGCAGACCTTTTCGAGCTCGACCCTGCGTGACATCGCAGAGCAGGACTATGCGGCTCAGCCCGAGGCGCCTGAGCTCGCCGAAGAGTTCAAAAGCGATGCGCGACCACACGTGTGGCAAGACCGCCTGCGTCGTGCCCGCGATGTCGTCGAGCGCTCGAAAGCGTATCGATTCAATCGCTTCTATCAGCGCTGGGTTGGCGAGCAGAACTACATTCGCGCCATTCCTGCCGTGGAGGCACGGCGCACCGAGTGGCAGGCGATTGCTGACGCCAAGAAGCCCAAGGACACCTCGCGCCTGCAGCTGAACCCCAACCTTGAGATCCCCTCGTGGTACGAGGGTGTCGAATGGCACCTCGAACCGGGTGGCTGGGACGGCTACGACATGACCCAGCCGATGTTCATGGCGGGCATCGGGCCGTACGTATTCGTCCATGGCGGCTATGCCGCCGTCGATGTCTTTGCGGATATCCGTTCGCAACGCGGGCGCGTGCTCGACCAGTTGCGCGTCAGCGAGCCGAAGCGAATCTACGAAGTCGGCTGCGGCGGCGCGACGACGCTGAGTATTGCCCGGCAAAAATTCCCGAATGCCGAACTGATCGGTGGCGATCTGTCACCCGCGTTGCTGCGCTCGGGACACTTCATGAGCGAGATGCTGGGACTCAACATCACCTTCCGACAGGAAGACGGCTGCAATGTCGCCGAGCAGGACAACAGCGTCGATGTAGTGATCTCGTACGCGGTGCACCATGAGATGCCACCCGTCGTCACCGAGAAAGTGATCCGCGAGATGTTCCGCATCCTGCAACCGGGTGGCGAGATGATCATCAACGACCCGCCGCCGTTTCGCGCCGTCAATCCGCTGCAAGCCGTGGTGCTCGATTGGGACACGGACAACCGAGCCGAACCGTTCTTCTCGGCGGCAGCCTCCATCAACCTCGCCGAAATCATGCGTGATGCCGGCTTCGTGGACGTGGACGAATTTGCCCTCGAGAAACGCGGCTATCCGTGGGTGACACGCGGTCGCAAGCCGGCCTGAGGATCTCTGAGATGCGTACCGTTGATCGCCCCGAACGCCCCTATCTCGGTCAGAAGGAACTGGATGACCTGATGAGGATGAACAGCGAGTTGCTGGCGGAGCTTTGGATCCTGCGCGATCGAGTCACCGTGCTTGAGCACATGCTTCAGGAAAAAAGCGTGATCGATCGCAAGCAACTCAACGAATACGTGCCGCAAGGCGATCTCGCCAAGGAACTTGAGCGTGAACGCGCGGCACTGATCGAGCGAGTGGCCGGGGCACCGCACGCGACTTCCTACACCTTCGAAAGTCTCGCCCGGCAAGCCGATGTCGGCTGACTCGGCCGGCACGCCCGGCGGGATTCCCTGGCGGGTCCGCTTCAGTTGGGGGCTGGGATCCTTTGGCACCATCGCCTACCTCAACGTCGTCACGGCGCTCGTCCTCATTTATCTCACCACGATCATCAAGATCGAGCCGGGCATCGCCGGCCTGATCGTGTTCGTGGCTCGGTTCGCTGATGCCATCAGCGATCCGCTGATGGGATGGGTCACCGACCGCACCCGCTCGCGGTGGGGGCGACGACGGCCCTACTTGCTGCTTGGCGCCATCGTGTGCGCATTCAGCGTGCCACTCGTCTATTCGCTGCACCACATGGTCAGCCCGCACAACGCGCCGTATATCGCGCTGGCTGTGCTCGTCGTCTATTCGCTCGGCTTCACCATTTTCAACGTGCCCTACCTGACGATGCCGGTGGAGATGACGCGCGATCGCATGCAGCGCCTCGGCATCATGGGCTACCGCTCGGTGTTCATGATGTTCGGCTCGGTTGCGGGTAGCGCCGTGGCACCGCTGATTGTCGAAAAACTTGGCCGACAAAATCCCGACTCCTATCAGACCCTCGGTGCGATCTACGGCGCATTGGTCTTCGCCGTGATGATGACGACATTCCTCGGCACACGCTCGGCCAACGCCTCGCAAATTGACGAGGCGGCCTCGCATGTCCCTATTCGCGAGCAGTTGCGTGCCGTGCTCGACAACCGACCATTCATGATGATGGTCGGCATCAAGGTGCTGCAGTTCATCGCTCTCTCCGCAGGAGGCGCCACCACGGCATTCTTCGTCGTCATGGTGCTGAAGCGCGACTTCTCGCTCATGTCTCAACTGGCGGTCGCAACCATTGCGAGCACGGTGATCTTCATTCCCGTCTTCCGTTGGCTGGGTCGCTACATGACCAAGCGCATGGGACTCGCCATCGGCATCATCGGTGAAGTGTTCGCCACCCTGACGTGGTTATTTGCGACGCCGGAAGACTCAACGGCCTTTTTCATCGCCCGAGGCATTCTCGGCGGTATTTTCTCGTCCGCGATCCTGCTC
>Ga0315906_10009039_pt1 | contig 11882 bp, 8 predicted proteins | sample LakEriMetagenome_4_FD_203526 | JGI IMG/M metagenome (GOLD analysis project Ga0315906, IMG submission 203526) | Freshwater fungal communities from buoy surface, Lake Erie, Ohio, United States - Buoy 2 MA122 | ecosystem: Environmental > Aquatic > Freshwater > Lake > Lake biofilm | place: USA: Lake... | reverse complement strand
TTGGTAGATTCCAAATACAATAGAGATCAAGGATCTGTTCTTTATTAGCTTTGTCATTTTTTTCTGTCAGTAAGTTTCTTAACCCCAAACAAGATTAGTCCCAAGCAGCTGATCAACAAGATAACAACGAACCAGGTAATCTTTTGTCCGTAGATGCGCAGGTCCTTCTCAAATTGTTCGTTCTTCATCGCAAGGTCTCGTTCTTCCTGCACAAACTCGATTTCTAGTTGTTTTTTTATGAGCTCATTCCGAAAATTGAGATCGTCCAGCTGTTTTTTGATCTGAGCTGAATTCAGTTCCTCGTTCAATTGAATGTATTCCTTGTATTTCGAAGATGCCCTTTGCCAATCAGAACGGGATTCATAGATCTCGATCTGTAACTTGAATAATTCTGCAAGATTGGTGAGTACCTTGTATTTCTTTGAGATCATTTCTGCTTCTCTAAATTCAACAAGGGCATCATCAAGCGAACCTTGCGCCAATCGGAGTTTTCCCTTTAACTTGTGAAAAATGATCTGTTCTTCAATCTGACTTTCCCTGATCAATTTACTAATATTTTCCAGGACTATTTGGACATCGGTCAGTCTTTTGATATTGATATAGACATCAGCAATACCTAACTGTGCATAGACAATACCTTCGTTATTGTTTGCTTTTTTCTCGATTAGCAATGAATTATTGAAAAAAGTGAGCGCCATCTCGAAATTGTTGATGTCCTTGTAACATTCACCAAGATTGTAATAGCGAATGGACTTTTGTAAAGGATCATCCAGTTTCTTTTCAAGTTCAAGACTTTGATCAAAGTATTTAATTGCTTGTTCGTAATTCCCCTGTAACTGGTATACGCTGCCGATATTGTTCAAACATGCTGAACGACGTGGAATATCTTTGATCTGCTCTGCGGCATTGAGTGCTTTGAGATAATAATCGAGTGATGTCACATAAAATCCTCTGTCCTTGTTGACAATTCCGAAGATGGTGTATGCATTAACCCTGTAAAAAGAAGGACGGATCGTCATACTTTTATCCAAAAGGTCTGCAGCTTTATCCAGAACATCAGCCGAATTGCTCTCCAACGCGGCAAATGCCAATGAATCTAACGTCTTCAGGGATGGATCATCCGTGCTCTGTCCAAGCACATTCGACGCACCACAAACAATAAGGAATAAAAACAGATAAAATCGATTCATCAGGTCCATGAAGAACCCAAAGTAACAACTTTTTTTTTAAATGCGCCCCTCCGTTGAATGAAGGCTTAATTTAGATGTCAAATCCTTGATCGATAAACTTTTGCAAAAGGATTTGGTGTCACGAATCGCAAGGCTACCTCAAATCCTCCACGAGAATTATTTGCTGCTGCGAGCTTAGACATGGTAATGTCGTAGCTGAAACCGACAGAAAAATTTGCATAATCTACCATCACAGAGGTGATGAGTGCATCCTGAACACGGTAATTAAGACCCAAGGAAAGCGCTGATGACTTCACAAATCCCGTAACATGAGAACCCTCAGAAAGAAGGTATCGGAATACGTTTCCAACAAGTATTTGTCGTTGCGGGCCCTGTTGAATAAATGCCAATTCAGGGATAAATGTAAGATTTGTATTTTCCTTCCCAATCTCAGCTGATGCATGGACGGTGAATTTTGTGTCAAGTTTCTGGGATCCAACACTAAAATAGGATGCATTCGGAATGCCAAAATGGAAAAAAGAGGCTCCGAAGTTCATTTTAAATCCATTGTTTTGCGTGATATACCCGGCATCTTTTCCATACGACCATACAAAACCTGCTCCTGCATCCATATATGTAAAGTTATTCGACGCAAGATTCTCGCCTGAACTTGCACTGGAAAGGTACGATCCGTTCACATATTGACTTTCCCAACGAAGTGCAGAATAATCAACAGAACGCTGACCAAATCCCCCCATTAATCCAACACTTAATTTACTGTCTTCGGCAAGTTCAAGAATTCCGGAGAGCAGAAGATTTCCTTGTGTCATTCCCATTCTTGCATCGCCGGCTCTGTCATTCAGGAATTGCAGACCAATACCAAGTGAAGCTCTCTTTTGTTTATCTCTGGTCGCATTCATGTCAAAGGAAAATGCCGCTGTTGAGAACGGTGTAGCGACTGATTTCCACTGTTCACGGTAATTTACGACTGCTCTGAGGTCATAGTTTAAACCTGTATACCCAGGATTCATCAGTAACGGTGTCATCCTGTACTGGGAAAACTGCGGATCCTGAGCCTTCGTTCCCGATATGAAGGCTATCGAAACAACTGCAGCCAATATTATATTCATTATCTCTTTCATAGTGCTTTCTTATTTGATCAGAGTAAGATTTCCTTTAAAATTCTGCTTTTCAGTATCTGAGATCAATAAAATATCAAGTACATAGACATAAACACCCGGATCAAGTTCCTTGCCTCTGTATTTACCGTCCCAGAAACCATTCGGATCAGTCGTTTCGTATACAAGTTCTCCCCATCTGTCGAAGATCTTGAGTTCCAGTTCCTCGATACATGTTGGGTTGACCTTGATCCTGAAGGAACTATTCAATGCATCTCCATTCGGAGAGAATGCAGTAGGAATGAACAGATCACCACATTCAACAGCGATAAATACTGTCGCCTGATCCGAGGAGGTACATCCGTTTGCATCCGTGAGGGTAACCGTATAAGTTGTTTGAGCAGTCGGACTTACGGTTGTTGAAGTGATGTCACCGCTGTTCCATACCATAGTTCCATTTCCCGAAGCCGTTAATGTTACGCTTTCACCTGCTGAGATTGTATAGTCAGGACCTGCATCCACTAATTCCGGTGTCGGGATACCGTTGAAGGTCACATCAAATGCGCTGGAAACACATCCGCTTGTTACATCCGTTACCGTAACTGAATAGGTTTGTCCCGGCAATAATCCCGTAAAGGTGGTTTCCGTTTGGTCTATTCCATTGCTAGTATAGGAGTAATTTGCACCTAGTGGAGATACGATCTCAAATGCACCTGTAGGATCTGAACAAGTGGGTTGTGCGGAAATATTCACCACCGGGGTTGCGGGTCCGTTTGGAACGGTGTTAACCGCCAGTGAGGTAGTAGTTGAGGTACAACCTGTAGTCAGGTCAGCAACGGAAACCAGATAGGTTCCAGGTTGAAGACCAGAGAATGTCGTTGAGCTTTGATAATTCGTTCCGTCCACGCTGTACTCGTAATTCGCACCGGTTGGCGCTGTTACTAGGATCGTTCCTGTTTGCGTAGTGCAGGTCGGTTGGATCGTCACTGTTGCTGTTGGTGCTGAAGGTGCAGATGGAACATTGTTTATAGTCACTGAAACGGAAGAAGATGATGTACAACCGTTTTCATCAGTAACGGTAAAGGTGTAGGAATTATTTGCAGCCAGACCGGTAAAGGTTCCTGTCGAACCATTATTTATCAATGTCGTTCCACCCGGAGTAACTGTTACAATCCAAAGACCTGATGTCGGGAGACCATTCAGCTGAACAGATCCGTCAGGATTCGCACAATTCGGTTGTGTAACTGTACCGATAACAGGAGCCGCAGGTGGCGTTGGTGTTCCATTCAAAACTGCTGGTTGAGAAGCAGCAGAAGTACAACCATCATTATTTGTTACAGTATACGTTATTGTTGAATTGGCAGATAGGCCAGTAATCGTAAAGGTTGATCCATTTCCGGAGGTTGTTCCGCCAGGTGAAGCAATGATCGTCCAATTTCCTGATGGTAAGCCGGTCAATTGAACACTTCCCGTGATGTCCTGACAGGAAGGCTGTGTAATTGATCCAATGACAGGGGGTGCCGGTGTGACTGGTTGCGCAGCGATCGAAGCAACAGTTGAAGGCGATGAAATACAACCGCTATTGTCTGTGACCGTAAACGTATAGTTCCCCGAAGTCAAACCTGTAAAATTAAAGGTTGATCCGGAATTTGTAAATGTTGCTCCACCCGGTGATGCAGTCAGCGTCCATGAGCCCGCAGGCAGTCCGCTCAATGCAACTGCACCGGTTGAAACCGTACAAGACGGTTGAGTGATCGTACCTACTACCGGTGCTGTCGGACTGTATAGGCTAATCACCGCATCTCCGGATGACGCGGAGCTGCATAAAGTTGTTGTATTCGTGACGATGAAGGTATAGATTGTATTAGCAGAAAGACCCGTAAACACGGTGGTGGCTCCACTTCCTGACTGATTCAATCCTCCCGGATTTGCTGTGATTGTCCAGTTTCCGGCAGGTAAACCACTGAGGTCTGCACTACCCTGGGGCGACAGACAGGATGGTTGTGTAACGGTACCAACAATCGGTGCACCAGGGGCAGATGGTACGGAATTGATCGAAACAGCGGCTGTCAACAATGAAGTACAACCACTCGTATTGGTTACAGTGAAAGTATAGGAACCTCCTGCAGCTAATCCACTGACTGTCGTCGCAGCTCCAGAGCCATTCGTACTACCTCCCGGTGAAGTGGTCAAGGTCCATGTGCCTGAAGCAGGCAGTCCTGATAGTGCTACACTACCTGTATTGACCGCACAAGTTGGTTGGGTCACAGTACCAACAACAGGCAGGGCTGGTGTTGATGGTTGTGGTAGAATGGTAGCTGTTGTAGACTGTCCCGAAAGGCACCCAATGTTATCTTCAATAAAAAATGTATAGGTCCCTGGTGCAAGTCCTGAAAAAGTGGCTGTTGCGCCTGACCCCGTGATCGAGGTATTTCCCACGGACTCAAAAATCTCCCAAGAACCTGAGGGTGGTAAACCGCTTAATGCAACCGAACCAGTTGATGCAGAACAAGTCGTCTGTGTTATCACGCCTAGGATAGGTGGGGTTGGCGTATAAACATTGATCACTGCATTGCCAGAAGAAAGTGACGTACATCCCGCTGCATTGGTTACCGTAAACGAATAAGTACTGCCGGGATTGAGTCCGCCAAAGGTAGTGGAAGTACCCGAACCATTTTGCACGATTCCGCCGGGATTCGCTGTAATTATCCAGTTTCCGGTTGACGGTAATCCACTTAAGTTCACACTTCCGGTTGGTGCTACGCAAGTCGGCTGGGAAACTGTTCCAATTATGGGTGCAGTCGGATCAGGCGGAATACTATTGATCGCGGCAACAGCCGAAGCCTGAGAAGTACATCCTCCTTCAACTGTTACGGTAAACGTATAGTTGAGTGATGGTGTCAATCCTGAGAAATTAGCAGTGGTGCCGGATGCTGAGAGTGTTGCCCCACCGGGTGATGCAGCTACTATCCATGCCCCCGTTGCCGGAAGACCGCTCAACGCAACTGTTCCAGTCGGCGTTGTACAGGTTGGCTGCGTTATTGTTCCTAATGTCGGTGCCGCAGGGTCCGTACAAGATAATGTCGAAAAACTGCCTGCTTCAAGGTAAACAACGGCATCATAGGCAGCATCATTCACGTCCGTTACGATCAACTTAATGTGGTAAGTCTGTCCGGGGGTCAAACCTGTTTGCTCGGCCGTGAGAATAATCGTATTTCCATTTAGTTCCGTGCCATCGATCGTCCCTAAATATTCGGAAGTTGCAGTATTTTGAATCCAGGCAGGATTGGCCGTCTGGCATTTTGAAGCCGACGGAGCTCCTGCGCCCGATCCAACTACTCCATTATTTACGGAATTAATACAAACCTGAGAACCATTAGCAAGTCTCGCAATGTTTCTGGCATTGTTCGTGAAACCTTGTCCACCGGTAATTCCCGGTCCACTGATTAGAAAACCGAATTGGTCGTTGAACGAGGAACACTGGTAGTTGATAAATCCCGAATTATCAGTGAATTCTTCAGAACCAAAAATGTAGCGGAATTGAACCACATCACCAACCGGAACAAAATCAAACTCCAGTATCGCTGCATTATAATAGTTAACGCTTCCAGCAAGGATATTCAAATCATTGACAATAGTTGCACATGTTCCTCCTTCACGAACCTCACCAGCCGTGCAAGAGGTGTATCCTGTACTCATCTGTGCGGCAGCCTGTGGATTCGAGCCTAAGGTCAATGGAATATCGGATGTATTACCGCTGGATAAAACGATTCCCGATGTGAACCCCATCTGCGCTAATGTCGTTGTTGCGGTGGTAAAATAGCCAACCTGGTAGCGGTTGGAGTTATTGTAAACTCCGGAGAACGTTACATTTGAGACCGTTACCCCACTTCCGGAAGGTATCAGGACTCCATTGACAAGTTGAGTGGGAGTGTAGAGCGTATTGTTAATATTGATCTGTCCAAAAGATGAATAGACAAACAACAAGACCATCTCTAGAAGGATGAATTTTCTCATGGTATTACTTAAAATTGAAGTTTCCGGGTTGTTACCCAAACGTAAAGCTAAAATAAACAGATTATTTCAATGCCAACTTTAAATGAACTGGTTACAAAGAGTTGCAAAAAGTTATAATTTGAGGTGAATGGTTAGGATGCAATTGGTGTCTTGCTATCCCTTAAGAACCATACATCATGAGAAATGACTTCAGGAAAGGAGTCAATTCACCATTCAGCACCTTGTCCGGGTCATTCACAGTGTAGTCTGTTCTGTGGTCCTTAACACGTCGATCGTCCATTACGTAACTTCTGATCTGCGAACCCCATTCGATTTTCTTTTTACCCGCCTCGATCTGTTCTCGTGATTCCTTTCTTTTGCGCAATTCCAGCTCATATAATTGGGATCGGAGCAACTGCATAGCCTTCTCGCGGTTTCCAAGTTGCGATCTTGTTTCCGTGTTTTCAATCACGATCCCTGTCGGAGCATGTTTCAAACGAACACCGGTTTCGACCTTGTTGACGTTCTGCCCTCCGGCACCACCCGAACGGAAAGTGTCCCAACTGATATCGGCAGGGTTGATATAGATCTCGATCGTATCATCCACCGAAGGATAGACATAGACAGAAGCAAAAGAAGTCATCCGTTTACCCTGCGCATTGTATGGGCTAACACGAACCAATCTGTGTATTCCATTTTCACCTTTCAGGTAACCGAACGCATACTCTCCTTCTATCTCAAGTGTCACGGTTTTAACTCCCGCAACATCTCCCTCCTGAAAATTCAGCTCCTTTACTTTATACCCGCTTTTTTCAGCCCACATGATGTACATCCGCATCAGCATACCGGCCCAATCGCATGCTTCAGTACCACCTGCCCCAGCCGTGATCTGCAGAATACCACTCAACGGATCTTCTTCACCGGAAAGCATATTCTTCAATTCAAGCTCTTCGATTTTCTTGATTAACTCCTCAGTTGCGGCATCAACTTCTTCTTCGCTTGCGGCGCCTTCTTTGACAAACTCTATCAGCACCTCCACGTCATCGATAGCCTGCTTCAGTTCGTCGTAGGTGCCTACCCAATATTTCAACGAGCGAATCTCTTTCATCTTTAATTCAGCAGCCTTCGCATCATTCCAGAAATCAGGGTCCTGTGCTTTCAGTTCCTGTTCTTTTAACTGCACTCTTTTTTCGCTGATCTTCAGATAGCCTTCAATGGCTTCAACGCGTTGAGAAAGTTCTTTTAACTGATCGATGTTTATCATAGCGCTGCAAAGTTAGTAAAAGAAGGGGAAAGAAGTCGATTTTGAGAGCTACAGGGATTCACTTAAAAATAATTTCATACTCTGCGAGCAAGTAAAATCGGGGGATCTACCTCATATTGCAAATTTGGAAATTTGGAAATTTGCGAGGTAGCTTCAGGCCTGTCTGTTAGATTAAAATCGTTTCAAACAGTATTGTTCAAATTTGAAAAGAATATGTGCAGAACAATTTCAGTAAAAAGGCCTCTTCTGCAATAGAAAAATTTTACATTTGTTTCAAAAAATATAAAAATGAGCATTCCACAAAATTTGAAATACACAAAAGACCATGAATGGGTAAGTGTAGACGGTGACATCGCAACAATTGGTATTACTGCATTTGCTCAAGGTGAATTGGGCGATATCGTTTACGTTGAGATCGAAACTGAAGGTGAAACATTGGACCAGGAAGAAGTATTCGGTTCAGTCGAGGCAGTAAAAACTGTTTCTGACCTTTTCATGCCGGTGAGTGGAGAGATCATTGAGTTTAATTCTGAATTAGAAGGCAATCCTGAGGCTGTAAATACTGATCCCTATGGAGTTGGGTGGATGATCAAAGTAAAGATGTCAAATCCTACTGAAGTGAATGATCTCCTCGATGCAGACAGTTATGCGGAGTTGATAGGTTAATCCGTTTCGATAAATTAGGAATCCCTCTTTCTAGCGAAAGGGGGATTTTTTTTAACTTAATCTATCCATAATAGTATGAAGCTCTTCTTTCTACTTTTTTCCTTCCTGCCCTTCTCCTCATTTTTACAAGAGGATACATTGATCTATGATAACCCGGATACGACAGCAGAATTTCCAGGGGGGCAGATAGAATGGATGAAATGGTTAACCAATCAGGAGATGCTCCATGCAGAAGAGTTCGTCGATGGCACTTGTTCAAAAATCTACTTTCAATTCATCGTCGAAAAGGATGGATCGATCACACATGAAAAGAGCCTTAATCCGTGTTTTTTGAGCCAACAAATGGCAGTATTACTGATGCAGAATTGTCCAACTTGGAGGCCAGCCATTCATCATTCAATCAAGGTCCGGAGTCGGGTAACTCTACCAATTACAATTTGTTTTTCAGACTAGTAACTGGAGGTTGAGCCACCAATATTCTCGATCGGATGCCAGGTTGTCTTGATCTCCTGCAGATCAGCAATCAGATACAGATCCTGCGCATCTGTTTTCATCCAATCCCTCTTGTGCCAGTGAGCTCGCTTCACGTTTCCGACGGATGCCTCTTGTAGTTTCTGAAACATGGAATCATCGGATCCACCATACACTATAGCATTCACGTCCATATGGGTTGACAAGGTATCACACAACTCCTTGTTAGTGCCCGTAAGAATGTTTACAACCCCTCCCGGTACATCGGATGAATTAAGCACTTCTGCAAAAGTTACGGCACACAATGGAAGCTTTTCAGAAGCTACAACCACACACGTATTGCCTCCGGCGATTACAGGTAAAACGAGTGAAACCAAACCGATCAATGAACCTTGTGATGGAACTGTAATACCAACGACACCGGTGGGTTCTGGAATAGAAAAATTGAAGTGAGAGGATGCAACCGGGTTAACAGCACTCAATACCTGAACATATTTATCACACCAACCTGCGTAGTAAACGATGCGATCTACCGATAGATCCACTTCTGCTTCAGCCTTGGCTTTCGTTGAACCCAGACGCATTAATTCGGCAATGAACTGGTCTCTTCTACCTTCCAGTATTTCTGCTATCCTGTATAACACTTGACCTCTGTTAAAGGCAGCTCTTTCCGACCAACCGCCAAAAGCTTTGCGGGCAGCTAAAACAGCATTTCTAACATCTTTTCGGGACGAAAGACAGATATTTGCAATCGGTTTACCCTTGGGATCCAAAAGAGCATAATATCGACCAGATTCAGTCCGTGGGAACTGCCCGCCAATATAAATCTTGTATGTTTTCAGTACTTCCAACCTACTCATAATTGTTTCATTTTTACATAGGCACTTAAACCGTGCAAGCCACCCTCTCTTCCAAACCCACTTTCCTTGTATCCTCCAAATGGAGATGTCGGATCAAACTTGTTGTATGTGTTTGCCCATACAACACCCGCTCGAATCTTCGCAGAGAGGTTAAAGATCCTTGAACCTTTGTCAGTCCAGATACCGGCAGCAAGTCCATAAGGTGAATTATTTGCCTTTTGGATGACCTCATCTACCGTTCTGAATGTCTGGATCGTTAAAACCGGACCGAAGATCTCTTCCTGAGCGATCACATGTGACTGCGCTACATTCGTGAATAAGGTTGGTCGGCAGTAATATCCTTTACTTGGTATCGAACATTTCGGTTGATACATTTCAGCCCCTTCTTCCTTACCAATTTTAATGTATTTCGTGATGGTATCCAATTGCTCTTTTGAATTGATAGCACCAATATCAGTGTTCTTATCAAGAGGATCACCAACATAGAGCGACTCCATACGCTGCTTCAATTTCGCAATTACTCGGTCAGCAACATTTTCTTGCACAAACAAGCGGGATCCGGCGCAGCATACATGACCCTGATTAAAGAAAATACCATTCACTATTCCTTCTACTGCCTGATCGATGGGGGCATCGTCAAAAATAATATTCGCTGATTTTCCTCCCAATTCAAGAGTAAGTTTCTTATTCGTCCCGGCCAACGCTTTCTGTATGATCTTCCCAACTCCGGTAGACCCGGTGAAAGCGATCTTATCAATGTCAGAGTGGTTGACGATCTCTGCACCTGTATCACCATGCCCGGTAACAATGTTCACCACACCGGCAGGCAGTCCTGACTCCTCAATGATCTCTGCCAGGATCAATGCTGTAAGTGGGGTTGTCTCAGCCGGCTTAAGAACAACTGTGTTTCCTGCCGCAAGAGCCGGAGCAATTTTCCATGCAGCCATCAGCAAAGGGAAGTTCCATGGTATGATCTGCCCTGCAACTCCAAGCGGTTCTACCGTCCTACTCGGAAAAGCGTAGTCCAACTTATCCGCCCAACCGGCATAATAAAAAAAGTGATTACATGCCAATGGAACGTCAATATCCCGCGATTCGCGGATCGTCTTGCCGGCATCCAGCGTCTCAATTACCGCAAGCTCTCTTGCTCTTTCCTGCATCTTGCGGGCAATTCGGTAGATATACTTCCCTCTTTCGGAAGCAGGCATTACAGCCCAAACTTCCTTAAACGCTTTGCGAGCAGCCTTGACAGCCTTATCCACATCGGATGAATCAGCATGAGCGACCTCAGCCAGCAGTTCTTCATTTGCAGGATTGATCGTTGCGAAATATTTCCCTGACGATGGCTTTACCCATTTTCCATCAATGAACAACTCATATCTTTTCTTCAGTTCGACATGTGAGGTACTCTCCGGTGAGGGAGAATAATTCCATTCGAGCGCTTTTGAAACTTCTTTCTTCTTAGCCATGTTAATCAATTGAAAAATAGTCTGAGGACTGATAAACACCAGTTTCGCATTTCAGGATCTGCATAAGAACATCGTTCGCGAGGCTGCTGGCTCCAAATCTGAACCACTCGTTGGTTAGCCAGGCAGAACCAAGGATCTCTTTGACCATCACAAGATTGTGCAAAGCCAGTTTAGATGTCGAAATTCCTCCTGCTGGTTTCATACCGACCATGATCCCGGTTTTATCGTAATAATCCCGGATTGCCATTAACATGGTATATGTTACCTGCATTGTAGCGGCAGGCTGTATCTTTCCTGTTGATGTTTTTATAAAATCGGCTCCGGCATGGATTGCGATTTCCGAGGCAAGCCTGACATTATCTAATGTTGCCAACTCTCCTGTCTCCAGAATGACTTTCAACCGAGCTTTGCCGCACGCTTCTTTTATCGCTGCGATCTCATCGAAAACATAATTGTATTGCCCGGACAGAAATTTTCCACGGGAAATAACCATGTCGATCTCATCAGCGCCTTCTTCAACAGCATATTGCGTGTCTCGGATCTTTACATCGATAGGGGCTTGTCCTGAGGGAAAAGCTGTCGATACCGATGCGACCCTGACTGCTGAACCTTTCACTTCCTGCTTGGCAATGCGCACCATTGAAGGATAAACACATACTGCTGCCACCGTTGGAAGATCAGGATGCAGATCATACAGATGCTGTGCCTTGTAACACATTTGCCGCACCTTTCCCGGTGTGTCTTTTCCTTCAAGGGTGGTAAGATCGATCATGCTAAGAGCCATTTTCAACCCTTGAACTTTTGATTCATTCTTAATACTTCTGGTCTGAAACCGAGCCACACGCTCTTCTACACCAACTTTATCAACA